>Ga0302220_10000749_pt1 | contig 26462 bp, 16 predicted proteins | sample II_Palsa_E1_3_FD_194572 | JGI IMG/M metagenome (GOLD analysis project Ga0302220, IMG submission 194572) | Peat permafrost microbial communities from Stordalen Mire near Abisko, Sweden - II_Palsa_E1_3 | ecosystem: Environmental > Terrestrial > Soil > Palsa > Peat permafrost | place: Sweden...
CTGGCGGCTAGGCTAAGATTCAAACAATCGTTTGAGGTGGACCCATGAAACGACTGCTGCGAAATTTCCTGCTGCTATGGCTGGCCGTCGGCCTGGTCGCCTGTGGGCCTCCGAAAAAGAGCGTGTTCCCCCCCACCGTGTCCATCCAGCAATTGCAGGTTTTGCCGGATGGCCGTTGGCAGTTGACGATTCGGATCCAGAACAACAGTTACGGCGAGATGGATTTCAATTCGCTCGAAGGCCAGTTGCAGATAGGCACGCTGATACCGATCCGATTGCACGGGACATTCGAGCTGGACGTCCCCGCGCTGGTCGGCGATGTGATCAAACTCGACGTGCTGCCGACCACGGCGATGACGCAGGCATTGCAGGCGATCGCGAACAAGGGCAGCGGCGGCTCGCTGGCCTATCGCGTCAGCGGCAGCACCAACGCGAAACCCGAGCAGGAAAAACAGACGCGCGACTTCAACTTCAGCGGCAACGACTGGCTTTCGGCCGTGCCCGGTATCGCCAATACCTATCGCTGAGCCCCAACGTTCACGAACAAAACCCTACGAATCCCAGGAATCATCATGACCGCTTACAAGGCCCCCCTCGACGATCTGCGCTTTGCCATGTTTGATGTGCTGGGCGCCGAACAGATCCTGACCACCCTGACCGGCGGCGACGCCCACAGCCGCGATCTGCTCGATGCCGTGCTGGAAGAAGCCGGTCGTCTCAGCGAACAGCTGCTGGCACCGACCAATGGGCCCGGCGACGAGGAAGGTTGCCACTACGACAAGGCCAGCCAGACGGTCACCACGCCGAAGGGCTTCAAGAATGTGTTCCGCCAGTTCGCGGATGGCGGCTGGACTGGCCTGACCAACCCCGAGAAATACGGCGGCCAGGCGCTGCCCGGCGTGCTGGGTACCGCCACCACCGAAATTTTCCAGTCCGGCAATCTGGCATGGAGCCTCTACCCCCTGCTGTCCGAGGGCGCTTGCCACGCACTGGAAATTCACGGTGAAGAGTGGCACCGCGAGCGCTTCATGAAGCCGATTATCGAGGGCCGCTGGACCGGCACCATGTGCCTGACCGAACCACAGGCCGGGTCCGATCTGGGGCTGCTGAAAACCCGCGCCGAGGTCGGTGAAAACAATACCTACAAGATTACCGGCACCAAGATCTTCATCAGCGCCGGCGAACACGACCTCACCGAAAACATTGTGCATCTGGTGCTGGCGCGCCTGCCCGACGCACCAGCCGGCAGCCGCGGCATCTCGCTATTCATCGTGCCGAAATTCAAAGTCAACGAAGATGGCTCGATCGGCGCACGCAATACGCTGGCCGCCGGCGCGATCGAGCACAAGATGGGTATCCGTGGTTCGGCTACCTGCGTGATGAATTTCGACGGTGCGGAAGGTTTCCTGCTCGGTCAGCCGCACAAGGGACTGGCCGCGATGTTCACCATGATGAATGCCGCGCGCCTGTCGGTCGGCGTACAGGGTCTGGCGCTGGCCGAGCGCGCGCTGCAGAACAGCCTCAACTACGCGCGCGAACGGCTGCAGTCACGCTCACTGTCCGGTGCGAAATTCCCCGACAAGGTCGCCGACGACTTGCTGGTGCAGCCGGACGTGCGGCGCATGCTGCTGACCCAGCGCGCGTTTGTCGAAGGCTCGCGCGCGCTGGTGTTGTACACCGCGTTGCAGACGGATATCGAATCGCGTGCCGCCGACGAAGCCACCCGCAAGAAGGCGGGTGAACTGGTCGCGTTCCTGATACCGATCGCCAAGGGCGTGGTCACCGAGCTGGCGCAGGAGTGCACCAAGGAAGCGCTGCAGATTTACGGTGGCCATGGCTACATCGCCGAAAACGGCGTCGAGCAGTTTGTCCGCGACGCCCGCATCATCACTCTGTACGAAGGCACCACCGGCATCCAGGCGGCCGACCTGCTGGGTCGCAAGATCCTCCAGCTTCAGGGCGTGGGCTTCAAACACTTCCTTGAGGAAATCAGCGCGTTCTGTCAGCAGCACAGCGCCGATGCCGCGTTGCGCACGCTGATCGGTCCGCTCGCGATCGCCACCAAGCAGTGGGGTGACCTCACTCTGCAACTCGCCCAGCGCGTGCAGGCCAACCCGGAAGAACTCGGTGCCGCTGCGACCGACTATCTCTACTACTCGGGTTACGTCACCCTTGCCTACCTGTGGGCCCGCAGTGTTGCTGCCGCCGAAGCCAGCACCCAATCCGCCGCGTTCAAACAGGCCAAACGGGACACCGCCCACTTCTACTTCGCACGCATCCTGCCGCGTTGCCTGACGCACAAGGCAGCGATTGAAGCGGGCGTCGAGACGTTGCCCGAGATCGTCTGACACGGAACTGACTTACACGCCGCAAAAAGCCCGGGCAATGCCCGGGCTTTTTTTGGAACGAATTCGTTGGAGATCATTCGGCGCAAGCAACACCCAAGGAAACAGCAACCGTTGGCGGCTAACAGGCGGATGTGTCGAACTTGGTCACCTATGGCTCAAGAGTGGCGGCATCCCCGCCGCCAGCACGGACTCACTGCCAGTAAGGATCTTCAACAACATCCCCACTGATCCGCAGGTACTGCTGGATCATTTCCTCGTGGGCCTCGGCGCACTTCAAGAGGTCCTGCGCCATGGCTTCCTGCGCCGAGGCAACCACCGATCGGGCCGGCGCCGACTTCGGCGGAGGGGCTCTCACGATCCGCAGTTCCGGCATGTCGGCCTTGAACTGCTCGGACTCGAGCAGGTGGGAGATGTCGTAGGCGTCGTCATTCATACCCTCAGCTAAGCAACATGCTTGCCAACGGCCAACGAGTCACCCATCAGGTGACCGCCTGATCAATCAAGATGTCATCTCTTTGCGTCACGACGGGTCCTGTCGGAACCGGCGATGCCATCGGCCTAATGGCGCCTCAGGCTGCCGGCAGGGGCAAACTGTTGGTCATTTGCGGGAAAACCTCGCGAAAAATCCAGGCTCGCGAGTGGCTGCTCCACGGCAACCCTGATCCAGGCCGTACCCAAAATGGCTTCGCGTTCCGCAAACTGCGTGGCGAAATTTACGGCGTCGAAAAGCGAGTGCCGGAGGCCTATCTGCATGCCCTGCCGAAGAATCTTCCATCCGTTCAGTGCGTCGCCGCTAATGCAGTACTCAATGCGATCAGTTCTCATGTCCTGCCCGTCAGTGAAAAGCCAGATGCAGGTAGAGTGAGATTTTGAGTAAGGCAACAACATCAGAATTGTCTGAAAAGTCCTCTGTCGTTGGGCGCTCGCGCTGTCGGGAACGTAGGCCCTGACCTCGGTGCAGCCACCGCCGGACTGGCCTTCCCTCGATGCTATCCAGCAAGCTCGAAACGGGTAACACGTTTGACCGGATCCGCTTCGACCAGCCTCACCTTGACGTCGGCACCTAGCGATAGCGGCGAAGCACTGGAAATACTGGCCTCGATGGCGGGATCGCGCACGATGACGACGCCTTTTCGAGGGTCGTTGGATGCCATTTCGACAATGGCGCCAGCAAACGTCTCGCCCACGCGAGGAGCCAGCACCTCGGCTACGGCAAGGTCGAGCACAGCACGCTGGTATTGACGCGCGCGATGACCGGAAGCCTGCATGGTGGCAGGCAGGCCTGGCAGCGCGGTGAGCACCCAGGCAGGTACTGGTTGCTTCGCGCAAAGCGCTACGCAGACTTCGCCGGTATAGCGGTCGACCAACCGGCGTAGTGGTGCCGTGGCGTGGGTGTATTCGGCGGCAACCGCCCACTGCATTGGCTGCGCGGGCAGTGCGCCGTTGAACGCGGTGTAGCCAGCGCCACGCAGTACCGTAGTGCATGCGGTCAGCATCGCCACGTGGGTGTCCTTCGATGGATCGAGCGAGCGAATGAAACCCGGATAGCTCTGTTCGGCCGGCCAGGCGATGTCGAGCGCCTTCGCCGTCATGCGCAACCGCTGAATCGATAGCGGCTCCGGTTCGGGCAAAGTGCGTAGCAAGCCAACATTCGCTTGCACCATCAGTTGGGCGGCGGCCATGCCGGTCAACAGCGAGATCTGCTCGTTCCAGTCTTCGACCGGCAAGCGCGCACGAAACGATAGCGCCCAGCGACCGTGATCGACGAGGATTTCCTGCTCGGGCAACGGCAGGCTGATGCCGCCACGTAGCTGCTCGCACTGCTTGCGGCATTCGCCGATTTCACGCAGCACAGCCCACATCGGGTCGGCACTGCCAGCGTCGATGCGCTGTTGCACGCCGGCGTAGTCGAGCTTGGCGCGACTGGTGACCCGGGCGCGTCGCACGTCGATGCCCACGATCCCGCCATGGCTGTCCAGTTCGATCGTCCACAGCAACGCCGGGCGCAGTTGTCCCGGCAACAACGACGTGGCTCCCTCGGACAGTATCTTCGGGTGCAGTGGAATCTTGGCGTCCGCGCCGTACAGAGTTTCGCCACGGCGATTGGCTTCCACATCGATCGGATCGCCGGCCGTCACGAACGCGGCGACATCGGCAATCGCGTAGTACACCCGGTAGCCGCCGTCGGTGCGCTCAACATATAGCGCCTGATCCAGGTCCATCGACTCCGGCGGGTCGATCGTAACCAGTGGGATGTCGGTGCGATCCAGATCCGGTAACCGGGGATGGGCAGCGGCCAGAGTAGCCGCGGCTTCCACCTCTGGTGGAAACGCGAGTGGCAGCTTCAGCTCATTCTGGATGTCACGCATGCCCTGCACGAGCACGTTGTCAGCCGTCGATTGGATATGGATGCGTCGGGTGGTCGGCACTGGCGATTTCCTTGCCTTACGGTCGGCGGATCGGGCTCTGGCGGAGGGTCACATCGCCCGGAATATACACGCGTCGGTCATTCGGTCCGCGACATAGGCGCCCTGGCCTCGCGGAATCCATACGCACGGAAAACTGAACAGCCAGCCGGTACTTTCGCGGCTACCGCACAAGGTGTAGAAACGGCAAACGGACTTCCACTACCTGTCGACTCGCTCCCCATGACTGACACGTCCCTGCTGATTCGTCTGGCCGAAGACGATGACGATTTCATCCTCGCCCTGGTACCACGCTTCGTTGATTTCACGTTGCCGCCATGGCGACGTCGACATGAATGCATCGAGGGCATTCGCAACGATCTATTGCGGCATCTGGAAGAACAACCGGCAAACAGCTACCTGTTCGTGGCCGAGGATGCTGACGGGGAACGAGTAGGTTTCATCCATCTGCAGCGCACTGCTGATTTCTTCACCGGACGCAGCAACTGCCACATTTCCGACCTGGCGGTGGCGCCGCGGCACGAAGGCAATGGTGTGGGTCAGGCATTGCTCGCACATGCCGAGGAATGGGCACGCGAGCACCACTGTCAGCTGGTGACACTGGCGGTATTTCCCGGCAACGAACGCGCCCGCGCGCTGTACGAGCTAAGCGGCTATGCGCCGGATTTGCTTAGGCTGGCGAAGTCGGTGCGGTAAGCGCGACCGTAGCCAGTAACCAGAAGCTTTGCCGGGAACTGTAGGTTGGGGTAAGCCTCTGGCGAACCCCACCCTATGGATCAGATCGCTCGGCGCAACGCCATCAGGCGCTGCGCCAGCAACAGGTCAGATCAGTTGCGGGTAGGGCTGCTGGACGCTTCGGTCTGCTCGCGCAGATCCAGTCGCTGGCCGAGACGATCGAGGTTGGTCAGCGACAGCAGGTGTGCGTAGATCCAGCCGAACACGCCTTCGCGAACAAACTCGTGCGCGGTTTTCTCGTCCAGGTTGCGCAGCTTTTCCTCGTCGACCACGAACAGGCCATTGAGGTTGATCGAGCGGGGCTCGACGCCGTCACGACCGGGTTTCTGCAGCCGGACATTGCGCGAGATCAGCAGGTCATGCTTGTTCAGCTGCTGCATGAACCAGCGCGTGCGCGACACGTTCTGCTGGAACTCGCCGAGGAATTTCACCGCATTGGCCAGCAGGTCGGTTTCGCTGCCGTCTTCCTTGAACAGGCGCTCACCTTCAAGGGTATTGAAGCCTTCGTAGCGCTCGTCGAGGAACACCGTCAGGTCTTCGCCGTCCTGGCCTTCCGGCTTCTCGGCCAACACGAACGGATAGCGGCGAACGAACGCGGGGATATACGTGTTCGGTGCCCACTGACCGTCGGCATCGACATAAAGATTTTCGTCCTGGCGCAGGCCGAGCAAGGCGATCGGACCCGCATCGGCCGCATTGTTGCCGGCAAACACGATCGGCAGGTCGCGCGCAGCCACGGAGAATTCCGCACCGGTCAGCGGCACCGAGTGGGCGCTCATCGCAAACTTTGCGTTCGGAATGCTCTTGAGGCGCAGATCCTTGTGCTCGGTACGATTGAGCGGCACTGGACGCTCATAGAAAATAACTTCAGCCACGTTGATACCTCATGCCCCGCCGTGCCGGGGTCGCCACCCGGCTCCCCCTCCCAAACCCGGCGTCGGGTCTATGTCGATTGCCAATCATATCAGCGCCGCCAGGTACCGGCGACCCGCCAGAAAGGGCGTTGCCCGGGCATTTGAACCGGTTCCTGGGCCAGCTTGCATGCGAATTGCAATGAAAGTGTTCTATGCTGGGGAAAACAGGCTTCTTGCATTGCCGAACCGCTCTCAAGCCCAGGCTGAAGGACGATCTACATGCTGATGGAAGTGCCAAGCCGGGCCGACCTCAATGCGACCCGGGTTTTATCGCTGGACGCCGCCGGCCGTATCCTCGACTGGATCAGCTGGCAGGAAGCGGTTTGCCTGTACGTCCGCGATGCCGTGGCCTGGACGCTGGGCGACCCCTGCCTCACCGTACACGGCGGCATGAACCGGGTACTGGGCGCGCAAAGCCTGCTGCAGTTGCACCCCATTGTCGCCAGCACGGGCCATTGCCGCGATCACGCGATCGATCCAGCGCCCGCCCTGACCAACACCGCACTGTTCGCCCGCGATCGGCACCTGTGCCTTTACTGCGGCGACCATTTCACCCGCGGCGAGCTGACCCGGGACCATGTGCTGCCGATCTCCAAGCACGGCAAGGACGAGTGGGAGAACGTGGTCAGCGCCTGCCTCGTGTGCAACCTGAAAAAGAGCAATCGCACGCCTCAGCAGGCCCACATGCCGCTGCTGGCGGTGCCGTATCGACCGAGCTGGGTCGAGCACCTGATCCTGTCGAACCGCAATATCCTGGCCGATCAGATGGAATTCCTGGTCAGCCATTTGCCGCGTGATCGCCGGCCGCACAACGCCTGAATGACCCTTTGAGGGGGTAAACGGGGATCTGTGCCCGGGTCCCGCCCTTGCGTTGCCCTTGCCCCGCCCCGCCGCTGGGCCAACAATACGCCAATGATTGACCTTTCCCGCTATCCCCATCTGGCGAAAATTGACGCGCCCGCTGACCTGCGCCGCGTCCCCGATGACGAGCTGACCGCCGTCGCCGACGAGCTTCGCCAATACCTGATCGAGGCAGTCGCCAGCTCCGGCGGCCATTTCGGCGCCGGCCTTGGCGTGGTGGAGCTCACCGTCGCGCTGCACTACGTATTCAACACGCCGGACGATCGTCTGGTCTGGGACGTCGGTCACCAGTGCTATCCGCACAAGATCCTCACCGGTCGCCGCGAACGCATTACCACGATCAAGAAGAAGGACGGCCTGGCACCGTTCCCCCGCCGCGAGGAAAGCGAGTACGACACCTTCGGCGTCGGCCATTCGTCCACATCCATTTCGGCCGCCCTGGGCATGGCGATCGCCGCCCAGCGCAAGAACGATCATCGCAAAGTGGTCGCCGTGATCGGTGACGGCGCGATGACCGCCGGCATGGCGTTCGAGGCGTTGAACCACGGCGGCGACGTCGAGCCGAACATGCTGGTGGTATTCAACGACAACGGCATGTCGATCAGCGAGAACGTCGGCGCGCTGACCAAGATGATGGCCCGCGCCATGGCCAGCCACACGCTCAACCAGTGGCGCGAGCGCGCGAAGCGGGCGATCCCGAAGCAGTCGCTGTTCGGCCGGTTCTTCAAGCGCTGGGAAGAACACGCCAAAGGCATGTTCGTACCCAGCACGTTGTTCGAGGAGCTGGGCTTCCATTACACCGGCCCGATCGACGGCCACAACATTCCGCAGTTGCTGCATGCCCTGCGCACGGTAAAAGACCTGCCCGGTCCGCAGTTGCTGCACGTCGTCACCACCAAGGGCAAGGGCTACGCGCCGGCCGAGCAGGCACAGATCGAATACCACGCGGTCGGGCCGTTCGATCCGCAGGCCGGGTTGGTCAAGAAAAACGCCCCGGCCAAGCCGACCTATACCGACATCTTCGGCGACTGGCTGTGTGATCAGGCCGCCGCCGACAACCGTCTGCTTGGCATCACACCGGCGATGCGCGAGGGCTCCGGCCTGGTGCGCTTCTCGCGGGAATTTCCGCAGCGCTATTTCGACGTGGCGATCGCCGAACAGCATGCGGTGACGCTGGCTGCCGGCATGGCGTGCGAAGGCGCCAAGCCCGTGGTGGCAATCTATTCGACATTCCTGCAACGCGCCTACGACCAGGCGATTCACGACGTCGCGCTGCAGAACCTTGATGTCACGTTCGCGATCGACCGCGCCGGCGTAGTCGGCCCGGACGGCGCCACCCATTCGGGAAGTTTCGACCTGACCTTCCTGCGCTGCCTGCCGAACATGGTGATCATGGCGCCGGCGGACGAAAACGAATGCCGCATGATGCTGAGCACCGGATTCCAGTATCACGGCCCGGCCGCGGTGCGCTATCCGCGCGGCAGCGGACCGGGCACCGCTATCCACAAGGACCTGGACACGTTGCCGATCGGCAAGGCCGAGCTGCGTCGGCGTGGCCATGGCCTGGCGATCCTCAGCTTCGGCACCATGCTGGCACCAGCCGCGACGATTGCCGCCGAGCTGGACGCCACCCTGGTCAACATGCGCTTCGTGAAGCCATTGGACGAGGCACTAATCCTGGAACTGGCGAAGCACCACGACGGCTTCGTCACGCTGGAAGACAACGCGGTAGCCGGCGGCGCCGGGTCCGCCGTGGCCGAGTGCCTGGCGGCCCATGGGGTCAGCCTGCCGATCCTGCACATTGGCCTTCCAGACGTCTACCTGGAACACGGTAGCCGGGAGGAAGTACTGACGATGGCCGGGCTCGATCTGCCAGGTATCCGCAAAGCCATCCGCGCCCGGTTTCCGCCGTCTGCCTCGACGCATATTGCCAGCGCCGGGTAAGCACGACGCTGCTGTTCGACTATCGACGCTCCGCCCCTGCGCGGGGCGTCTGTTTTTTTGTAATTAGTGCCGACCGCCGCTGACCCGGTCGCGTTGCTCCAGATCCTTTGCGGTAAAAACATCCGTATAGCCTGCCGAACGTAGCAACGCCCGCACGACGTCGCCCTGGTTCCAGCCGTGTTCCAACAGAAGCCAACCGCCCGCCTCAAGATGTTCGCGTGCGTCGCCGACGATGCGGCGGATCGCATCGAGACCATCGCCGCCGGAAGCAAGCGCTCCTGGCGGCTCAAAACGCAGGTCACCCTGGCTGAGATGCGGGTCATCCGACTCGATATACGGCGGATTCGAAACGATCAGGCTGAAGTACTCGCCGACCAGAGGGGTCAGCCAGTCGCCTTGCATGAAAACCACATTCCGAAGGCCGAGACGTTGCGCATTGCGCTGCGCGATCGTGAGCGCATCTGTGCTGGTGTCGGTGGCGATCACTCGCGCCTTTGGTCGCTCGTGGGCAATCGCCAAAGCGATGGCACCACTACCTGTACCTAGATCGGCGATGGAGCTGTTGCCCTCGTGTGGCAACCGCTTGAGCGCCAGCTCTACCAGCAGCTCCGTTTCCGGGCGCGGGATCAACGTTGCCGGCGATACCTCCAACTCAAGCGACCAGAAGCCACGGCGCCCGGTGATATAAGCCACCGGCTCGCCAGCCGCGCGCCGCTCGACCAGCGACGCGTAAGCCGTATGGACGTCCCTTTCCAGCACATCATCGGCATGTGCGATCAACCAGCTGCGTGGCTTGCCGATCACATGCAGCAGCAATATTTCTGCATCACCGTGCTCGCCCAGACGCTGCGTCGCGGCGACGATGGCGCTACGAACGTCAGTCATGGAGCGGGGGTTCCGCAACAGATTCGGCCGGTAACTCGGGCGGCACAAGCTTCGACGGCCTCGGCTCGGGCTTGCGCCAGTAGCCGCCGCGCGTCCACGCATCAAAACCCCAGCGCAACCATCCGATCAACGCGTTGGCGAGCCACAGCGCCCACGCCAGCATGGCGATCTTGTAAACCCATAGCGACACGCTGAATACGCCGCCACGCGGCAAGCCATCCGGGCTCTGGTCGGCAAACCAATGCAGGTTCCAGGCACTGGAATCGTTGCCAGCCACATGCATGTCCGGTAGACCAAGCAGCCCCTTGGGCACAGCCGAGATCAGTACCGCCAGTGCGACCAGAGTCAGTGCGGCCAGTCCCAGCTGCAGCAGGTGGAATTTCGACGAACCCAGCTTTTCCGATGGCGTATGGCGCGCACGCAGCCCAAGCAGGATCAACCACACGACGACCAGTGCATAGGCGCTCCATGCGAAGGCCGAAAAGCCCAGCCCGAGCAATAGCCAGTGATGGAAACGCAACGGCGTCGGCGCGTAGCGTGCCAGCAGCCACGCGGCCAGCAACAACACTATGAGCTGCGACCAGTACAGTACCGCAGGACCAACCGTGGGACCCCATGTCCATAGCACCCACCGGTCCTGCGGCAACTGCAGCGTGAGATCGATATTCGCCACTGCAGCATGCAGCGCAAATGCCGGCGTGAGCATTCGCGCCGCGACACCCTCCGGTTCACGCAGGCGTAGCGTGTAAGTGTGCTCGCCGGGCAATAGCGGCAGTCCAAGCTTGCCATCGCGGACGGCCAGATTGATCGACTGATCATCACGCTTCGCATCCAGCAATTCGCTACCTGCGGGCAGCTCGATCGCATGCTCGCCACCACGGGTGCTGCGCGCATGCAGGCTCAGCGTGATATCGCTGGCCCGCACGCCGGCCGTGCTGTCCAGACGCACGCTGTCGAAGGCAAGGCTGTCGCCTGCGACGGCCATAGGCTGGCTTAGCGTTAGCTGCAGACTCTCGCCAGGTAGCGGCTGGAAGCGCAAACCGTCATTGCTGGCGCTGGCCGGCACACCCTTCGCCTCGACGTGCCACATCGGCGCAGCATGCACTTCCCACACTTCGGCACGTTCGCCCAACGCTGGCGCTTGCAACGACAGCTGCGAACCGTGATCGAGGCGACTGGTCCAACGCACGACGTTGCTGTTCGCGTTGAATGTAATGCTGATACGGCCATCCTTGACCAGCACATCGTCGCCGAGCGGATGCTCGCCAGGCAGCAGCGGCAGCGTCGTGCTGAAGCCACCCTGCTGCGGTGCGATGCGCTCGACCCGGTTTTCCACGACCCAATCGACACCCAGCGCAAGGCTGCGGGTCAAACGCACGTAAGGCGGAAAGCTCTGCACCGCCGGCAGATTCTTGCCGTCGCTGGCAGTACGCATACGGTGCAAAGCGATGCTGTCGCCTAGCGGTCGACCGTCATCAACGCCATCCAGCGACCAGCCCTGTCCGACGAAAGCGATGTATTGCGGGCGCATCACGAAGCGTAGATTGGCGCTGTCCGCCGCCGTGCCGATGCGGTAGTGCAGGCTGACCCGGTGCACGCCACGATCCAGTCGCACCAGCAGCTGATCATCGCTGCGTGCGAGCGCCGCTTTGGCATGACCGTCCACGCTGACGTCGGTTAGTTGCAGCGCGTCGTCTGCCTGCGGCAACGGCAGCGCGACCGACGCACCAACGTGGGTTTCGAGTTCGACATCGAGCACGTCGCCATTGGCCTGCAGCTGTGCCTGTGCCACCTCGGCGCATGCTGGCGCGCACTTCGGCGGCTCCAAGAGCCGATTGCTCAACTGGCTCAGCAGCTCCTGGCTCGGCATGCTCTGCGCGCGCGCACTCGCCGGTAGAAGTACGATCGCAAGCAGGGCTGCACCGATGACACTTGCACCGCGCCAGTCACGCCAGCGGTCATGCCATGGCAACAACAACCTAGTCAGCAGCTTTGCCAGCAAGGTAGCCAGCAAGGCCACCATTGCCACGCGCAGCAAGCGCACCAGCCATGCGGGTGCGATCAGCAGACGGGTGCTCTGTGCTGACGTCACCGGACCGGACCAGCCGAGACGATAATTGTTGTCTTCGTCCCAGTGTGGGGTGCCGGCACCGGCCTGGATCAGCGCGCGATTGTCTTGTTCTGAACTCACCAGCGTGGATGCGCTTATCGCCGAACCCGTTACCACTACGGTCTGAAGCCTCGGCGCGGGTGCCGCGCCGGTCCTTGGAGCGGCCGGGATGGCATTGCTGCTCATTTCGACCATCGGCGCTGGCGCGGGCGGCGGTGGCGGTTCGGGCATGGCGGGCGCGAATTCTTTCATTGCCTTCGCATTGCGCTCGTCCTGTGCTGCCTGGGGAGCGAAATCCACCGATACCATCCGGCTCTCGCTGGACCCTTCCAACTGCGGATGTAGCGCTGACTGCAGCTGTGCTGCGGCGAACGGCAATGTCCATAGCAACGCCAACGCGAAGGTGGCTACGGCGCCAATGCGTGCAGCCGACCGTAGACGTCCTTCAGGCAATGCACGCAGCAACAGTGCCAACGCAAGCGCGACCGCCAACGTCCATAACGGCGCGTCGTTTTCGTGCTGTGCCAGCGTGAGATAACCAGCCGCCAGCAACGCCCAGGGCCAACCCAGCAGGCGACCGGCCAGCAGCGCTATCAGTGCTACTACAAACAGGTCGAGCAGACTCCATTGAGCCATCCACGAGTCGGGCGAACGATCCGCGCCGCTAGCACTCACCAATCGATAGCCGTACGGCAGATGCAAGGTGGCGTCGATACCTTCCAGCGACAGCTGCCATCCCGAGCTTGGGATCGGACCGCCATGCGCAGGCAGGCGTAAACCAGCATCGAGGTTCAGCTGCCGACCGGTCAGCCGCAGTTCGACTCCGCTGAGTCCATCGGCACCCTTGGTGACGAGCAAGGGATCATCACCCTGCGCGGCGCGTTGCAGTTGCCACGGTGCCGTTACTTCGAGTCGCTGGTGATGGCGAAGCTCACCGGTGAGGTGGTCTGCCACACTGAACCCGCCACCATCGAAATCCAGCCAGAGTTGGCGCTGCAAATGCAGTTGATCGCCCTGACCACCCTCATCGCCACGATTGCCTTGCTCGATCGAAAGGCCGGAAGCGTCGTCCAGGGCATACGCGGGAAGATCGGCCCATTCGTCCGGCACACCGGCTTGCGCGGCATCGGTCGCATGGCCTTCCACACGCGTACTGCGCAGTGCAGTGTCGTCGGCGTAGCTCCAGATTTCCTGTCGCGGCCAGGGTGCCGTCGGCAGTTTCAGGGCAATCCTGCTCAACGGTGTAATCGCGCGCGCGGCGAGCGTGATCGTCCATTGCCCCGGCCGTAACTGCACGCGCAGGTCGCCATCGTTTTCCAGCCGTGCCGGTAGATCGCCGGACAAGGCGGTGGCGACAAACCCAGCCGGCAGCACCCGACCGAGCAACTGTTCGCGCGCGCTACCGGTGACGTTGAACTGCAACTGCGTCTGCAACGTGGCGGGTAATCCATCCTGCAGACGACGATACACACGAAGCGACAGCGCATCGGCAGCACGCTGCGATGCAGCCGCTTCGCCAAGGGTAAGCTGATCGCCATTGCGCTCGACCCGGCTAACCGCCGTACCGTCGACGCTCAAAGTGACCAGCCCGATCATCGCTGGGACGCGCAATCGCGCCGGTCGCGCTGTCCAGGGAAAGCTCCCATGCAACTGATAGTCGCCCGAGGTCAGCCAAAGCATCGGCTGTCCGTCTCGCTGCAACACCGTCGCCGGTTGATTGTTCACAATGACCTGTTGCGGCCAATTTTTTTCATCACCCGGCAAGGCGATCCAGCTGGGTGCATCTACATGTATCTCGAGATCGAAGCGGGCGCCGTCCTTGTCGGCACCCAGCGTGAGGCGACCGGGCCAGGCGCATCGGTAGCTACCAACATCGGGATTCTGATTGGCGAGGAACGGACAGTCGTGTTCCGGTATGTCGTGCAGCACCCAGCCCTGCCAGTCACGTAACGGCGGTGGCACATCCTGCGCCAGCAACGGCGCGGCCAACATCAAACACAGGCAGACCAATCCCAGTGAACGACGGAACATGTACTTCTCCCTGTAAACCCGCGAGGCGGACTCAGTGTAAGTGGAACCCGGCCGCGCAAGCGACCCTGCATCCTGCCGGCATCACGCTCCGTATATAAGCCAGGTTGAGCAGTTTTCCGGATGTGCCTGCCCACAACCATAGGAACTTTCTCAAAGTTTGTGCGCTCAGGTCTCGCCACTGGAATACGTATGCCAACCAACACCCATCGTTCAACTCGCCCACCGATACGTCGCCGTTTCGTCGCCACGATCTTGTTGCTGCTTGGCGGCGGCCTGCTCACGGGTTGTCAGGCGGCGCTGTTCGGCAGCCTCAACGCCAGCACAGGCAAGACCGACGTCGTGGTGCAACGCGACGTGGTGTTTGATCCGGCGCACCGGTTGGCCTTGGACGTCTACCGCCTGCCCGGTACGGAGCACGCGCCGGTAGTGATCTTTTTCTATGGCGGCAGCTGGAAGTCCGGCAAGCGCCAATGGTATCGCTGGGTTGGCGAGGCACTCGCCCAGCGCGGACTGGTGGTGGTGATTCCGGACTATCGACTATGGCCCAAGGTGCGGCTTGACGGGTTCATGCAGGATGCCGCGCAGGCCGTGGCATGGACGCATGCGCATGCTGGTGACTACGGTGGCAATAGCGCGCAGCTGTTCTTGATGGGACATTCAGCCGGCGCGCATATCGGGGCCCTGCTCGCCACCGACGCGCACTGGTTGAATGCGGTCGGCATGCAGCCGCGCGATTTGTCCGGCTTCATCGGTCTGGCAGGACCGTATGATTTCCTGCCGCTGAACGATTCCGATTTCATCGACATGTTCGGCAGCACGCATGACGCGCAACTGCGCTCGCAGCCTGTGCATTACGTCAACGGCGACGAACCGCCGATGTTGTTGTTGCAGGGAACCACGGACAAGATCGTGTGGCCGCGCAACGCACAGTCACTAGCCGCTGCCATGGAGCGCGAAAACGAGCCGGTCGAACTGAAGATGTATCCGGATATCGGCCACATGGCGATCCTGTTCGCGATGTCGCGGCCATTTCGAAGCAAGGCGCCGGTGCTGGACGATGCCGTCGACTTCATCCACACACGGGACGCGCAGCGCCATCCAGCGACTGCCCTGTCGACACCATAAAAACGCCGGGCGTTGCCGCCCGGCGTTTATGGGTCGCTTGGACGAAGGCAGCAGCGCCACCTTTGGTTTTGGCGATACCTTAATGCACCGCGTCGATCACCGTTGGATCCTGCTTTGCCTTCAGCGCGCTGCACAGCTGGATCGATTCGCTGGTCTGTGCGAGGCCGCGGTCGATGCCGTCTGCATCCTTCATGCGTGACTTGAAGAAATCCTGCACGCGATCGTGCTCCGCCTGCGAGCAACCGCCACCTGCGCCCAACCGTGGCAGGTAACCGCCTGCGAAGCTGCCGGTGCGAGTCAATACCTGCGGATAGTGCGCGGTGAACCACTGCCACATCGCATCGCGATCGGCTTCGGTGTCGCGATCGCCCATCAGCAACATCGCCATCTCGCCTACCTTGACCTGCTTGTCCAGCGCGAAGTTGCGTACCTGCTCAGCGGCTGCCGGATCGCGCACGTTGGACAGTCCAGCGAGGATGCCGTTACGCAACGCTGCATCACTGGTCTTGGGCAATTCAGCGATCAACGCATCGACCGCCGGCTTGCCCTGCTCCTGCACGGCCACGCCTAATGCATCACCGAGCAAATCCGGATCAGCCGCAGACAAATTCAGACGGCCATCCGGTTTCGGCTGGAGCGCCGCTACGCCCTGCTTGAGCAAGGCCGCGCGCACTTCGGGCAGTTTGAAATCGAGCGCGAGGGCGCCAGCCAGAGTGCTGCGCAACAAGGCGGCATCTTCCGACTCGCCCGTCTTGCGCTGATAGCCAAGCTGCTCGAGCTGCGGCAGATAGGCTTGCTTCACCCACGCCGACAGCCGTGCGCGCTGGGCATCGGTGGTGGCTTCGTTCTGATAGATCCACTCCAGCTGGCTCAGCGGCGCAATGGCCACAGCGCGAATCTTCGAATGCGTCAGCGGCTGCAAAGCGGCCAGCACATCGGCAGCATCCAGATCGCCATGACGGAAACCTGCGTTCACCGCATCGGCGTAAGCAAGCTGTTCGGTGTCGCTGAGCTTGCCGACCTGCCTGGCCAGACCGCCCAGTTCACTCTTGCCCAGGCTGAAACGGTAATAACCGCTGGCATTGGCGTTCGGCATGATCCATGTCGGATTGCTGGCACCGGCCAACACCATCGAACCGTTCGCCTTGTCGAGCATGTCGCAGCTGACCTTGCTGCCATCAGCGGTGCCATAACGCACGCACACCGGAATGCCCCAGATGCGCGAGCTGTCGCCGGCGCTGCCGATCGGCAGATAGCGGCTCTGGCTCAGGTTCAGCACGGTCTTGCCGTTGCTCTGCTCGAGTGTGGTCTTTACGTACGGCACGCCAGACTGATTGAGGAAGCTATTGAAGGCGTGCTTGAACACATCACCCTTGCCTGCGGCAGTGGCAATCGCCGAGACCAGATCATCGGCATCGGCATTGCCGAACTTGTGCTTCTGGATATACGCCTGCATGCCCTTCTGGAAGGTTTTCTCGCCAACATAGTTCTCGAACATGCCGAGCACGCTGGCACCCTTCTGATAGGTGATACCGTCGAACGCGGTCTCAATGTCGCCATTGCCGGTGATCGGCTGGCGGATCATGCGCGCACTGACCAGGCTGTCATTGCTCATCGCGCCCTGCGCACCCACCACGCGGTCCAGATCGGCGCGGTACTCCGGATGCACCTGCATCGTCACCTTCTGCTGCATCCAGGTGGCGAATGCTTCGTTGAGCCAGATATCGTTCCACCATGCAAGCGTCACTGTGTCACCGGTCCACTGATGTGCCAGCTCATGCGCAGTCACGTTGAACGAGCCCTGCACGTTGCGCGCCGGCGAATCCTTGTCGAGCAGCAAGAGCCAATCGCGGAACGTCACCAGGCCAGCATTCTCCATCGCGCCAGCGGCAAAATCCGGTGCGGCAAGCACGTCGAGCTTGTCCCACGGATAACCGAAGCCGTAGTAGTTCTCCAGCGCCTGGATGATGCTCGGCGTTTCGCTGAGCACATGCTGCATGCGGTGCGCCTCTCCGGCCGAAGCGATACCGCGCAGCGGCAGCGGCTTGGCGCGGTACGCGTTGGGCGAGATGTCTGGACCCTTGGCGATATCCCACGGACCGACACCGAACGCGACCAGATACGTCGGCAGCGGCAGCGTCTGCGCAAACTGCAGAGTCTTCCAGCCGTCGCCCGCCGGGGTTTCCTTCACTTGCTGGGTATTCGCCACGGCGGTGTCGGCCACGGGTATGGTCAGGCTGATGTCGAACGGTGTCTTGAAGCCCGGCTCGTCGAAACTGGGGAACGCAAAACGTGCGCTGATCGGCTCCATCTGCGTCATCGCATACGGCTGGCCCTTAGCGCTGACCTTGTACAGGCCCTGTAGTTGCGCGTTGAGTGGCGCGGTGTACTCGAATTGCAGGGACAGTTGCTGCGGCTGCAGCGTGCTGCCGAAATCGACACGTACCACGCCAGCCTTCGGATCCGCGACGACGTACTTGCCCACATGAACTTTGCCGGTCGCATCGGTGACGGTCACCTTCGACACCTTCAGTTCATTGCCGTCCAGCCACAGGTGATCGGAGGCCTGGGTCAGCTTGACCTTGATCGTGGTAGTGCCGGAAAAATCCTGCTGCGCCGGGTCGACCTTGAACGCGATCTGGTACGACTGCGGCACCGCCCAGCGCGGCAACTTGCCCTGCGGCACCTGATCGACGGCGGCGAACGCAGCGCCGCAACAGGCGGCCAGTGCGGTGAGGACGAGTGGACGGATGAGACGCTGCATGCGGAGCCTGCCTGGCTGAAGATAATCCACCACGCTAGGCCAGCGCCGTTTTTTGCCACAGTGCCAGAAGGCATGCCGCTTTACGCTGCCGTGCAAAAAAAGGTTCTTCGCGTAAGTGCCTGGGGGAGCGGACATAGTGTTCCCAACCCGCCGTGCTCAAGCCGTTAGCTCAACATCCCCGACGCTTCAAGATGGCCAGCCGGCCAGGAGCACCAGTAACGTTGATTGTCCTTTGGAACCGTTCGCAGAACCTGGCCCGGTTTGGGCGGTGCTGCCTAGGGGCAGGCGTGGGGGTGGTGGCACCGGCAGGCCGGTGGCGGGGTCGAGGTTTTTTTGTTTGCTCAGGCGCTGGATCAGCTCGTCGGCGGGCTTGGGCGGCGGCACCGCCGCGTCGTGTTCTTTTTGCCACTGGAAGGTGCCATCCCATGGCGGTAGTGGCGCGGGCGGCAGCGGTACGATCTGCTCGATGTCGGGCAGCTTCGGTTTGAAGCCGAGGTCGGTTCGGGAAGTGAGAAATTTCCAGATCAGCTCGTAACGCCGTACGCGTTCGGGGTCGTACGCGAGCGCAAGGTAATCCAGTTGGTTCGTGACGAGGGGGCCGTTGAAGCCGCTTTCCAGAAACGAGGCCGACATCGGGTTGCCCTCCGCCACGCCCTTCTGAAATGTCTTGACCGCTTCGGGATAAAGCTTTTTGTTCTTCAGGTCGATGCCTAGCGTCGTGGCCGCAGCGCCGAAGCCCTGATCGACCGCACACTGGTACATCTGCCGCCCGATAACCGGCGCGATGTCGATCGGCGACAGCTTGTCGGCGACGTAGTTCTGCGCCTCGGGACTGCCTAGATCAGCACCCTTGCGAAAGTAGCGCAACGCCATCTCGCTATCCTGCTTCAGGCCGTAGCCGTCATCCAGGTAATAGCCGATGTCGTAGTAGCCGCCGGGCACGCCCTGGTCGATCAGCTGCGCGGCCAGCGCGATGGTTTCCTTGGCCGGGTTTGGCGAGTCCGCGTAGCCTTCGGAAACCAGCTTCTGTAAATTGCTGTTCGCCTTGTAATGCCCGTACGCCGCGGCGATGCGGTAATAACGTGCGATGTCGTTGTAATCCGGCTGGGGGGTCCGCTTTTCCAGATAGTTCGCATAATGGAACAGGCTGTCCGCTTGCGGGTCCAGTGCCGGCAAACGATCGGCTTCGTGCGCGCAGGTAAAGGCAAGTTTGGCGCGCACGGCGCTCAGGTCGGGCAAGGAAGCCGCGGGGCTCGCCTTGTTCGTGCAGGCGCATAGCAGCGGAGCGCATGCCGCCAGCCATGCTGCCTTATGCGCCACGCTCCGCGCCGGCAGGGCGCGCGCACCGCGACTGATCATTCCGCCGTCCATGGGCGTGCGTCTATCCGTAACCAACTCATTCGGCTCACACCTGATCCTTGTATATCGCCAGTCGCCAGGTAACAGCGACGGTCAGTGGGGGGCGTCCGGTGACGTAATCCCACCAGTCGCGCAGTGCCGATACCTCCACGTGTGCGGGCGGGAGGATGTCGCCTTTACGGAAGCGCGCCGAGACCATGGCGCCGGGATGGGTGCGCCACACGCCGCCTTGCGGGCAGCGCTGGCCGGTTTGGGCGGTGCTGCCTAGGGGCAGGCGTGGGGGTGGTGGCACCGGCAGGCCGGTGGCGGGGTCGAGGTTTTTTTGTTTGCTCAGGCGCTGGATCAGCTCGTCGGCGGGCTTGGGCGGCGGCACCGCCGCGTCGTGTTCTTTTTGCCACTGGAAGGTGCCATCCCATGGCGGTAGTGGCGCGGGCGGCAGCGGTACGATCTGCTCGATGTCGGGCAGCTTCGGTTTGAAGCCGAGGTCGGTTCGGGAAGTGAGAAATTTCCAGATCAGCTCGTAACGCCGTACGCGTTCGGGGTCGTACGCGAGCGCAAGGTAATCCAGTTGGTTCGTGACGAGGGGGCCGTTGAAGCCGCTTTCCAGAAACGAGGCCGACATCGGGTTGCCCTCCGCCACGCCCTTCTGAAATGTCTTGACCGCTTCGGGATAAAGCTTTTTGTTCTTCAGGTCGATGCCTAGCGTCGTGGCCGCAGCGCCGAAGCCCTGATCGACCGCACACTGGTACATCTGCCGCCCGATAACCGGCGCGATGTCGATCGGCGACAGCTTGTCGGCGACGTAGTTCTGCGCCTCGGGACTGCCTAGATCAGCACCCTTGCGAAAGTAGCGCAACGCCATCTCGCTATCCTGCTTCAGGCCGTAGCCGTCATCCAGGTAATAGCCGATGTCGTAGTAGCCGCCGGGCACGCCCTGGTCGATCAGCTGCGCGGCCAGCGCGATGGTTTCCTTGGCCGGGTTTGGCGAGTCCGCGTAGCCTTCGGAGACCAGCTTCTGCAAATTGCTGTTCGCCTTGTAATGCCCGTACGCCGCCGCGATGCGGTAATAGCGCGCGATGTCGTTGTAATCCGGCTTGGGGGTCCGCTTTTCCAGATAGTTCGCATAATGGAACAGGCTGTCCGCTTGCGGGTCCAGTGCCGGCAAACGATCGGCTTCGTGTGTGCAGGTAAAGGCGAGTTTGGCGCGCACGGCGCTCAGGTCGGGCAGCGGGGGCATGGCATTTTCCTTGCTGGTACAGGCGCCGATCAGGCCGCCGAGCGAGAGGGTAAGGGCGATTCGGCGCATCGGTCAGTCCGCGTAGCTACGTTTGGTCTTGGTGTACAGAAAACGGATCAGTGAGGCGTGGGGGGCGAGCCCCTTTGCCTGGTTGTCCGTGTTCTTCTGAATGATGTTCTCCCATGCCTCGAACGCCTCCCCCGGATCGTCCTGCGCGCCCATCCCGCCGGTATGGATATTCCACAGCCGCCGCCGCAGCGGCGCCGTTACGCCGGCATGCTCGTGGCAGATGTTCAGCTCACTATCCACCGCCATGCTGCGCGTGTTGATGTTCGCCGAGCCGTGCGTGGTAAACACGTCATCGACGATCATCAACTTGGAGTGCACGTACACGTAGTCCCAGTTATCCGGCGCACTGTCCGGTGCCACGAGGCTGCACACCACGACCTTCAGCCCGGGAATCTCCCGCGGCTGCACGGCCTTGGGCGGCTCTTTCATCTGTGCCTGCAATGCGGCTTGTTTGCCTTGCGCCCGCTGGAGCGCCTGCCTGGCGTTTGCCAGCTGCTGTTTGGCCGCCTCGGCGGCCGCGTTGGTGGTGTCATCGGGCGGGGTGTCCGGCGTCGGATAGCCGTAATGGGTGGTGATGTACTGGTTGGTGGCACGCTGCACATCCTTGTACGCGTTGGCCACCGCCTGGCCGGCGCTCGTCAGCGCGTCGTAGCTGTCGAACAACGGCTGGACGACTTGTTGGCCTGCGATGGCATCGTTGATGCGCGTGGCCTCCATGTCGGCCTGCGCATACGCCTGGGCCAGCGCGCCCTGGCGCGCGGCCTCCTGCTCCAGCTGCGCGATGCCGGGGATGCTGTCGGCGCAGCCGAGCGCATCGAGCATGTAATACGTGTTGACCGTGCCGACCCCGATGCCTTCGTCGTTCGCGTTGGTAACCACAAACAGGTAGACCGGGTTGTCAGGCGGGCGGCCGGCGGTGATCTGCCGGGCCACCGCGGCCTTGATCTTGTCGGCCAGTGGCAGGTAGCGGAAGTACTGGTTTTCGATATAGATGAATTGCGTCGCGTTGTTCACCGCCTGCAGGTACGCCGTCTTGATGTCCTGCTTGCCGTGCTCGGACTGCGTGCGCAACAGCTGCGCCATCACCGGCGTGTCCCTATCGCGACGCAAGGGCAGTTCGCAAGCGGTGATGCCTGCGCGCGCCGCGGCCAACCGCTGGCCGGTGGCATCGTCCCAGGCCTGGCAAAAGTTTTTGTTCAGATCGGCCAGCAGCGGCCCGCTCACCCGGCTGGACAGGTCCTGGCGCGGATGCGGCGCGTTGCGCCCACTGGCCGGCTCCTGGCGCACCGTGCTGTGGCCGTCACGATCCCAGTAGGCATCGAGCATGTTGTGCCCCATCACAAAGCCGAGCGCCAGTGACGGCTGCTCGTAGTCGATCAGCACCGTCTTCTGATGATGTGTCGGCTCGCCCCCCATCGCCAGAGTGCTGGACACCCCCTGCATGCGCACCCGCCACGCGATTTCCGTGCGGTTGTCCAGGGTGAAGTCGCGGGTGGCCAGCTCGATGCCGGGAAACCCTTTTGGCAAGACGTTGCTGTCGAACGCCGCACGCGCCTGCTCCGCCATCACCAGCGCGCCGACGACTGCTTTCAGTACCGGTGTGATGGCCACGTTCAGTCTGCTGGGCGTGCCGCGGGTCACGTTGTTCTGATTCGCGCGCCAATACCATGCCAGGTCGTAGTGGCGCTGATCGGGCGTCTGAGAGTCGCGCGTGACCACGGAACCGGATACCGCCCAATCCGGCAAGTTCGGCTTGATGACGGTGGCCAGGTTGTCGCCGGGCATGTTGTTCTCGCTGAATTGGGCCATGTGCAGGTTGTCGGCCCAGCACAGCAACCGCACCTTGAAGCCGGGCTGCGCGCCTTTTTTCGCCAGCAGGTCGCCGATGCGCAGTGAGCGGTTCATACCGCCGCGCTTGAAATACATCGAGGGCTGAAAACCCCAGCAGATGATGTCCACCGAGTGCTGCGCGGCCTCGATCGCGTCGTAGAGCGCACCAAACGCCTCCTCGCCGTTCACCAGCGGCTGGTAGGTCGCCTGCGCCGGGTTGTATTCCGTGTGCTCGACAAACCACGGCAACGTCATGCTCGCGCTGTCCGTGCACGACAGGGCTAGGGGGGTGATCTTGGCAGTTGGGGGTGGGGTCATCGTCAAGCTTCCGAATGCGGATGGAGCAGCGCGTGGTACAGCGTGCGGTGCGCGGCGCGATCCACCGCACCGGCCTCGGGGTCGGCCGTCCCTTCATGGTGGGTAAAGCCCTGATTGGCCCGTTCACCGTTCGACAACTCGCCCCGATAGGTGTCGGTGACCGGAATCCGGTGCGTCACACCATTGGCCAACTCCAGCGTGTATTGCCGGATAGGGCTGTGGTGCTCGACCGGAATCTGCCCTGTGGCGTCGAGCACGCCCTGCTTGAGCAACGCGCCATCGGCAAAAAGTTTGTAAGGCATGCCCGCCGGCACGCTGCCCTTCGATATAGGCGAGGCGAAGAGATGAAGCATCAGGGGTTTCGTCGGCAGCGGGCTCGTGGCCGGCTGCCCTGGCATCGACATGTTCAGGCTGGCCGGCCCGGTTTTCTTCAGCGATGCAACCTTGAACCTCATATCGCCCGGACACCCCAGCTCGATATTGCCGCCTTCCAGCTTGATGTAGGCACCGCCACTGGATATGACCACGGACTGCTTGCCGGTGATGTGTACCGTCCCATCGACGCTGGTGGCGCTGAGATCCTTTTGCGACGTGAGCAGCATGGCGTCACTTTGTGCCTGAATTTCCAGCTTGCCTTTGGCGGCGAACAGCTTCATGCCCAGTTTCTGCGCTAACAGCGATATCGCTTCGCCGGCCGCAACCGTAAATTTCTTCATGACGCCGATGTCGGCGTTACCGCCGGCGGTGGCGATCAGGTTGGCGTTGGCGCTTAGTTGCAGGTGGGTGCCCGAGACGATGCCCGCGCCCTTCGGCGCACTGATCAATAAGCCCTCTTGCTTCAGTTGGAGCAACCCCTCCAGCAGCGCTTTCTGCTGATCGACTTCGGCCACCAGTGCCTGGGCGGACCGCGCCGCTTCGGACAGCGCCTGCATCTGCTGCAGGCCTTGTTGCAGCAGACTTTGCGCCGCGTCCATATCCAGCTGCTTGCCGCTCGCGCCGGGTTGGTCGTCCGCGCTGATGAACAAGCCCTTGCCACCACGGATCGCGCCGTGCCCGGAGGTGCGCAGCTCGAAGCCTTCGCCGCGCAGCTGCTTCTTGCTGTCCACCAGGTGGCCGAGACCCAGCTGGCTCTTGCCCGAGTGCTCGGTGGACAGCTTGATGTGTTCCTGGCCCTGCCAGTCTTCCATGCGCAGCTTGTTGTTGCGTTGCGTGCGCAGGACGTTGCGCGACAGCCAGCGGTCCTGGTTGGTGACCAGGTCCACGGCCTGGCTGTGGTGGTGGAACTGGGCGATGTAGGGTTTGTTCGGGTCGCCGTCGCGGAAGGCGATGACGGCCTCGGTGCCGTCCAGCACCGGAAAGTGAAAACCGGTTTGCCGGCTGCCGGCGAACGGTTTGGCCAGGCGCAGCGGTACGCTCTCGCCGCCGGGGTTCCATTCGTCGAAATCGCAATCGAAGCGGACGGTGTAGTAGCCCTGCGCCGTGAGGTAGGCGTAGGTGTACTGGCCGGGCGAGGTGATCCGTGCGCTGAGCGTGCCGGCGATCGTCGGCCAATGGGTTTCGTCCAGCTTTAGCCGGAAGCGTCGGTCCGAAGGGATCGCGGTGTAGTGGTTGCGGTAGCTGGCGTCGCGCGCGCCCTGGTGAATGACTTCAACGATCAATTGACCGTTGGGCGCGTCGGGCAACGCCGTGTCCATGCGCAGGATGCGTGCCGGGCATAGCGCGAGCACGCTGCTCTCGCCCATGTACTGCACCTGCCAGGCGATGGCCGCCTCATGGCGCAGCTGCGCTTCCCAGGTGGCGCCGGCGGCATCCAGGTGATGGGTGCCGTAGATGTAGGGCTGGCCGTAGGTGGTAACGTCCTTGCTGGCGACGTTGGCCTCGGCGCGCAGGCGCTCGTAGGCCTGCTCGGGGTTGTAGTCGGCCACCGCAAACGAGGCCGGGACGGTGTACGCATGGGTCTGCAGGGCGAACACCGACGCCTCACCGCTTTGCAGCCCAGCCACTTCCCGGTACGGCACGGTCAGTTCCGGCTGGTAGAGGTAGTGATCGATGTCGTCGGCAAACGTCACTACGTCACCAAACTCGCCCGGCACGATGTAGGAGTAGATGCCCTCCTGCTGCATCAGCAGGTGGATGTACGGCCAGTCGGCGAGTTGGTACTGGAAGCGGAACGCGTGGGTGGGATAGGTGCGGCGCAGCGTGAAGGCGAACTGGTGACCTTTAAAGTCGTGCCGGCGCAGGATCGCCTCGATGATCTGCGGGGCGCTTTGCTGCTGGTAGATGCGGCTGCTGTGGGTGAGATTGAGTCGGGCGATATGCGCCTCGACCACCATGCGGTAGGCGCTGAAGTCGTGCGTGGTCTTGATCTGCGAAAAGCCGGTGATGCAGCCGCTGAAGATGCGCGGTGCGCTCGTGGCCGACTCATCGGTCAACCCATCGGCCTCTGGCGGTGCGATGGTGAAGCGCGCGTCGCGGCCCAGGTAATCCTCGCGCGCCAGCGCTTCGGGATGGGTCAGCTCGATCACGATGCGGTAGGGCTCGCCCATGCGCTCCACCGCCTCGAACGACACCACCGACAACGCCTGGCCATGCGCCGGGCCGGTGACGTCGAGGAAATAGGACTGCTGGCCAATGGCGTGCAGGGCGAGCGGCGTGGCGGTTACCGCCGTGGTCAACGCGTTACGTGTCGCATCCGTCATGGTGCTCATCCTTGGGAACATAAACGCCGAGTCCATCGGGCGTGTGCCGTCACTTACTCGCTGGCCTTCAAACCAACGACGCTAAATAAATAGCCACCACATAAGGGCTGACCGCTCCGCACTTTATTTTGGCGTGAATGGTCTGTTGAGCTTTATTGCAGATATTTAACCCACTGGCAATTTACCTTTTAAGGCGCAGGGCCTTTTCTACACCGTCGCCGCGACATGCTTGCCTATGAACAACAAAATGCCACGATGACATGTGAATTCACGCACAAATAAGTCAATGCCTTTTTTATATTGAGATAATTCTCATAGACATGTTTATATTTCTATGCCGGCCGTATTTTCCATTTTCATTGGCCATGCGTGATAGATACTACGCACTCATGAAACCGGCGAATGTGTGCTTTGCCGATATGGGGTGTGCAACTCACACGACTGGTCATGGGCAAGTTCGCGCTCCGTCACTGATGGCGCCGCTTACTTCGCGGGCTTTGCAGGCAACAAACACGCTTTGGCAAGCCACGCCATGCGCCAAGCTCCGATCTCGATTTCGCCTACCTGCCTGGTCGGCAAGAAGCCAAAAAAAAGCCCGGTCGTCGCTGACCGGGCTTCAAGGGCCGAGGGCAACCGATCAACCAGCTACGTCAGCCTGTTCGAGCGCCACCGCAACGGCGTGAATCACCGCGGCGATGCGCGCTGCGCTCTGAATCGGTTGTGCCGACAGACCGTGCTTGCGCAGCGTCTTCTCGTGCGACTCCAGACACATACCGCAACCGTTGACTGCCGAGACCGCCAACGAAG
>Ga0302220_10000750_pt1 | contig 26445 bp, 34 predicted proteins | sample II_Palsa_E1_3_FD_194572 | JGI IMG/M metagenome (GOLD analysis project Ga0302220, IMG submission 194572) | Peat permafrost microbial communities from Stordalen Mire near Abisko, Sweden - II_Palsa_E1_3 | ecosystem: Environmental > Terrestrial > Soil > Palsa > Peat permafrost | place: Sweden...
CCAGCGTCCCGGCTCCGCCGGTGACTGAAGGCGTATACGTCGGCACCACGCCACCGCTGCCGGTATACGTAACAAACGCAATCGCCGAATCCGAAGTAGGTTCGACGCCTGTAATAGCCGACGCCGTTACCCCCGGCAGAGCACCGTGCAGCACCGTGGTCGTCGTAAACGTCACCCCCGTGGCCGGGCACGCGCCTACCGGAAGACCAGCTCCGCTTGTGTTATTGGGAGTGCCAAGAAACAGGTCCGTGAAGGTCGGTGTCGGCGTCACGGTGGCCCCAAGAATGTGCAGGCCGTCGTTGGTCGCCGCAATCCGATCCGTCAGCGGAGCAGTCACCCCGGCATCGGGATACAGAACATTGGTCGTCGTCTGGCTCCCTGCGACGTTGGACGTCACGGTTGTGATCGGGCAGTAGCTGCGTGCCGTCGTCGAATTTCCGGCCAGGAACGCTCCCACGCTCGGTACCGTCACCGCAACGTCGGTCGCCGTCGAAGCGGTTGAGTTCGTCACGTACCATCCGGTCAGCGTCGAGTGCACCAGCAACTGGTTATTCGGCGTCGTGACACCGGTCGAAGCGTTGTAGTTGCCCATCGTGATGTAGACCGTCGAGCTGTCCGGGCTGAACTCCGCACGTGTGCCAACACCGCCATAGGTCGCGGTGACGCTTCCGGTCGTGGCGTACAGATACACCAGCTGGCGCGTCGGATCGGTAATGACCAGCGTCGAGTTGTCCGGCGAAATGGCCAGCACCGATCCCATCACCGTGGTGTCCTGGGTGGTCAGACTGTTCGACGTCGCACTGAAGGTCATCAGCTCATACGAGCTGCCCATGTAGATCGAGTTTCCGTCGTCGCTGATGACCATCGAATTAGGCTGATACGGCAACCGCACCGGCGATCCGATCGCGTTCGTCGTAAAGTCTATCGGCACCAGATACAGCGAGTTGGTGCTGGCGATATACAGATCCGTACTATTGGTTCCTGGAGCTGTTACATCGATAGCGTTCGAGGTGACAGGCACTCCATTGCCAAACAGGCCAATCTGGTTGATCGGCGATGGATTGCAGGTCGGAGGCTGACAGATAGCTGTAATTGCGGCGGCTCCCGGAAACGTAGGTGTCACCGAGGATCCTGTCGTCGCCCCAGGTATCGTCGTCGGCGTCGTCGACACAAACTCCAGAGGCACGCCGGTCAGAACCGTCCCGTTCGTGTCCGTCACCACAGCGTTGATCGGCTGCGTGTTGTTCGGGTCCACTATTACCTGAGTCGGCGGCGACGCGAGCGGCACGCTGAGCGTGATCGACTTGGGAGGACACGTCGAGAAGAACCCCGCCGAGCTTCCTGCCTGCGAGATCGTGGCGCTGACGAGGGCCGAACCCGGCAGCTGCGCCGTCGCGATACCGTTCTGATCGATCGTGACCACCGTGGCGGGATTTGCCGCATAGGAAAGATGGCCGACCTCGCAGCTGATGTTCGTCTGCGAGGGAGACGTTCCCGCATAGACCCTGGCCGCGAGCTGGCTCGTCGTTGCCTGGGAGATGCAGCCGCTTGACGAAACTGCTGAGCTCGGCGGCGGTACCGGCGTCGTGCAGCAGCCATTCGTGGAATTGATCGTGCAACTGGTCGTCGACGTGTTGTACGCAGCAGGGCTGCAGTTGGTCGCCGGATCGTTGATACAGTCTGTAGATAACTGTCCCAACACGACGCTCGTCACCACCGGATGGATGTAGATCGGCAGAGAGTTGCTGCTTGCGCCTCCGCCGGTCGCCGTCACATACGCGACACCTGTCTTTCCGGTGGAGTTGCAGGTCGTGAAGTCTGCGATACCTCCGCCCGTGTTCCGGTTCCACGTGCCGGCGCAAAGTTTGCCCGTCGTCGGCTGCACATCGGCGATGGTGATGTCCGGTTTCCCGTTGGCATCGAAGGTCGCATAGGTATAGCTGCTGACGGTCTCGGTTGTACCTTTGCAGTCGGCTGCAGTCGGAGTCGTCACCTGGCCAATCTCACCCTGGTTGAGCGAGATGCCGAAGATCTGCGGCTGCAGCGTAATCGTAAATATCTGACCCACCACTGCGCCGGAGTCTCCGCCGTTGCAATAGACCACAGGCTCTTTCTTGGAACAACCCGAGATCGAGACACCAAAAGGAATCGTGAAAAGCAGCAAAAATACTAACGTGAGAAACCGACGCATTGAACCTCCCCGTCCAACCAGAACTTAAGCTGAACGGTCACACCGCAACCGCTGGATAGCTGAAACCTTAGTGTAAAAGCTGCGCACACCGGAAGCAAATCGTTGTCTTCCGGTTTGACGCGCCATTTCGTGAATTGCTGGCAGGATGAACCCTGAATTTCAGTTTGTTTTCTGGTCGCCGGTTTTAGGCATCTCTGTTTCGAACCAGTTGAGCGCCCGCTCCAGAACATCCCGCCGATGCCCAGGGTCACGGAATCCGTGTCCCTCATTCGGGTATATCACCAACTGCGTCTTCACGCCCTCAGCTCGCAGCGCATGCCAGAACTCGAAGCTCTGCGGAGCCGGACACTCGCCATCCCGGTCTCCTACCACTACCAGCGTCGGCGTCTTCACGTTTTTGATGTATTCGATCGCAGAACTCTTCGCATACACCGCTGCATCGTCGTACACCGTCTTGCCGAAGAACGGCACCATCCACTGGTCGATGGAGTTCTCTCCATAGTAGCTCTGCCAGTCGCTGATCCCCGCGCCTGCTACCGCCGCTTTGAAGCGCGTTGTCTGCGTGACGCCGAACATTGTCATGAAGCCGCCGTAGCTCCAGCCGGTCAGCCCTTCGCGGTTCTTATCGATAGGGAAGCGCTTCTCCAGCACATCCATGCCCGCCAGAATGTCCCGCAGATCGCCATAGCCGAAGTCCCGGATGTTGGCCTGGGTGAACTTCTCTCCCTGGCCGTAGCTGCCGCGAGGGTTTGGCATGAAGACGAAGTAGCCCAGCGCCGAAAAGGGCACGCCGCCATACCCGACGCCCGGCCAGTGCGGAGTAACAGCGCTCGAAGGCCCTCCATGCACGCTCACAATCAGCGGGTACTTCTTCGCCGGGTCGTAGTTCGCGGGATAGAGCAGCCAGCCCTGCGCCTTGAAGCCGTCATTGGCCCACTCGACGTTCTCGGTCTTTCCCCACGCGGGCTTCAGCCCATCGTTCAGATGCGTAATCTGCTTCATATCATTGTCCGGGCCGGCCCACACCTCGGGCGCGTGCTCGAACGAGCTGCGAATCAGCGCGATGGTCCCCTTATTGGAGATCGAGACGCTCATCTCCAGCTCGCCCGCGCCGATCGACTCCGGAAAGGTGGTACTGTTTCCAGGAACATCGTGTCCCGTATTCAGATCCAGAGCGGTAAGGTGGCTGTTTCCCCCCACATGCTCTGCAATGCCGATGACCTCCGGCCCAAGCCAGGCGATATAGGCGACCGACGCGGCCCGGCCCGGCGTTACGTTTTTGGGCTCGCCGCCTGTGGCAGGCATGACGTAGATATCGCCGCCCGTGGAGCCCTGATCGCTCATGAGACCGCCGATGAAGGCGATTCGTTTGCCGTCAGGCGACCATCGCGGCACGGCAATCTGCAGGCCGTGGAGGGAGCCGGAGATTTTGGTGGTGTCGAGGATGGATTGTCGCTGAGATGCGCTGAGATCTTTGGTGGGCGGCTGGGAGCCGGTGTATTCGATCCGATGGGCGACGTCTTCGGTATAGAGCTGAGCGACCCACCAGTTATTTTCGCCTGGAGGGTTTGCGGCAACGAACGCAAGATGCTTCGAGTCAGGCGACCAGTCGAACTCATAAACATGCAACGCTGCCGGAGTGACCTGCGCAAATGATTCGCTCGCAACCTCTACTACGCCCACCCTCTGTATCTCGACGCCGTCTTCGCCAATCACCCCGGCCCACGGCTTCATCGCCGCCAGGGCTCCGGCGCTGCGCGTGGCGTTCTCGACGAACAGGAAACCGATGCTCTTGCCATCCGGCGACCAGGCCAGTTCACTGATGTCGCCGACCAGATGCGTCAGCTCCTTCGACTCGCCTGTCTTCTTCGACCACACGAATACCTGCTCCTGACCTGGCTTGTCCGTCTTCGCCGTGCAATCGGAGATAAACGCCAGCCATTTTCCATCGGGCGACCATGTCGGCTCGGAGCTGTTACAGCTCGTCGCCCCTGACCCCGTCCCTACGATCTTTTCCGTCGCCGGGTCAGGGTTCGCCACGTCTGTCAGGTGAATCTGCGATCCCTCTGCCGTGCGCACCGACCACGCTACAACCGTTCCATCGGGAGAAATCGCCGCCGAACGCGGCGTTCTGGTCTTGCCCAGTGTCTCGATCAACGCCCCGATCCTCGCATCGTTTGGGGGAGCGGCGCTGGTCTGAGCCTGTCCCGCAGTGGCAGCCCCTACGGTCAAAACAGTGGTGACGGCAAACAAAACACAGGTCAGAGAGCGCGTGCGAACAGCAACAAAAGTCATCTCGAAAGCCTAGCATGCAAAACTCCGTGCGGCCCACAGCGCAGCCCTATGCACAACCGTCTCTACAGGTTTGCAGGGGGAAATCAGAGTATTGGTGAAAAGTGTATTGGTGTGAGCGGTTTCCTGTGTAGAGTGGTGCGCATTGAAATAGGAGTCCGGCCCCGTTCTCTCAAAACACAGGAGCCTTGATGAAAAGGCCCGGAGCGTGACATGACAATCAGGCAATTGGCTTCCCGCGGGGTAGATGCAATTCAACGCCAACTGCGACCTCCGCTCCCCGAGGAAATCCTGGCCCGCATGCGAATTGATCCGCATGACAAGGACGCTGCGGCAGACCAGACCACGGGCGCTCTTGCCGAGGTGTTCTTTAGGCATCGTGGCCGTGTTGTCGATAAGTGGGTTCACTATCTCGAAATCTATGAGCGCCATTTCGCGCCGTATTGCAACACTCCAGTCAAAATGCTGGAAATCGGCGTATTCAAGGGCGGCTCGTTGGAACTGTGGCGCGAGTATTTCGGAGAAACCGCGACGCTCTTCGGGATAGATGTCGATCCGAGGTGCGCTGGTTATGTGACCGCGCCGAATCAGGTCCGGATCGGCTCGCAGGACGACCCCATGTTTCTAAAAAATGTGATCCTCGAGATGGGCACGCCGGATATCGTGCTCGATGATGGCTCCCACATCGGACACCACCAGCGCAGTAGCTTTGACACCCTGTTTCCACTGCTCAGCCCCGGTGCGCTTTACGTGATAGAGGATCTGCATACGTCCTATTGGCCAGGATCGGTTGGCGGCGGCTACAGGTTTGCTGGCGGCTACAGGCGCGAAAATACCGCTATCGGACATATCAAGCAGATGATCGACGATATGCATGCCTGGTATCACAACAGTCCGGTAGCTACCTCTGCCAAGACCGATATCGGCGCAATCCATGTCTATGATTCCATCGTGGTTATCGAGAAAAAGCGCAGGCAGCAGCCAGGACATATCCAGGTGGGGTGAGTATTCCGACGCCCGGCCTTTCTGCCCCATAAGCAGGTTTGGGGGAGCAGGCTATGCTTTACCCACGACCAAAAATCAGCAAAAAAGTTGACTCGAACCGCACAGATTGCTATTGTTAGAAGGTTCCGCGAGTATCCGGAGCTCGCTGCGGGGAAACCCAGAGCGAGGCGGGGTGAATAAAAACCCGCGCAGTTCAAAGCCTGAACCTGTTGTGAGACAGGGAAAGTCTTTTTGCGCTACACTGGATACAAGAGATTCACCACGGGACATTCCTGTTCGATTTGGAATGTCGTAATCTGTGGCCCATCGCAATCGTGCCTGCGACACCCTCCACCTTGGATGGGCTATGCGGGCCGGGACAGCGAAACGGAGTCGGCTCATCCTCTAATCAGGGAAAGACGCTCGACCACCGTCGACTGTTTACGTCTGGTTTGTTGTACCGGTTTACAGACGCAACAGCAGGGAAGATCTTCGTTCAGAGACGCTTCAGCGTTCTCAATTTTTTGCGTGTACGGCAAAAAGCGAAGCCCAGACCTTCTGTGCGCCTCACAAGAGATTTGTTGTAAGGTTTTGCGCGCATTAACAAGGAGTTCCAGTGCCTACGTTCCATCAGCTCGTCAAGCAGGGCCGCACGCCCACTCGCTATAAGACCGCCAGCCCCGCACTGCAGGGTTCGCCCCAGCGCCGTGGCGTCTGCACCCGCGTCTACACTCAGACCCCCAAGAAGCCGAACTCGGCCCTCCGTAAGGTTGCGCGTGTTCGTCTCACCAACGGGATTGAAGTTACGACCTACATCCCGGGCATCGGCCACAACCTGCAGGAGCACTCGATTGTGCTTATCCGCGGTGGCCGTGTGAAGGATTTGCCGGGCGTCCGTTACCACGTCGTCCGTGGCACGCTCGACTCGGTCGGCGTTGCCAATCGTAAGCAGAGCCGCTCCAAGTACGGCGCAAAGCGTCCGAAGGCTGCAGCCAAGTAGGCTGTCGGTTTTAGGTAGTTGCGGCTTTAGATTAACTGCGGTTCGCCGCACAAATTCAGGTTCAGGGCTTGAGATGTCGACGGCCCTGAAGGAAGACGAGAAAAGAAGAGATGCCCAGAAAAGGTTACATCGCGAAGCGTGAAGTTGCTCCGGACCCGGTTTATAACTCCACCCTGGTTACGAAGTTTGTGAACTCCATGATGTGGGGCGGTAAGAAGTCGACCGCGCAGGGCATTTTCTATACCGCTATGACCAATCTTGAGCAGAAGGGTGGCGACGAGGCCCTTAAGCTCTTCAAGAAGGCAATCGAAAACTGCAAGCCGCTTCTTGAGGTTAAGTCCCGCCGCGTAGGCGGAGCGAACTACCAGGTTCCCATCGAGGTTCTTCCTGAGCGTCGCACCTCGCTCGCCATCCGCTGGCTCGTGACTTACGGCCGCGCCCGTGGCGAAAAGGGAATGGTCGAGAAGCTGACCGCTGAGCTCCTTGATGCCGCCAACGGTCGTGGCGCCGCGATGAAGAAGAAGGAAGATGTTCATCGTATGGCCGAGGCGAATAAGGCATTCGCGCACTACCGCTGGTAAAGCAAAAGTTTTTGTCTTCAGTTTTTAGGTTCAACGAAGTTATTACCGCGAGCAAATGCTCGCAGATGAGAGACAGACCGTGGCACGCACTACACCTCTGAATCGTTGCCGGAACATCGGAATCATGGCGCACATCGATGCCGGCAAGACGACGACGACCGAGCGCATCCTCTTCTATACGGGCATCACGCACCGTATCGGTGAGGTGCACGAGGGCACTGCGACCATGGACTGGATGGAGCAGGAGCAGGAGCGTGGCATCACGATCACCTCGGCTGCTACCACCTGCACCTGGAAGAACATTCGCATTAACATCATCGACACGCCGGGCCACGTCGACTTCACCGCCGAGGTGGAGCGTTCACTCCGTGTTCTCGACGGCGCGGTCGCCTGCTTTGACGCGGTCGCCGGTGTGCAGCCTCAGTCTGAAACCGTATGGCGTCAGGCCGACAAGTATAAGGTTCCCCGCATCTGCTTCATCAATAAGATGGACAAGGCCGGCGCGGATGCCGTCTATGCAACCTCGACCATCGTCGATCGTCTTGGTGCACGTGCTGTTCCCATCAATATTCAGATCGGTGCGGAAGCAAAGTTTCTGGGCGTAATCGATCTGGTTACGATGAAGGCAATTCTCTGGCACGACGAGACCATGGGCGCGGAGTACTCGATCGAAGAGATTCCTGCCGATCTGCTCGACACGGCGAAGGAAGCCCGGCACAAGCTGATCGAAGCGGTTGCTGACTCCGATGATGAGATTCTGAATCTGTTTCTCGAAGGCGAAGAGCCCACCGAAGCGCAGCTCAAGGCCGGTATCCGCAAGGCGACCATCGCGATGAACATCTTCCCGGTGCTCTGCGGCTCATCCTTCAAGAACAAGGGTGTTCAGACCCTGCTCGACGCAGTCGTCGACTATCTGCCCAGCCCGCTCGATATTCCTCCCATGGTCGGCCACAACCCCGACAACATGGAAGAAGAGGTCATTCGCAAAGCGGACGATGCCGAGCCGTTCTCCGCGCTTGGCTTCAAGATCATGACCGACCCCTTCGTCGGCCAGCTCATCTTTATTCGTGTCTACTCCGGCCAGCTCAAGACCGGCGACTCGGTTCTGAATCCCCGTACCGGCAAGACGGAGCGTATCGGCCGCCTGCTCAAGATGCACGCCAACAAGCGTGAAGAGATCACCGAGATTCTCGCGGGCGATATCTGCGCCGCAGTTGGCCTCAAGAATCTGGTGACCGGTGACACGATCTGCACCGACAAGCACCCTGTGGTGCTTGAGTCGATCGACTTTCCGGCTCCTGTTATTGAGGTTGCTGTCGAGCCGAAGACCAAGGCCGACCAGGAGAAGATGGGTATGGCCCTCGCGAAACTCGCGCAGGAAGATCCCACCTTCCGTGTTCGTACCGATATCGACTCCGGCCAGACCATCATCGCCGGCATGGGCGAGCTGCATCTTGAGATCATCGTCGACCGCATGATGCGCGAGTACAAGGTCGAGGCTAACGTCGGCAAGCCGCAGGTCAACTACCGTGAGACCATTCGCGCGAACGCCGACGCTGAAGGAAAATACATCCGTCAGACCGGTGGTTCGGGTAACTACGGTCACTGTAAGATCCGCATCGCACCCAACGAGCCTGGTAAGGGATACGAGTTCACGAACGACACCAAGGGCGGCGCAATTCCCAAGGAGTACGTCAAGCCAATTGACCAGGGCATCCAGGACGCAATGCAGCGCGGTGTTCTCGCCGGCTACGAGATGGTCGATGTCAAGGTTTCGCTCTACGACGGCAGCTACCACGACGTCGACTCGAACGAAATGGCATTCAAGATCGCCGGTTCGATGGCCTTCAAGGAAGCAGCCCGCAAGGCGAAGCCTGTGCTCCTTGAGCCTGTCATGTCGGTCGAAGTCACTGTCCCCGAGGAGTACATGGGGACAATCATCGGCGACCTCAACTCCCGCCGCGGCAGAATCGAAGGCATGGAGATGGTCGGTGGTACGCAGGCTATCAGGGCCAGCGTACCGTTGAGCACGATGTTCGGATACGCCACCCACATGCGGTCGTCCACGCAGGGTCGTGCGAACTACTCCATGCAGTTCAAGCAGTACGAAGAAGCGCCCCGCTCGGTCTCGGAAGAGATTATCGCGAAGGTGCAGGGCAAAGACAGCAAGTAATCGGTTGCGCACGGATTGTTCTGTGCTGCAGGTTTTAGGTTGAGAAGTTACGAAACACGGAGAGAGTCATGGGCAAGGAAAAGTTTGACCGGTCAAAGCCGCACGTAAACATTGGGACGATCGGGCACATCGATCATGGCAAGACGACGCTGACGGCGGCGATCACGAAGGTGTTGTCGAAGCACAACCCGAACAACAAGTTTCGTTCGTTCGACACGATCGACAACGCTCCTGAGGAGCGCGAGCGCGGTATCACGATTGCGACCTCGCACGTGGAGTACGAGACGCCGAACCGGCACTATGCGCACGTCGACTGCCCGGGCCACGCGGACTACATCAAGAACATGATCACGGGTGCCGCGCAGATGGACGGCGCGATCCTGGTGGTTGCGGCGACCGACGGCCCGATGCCCCAGACCAAGGAGCACGTGCTGCTTGCCCGTCAGGTTGGCGTTCCGTTCATCGTTGTGTTCCTGAACAAGTGCGATGCGGTTGAGGACGAAGAGCTGATCGAGCTGGTGGAGATGGAGGTTCGCGAGCTGTTGTCGAAGTACGACTACCCTGGCGACGACACTCCGATCATCCGCGGCTCTGCGTTGGGCGCGCTGAACGGCGAAGCTCAGTGGGAGACCAAGATCGACGAGCTGATGGCGGCGGTGGACAAGTACATTCCGCAGCCGGAGCGCGCGGTGGATCTGCCGTTCCTGATGCCGATCGAAGACATCTTCTCGATCTCGGGTCGCGGTACCGTGGTGACGGGCCGTATCGAGCGCGGCAAGGTCAAGGTTGGCGAGGCCTGCGAGATCGTGGGCTTTGGCGATACCCAGGCGACGGTCTGCACCGGTGTCGAGATGTTCAAGAAGCAGCTCGATGAGGGTCTGGCGGGTGACAACGCTGGTCTTCTGCTGCGCGGTATCGCGAAGGAAGCGGTTCAGCGCGGCATGGTTCTGGCCAAGCCTGGTTCGATCAAGCCGCACACCGAGTTCAAGGGCGAGGTCTATGTGCTCTCGAAGGAAGAAGGCGGACGTCATACCCCGTTCTTCAACGGCTACCGTCCTCAGTTCTACTTCCGCACCACGGACGTGACGGGTTCGGCGAAGCTTCCTGCGGGCACGGAGATGTGCATGCCCGGCGACAACATCCAGCTGGAGATCACGCTGCACACCCCGGTGGCCATGGAGAAGGGCCTGCGCTTCGCCATCCGCGAAGGCGGACGAACCGTCGGCGCCGGCACCATCAGCGAGATCATCAAGTAAACGAAAATCGAGGACTGCCGGTGGGTGTAGAAGTTCATCCCCGGCAGCCACTCCAAACGATCTTTGAGTATCGCGAAAGAGAATAACAATGGCTGGACAGAGAATCAGAATTCGGTTGAAGGCATATGACTACCGCGTACTCGACACCTCCACGGGAGAGATCGTCGAGACGGCCAAGCGCACCGGAGCCCAGGTCGCGGGTCCCATTCCGCTGCCAACCATGAAGAACAAGTACTGCGTCCTTCGTTCGCCCCACGTCGACAAGAAGTCGCGCGAGGCTTTCGAGATCCGCACGCACAAGCGGCTGATCGATATTCTCGAGCCGACTCAGCAGACAGTAGATGCGCTCATGAAGCTCGATCTTCCCGCCGGCGTCGACGTAGAGATTAAGACGGTTCAGAAGTAAAGAGGCGTTCAGCACAGAGTTTTTAGATTTCAGATGTTCAACCCCGGCAGTGCTGAGCCATTCCGCTCAGCATGATGAGGAAAGGAAATTCCAATGTCAGTAGTAGGCATTCTCGGTAAAAAAGTCGGCATGACCCAGATCTTCGACGAGCGTGGCGACGTTCACCCAGTGACCGTCCTCAAGGCTGGTCCGTGCGTCATCACCCAGTTGAAGACGCTCGCAAAGGACGGCTATGAGGCCGCCCAGATCGGCTACGTCGATTTCGTCAAGGCCTCCAAGATCAACAAGGCCATGACCGGCCATTTCGCCAAGTCGAATGTTCCTCCGGTCAGGATGATCAAAGAAGTCGCCCTCGATGCAGTGAAGGCAGTTGAAGGCGAAGAGGCCGTCACCGCCAAGGCCGGCGATCGCGTTCTGGTCGATATCTTCAATGATGAGCGTTTCGTTGACGTCATCGGCACCTCCAAGGGTCGCGGCTTTGCCGGCGTCATTCGCCGTCACGGCTTTGGCGGCGGTCCTAAATCGCACGGACACATGTTCCAGGTGCAGGGTTCCATCGGCGCATCGTCGTTCCCGTCTCGCGTATTCCCCGGCCAGCGCATGCCCGGCCACATGGGGCACGCGCAGATCACGGTTCGCAACCTCCGCATCCGCGGCATCGATCTCGAGGACAACCTCCTCCTGGTCGAAGGTGCGGTACCCGGCCCGCGTGATGGCTTCGTCCTCATCTCCAAGGCCAAGGCTCCGCCGCGTGAGCGTCGTGGCTTTGCCGGCGCCGCAACGAAGGACGCATTGAAGGCTTCGAAGAAGGCTGCACCTTCCAAAAAGAAGTAAGTAATTGATCGAAAAGGCTTGCAGCATAGAGCCGCAAACAAAGTTATGGCTCGCCGCATTGATGGCGGGCACAAAGAGAGAAGAACGATGGCAAACATCAACGTAGTCAATCTCGGTGGAAGCAAAGTCGGTGAGTTTGAACTCTCCGACGAGGTCTTCGCAGGCGAGATCAACGATGCACTCCTCTGGGAGTCGGTCAAGCACTATCGCGCCGCCCTTCGCCAGGGAACCGCTGCCACCAAGACCCGCAACAAGGTCTCCGGCGCCGGCAAAAAGCTCTGGAAGCAGAAGGGAACCGGCCGCGCTCGCGTCGGTTCCATCCGTACTCCGCTCTGGCGTGGAGGCGGTACGGTTCATGGACCTCAGCCCCGCAGCTACGAGTATGCGTTCCCGCAAAAGAAGCTGATGGGAGCTCTCCGCTCCGCGATCTCTGCGAAGATCAACGACGGCAAGTTCACCATCGTCGACTCCTTCGAGGTTGCCGAGGCGAAGACCAAGCTCTTCCGCACTGCCCTTAACAAGCTCGAGGCCGGAAAGACCACTCTTCTGGTTGAAAGCAGCCGCAAGCTTGATGAGAAGCTTTACCTCGGTTCGCGCAATCTGGCCGGTGTTGAACTTGTCCTTAGCTCCGAGGTTCATCCTTACGACCTGCTCCGTTACGAGCATGCCGTTTTCTCGAAGGATGCCATCGAGGCCCTTCAGGAGACCCTCAAAAAGTTTGTATCGAAGCGCAGTAAAGCCGCTGCCCAGAAGGAGGTTGCGTAATGCCAACCCTCTATACCGTCATTCGCCGTCCCCTCATCACCGAGAAGGGCATGACCGTCAAAGAGACCCAGAACACTCTGGTCTTTGAGGTTGCTCTCAAGGCTACCAAGACCGAAGTCAAGCAGGCCGTTGAGACCCTCTTCAAAGTCAAGGTCACTGGTGTTCGCACCGCGACCGTTGAGGGCAAGGAGCGCCGCCGCGGCAAGTTCGCCGGCTATCGCCCCGACTGGAAGAAGGCTTACGTTCGCCTCAAAGAGGGCGAAAAGATGCCGGAATACCTCAACAGCCTCTAAGCGCGAGATTGTTCGCAGCAACAGAATTCAGGACCGAAGTGCTGCTAAGCAATTAGCAGCGCAGGCAAGGGAATAAAGACGATGCCGATCAAATCATTTCGACCGATTACCCCATCACTCCGCTTCGCGACGAAGCTTGTCAACGACGACATCACGACGGACAAGCCGCACAAGCCGTTGCTCGGAGTCAAGCAGCGCACCGGCGGCCGCAACAACGCCGGCGGCCTCACGATGCGCCATCACGGTGGCGGTCACAAGCAGAAGCTGCGTCTTATCGACTTCAAGCGCGACAAGTACGGCATTCCGGGCACCGTCGCGACGGTCGAGTATGACCCGAATCGCAGCTCCCGTATCGCGCTGATCCACTATGCGGACGGTGAGAAGCGCTACATTATCCAGCCGATCGGACTTACCGTCGGGCAGTCGATCATGAGCGGCCCGGACGCTGATATTCTTGTCGGCAACGCTCTGCCTCTGAAGTTCATCCCGACCGGAACGATTGTGCATAATATCGAGCTTCGTCCCGGTAAAGGCGCGCAGATGGCCCGTTCGGCAGGCGCCCAGGTCAATCTGATCGCGAAGGAAGGCGACTACGCTCTCCTCAAGCTGCCTTCGGGCGAGACCCGCAGGGTTCTTGTCGAGTGCATGGCGACCATCGGTCAGGTTGGTAACACTGACCATGAGAACGTCACGATCGGCAAGGCCGGGCGCAATCGCTGGAAGGGAATTCGCCCATCCAACCGTGGTGTTTCGATGAACCCCGTCGACCATCCGCACGGCGGTGGTGAAGGTAAGACCTCGGGCGGTCGTCACCCGGTTACCCCATGGGGCCAGCCTACCCGCGGATACAAGACTCGCAATAACAAGCGCACCGATGTCTTTATCGTCAAGCGCCGCAGCAAGTAAAGAAAAGTAATTCGGCAAGCAGATTTTTGGTTTCCGAATTAGCAGTTCTGCAGCAAAGCGCAACACCAGGTCTCGCACGTAAGAGATCCGTCGTATCCAGCATCGCAACAAAGAAAGTCGGAGCTCAGCACAATGTCACGTTCAGCGAAAAAAGGTCCTTTTATCGACGACCACCTCATGAAGAAGATCGTGGGAATGAACCAGATCAACGACAAAAAGGTTCTGCGCACCTGGTCCCGCCGGTCCACGATTCACCCGGACTTCGTCGGCCACACCATCGCCGTTCACAATGGCCGTAAGTTCATTCCGGTCTACGTGACGGAGAACATGGTCGGTCACAAGCTCGGTGAGTTCTCGGCGACCCGCACCTTCAAGGGCCACTCCGCACGCGCCGCTGAGACCTCCGCGAAGCCCAAATAACCTGGGCTGATATTGCAGTTACGCATCACCGTTAGCCCGCCGCAAGGGGCAGCGAAGCAGAAGTTTGAAGGACGAAGATCATGGCTAAGGCAGCAGAAAAAATCCGAGAGTTCCGCGCAGAGGCGAAGTTTCAGCGCACCAGTCCGCAAAAGGCGAAGCTGGTTCTGGATCTCATCAAGGGCCTCCGCGTCGAGCAGGCGCTCAACACCGTTCACTTCAGCACCAAGCGCATGGCGCCGGTGATTGAAAAGGTTCTGCGTTCGGCGATCCAGAACGCGACGTACGTCTCGCAGGAGCAGGGACTCGATGTCGATGTCGATAACCTCTATGTGAAGACTGCGGTTGCGAACGAAGGTCCACGCATGAAGCGCATCCGCCCTGCACCGATGGGTCGCGCCTTCCGCTATCAGCGCAGACTCGCACACATCATCGTCACCGTTGCTGAGAAGAAGTCGGCCGCTGCGGTCAGCGCAGAGCCAGAGACGAACTCGGCCCCGGTGAAGAAGACCACAAAGAAGACAGCCACCAAAACCGCGGCAAAGCCCGCAGCGAAAAAGGCTGCCACAAAGAAGCCCGCAGCGAAAAAAGCCGCGAAATAAAGCAGTTTCTTGTAAACTTAAAGTTTTGCATTACCGCTCTCCGGCTCAACCGGACAGAGCACGGAGTAAAGGGAAGCTATGGGACAGAAGGTCCATCCGTATGGGTTTCGCCTCGGCATCAACAAGCCGTGGAAGTCGCGCTGGTTCGTCGAGCGCGGCTATGACAAGTTGCTGGTCGAAGATGTCAAGCTCAAGGCTGAGCTGCGCGAGAAGCTGAAGGCCGCTGGCGTCAGTTCGGTCGAGGTCGAGCGCCCAGGCAACAAGCTGCGCCTGATCATCCGCACCGCGCGTCCGGGCATCATCATCGGCCGCAAGGGCGCCGAGATCGACAAGCTCAAGGCCGACATCCAGAAGCGTACCAGCCGTGAAGTGTTCATCGATATCCTCGAGGTCAACAAGCCCGAGCTCGACGCTCAGCTCGTCGCCGAGAACATCGCGCTGCAGCTCGAAAAGCGCGTCAGCTTCCGTCGCGCCATGCGCAAGTCGGTTGACTCGGCTCTCCGCTTCGGCTGCAAGGGCATCAAGGTTCGCGTCTCCGGTCGTCTCAACGGAAACGAGATCGCCCGCTCCGAGTGGTATCTTCAGGGCCGTCTGCCGCTGCACACGCTGCGTGCCGACATCGACTACGGTTTTGCCGAGGCACACACCACCTACGGCATCATCGGCGTCAAGACCTGGGTCTACCGTGGCGATATCTACGAGCAGAAGAAGCGTCGCGACCAGGGCGTCACCACTGGCGCCTTCGCGTCCTAAAGTTTTTCCCGGCACCGCCGGAGTTTCCGGGGAGCACATCCCCGAAAGAGTGAAGAGGGTTTTCTTATGTTGATGCCAAAGAAGGTCAAGTTTCGCAAGCAGCAGCGCGGCCGCATGTGTGGCAAAGCGTGGCGCGGCTCCGATCTCTCATTCGGCGACTACGGCCTGAAGGTGATGGAGTGCGGTTATATTACCGACCGCCAGATCGAAGCCAGCCGTATCGCGATGACCCGTTTCATCAAGCGTGGCGGCAAGGTCTGGCTCCGTCTCTTTCCGGACAAGCCGATCACCAAGAAGCCCGCCGAAACCCGTATGGGTAAGGGAAAAGGCGCGCCGGACCACTGGGTCTGCGTCGTCCGCCCCGGTCGCATTCTGTTTGAGATGGAAGGCGTCACCCCGGAGCTCGCCAAAGAGGCCATGCGTCTCGCCGCCCACAAGCTTCCTCTCAAGACCAGCTTCGTCCAGCGCCACGATGTCAAGGCGACGGCCGCCGCCAAGTAGCTTTTAGCAGTCAAGGAAAAAGACAATGGAATTCGAAAAGATTCGCAACCTCAGTGACGAAGAGCTTAAGAGCGAGCAGACCAAGGCCGCTGAGCAGCTCTTCCGCATCCGCTTCCAGAAGAGCCTCGGCAACGTCGAGGGCATCAAGAAGCTGCGGACGCTCAAGCTGGATATCGCCCGCATCAAGACCGTCGAGCGGCAGCGCACCCTGGCAGCCGAGAAGGCCGCCAACCCCGTCGTCGCTAACGTTGCGCCGGCCAAGAGCACTCGCACCGCCCGCAAGAAAGCGAAGAAGGACTAATCATGGCAGAGACAACCAACACCACCGCAGTCGCGACCCCCGCCGAGCCCACGACCTCACGCCGCAACGAGAAGGTCGGCCTCGTGGTCTCGACCAAGATGCAGAAGACCATCGTCGTCGAGATCGAGATGCGCAAGGCTCACCCCAAGTACAAGCGCGTCATGAAGTCGAACAAAAAGTTCTACGCGCACGACGAGCAGAACTCCGCTCGCGTCGGCGATGTCGTCCGCATCCGCGAAGCGCGCCCTCTGTCGAAGCTCAAGCGCTGGTCGCTTGAAGAGATCGTCCGTCGCTCCTCGCTTGCGCTCGCTGAAGAGAAGGCGCCGGCAGCTGTCGAAGCAAAGTAACTGAACGGAATAAGTGACCATGGGGCATGAGCCCCGGCCGTATCACCCAGGAGAAGAACGATGTCAGTACAAATGAGAACAATGCTTGACGTGGCGGATAACTCTGGCGCGCGCAAGTTGCAGGTGATCCTGCCCCTCGGTGGCGGTCTCGGCAAAAAAGCGGGCCTTGGCGATATCGTCACTGCAGCCGTCAAAGAAGCCTCCCCCGATGGAACAGTAAAAAAGGGCAAGGTTGTAAAGGCTGTGATCGTCCGTACACGCAAGGAATATCGCCGCCGGGACGGAACCTATATTCGCTTCGACCAGAACGCCGCCGTCGTCATCAACGATGCGCTGGAGCCGGTCGGAACCCGTGTCTTTGGACCCGTTGCCCGCGAACTTCGCGAGAAGAAGTTTCTCAAGATCGTCTCGCTCGCCCCTGAGGTCATCTAGTTTCACGCTGCGCATTCATGCATGGCGCCACAACTTCAAGCCGGAGTCCGACTCCGGGGTAACAGGATCGTCGAGGAAAAGAGAGAACGATGGCAGGCATCAAGATCAAGCGCAATGACCGAGTGGAAGTAATCGCTGGCAAGGATAAGGGCAAGAAGGGCCGCGTTCTCCGCGTCATCGCCGAAAAGAATCGCGTTCTCGTCGAGGGCGTCATGATGGTGAAGAAGCATATGAAGCCGAACCCGCAGAAAAACATTCAGGGCGGCATCGCGGAGCAGGAGTCAACCATCCACGTCTCGAACGTCATGCTGATCGACGGCGAAGGCAATAAGACCCGCGTCGGTTCGCGTTTCGAGGGCGACACAAGGGTTCGCTTCTCAAAGGCAAGTGGAAACACGATCCCCGAGAAGAAGAAGTAAGCACAGCTTGAAAGTTTCTGATTTGAAGTATCGGTATTTTCAAATCCTGTAACAACGGTTCACCCCACGCATCGGTATACGGGATCAAACCCAACCCGGCAACCGTGGAGAAAGCGAAGAACAATCATGGCAGCACGACTGAAAGAGAAGTACGAATCCGAGATCCGGCAGGCGCTGGGCAAAGAGCTCAACATTACCAACGCTATGGCGATCCCGAAGCTTGAGAAGATCGTCATTAACATGGGTCTGGGCGAAGCTACCCAGAACGTCAAGATCATGGATCCCCTCGTGGCGGATCTCGCCTCCATCGCCGGCCAGAAGCCTGTGACCACCAAGGCCAAGAAGTCCATCGCCGCCTTCAAGGTGCGCGAGGGCATGCCTATCGGCGCGATGGTCACTCTGCGTGGCGATACGATGTACGAGTTCCTTGACCGCCTCATCTCCATCGCTCTTCCCCGTGTCCGCGATTTTCGTGGCGTCTCTTCGAAGAGCTTTGATGGCCGCGGCAACTACACCCTTGGCCTCCGCGATCAGTTGATCTTCGCCGAGATCGATTACGCCAAGGTCGACAAGCTCAAGGGAATGAACGTCACCTTCGTCACCACTGCGAAGGATGACAATGCGGCGCGCGCTCTGCTGAAGGGCTTCGGAATGCCCTTCCGCGTCGGAGCGTAGTTTACGAAGCGGGCCCAAAGCCCATACAGGAACGATCAAAGTTTGCAGTAAAGATAGAGAGTACAAAATATGGCAACTACAGCAAAGCGCGTCAAAGACGCAAAGAAGCCGAAGTTCAAGTCCCGCCAGCACAACCGCTGCCAGCTCTGCGGTCGTCCTCGCGCCTTCCTGCGCAAGTTCGGCGTCTGCCGTCTCTGCTTCCGTGGACTCGCCCTTAAGGGAGAAATTCCGGGCGTCGTCAAGTCGAGCTGGTAGAATAAAACCATCCGTGTGCGATTCGCTCGCGCACTTACTCCAGAGACCTCATCAGGGCGTCAGCTTATGGTGCAGAAGTCTGGACGCAGTATCCGCAGCAGACATCCCCGCTGGTTCTCGCGAGAGACACTCGTGAGCGAACGGGGGATGAAGGAGAATGAATGAACCTCACCGATCCAGTAGCAGACTTTCTGACCCGCATCCGCAACTCTATCCGCGCACGTCACCAGAAGCTTGACGTCCCGGCCTCGAAGCTGAAGAGCGAGATTGCCCGCATCCTCAAAGAGGAAGGCTACATCGCGAACTACAAGCCTACCGAAGAGAATGGGCAGAAGGTCATCCGCGTCTATCTCAAGTACGGTCCGAACAACGAGGCCGTCATCCGCGATCTGCAGCGCGTCTCCCGTCCCGGTTGCCGTGTGTACCTCGGCCGCGACGAGATCCGCCGCGTTCAGGGTGGCCTCGGTATCTCGATCATGACCACCCCAAAGGGCGTCATGACCGGTCGTCAGGCTCGTCGCGAAGGTGTTGGCGGCGAGATCCTCTGCGAAGTCTGGTAAATTGTGCAGCCTGCACTATAAGCGCAGGCTGTATCTTACCGTTCAGATTTCTAAAGGGGCTAAGCCCCTTGACGGTGAGTTGAAAACAAAAGGGCATTAGCCCAGGCATTAAAAGGCGCTCAACCCGCCAAAGGCTGCAGTGGAACGAATCAGCGAAAGCTGTCCTCGGGACTCGCAAGCCATCAAAAGGAATCATCATGTCACGTATTGGTAAGAAGCCGATCGCTCTGCCCGCCGGCGTCAAGTACACCGTCAGCGAGAACGGCAACACCGTCCTGGTCGAAGGCCCCAAGGGTAAGGTTACTGCAATGCTGCCCGGCGGCATCACCCTCGTCCAGAAGGACGGCCACCTCGTCGCAGAGCGCGAGAATGACAAGCAGGCAGCCTTCCACGGCCTTGCACGCGCCCTGGTCTTCAATGCGGTCACTGGTGTCACCACCGGCTGGACGAAAGACATCGACATCGTCGGCATCGGGTACCGCGCCGAGCTCAAGGGCAAGAACATGGTCGTCTTCACCCTCGGCTATTCTCACCCCATCGAGTTTCCTCTGCCCACCGGCATTGAAGTCGTCATCGACCCCAAGCAGACCCACCTCACCATCTCCGGCATCGACCGGCAGAAGGTAGGCCAGATCGCCGCCGATATGCGCTCTCTCCGCAAGCCTGATCCTTACAAGAACAAGGGCGTTCGCTACACCGGTGAGAAGCTGAAGAAGAAGGTCGGTAAGACCGGAGCGAAATAAGCATTGATCGTGAGTTGTGATCGACCCGGTCACAACTCACGAATCACAATTACAGTTCTCACAACCGAACGTCCTCAGCACTCTGGGGACGCCACTAGGAAGGAAAGTCAATCATGATCAATCCCCGTCAACGCAACGTGATTCGCCAGCGTGTCCACACGCGTATCCGCGAGAAGATGTCCGGCACCGCCGAGCGTCCCCGCCTCAACGTCTACCGCTCGCTCAACCACATCTACACCCAGCTCATCGACGACCTCAACGGAGTCACCATCGCCTCGGCCTCTTCCATGGGTAAAAAAGGTGATGACAAGAAGTACGGCGGCAACGTCGCAGCCGCTGCTGAGGTTGGCAAGCTGATCGCCCAGCGCGCGCAGGAGAAGGGCATCAAAAAGATCGTATTCGATCGTGGCGGCTATCTCTACCACGGTCGCGTCAAGGCCCTCGCCGACGCAGCCCGCGAAGCCGGACTGGATTTCTAAGGTTCTCAAGGCGCCTTGAATGGCAGCCAGAAAGCTGGAATAAGACATTATGGCAATGAAGAAAAAGATCGACGCGAACCGTCTCAACCTCAAGGATGAGGTTGTCTCCATCAATCGCGTCACCAAGGTCGTCAAGGGTGGTAAGAACATGTCCTTTGCCGCGCTCGTCGTCATCGGCGATCCCGGCGAGGGCGTCGTAGGCTACGGCTCCGGCAAGGCGAAGGAGGTCCCCCAGGCGATCCGCAAGGGGATCGAGTCCGCCAAGAAGAACCTGCACAAGGTCAACCTGACGGCGACCACCATTCCTCACCAGGTGCTCGGCCACTTTGGCGCCGGACAGGTCATGCTCAAGCCCGCCGCCGAAGGTACCGGAGTCATCGCCGGTAAGACGGTTCGTGCCGTCATGACCGCCGCTGGTATTCAGAACGTGCTCACCAAGAGCCTAGGCTCGGCGAACCCGCACAACGTCATCAAGGCCACCTTCGACGCTCTCATCCAGCTTCGCAACAAGGCCGAAGTCGCCGCCCTGCGCGGCAAGGCAGAGGACGAGCTCTAAGCTCGACCCTGCTCCACAAGATCTACAGGAGCTCTCATCATGGCTGACACCAACGCAATCGCCAAAATCAAGCTGCAGTACTTTCGTTCGAAGATCTGCACCCCGGTCAAGCACAAGCTCGTCGTCAAGGGCCTCGGCTTCACCCGTCTCAACCAGATCGTCGAGCGCGAAGACACCCCATCCATTCGTGGCATGGTCGCCAAGGTTCCTCATCTGGTCCGCGTCGTCGAGTAATTCGTCGGATAGGAGGCATGGCTTAGTCCGTGCCGCAACAGGTTCAAAAAGTATTACCCCGAGGGGCTTTAGCCCGGAGGGCACATCATGCGAGTCGCTGAACCATCGAGTTCACCGGCGTTAAGCGAGGAAACAATGGCAATCCGTAATCTCTCCAATCTCCGCGCCCCCAAAAAGGCGAACGAAAACAAGAAGCGTGTCGGCCGTGGTATGGGTTCGGGTATGGGTAAGACCTCCACCCGTGGTCACAAGGGTCAGGGCTCCCGCTCGGGTTCATCCCTCATGCGCGGCTTCGAAGGCGGCCAGATGCCCCTTCACCGTCGTCTCCCCAAGCGCGGCTTCACCAACATCTTCCGCGTCGAGTACCAGGTCCTCGGCCTCGACCGCGTCGCCGAGATCGTTGCCGCCGAGAACGTCACCGAATTCACCCTCGACAAGATCATCGAACTTGGTCTCCTCCGCAAGAAGGGCGCCCTTATCAAGGTCCTCAACAACGGTGAGATTAACGTTGCCGTCACCGTTCACGCGCACAAGTTCTCCAAAACCGCTCAGGAAGCGATCGAAAAGGCCGGCGGCAAGGCCATCCTCATCGGTTAGGCAGAGAGCAGTTAGAATGAGTGGCAGGCGAGGGCACACGCCCTCGCATTGCCGTTTCACCCGAACGCCGTTTCACCCCCGAGGTCTTAGCTCCCGATGTTCGAGAAAATCGCAAACATCTTCAAAATCCCCGACCTTCGCAAGCGAGTTCTCTTCACGCTCGGCATGCTGGCCGTCTACCGCCTCGGCTCGCACATCCCCACCCCCGGCATCAACGCCGACATGCTCGCCCAGTTCTTCAATCAGAACTCCGGCTCAGCCCTCGGCCTGGTCGACCTCTTCTCCGGCGGCAACCTCCGCAAGCTCACCGTCTTCGCCCTCGGCATCATGCCGTACATCACGGCGTCGATCATCTTCCAGCTGCTCACCGTCATCTATGAGCCGCTTGCGAAGCTTCAGAAGGAAGGTGAGCTCGGCCGTCGCAAGATCACCCAGTGGACCCGCTACGTCACCGTCCTGCTGGGCATCGTGCAGTCCTTCGCCATCGCCCTGACCCTCACCAACACCAGCACCGGCCAGTCGATGGTCACCATCCCGCGCCCTGCCTTCATCCCGCTCTGCGTCATCACCCTCACCGCCGGTACGGCCTTCATCATGTGGCTGGGTGAGCAGATCACCGAACGCGGCATCGGCAACGGCATGAGCCTGCTCATCTTCGCCGGCATCGTCGTCGGCCTGCCCAAGGGCATCGAGGATCTCTACGAGAAGGCTCGCGACAGCGCGTGGGGCGCCCTTACCCCCATCGCCATCATTCTCCTGATTGTAGGCATGGTCGCGGTCGTCGCCTTCATCGTCTATGTCGAAAAGTCCGAGCGCCGCATCCCCGTCCAGTACGCCAAGCGTATCGTCGGCCGCAAGATGATGGGTGGCCAGTCCACGCATCTTCCGCTCAAGGTCAACTCCGGCGGCGTCATGCCAGTCATCTTTGCCAGCTCCATTCTTTCGGCGCCTCTGCTCTTCTCCGGCGCTCACATCTTTGGCTACTCCATGCAGGATTCGACCTTCTTCGGCCCGATCTTCCGTGCCATCGCCCCCGGCGAGCCCTGGTATGAGATTCTGCAGATCGTTGCCATCATCTTCTTCGCGTATTTTTATATCTCCATCGTCTTCCGCCCGGATGACATCGCCGACAACATGCGCAAGTACGGCGGCTTCATCCCCGGCATTCGTCCCGGCAAGCGTACCGCCGACTTCATCAATGATGTGCTGACCCGTATTACTCTGGTCGGCGCGATCTACCTCATCATCATCACCATCATTCCGACCCTGCTCATCAGCGGAATCCACTTCAACCACATCTGGCTCATCGGCTCCGTCTTTGACCACCTGCCTGCCTGGATGACCAACGGTCTCGGCGTCAACTTCTACTTCGGTGGCACCTCGCTTCTCATCGTCGTTGGCGTCGCCATGGACACGGTCCAGCAGATCGAATCGCAGCTCATCATGCGCCACTACGACGGCTTCACTCCCAAGAGTGGCCGCATCCGTGGCCGCAAGAGCTGGTAGGGAAGCAGAGAGACATTGACCACTGATTCCGCAAACCATCCTCCGGCCCCGGCAGACAGCAGCTTCCTGCCAGGGCCGGTCCTCCTTCTGGGCGCTCCCGGTGTCGGCAAAGGCACGCAGGCCAAAGCCCTTATGGCCGCCTACGGCATTCCGCAGATCTCTACCGGAGACATCCTTCGCGCTAATATCGCCAACGGGACAACCCTCGGCAAAACAGCCAAAACTCTCATGGACCAGGGGCAACTCGTCCCCGATGATCTCGTCAACCAGATGGTTGCGGATCGCCTGGCGCAGCCCGATACGCAGCGCGGTTTCATCCTCGATGGCTTCCCTCGCACCCTCAACCAGGCCACCTGGCTCGACGGTCAGCTGAACGCAAATCCCAACACCCTCCCGGTTGTCGCCATCAGCATCGTCGTCAACTACGAGCATCTGCTCCGCCGCATCACCGGACGCCGCATCTCGCCCTCGGGCCGCATCTACAATATCTATTCGAATCCTCCTGCTACTGCCGGCAGATGCGATGTAGACGGCTCCACGCTCGTCCAGCGCCCCGACGACTCCGAGGCCGTATTCTCGGAACGCATGAAGACCTTCGAGGCCCGCACCGCCCCGGTCGTCGAGCACTACCGTAAACAAGGCCGCTTCGAGGAAATCAACGGCGATCAACCCGTAGAGCAGGTCACCCCCGACATCGAGGCTGCACTTACCCGGCTCCGCCAGACTCTGAGTCTGAAGTCCTAAAACTATGGCCATCATGATCAAAACGCCGCAGGAGATCGAGAAGATGCGAATCTCCGGCATCGCTCTTCGCAAGGTTCACGACGCGATCGCACCTCACGTCGTCCCTGGCGCGTCCACAATGGACCTCGAAGAGGTCGCCGTCAAAAAGATCGCCGAGCTGGGCGCCATTCCCGCCTTCAAGGGCTATCACGGCTATCCTTCTGCCCTCTGCACCTCGGTCAACGACGAGGTCGTCCACGGCATGCCCAACGCCAAACGCATCCTCAAAGAGGGCGACATTCTCTCCATCGACTGCGGTGTCATCATCGACGGCTTCTACTCCGACGCCGCCGTAACCTATCCGGTCGGCAAAGTCAGCCCTGAGGCCCGCAAGCTCCTCGATGTCACCCTTGCCTCCCTCGAGCAGGCCATCCGGCAGTGTCAGGTCGGCGGTCGTCTCGGCGACATCTCCGCCGCCGTCCAGGAACTCTGCGAGGCCGAAGGATTCGGCGTTGTCCGCGAGTTCGTCGGTCATGGCATCGGCCGCGCCATGCACGAAGACCCCCAGGTCCCCAACTTCGGCGACCCCGGCAAAGGCCCTCGCCTCAAGGCCGGCATGGTCCTCGCCATCGAGCCCATGATCAACGCCGGTGGCCCCGAAGTGCACGTCCTCAGGGACGGCTGGACCGCCGTGACCAACGACGGAAGTTACAGCGCGCACTTCGAACACACCGTCGCGATTACAAAAGATGGCCCTCTGGTGCTGACGCGCTAGGAAAAAGGACCCAATCTGGGTTACTATAAGAGGTGCTGTGTGCGCAGGTTGACTTCAGTGCAGGTCTGGTTGAGGCAATAAACCTCGGCCCACAGAAAAGTTATGGAAACAAAGGGCCTCAGGCCTTCAGCTTTCCAAAGGAGATCGTTTGTCGAAGGAAGATGCAATTGAGGTGATGGCAGTCGTCGTCGAGACCCTGCCGAACGCGATGTTCAAGGTCGAGCTTGAGAACAAGCATCAGGCCCTTGCACACGTCTCCGGACGTATGCGCAAAAACTTCATCCGCATCCTCCCCGGCGACCGCGTCGCGATTGAGCTCAGCCCCTACGACCTCAACCGCGGCCGAATTGTCTACCGCTACAAGTAGACAATCGGACGCTGTTTTACCTCCCGGATCGCCATGTCTTCATTTGGCTTCTAGGTAGGCCAGGGCTTTAGCCCTGGCATTCAAGGGGCATGCACAAAGGGACTTTTGTTCCTGAAGCGTGCTCTCTGTTTCACCGGCAACATGTTGCAAAAAGAAGGGAATCAAAAATGAAGGTTCGTGCCTCAGTAAAGAAGATCTGTGACAAGTGCAAGGTCATTCACCGCCGTGGCGTGGTGCGTGTCATCTGCGAGAACGCCAAGCACAAGCAGCGTCAGGGCTAAGCGTTCGAATCACAGCCGTACGGCCCCGCCGGGCTAGTTAGCCGAATTCAAGGCTTGCGTTGAACCCGCCGGACCTCTGCCGTAAACCATCAACCCGCTCCCGTGGCGAAGCTACGAAGCCCAACCGAAAAGGAACCCCATGGCACGTATTGCTGGAGTCGATGTCCCTAACAACAAACAGGCGCGCATCGGTCTCACCTACATCTTCGGAATCGGCGACTCTCGCGCCGCCAAAATCCTCGCGAAGGCGGATGTCGATCCCGTCGCGAAGGTTGGCACGCTCGATGAGGACGCGCTGAACCGCATCCGTCAGGTCATTGAAGCCGAGGGCCAGATCGAAGGCGATCTCCGTAAGGACATCTCCCTCAACATCAAGCGCCTTATCGAAATTCAGTCCTACCGTGGCCTCCGCCATCGCCGCAGCCTTCCCGTCCGTGGCCAGCGCACCCACACCAACGCTCGCACACGCAAAGGCCCACGCAAGGGAACCGTTGCCGGCAAGAAGAAAGCGACGAAATAAGACATGGCGAAGACACAGAATACGAAGGGCGCAGCAAAGCCCGGCAAGAACAAGAAGTTCAAGAAGCGCGAACGCAAGAATGTTCCATTTGGCCTCGTCTTCATTCAGGCGTCGTTCAACAACACCATCGTCACCATCACCGACCAGACCGGCAACACGCTGAGCTGGAAGTCGTCCGGTTCGCTTGGCTTCCGCGGCTCCCGCAAGGGAACCCCGTTCGCCGCGCAGCAGGCCGCCGTCGGTGCAGCCAACGCAGCCCGCGACCACGGTGTCCGCTCGGTCGATGTGCGCGTCTCCGGTCCCGGCTCCGGCCGCGAGTCCGCGATCCGCGCCCTCGCCACCACCGGCATCGAGGTCCGCAGCATCCGCGACGTTACGCCGATGCCGCACAACGGCTGCCGTCCCCCCAAGCGCCGCCGCGTCTGACGCCTCTCCTTCGTCCTTCGTCTCCGCTGTCATCCTGAGCGGAGCGAAGGACCCCGAGGAAGCTTCATCCGCCACGTCCGCTCGTACTTTTCAGGCACCAATACGACAGCCCCCGAACTCCAGGGCTGTCCAGCAACACAACCGGATCGTGAAGAAGCGCTGCCCGCGCGTAAAGCGATCGTCACCCGAAGTCAGGAGTAATAAAATGGCACGTTACACAGGACCTGTCTGCCGCCTCTGCCGCCGCGACGGCACCAAGCTTTTCCTCAAGGGAGCCAAGTGCTTCTCCGAAAAA
>Ga0302220_10000758_pt1 | contig 26324 bp, 22 predicted proteins | sample II_Palsa_E1_3_FD_194572 | JGI IMG/M metagenome (GOLD analysis project Ga0302220, IMG submission 194572) | Peat permafrost microbial communities from Stordalen Mire near Abisko, Sweden - II_Palsa_E1_3 | ecosystem: Environmental > Terrestrial > Soil > Palsa > Peat permafrost | place: Sweden...
TCATCCATGGCATACTCGACGGCTTACGCAGCCATGACGGCTGCGCGTGAACCCCGGAACACATGGCCAAAGACGACGTCATCGAAATGGAAGGCACGGTCCAGGAGACCTTGCCCAACACCATGTTTCGTGTGCAACTGGAGAACGGGCACGTCATCATCGCCCATATCTCCGGCCGCATGCGCAAGCATTACATCCGCATCCTCACCGGCGACAAGGTCAAGATCGAAATGACCCCGTACGACCTGAGCAAGGGTCGTATCACGTACCGCATGAAGTAAGTGGGGGATGCTGTAAGTCGAGTCGTCCTCCAGCGGCGCCGGTAGGCGGCGGGAAGATTCGACGGGTGTTGCTGAAACGAAAGGCGGCGCAATGCGCCGCCTTTCGTTTGGGTGTGTGTGGGGTTCCCATGAACAGCTACAAGAGCACCCCCTCCCCACCTCCCCCTGCAGGCAGGGGGAGGAGTAAAGCAGGGCTTCAGCCTGGTTCGACTGTCGCCGGCTGCTGCTCGAGCGTCTCGCAGTCAACCCGCAGCTCGCCATCACGGACGCTGAGACGCACCTGGCCACCATCGGCCAGCTTGCCGAACAGCAGCTCGTCGGCCAGCGCGCGCTTCACCTTCTCCTGAATCACTCGCGCCATCGGCCGTGCGCCCATCTGGGGATCGAAACCGTGCTCGGCCAACCAACGGCGGGCATCGGCATCCACGTCCAGACTCACGTGCTTCTCGGTCAGCTGGCTTTCCAGCTCGATCAGGAACTTGTCGACCACGCGCAGGATGTGCTCGAAATCGAGCGCGCTGAACTGGATGACCGCGTCCAGACGGTTGCGGAACTCCGGCGTGAAGATGCGGCGGATCACTTCCATCGCATCGGACTCATGCTTCTGCTCGACGAAGCCCATGCTGCGCCGCGAAGCGAGCGCCGCGCCCGCGTTGGTGGTCATCACCACCACTACGTTCTTGAAGTTCGCCTCGCGACCGTTGGTGTCGGTCAGCACACCGCGATCCATCACCTGCAACAGGATGTTGAATACATCCGGATGGGCCTTCTCGATCTCGTCCAGCAGCAGTACCGCATGCGGATGCTTGGTCACCGCCTCGGTCAGCAAGCCACCCTGATCGAAACCGACATAGCCCGGAGGGGCACCGACCAGCCGCGACACTGAATGGCCTTCCATGTATTCGGACATGTCGAAACGGATCATCTCGATACCGAGCTGCATCGCAAGCTGCTTGGTCACCTCGGTCTTGCCCACACCGGTGGGACCTGCGAGCAGGAAACAGCCGATCGGTTTGGACGGATCGGCCAGCCCTGAACGGGCCATCTTGATCGACGCGGCCAGCGCCTCGATCGCCGGATCCTGGCCAAACACCACCATCTTCAGGTTGCGCTCCAGATTGCGCAGCACGTCGCGATCTGATGCGGACACCTGCTTTGCCGGAATGCGCGCCATCTTGGCGATGATGTACTCGACCTCGGTGACGTCCACCTTGCCGGTGCGCTGATCCTGCGGCAGCAGCCGTTGACGTGCGCCGGCCTCGTCGATCACGTCGATCGCCTTGTCCGGCAACAGCCGGTCGGGAATGTGCTTGACCGACAGATCGACCGCCGCTTTCAGCGCCTCGTTGGTATAGGCAACGTGGTGATGCTCTTCGAAACGCGAGCGCAGCCCCTTCAGGATCTCGATGCTGTCGGCCACGGTCGGCTCGACGACGTCGATCTTCTGGAAGCGCCGTGCCAGCGCACGATCCTTCTCGAACACGCCGCGATATTCCTGGAATGTAGTCGAACCAATGCAGCGCAGCTCGCCGGAAGCAAGCATCGGCTTGATCAGGTTGCTAGCGTCCATGGTGCCACCGGACGCCGAACCGGCACCGATGATGGTATGGATTTCGTCGATGAACAGGATCGCGCCCGGCTGCTTCTTCAGCTGGGCGATGACGCCCTTGAGCCGCTTCTCGAAATCGCCTCGATACTTCGTGCCAGCCACCAGCGCGCCCAGATCCAGCGACCAGATGGTGGCGCTTTCCAGCACCTCGGGCACCTCGCCATCGACAATCCGTTTGGCCAGCCCTTCAGCCAACGCCGTCTTGCCGACGCCGGCATCGCCGACATAAAGCGGATTGTTCTTGCGTCGGCGGCAGAGCACCTGGATCGTGCGCTCGATCTCGTCAGCGCGTCCGATCAGCGGGTCGATCTTGCCTTCCAGCGCCAGCTCATTGAGGTTGCTGGCAAACTCGTGCAGCGGATTGCCCTTCGGCTCACCACCCTCCTCCGACTCGCGCTCGCTTCCGCCGGCCGCGCCCGCAGCCGGTTCGTCACCGATCTTGGCGATGCCGTGCGAGATGTAATTGACCACGTCGAGCCGGGTGATTTCCTGCTGATGCATGAAATACACGGCGTGCGAGTCTTTTTCGCCGAAGATCGCCACCAGCACATTCGCGCCGGTGACTTCCTTTCGACCCGAAGACTGCACGTGGTACACGGCCCGCTGCAACACCCGCTGGAAACCCAGCGTGGGCTGCGTATCGCGTTCGTCACCGTGCGGCAGCACCGGCACCGTCTCGGCGATGATCCGTTCGAGTTCGGTCGACAGACGTGGCAAGTCCACGCCACAGGCACGCAACGCGCCCAGGGCGGACTGGTTTTCGGTCAGCGCCAGCAGCAAGTGCTCCACGGTCATGAACTCGTGGCGTTGCTCGCGGGCCTGTTTGTAGCAATGGCCGATGGTGACTTCAAGATCCTTGCTGAACATTCGGATCATCTCCGCTTGAAAAGTGAGCGGCCTTCAGCGCCGCAATGAGCACGAAATGGGGTCGCTCAGAGCTTTTCCATAGTGCACAACAACGGATGCTGATGGGAGCGTGAATATTCGTTTACATGAGTTACCTTGGTTTCGGCTACCTCGCGCGTAAACACACCACATACGCCCTTGCCACGGGTATGTACATGCAACATCACCTGTACTGCCTGTTCCTGGTCCAGATTGAAAAAGCCACGTAACACCTCGACCACGAAATCCATCGGGGTGAAGTCGTCATTCAGCAGCAGCACCTGAAACAGTGGGGGGCGCGCCACCTCCGGTTTGGCGGTTTCCAGTGCCAGTCCGCGGCCGCTGTCTTGCTCGTGTTCGGATTCTTGGGCCATGGTTTCTTGAAGTTCGATCTCTGATACGAAGTATACGCCGCCGTGGATGCACCACTTAGCAGCGACCGTCAGTCTAGGTAATGGCACAATGGCCGCTTTTCCAGTCCCTACCCCGCCTTTACCTATTCCCCATGGCCAATTCCCCTTCCAATGCCGACATCTGGCGCCCGCACGTCACCGTGGCCTGCGTGGTGGCCGACGGCGATCGCTACCTGATGGTCGAGGAAGAGGTGGGCGGAAGGCTCGCCTACAACCAGCCGGCAGGTCATCTGGACGACGGCGAGAGCCTCGCTGCCGCGGCGCTGCGAGAAACGCTGGAAGAAACCGGCTGGACAGTGGCGCTGCAGCACCTGATCGCCGTGCATCAATGGCGTAGCACCGAACACGGGGACGCGGTGATCCGCTTCAGTTTTGCCGCCCTCGCGATCAGCCACGATGCGGCACGCCCGCTGGACAACGGGATCCGGCGCGCCCTGTGGCTGAACCGCGGAGAGATTGCCGCGCTCGGTGATCGCCTGCGCAGTCCGTTGGTGTTGCTGAGCATCGATGCCTGGCTGGCTGGCCAACGGCTGCCATTGAGCACCCTGGACTATTTGCCCGAAGGTGGCGGCGCGTGAACACCGCTGCGGACAAAGTGATGCTCGGCATCTCCGGTGGGGTCGACTCCTCGGTGGCGGCGCTGTTGCTGCAACAGGCCGGCTATCAGGTCGAAGGCCTGTTCATGCAGAACTGGGAGGAAGACGAGCGCAGCGGCCCCTGCACCACCGATGCCGATCGCAAGGACGCGGTGGCCGTCTGCGGACGGCTTGGCATTCCGTTCCACGCACGTAATTTCGCGTCGGAATATTGGGACGGCGTGTTCGAGCATTTCCTTGCGGAATACCGCGCCGGACGCACGCCGAATCCCGATGTGCTGTGCAATCGCGAGATCAAGTTCAAGACATTTCTGGACGAAGCGCGCGCGCTGGGTGCCGAAAAAATCGCGACAGGCCACTACGCCCGTGTCGACTGCCTTGACGGGCGGTATCGCTTGCTGCGCGCGATGGACATGGCCAAGGACCAGAGCTATTTCCTGCATGCGCTGGGCCAGCAGGCACTATCGGCTACGCTGTTTCCGCTTGGCGGCATGCAGAAGCCGCGCGTGCGCGAGCTGGCGCGGGAAGCCGCGTTGCCTACTCATGCGAAAAAGGATTCCACCGGCATCTGCTTTATCGGCGAACGCGACTTCCGCAGCTTTCTCAGCCAGTACATCCCTGCCAGGCCCGGCGAGATGCGTACGCCTGGCGGAGAAGTCATTGGCGAACACCAGGGTGTGATGTATTACACGCTCGGTCAACGCAACGGGCTGGGCATCGGCGGCCGTCACGGCGCCAGCGGCGAAGCCTGGTATGTGGTCGGCAAGGACGTCGCCGCCAACGTGCTGTATATCGCCCAAGGTGGTGAAAACCACTGGCTGTATTCGCAGCGATTGCAGACCGAAACACCGACGTGGGTTGCCGGTGCCGCAACGGCCACCCATTTCCGCTGCACCGCCAAGACCCGCTACCGGCAATTTGACCAGGGCTGCGTCGTCAACCTGCTGGGGGACGGCCTTGAGGTACGCTTCGACGAACCGCAACGCGCCGTCACACCGGGGCAGTCGGTTGTCTTCTACGATGACGATGTCTGCCTGGGTGGGGCCGTGATTGCCGCCACCGATGCACCCTACGGCGGCCTGTTGCCAGCATTCGCACCCACTTCCACGTCCACCACTGCGACCGGAGAACCGCTACCCCGTGCTTGAAACCTTTGCCATGAATGAAGAGCGCGTACTCTCCCTCGCCGGCCTGTTCCAGGCATGCGCGCTGGCGCAGCAGTTGGCCAATGAGGGCAGCTGCGATGAAGCCACCATGGAGGCCAGCGTAGCCAGCGTGTTCCGCATCGATGCGCCTTCGGTCGTCGGCGTGTACGGCAGTATCTCCAGTCTGCGGCTTGGCTTGCGCAACCTGATTGCGCAGCTCGATGAAAGCGATCGCGACATGGCGGTGACCAAGATGGTAGTGACCGTGATGCGATTGGAGCGAAGCCTGTCGGGGCGGCCGGAATTGCTGGCCAAATTGCAGCAAGGCATCGTTGCGGCGCAGCGACAGGTAGAGCACTTCGGCCAAGGCTCGCCACAGGTCATCGGCCGCCTGGCGGAGCTGTATGCGTCCACCTTGTCCACGCTGAAGCCGCGAGTGATGGTGAGCGGCAATCCGCAACAACTGCAGCAATCTGCCGTGGTCGAAAAGGTACGCGCCAATTTGCTTGCCGCCGTGCGCTCGGCGGTATTGTGGCGACAGGTCGGTGGTCGGCAATGGCAACTGATCCTGTATCGGCGCCAGTGCAGCATGCTGGCGCGCGGACTGCTGACCGGTGCGACCCTGGACAATCGCTGATCGGCGGATTCACCGGATCGGTCGAGCCGGTATTCGGCCAAAGAAGCCCGATGTCGAAAGACGTAATTTCACCTTAAGCATTGCCGAGGATGATCGACACCGCTGGCTGACGAGAGGTGACCGAAACGTGCACATACTGCTTGTGGAAGATGATGCCCAACTTGGCGACGCCATCCGCATCGCCCTGGAACATCAATCCTATGCGGTGACCTGGTTGCGCAACGGCCGCGAAGCGATGATCGCATTGCGCGATCAATCGGCCGACCTCGTGCTGCTCGATCTCGGCCTTCCCGATAAAGATGGCCTCGAAGTCCTTGCCGAAGCGCGGCGGACGGGAATCAAGACACCGGTGCTGGTGATGACTGCGCGGGATGCCCTGGAGACACGCATTCGCGGGCTCGATCTGGGCGCCGACGATTACCTGATCAAGCCGTTCCATCTGGAAGAGCTGGCGGCACGCATTCGCTCGCTGACGCGTCGCGCACAAGGCCTGGCCGACAGCGTCGTCGAGGCGGGTGGCCTGCGCCTGAACCTCGCCACCTCGGAAGTGGAATTTCGTGGCAACCGCATCGTTCTTACGCGCCGTGAGTTCGCCCTGCTGCGCGTGCTGATGGAGCGCGCGGGGCGCATCGTGCGACGGGAAAGTCTGGAAAATTCCGTGTACGGCCTGGACACCAACGTGGAGAGCAATGCACTGGAAGTCCAGGTGCACTGGCTGCGTCGCAAACTGAGTCCCGATGTTATCCATACGGTACGCGGCGTCGGCTACATGATCCCGCGAGAGCCTCAATGAACCCCGTCAGCCTGCGCACTCGACTGACCTGGTTGATCATCACGGTGATGGTGATCGTGCTGATTCCGCTCGGCGTTCTGAGCTATCAGCGCGAGTCGCGGGAAATGAATGAGCTGTTGGACGGACGACTCGCACAAGCCGGTCGTACCCTGGGCATCCTGATTCAACACAGCGATGCGGTGACCAAGGGCTCGGACGTCGCCGAAGGGACTCCCATGTCCGTGCGTCAGGCGATGGTCGTTTCCGTGCACCGCCACAATTACGAACCTGAAGTCGGCTTCCAGGCTTACGGGCCGCAACGGCAGCTGATCGTGGCGACGGCGAACCTGGAGGATCTCCCACCGCCGACCGCCGCTGACATGGGCTTTCGCGACATCGAGCATGAAGATCATCGCTGGCGAATTTTCACGCTGCAGAATCGGGCCAACCTGGTCATCCGCATTGGCGAGCGCTACGACAACCGACAGGACATCACTCGCGGACTGATCCTGGAACACAGTCTACCTTTGCTGATCGGCCTGCCCTTGCTGGCCTTGCTGGTCAGTTTGGCTGTCCGCAGAGGTTTGCTCCCCTTGAGGTCACTGACCAAGTCGCTGGATGAGCGCACGCCCGGCAGCCGGCAACCCGTGGCGATCGAAGATACGCCACCCGAACTCAAGCCGTTGATCCGCACCTTGAACCAGCAGTTCGAACGGCTGGAAGACGCGATCGAACGCGAGCATCGCTTCAACGCCGATGTCGCACACGAACTGCGCACGCCACTGACGGCCACCATGATCCACCTGGAGAGCGCTGCCATTGCCGGGGCGCCGCAAGATGTGGCATTGGCGCTGAAAAGCGCACAACAAAGTCTGACCCGGCTGGCGCGACGCATCGAACAGATTCTTGCACTGGCACGACTCGAGGCTGGTGCCGCCGCCAATCAGCGCGTCAGCCTGGATCTGGTCGCTATCGCCACCGACGTGATCGAGGAGCTCGCGCCGCTGATCATCGAGAAAGGCGTCGAGCTAAGCCTCGTACACGATGTTCCGCAATTGCCCGTGCTGGGGCACGAAGCAGCACTGAGCGCGATGTTCCGCAACCTCATCGAGAACGCACTACGTTATGTCGAACCGAACGGCCAGGTCGAAGTGGCACTATGCAAGTTACCGCAGATGGCGGTCATCGACATCAGCGACGACGGCCCCGGCATTCCACCCGAGCGCCGCGAAATCGTGTTCGATCGTTTCCATCGCGAGGACAAGCAGCCCAGCAACGGCCATGGGCTGGGCCTGAATATCGTCAAACGTGCGGCACAACTGCACGATGCGCGAATCGAGCTGCTCGATTCGGCGTTTGGTCACGGTCTGCAAGTGCGCATCAGCATCCCGTTGAAGCTGTCGACCACGCTCTGATAGATCCCGTTTCGAGGATCGAAAACAAAGGCACGCTTTGCCCCCTTGGAGAGGCTCTGGCTATATCCCACCCACTGGGAGAGCGTTGGGGTGAAGTTCGGAGTCAGCGGGCTAGTTAAATCTCCGTTACCCCTGCGAAGGCAGAGGCCCAGTAACTTGCACGTTTTGGCATTGCCGCGAGTAAGTCGCGGAGCACTGGGCCCTTGCCTTCGCAGGGATGACGAGTAATGCGTGATGCCGCGAAGACCGGACCCCTCACTGCAGCTCTCTCCGAATGAAAAAAGGGGTAGAACCTGCTTTCACCATAGCCTTTTCAAATAAAGGGCAAAGCGGGGGGAATAGCACTCCGGCCACGCCAGCAAGGCATGCAAGGCCAACAAAGCCGGCCAGGCCAACATGGCCAACAAAAGGTTCTCATAAGGCGTTGTCCTGATCATGCAATGACTGCAGCTCGATCCTGAGCCGCATTGCGCTCTTGCTCGCACCGACGTTCACCGCCGACGGTCACGGAATCTCCTTCATGCTTGGTCTCGTTCGCTTAGCACTCGCACGACCCTATACCTTCGTCGTATTGGCCTTGGTGATTCTCATCGCCGGGCCGCTGGCGGCACTACGGACACCGACGGACATTTTTCCGAACATCGGCATTCCGGTCATCAGTGTGGTGTGGACCTATAACGGTCTGCCGCCGAATGAAATGTCCGGGCGCGTGATCTATTACTACGAGCGCCAGCTGACTACGTCGGTCAACAACATTGAGCACATGGAGTCGCAGTCCCTGCCTGGCGCGGGTATCGTAAAAATCTTCTTTCAGCCGGGCGTGGACATCCGCACGGCGACCGCCCAGGTCACTTCGATCTCGCAGACGGTGGTCAAGCAGATGCCGCCCGGCATTACGCCGCCGCTGATCCTCAACTACAACGCTTCGACCGTGCCGGTGTTGCAGATGGCGTTGTCGAGCAGCACGCTGTCCGAAGCGAAGATTCGCGACATCGCACAAAACGACGTTCGGCCCACCCTGGTGTCCGTGGATGGTGTGGCCATACCGACACCGTATGGCGGCAAGCAGCGCCAGATCACGCTCGATCTCGATCCGCAGGCGCTTGCTGCCAAGGGGCTGTCCGCACAGGACGTTGCCAGTGCGCTAGCCGACGAGAATCAGATCATTCCAGTCGGCACCGCCAAGATCGGCACCTACGAATATCACATCCAGTTGAACAACAGTCCGACCGCGATCGACGCGCTGAACAGCTTGCCGATCAAGACAGTCAATGGCGCGAGCATCACGATCGGCGAGGTAGCCCACGTGCGCGACGGCTCGCCGCCACAGAACAACGTCGTGCGCGTGGACGGCAAGCGCGCAGTGCTGATGCCGATCCTGAAGACCGGTGCTGCGTCGACGCTGGCGGTGGTCGCCGGCGTCAAGAAGTTGATGCCGTTGATCGAGGAGACCATGCCTGCCTCGTTGAAGATCTCGATGCTCAACGATCAGTCGGTCTTTGTGAAATCGGCGATTGCATCAGTGGCGCGCGAAGGCATCATCGCGGCGTTGTTGACGTCGGTGATGATCCTGGTCTTTCTCGGTAGCTGGCGCTCCACCGTCATCATTGCAGTGTCGATACCACTGTCGATTCTCTCCGCGATCGCCCTTCTCTCGCTGACTGGGCAGACCCTCAACATCATGACGCTGGGCGGCCTGGCGCTTGCGGTGGGCATCCTGGTCGACGATGCCACGGTCACCATCGAGAACATCAACTGGCATCTCGAACAGGGCAAGGACGTCAACTCGGCGATCATGGATGGTGCCAAACAGATCGTCACGCCTGCCTTCGTATCGCTGCTGTGCATCTGCATCGTGTTCGTGCCGATGTTCATGCTCGATGGCATCGCCGGTTTCCTGTTTCGCCCCATGGCGCTGGCGGTGATCTTCGCGATGGCTTCATCGTTTCTGCTGTCACGCACGCTGGTGCCGACGATGGCGATGTATCTGCTCAAACCCCACGTGACCGAGGCGGGCACGGGCGACCATCCCGAAGACATCTATATCAACCATCACGAAGGTGACCAGCATCAGGTCACTCGCCACCTGTTGGTGCGCAAGGCCATGGCGTTTCAGCTCCGTTTCGAGCATCGCTTTACGAAGATCCGCGACGGCTACTACGCCATCCTCGGCATAGCGATGGCGCAACAGCGACGATTCGTCATCGGCTTCCTGGCGTTCGTACTGATTTCGTTCGCATTGGTACCGTTTCTCGGACGGGATTTTTTCCCCGACGTCGACGCCGGTGCGATCGCGTTGCATGTCCGCGCACCAATGGGCACCCGCGTGGAGGAAACTGCCGCCGAATTCGATCGCATCGAAGCGGCCATTCGGCGGGTGATTCCGGCCGATCAGCTGGAAACCGTGATCGACAACATCGGCTTGCCGTTGAGCAGCGTCAATCTGGTCTACAGCAATACCGGAACGATCGGGCCACAGGACGGTGATATCCAGATCGCGCTGAAGCCCGGCCATCAACCCACCGCGGAGTTCGTGAAGAAACTGCGCGAGCAGCTTCCGAAGGCATTTCCCGGCAGTGAATTTGCGTTCCTTCCGGCCGACATGACCAGCCAGATCCTGAACTTCGGCGCACCCGCACCGCTGGACGTGTCGATCACTGGTCGCGACAGCGCCGGCAATGAAGCCTACGCGATGCGCATCATGCAGCGTCTCAAATCCATTCCGGGCATCGCCGACGTGCGCCTGCAGCAGAGCACCAGTTATCCGCAGTTGAATGTGCGCGTCGACCGTACCCGCGCCAATGCGCTGGGTATCACCGAACGCGACGTCACCAACAGCATGGTCGCCACACTGGCGGGCAGCGGTCAGGTCGCGCCAGCGTTCTGGCTGAATCCGAAGAACGGTGTTTCGTATGCCATCGTCGCGGCCACGCCGCAGTACAAGATGGATTCGATGGCTGACCTGGCGCGACTGCCGGTCACGTCGTCGGGCAACAAGGGCAGCCAGATGTTGGGGGGTATCGCCAGCTTCACGCGAGAACCCAGCGCCGCCGTGGTTTCGCATTACAACATCCTGCCTGCTTACGATATTTATGCATCGGTGCAGGATCGCGATCTCGGCGCCGTAGCCACTGATGTAAACGCGGTGCTGGCTGACTTCGCCAAGACGCGTCCGAAAGGCACCATGGTCACGTTGCGTGGCCAGGTCGGCACGATGAACGAAGCGTTCAGCGGTCTGTTGTTCGGACTGCTGGCAGCCGTGTTGATGATCTACCTGCTGATCGTGGTCAACTTCCAGTCGTGGCTGGACCCGTTCGTGATCATCACCGCGTTGCCCGCCGCGCTGGCCGGCATCGTGTGGATGTTGTTCATCAGTCATACGACGCTGTCGGTCCCTGCGCTAACCGGCGCGATCATGTGCATGGGCGTGGCCACGGCGAATTCGATCCTGGTGGTCAGCTTCTGTCGCGAACGACTCGCGGTGCACGGCGACCCGATCAAGGCCGCGCTTGAAGCAGGCTTCACTCGCTTCCGCCCAGTCTGCATGACCGCACTGGCGATGATCATCGGCATGCTGCCGATGGCGCTGAGTCAGGAACAAAACTCACCACTGGGCCGCGCCGTGATCGGCGGCCTGTTGTTTGCCACGTTCGCGACGCTGCTGTTCGTGCCGGTGATTTTCAGCATCGTGCACGCCAATGACGAGCAACGCTCACCTTCCGCCGTACCCCTGCTTGGAGAAGATCCCCATGTCGCATAACGCCGCGCCGCAGAACGCCGCGTCGCAAAAAGTGGGCGAGCCGACGCAGCGTCCGCCACGTCTGCGACTTGCCATTATCGTCGTGCTCATCGTGGCGGTATTGGCAACGGTGATCGGTCTGGTCGTGCGCGCGCATGACTATCACCAGCTGGTGAACTGGACCGATGCGCAGCAACTGCCCACGGTGCAGCTGGTCGCTCCGCTGGGTTCCGCCGACGCACGACAAATGACCCTGCCCGGTCACCTCGAAGCGTGGATCAGTGCGCCCATCCACGCCCGTGTCAGCGGTTACCTGAAGAGCTGGAGCAAGGACATCGGCAGTACCGTCAACGCGGGCGATACGCTGGGCATCATCGATACCCCCGAGCTGGATCAACAGTACGATCAGGCCAAGGCGGGGCTGGTACGCGCGCAGGCGGATGAACGGCTGGCGCAGATCACCAGCCAGCGCTGGCAACATCTGCTGGCGTCGAACTCAGTATCCAAGCAGGAGGCCGATGAGAAAAGCGGCGAGGCGGAGGTCGATGCCGCGAATGTTCTTTCCGCCAAGGCCGATGTCGATCGGCTCGCCGCGCTCGAATCGTTCAAGCACATCACCGCGCCATTCAGCGGTACGGTCACCAGCCGTAGCACCGACATCGGCGATCTGATTTCCGCAACCAGCGACAACGCAAGTCCAGCCCTGTTCACCGTGGCCGACACCAGCAAGATGCGTCTCTACGTAAGCGTCCCGCAAGGCTACGCAGCATCCATCAAGCCAGGCATGACGGTCAGCCTAAGTGTGCTGGAGCACCCCGGAACCACTTATCAAGCCACCCTGATCGGATCATCCGGGTCGATCAATCAGGCTTCGGGTTCGCTGCTGGCACAGTTCGAGGTACCCAATCTCCACGCCGATTTATTGCCTGGCGATTATGCGGAAGTGCATCTACCGGTAGCCACCAGCACCCACGTGATTACGGTGCCTGCGACGGTGCTGATCTTCCGCGCTGCGGGTCCCCAGGTCGCGGTGCTGGGATCGGGCAACCGGGTCGAACTGCGTGATGTACATATCGGCATGGATCTGGGTGACGCGCTGGAAATCGACCGCGGCCTGACAGCTACGGACCGCATCATCGATCACCCACCAGACTCACTGATGCAGGGCGACGAGGTACATCTCGCGACCACGACGAAGGAGCAGACCGCGCATGACTAGGCCAAGTCAAAGTGATCCGGGAGTACCTGCCGACAGCGATATCTCCATGGGCCGAAATGTTTGCCTCCGCATGCTGGCCGGCTCTCTGTTGTTGGCTTTGGCGGGTTGTTCGCTGGCGCCGACTTATCAGCGCCCGACGATGACGGTTCCGGACGCTTACAAGGAGACGTCCAGCCTGTGGATTCAAGCAGCGCCCGGCGACATGCAACCACGCGGTGATTGGTGGAAGTTGTTCGGCGACGCCACGCTGGATGAACTGGAGAATCGCCTCGACCAGGCCAATCCTTCCGTCGCTGTCGCCCTGGCGCGATATGACCTGGCCAGTGCCTTTGAGAGTGAGGTGAGCTCGGGACTGTTCCCTCATATCGGTGCAGAGGCAAGTCCAACGAACAATCGTCAGTCCAATAACCGACCCTTGCGCAGTAGCAGCCAGCCCGACGAATACGACGCGAACACGGCACAGTTTTCCGCGGATTACGAACTGGACCTGTGGGGCCGCATTCGCAATGAGGTCGCCGCTGGCAAGGCACAGGCGCAAGCGGCCGATGCGGACCTGTCTTCGGCAAAACTCAGCCTGCAGGCACAGCTTGCCGATCTGTACATCCTGCTGCGTGGCTACGACATTCAGGCACACATTCTGGACAGTTCGCTCGATGCGTATCGCAAGGGACTGGTGATGACCCAGAACCGTCTGGCCGGTGGTATCGACTCCGGCTTGTCGGTAGCACGTGCGCAAAACCAGCTGTCCGACGCGATGGCCCAGGCTGCCGAAGTGACTGCGCAACGCGCGCTGACAGAACACGCCATCGCCAGTCTGGTGGGCGAACCGGCATCGAGCTTCTCCCTGCCCGCCGTCGATGCACAAATCGCTCTGCCTTCGATACCGGTGGGCATTCCCTCGACACTGCTGCAACGTCGACCGGATATCGCCGCGGCCGAACGGCGCACCTTTGCCGCCAATGCAGACATTGGCGTAGCGCGAGCCGCGTTCTATCCCGACTTCAGCCTGTCCGCCATCCTGGGCTGGCAGAACACCGGCAATGGCAGTTTGTTGACTGCCGGCAATCGCATGTGGGCACTGGGCCCCACGGCCATGCTGAGCATTTTCGATGGCGGCTTGCGGCGTGCGAGAGAGCGCGAGGCACGCGCCGCATTCGACGAAGCTGCAGGGCAGTATCGCCAGACCGTGCTGAACGCGTTCCAGCAAGTGGAAGACAACCTTTCACTGCTCACCAACCTGAGCAGCGAAGCGCACGACGAAGATGCCGCCGCCACCGCCGCCGGCCAGTCCGCACAGATCGCCACCAACCGCTACAGCGAAGGTATCGTCAACTACCTTGACGTGGTCACCGCACAGACCAGTTATCTGCAAGCCGAACGCAACGCCGAGCAGGTGCGCACGCGACGGTTGCAGGCCAGCGTGAATCTCGTACGTGCATTGGGCGGCGGCTGGCGCAGCGCGAAGATGAAAGATCCGCCGCACGGCGACGCGGTGGCCACGGCGCAATGACCCACAGACGTATCAAGGGAGGCTCGGCAACGCCCGGTCTCCCCGTTTGTACCTGACGCAAAAAAGCAAACGGCGGGCAAAGCCCGCCGTTTTCCGTCCTTGGGTCGAACTCCCTTGCGATAACTTTTCGACGGGTTCAGCCTGCCACGACCGTGTGACGATTTCGGAACACAGTCATTACAAGTTTTCCATCCTTCTCGAGATCGCTGCGGGTGATCAGAACTTGTAGCTGAGCATCACGCGGTTGTAGGTGAACGGCTCGTTGCCCGGGTTCAGGTTGTTGATACCACCCACCGATTTTTCCCAGCGATCGCGGATCTGGAAGCCTTTGAGGAAGCCATCAAAGTTGTAGATGATGTCGAAGTAGGTGTCGTGGAAATCGCCGCTCAGATCCGTGGTGTACTTCGCATACGCACCGACCAACTGCAGGCGGTTGTCGAAGAAGCCGTAGGTCATCTTGGCCTTCCAGGCGTGGCCCGGGCCCGCTTCCACCAGACCACGAATCATCGAGGTGGTGTACAGCGGGTCAGTCGCATAGTTGGCGGTGAATGGCGAGATGATCGTGCCGTCGCCGATGTCGTTGTTGGTTTCCTGCTGGACCTTGTTGTAGTACACGTCGAAGCGACCGTTCGGGATCACCACACCGAGGTCGGCACCCCATGCCTTGCTGTCCACGTTGGTGCCGGCAATACCGTTGATCTTCAGCTTGTTCTGCACCAGGATGTTGTCGGAACCACCACCGGTCTCGGTCAAGCCCTGCAAACCGATAACCGGGTCGAAGCCGGTGCCGGTCTTGAACACATAGCTGCCGTCGGCGTAGCCCATGCGGGTGAAGTCGAGGAAGTCGTAGTACCAGCCCTGAGCCTTCAGGCCGCCGGCGACGTACGTGCTACCTACAGTCCAGGTGCCGCTGGTCTGGCGAGCCGTGGTCGGCAGGCCTTGGTTGCCGCCGTACAGGGTGTCGCCCTGGTACGTGGTCGGGTAGTAGTTATTGTCATTGAAATAGTCGTCGGACGTGCGGCTCTTGTAGCTGAACTCGCGGATCGCGTAGATGTCCCAACCCTTCAGCGGGGTGAAGTCGGCGCTGATGGCCTCGTACGAGTTCGGAAGCAGGCGACCATCGCTGTTGCCCATCCACGGCGTATTGAGGTAGAGGTAACCGCCCTTCACCTTGACCCAGTCGTTCGCGTACTGCAGGTAAGCCTGGCTCAGCGCCGTCAGCGAATCGTTGGCACCCATCAGGGTGGTATCGACGCGCTTCGGATTGTCAGCGAGCGAACCCAGTGCGTTCGCACTGACCAGCGAAGCGCCGGCACTGAAGCCATCCAGCGAAGCGGTCTGTGCGTTGAGCAGGATCGAGCCACCGAAGGCGCGAGCGCTCGGCTTCGCCGCTACGCTGTAATCGTAGGTGCGGTTGAAATCGTACATGCGCAACTCACCATCGACATGACCCTGGGTGAACAGGTCACTGAAGGTGTTGATCGAGGCGTCATCGGCGTGCGCGCCGAAACTAAGTGTGCCGAACGCGGCAGCCACAGCTACGGCGATAAGTTTGTTGCGCATGATCGGGAGGCTCCAGTCGAGTACGAAAAATGTTGTAGTGCTACGGCGCTTCACCACGGCTGCTAGGCCCCCTGACGAATCGACTGCGTCGCACTTGTATTAAGTTTCTGTGATGAATGTGACACTCATATAAATTGAATGTGACAGTCAGATTACCGCAGCCATGGGGGCCGCGGCGTGGAGGCTCCCGCGCCATTGAATTCCGTCCGTCAGCTGCCCTACTCGGCTGTAAAGAGGCATTACGCCAAGGCAGCCCGGGAAAATACCGGATCAGCAAGTCACTGGCATTGCACCGCGGTGTCGATGCGCTGTCATGCCGGGCGGCCAAACCCTGCTGTTATGCTTGGCCGATGCCTGATTTCTCGACACCCGAACTTTCAATGCCTGACCTATCCCGCCCCATGCCCTTGCGTATGGCGGATCGGTTTCGCGGTTTCCTGCCTGTAGTAGTTGACGTGGAAACCGGTGGTTTCGATGCCGAGCACGACGCCTTGCTGGAGATCGCCGCGATTCCGTTGAGCATGGACAGCGATGGCTTCCTGCGGTCGCAGGCGACCGTATCCACTCATGTCGAGCCCTTCCCCGGAGCGAACCTTGATCCGCGCTCGCTGGAGATCACCGGGATCGACCCGACCAACCCGCTGCGCGGCGCATTGGCCGAACGATTGGCGCTGGATCACATCTTTCATGTCGTGCGCGAGGCGGTGCATGCCAGCGGCTGCCAGCGGGCGATCCTGGTGGGCCACAACGCCGCGTTCGACCTGGGCTTCCTCAACATGGCCATCCGTCGCACCGGCCATAAACGCAGCCCCTTCCACCCTTTCAGCTGTTTCGACACGGTCAGCTTTGGCGGCCTAGCCTATGGCCAGACCGTACTGAGCAAGGCGGTTCTGGCGGCTGGCCTGCCATTCGACAGCCGCGAGGCCCATTCCGCCGTGTATGACGCCGAGCGCACCGCCGAACTGTTCTGCAGCGTGGTCAATCGCTGGCGGCAGCTAGAGCTTTTCGAGCGCGCACATGGCGGTCTGGACTCGGTCTGAACTCCGGCTGGCCCTGTCCGAGGGGCTTGTGTAAACGTTTCGGGACGGGTTCGGTGACAATCCGTGACGACTGTCATCTGGTTGCAACATTCATCTCATCTCATTGCAACACGAAAGGCCTGAAATAGCGGAGTCCATTCGACATCCGCCCAAGGAGCTACCGTGTTGACCTCTTGCAAATCCCCGCTTCGATTCGCCGCCGTTGCCACCATCGCCATGGCTACAACGTTTGGCATGGCAGCGGCGCAGGCCACCGATATCACTGGTGCCGGCTCCAGCTTCGTTTACCCGGTTATGTCCAAATGGTCGGCTGCGTATGCCGAAAAGACCGGCAACCACCTCAACTATCAATCGGTCGGTTCCGGCGCCGGCATCGCGCAGATCAAGGAAGGCACGATCGACTTCGGCGCCTCCGATGCACCGATGAAGGCGGAAGATCTTGATTCGCTCGGCCTCGGCCAGTTCCCGATCGTGGTTGGTGGCATCGTGCCGGTGGTCAACATCGTCGGCGTGAAGGCCGGCCAGATCAAGCTCGATGGCGCCACTCTGGGCGACATCTTCCTGGGCAAGATCAGCAACTGGAACGATCCGAAGATTGCCGCATTGAATGCCGGCCTGACGCTGCCCGCGGGCAAGATCACCGTCGTGCATCGCTCGGATGGTTCGGGCACCACGTTCAACTTCACCAACTATCTGTCCAAGGTCAATCCGGAATGGGCGGCCAAAGCCAAATTCGGCACCGCTGTCGAGTGGCCGACCGGCGTGGGTGGCAAGGGCAATGAAGGCGTGTCGCAGTACGTGCAGCAGATCAAGGGGTCGATCGGCTATGTCGAGTATGCGTATGCCGTAAAGAACAAGATCACCTGGGTCGACCTGAAGAACGCCGCCGGTCACGTCGTCGCGCCGAGTGCCGCCAGCTTCGCGGCCGCCGCCACGACCGCCGACTGGGGCAGCGCGAAAGACTTCAACCTGATCATGACCAATGCACCGGGCGCCCAGGCGTGGCCGATCACTGCCACCACCTGGATGATCATGTACAAGACGCCGAAGAATGCGGTGAACAGCAAGGTCGCGTTCGACTTCTTCAAGTGGTCGCTGGAACACGGTCAGCAGGACGCTTCTGCGCTCGACTATGTGCCGCTGCCGGCCGCGCTGGTCAGCAAGATCGAGGCTTACTGGGCCTCTGATTACAAGCATTGAGGACACCGGCGCGGCTCCGTCTCGATGGGGCCGCGCCTGAGGTACCAGGACCCGCGCCGCCCTTCCGAGGAAGGGCGGCTTTCCGCTGAAAGTCGTGCCCGCAGATGCCTGTCGCGGTAACCTCCATCGGCTCACTGAGGACTGCATCGCACATGTCAGCTCAACCCGGCACTATCGCGTCCCCCTCGCTTGTCCAGGAGCGACGCAGCCGCCGTGACGCACTCGACGAACGTCTGTTTCGCTGGTTACTCATGGGCTGTGCCTTGCTGGTGCTGGCCTGCTTGCTCGGCGCCGCCGGCGCAACGCTGTGGGGCGGCCGTCAGGCATTCGCCACGTTTGGCTGGCACTTCCTGGTCAGTACCGCCTGGGACCCGGGCAATGACGTTTACGGCGCCCTGGTACCGGTTTACGGCACCATCGCGACGTCGTTGATCGCGCTGTTGATCGCGGTGCCGGTGAGCTTCGGCATCGCCTTGTATCTTTCCGAAGTCGCTCCGCCGTGGTTGCGCACGCCGGTGTCTTCGGCGATCGAACTGCTGGCCGGTATCCCTTCGATCATCTACGGCATGTGGGGCTTGTTTATCTTTGCCCCGTTCTTCGCCGACCACATCAAGCCGTGGTTGACCAACAACCTTGGCGACAAGCCGGATGACGGCAAGCTTTCCTGGCTGGTTCAGCACGTGCCGTTCATCGGCAAGCTGTTCGGCAGCGACTATCCGTTTGGCGCCAGCATCCTGGTGGCCGGCATCGTACTGGCGATCATGATCATCCCGTTCATTTCCTCGGTGATGCGCGAAGTGTTCCAGACCGTACCGACCCGATTGAAAGAGTCGGCTTATGCGCTCGGTTCGAGCACCTGGGAAGTGTCATGGGACATCGTGTTGCCGTACACGCGTTCGGCGGTGATCGGCGGCATCTTCCTGGGTCTTGGCCGCGCGCTGGGCGAGACGATGGCGGTGACGTTCGTACTGGGTAACGCAATGACACTTTCGGCGTCGCTGCTTGATCCGGGCACGTCGATTGCCGCGACCATCGCGAACCAGTTCAGCGAAGCGTCCGGACTGCAGAAATCTTCGCTGATGGCGCTGGCATTCCTGTTGTTCGTTGTCACCTTCATCGTGCTGCTGATCGCCCGACTGATGTTGCGTCAGCTGAAACTGAAGGAAGGCCGCTGATGAACTCGTTATACCTGCGTCGACGCATCACCAACTGGATCGCCATGGGGCTCAGCATGTTGGCCACCCTGGTCGGTCTGGCGTTTCTGGCCTGGATCCTGTGGGAGACATTGCGCCAGGGCATCGCCGCACTGAACTTCAGCCTGTTCACCAAGATCACCGCCAACGGTGCCGAGGGTGGCCTCGCCAATGCCATGGTTGGCAGCCTGGTAATCAACTTCATCGGCATCGCGGTCGCCACGCCGATCGGCGTACTCGCTGGCGCTTGGCTGGCCGAATACGCCAACCGTACCAAGCTCGGCGAATCGATCCGCTTCCTCAACGACATTCTGCTGTCCGCACCATCGATCGTGATCGGCCTGTTCGTCTACACCATCGTGGTATTGCCGACCACCGCGCTTACCCATGGCTCGACGACGTTCTCCGGTTTTGCCGGCGGCATCGCGCTGGCGCTGATCGCCCTGCCGGTGATCGTGCGCACGACCGATGAAATGTTGCGGCTGGTGCCTTCCACGCTGCGCGAAGCGGCCCTGTCGCTTGGCGTGCCGCAGTGGAAACTCACCGTGCAGATCCTGATCCGCGCGGCGCGCTCCGGCATCATCACCGGTGTGCTGCTGGCGCTGGCGCGCATCAGTGGTGAAACCGCGCCGCTGCTGTTTACCGCGTTCGGCAACAACTACATGGCGATCAATCCGATCGACAAGATGTCCAGCCTGCCGCAGATCATCTACCAGTACGCGAACGACCCGGGCGATGCCATGCATTCGATGGCGTGGGCCGGCGCGTTCGTGGTCACCATGTTCGTACTGCTGCTCAGTCTCGGCTCCCGTCTGGTCCTTTCCCGCAACAAGGTGTCCCATGAATGATTCCGCCACCGCCATGAACCACACACCGGTGGCTACCGCGCAGGCGGCGGCCACGTCAGTCGGGCCCAAGCTTACCGTGCGCGACCTGCACTTCTACTACAACGGTTTCCATGCGCTGAAAGGCATCAGCATGGATATCCCGGAGAAGAAGGTCACCGCGATCATCGGCCCTTCCGGTTGCGGCAAGTCGACCCTGCTGCGCATCTTCAATCGCATCTATGCGATCTATCCCAAGCTCGAGGCGAAGGGCGAGATCGTGCTGGACGGCGAAAACATTCTCGATCCGCGTTATTCCATGAATCGTTTGCGCAGCAAGGTCGGCATGGTGTTCCAGAAGCCGGTGCCGTTTCCGATGACAATTTTCGAGAACGTCGCCTATGGCATTCGCCATCATGAGAAACTGTCCAAGTCCGACATGACCACCCGGGTGGAACAGGCGCTGCGCAGCGCCGCACTGTGGGATGAGGTAAAGGACAAGCTCAAGCAGAACGCGTTGGGCCTCTCTGGTGGTCAGCAGCAGCGCCTCTGCATTGCGCGCGCGATCGCTCTGAAGCCGGAAGTATTGTTGCTGGACGAGCCGACTTCAGCGCTCGATCCGATCGCTACCGGGCGCATCGAGCAGCTGGTGGAAGAGCTGAAGAACGAATTCACCATCGTCATCGTCACCCACAATATGCAGCAGGCTGCGCGCTGTTCCGACCAGACCGCTTTCATGTACATGGGCGAGCTCATCGAATTCAGCGGCACCGAACAGATCTTCACCAAGCCGGGCAAGAAGCAGACCGAGGATTACATCACCGGTCGTTTTGGTTGATGCTCCAAAGCCCCTCTCCCGTCGGGAGAGGGGTTGGGGTAAGGGCTCGGGCGGGAGCATCAGCGCCCCGCTCCGCCCGAACCCTCATCCGCTCTGCGGGCACCTTCTCCCGCGGGGAGAAGGAACAACAAGAGGCAAAAGCACATGAACACCAGCAGCAAAGAACACATCATCAAGAGCTACGACGACGAACTGACCCGGCTCACTGGCGAAATCGTGCGCATGGGCGAGCTGTCGGTGAGTCAGCTGGAGTCAGCCATCGATGTGGTCGAGCGACGCGACGAACGCGCCGCGCAACGCGTCGTCGGCAACGACGATGCTATCGACCTGCTGGAACAGGAGATTAGCCATGACGTGGTGCGCCTGCTGGCACTGCGCGCACCGATGGCTGGTGACTTGCGCAATGTCTTCGCCGCCCTGCGCATCGCTGCCGACATCGAGCGCATCGGTGACTACGCCGCGAATGTCGCGAAGCGCTCGATTCCCTTGTCGATGGTCGCGCCGGTAGCTCCAGTGGGCGGACTCGGACTGCTGGCCGAGCTGGCCGCGACCGAAGTACGCGAAGTGCTGCTGGCCTATCGCGACCGCAATGCCGAGCGCGCTTACCAGGTGTGGAAAGACGACGTGGTGCTGGACGAAGCCTATACCGGCTACTTCCGCCAGTTGCTGACCTACATGATGGAAGACCCGCGCAACATCACGCCCTGCACGCATCTGCTGTTCATGGCCAAGAACATCGAGCGTATCGGCGACCATGCCACCAATATCGCCGAGAACGTATGGTTCCAGGTCACCGGTGAGCCGTTGAACAAGCAGCGCAGCAAGGGTGATCTCACGTCGAATCCGGAACTGGGCAAGCTGGGCGACAAGGCCTGAGAGAATCGGCAGCAGCCCGTTACCGGGCTGCTGCACATCAATGGCTCAATGCGCGACAAGCTTGAGCCCGACGATGCCGACCACAATCAGCGACACGCACAGCAGTCGCAGCGGCGCCGCTGAATCGCCGAACAGCACGATGCCGAGAATCACGGCGCCCACCGCGCCAATGCCGGTCCAGATCGCATAAGCAGTACCGATCGGCAGGCTGCGCGTAGCCAGCGCCAACAGCACTACGCTGATGACCATCGCGGTAGCGGTGCCGACGCTGGGCCACAGTCGGGTGAAACCGGCGCTGTACTTGAGGCCGATGGCCCACGCAATTTCAAACAGGCCGGCAAGCGCAAGATAAATCCAGGGCATGGGAGACTCCTCTGTATGCAGAGCAGGGTCGTCCCCGCGTTCAATGGAAGAAACTCTGGCGGACGGAGGTCGTCCTCCGCGGCAACGCTTGCGGGCCGTTGCTGCCGTCTTGCCTGATCAAGGATAGCGCCCGGCGTTGCCAAGGCAAGCGCGGGCGCGAACGCGGGTCGGCTGGGGGTTACAAAGCGTTCAAGGCCCGACGTGGCGGTTAGCATCGCGCGCTGCACGACGTAGCTGTGCAGCGCGCACGATGCCGTACACGCCAATCGTGATCCACGCCAGCTGCATAAGGAATGCCGGCCAATGGATCGGCCCCTCACTAAAACTGAGTGAGATGATCACGCCGATCGCGCCAAGCACGTTCATCAACTGATAGACCAGGCTGTTGCCGCGCAGCTTGTGTGCCTGCAACAGCAGAAACGCCAACAGCACCAGCACTACGCCGATATAGCCTGCCCAGTCATACCAGAAAAAGTTCATCGCTTCGCACTCCGCTGGCGCAACGCCTCGAACAGAACCACGCCGGTCGCCACGGAGACGTTGAGGCTTTCCATACCGCCCGGCATCGGAATCTTCGCCACGAAATCGCATAGCTCACGGGTCAAGCGACGCATGCCCTCGCCTTCGCCACCCAGCACCAGGGCTACGGGACCTTTGAAGTCGACGGAGTAAACCGACGTATCGGTTTCGCCGTCCAGACCAGTGATCCATACACCGGCGTCCTTCAACTCGCGCAGCGTGCGAGCCAGGTTGGTCACCGCGATCAGCGGTACCCGATCGGCACCGCCCGCTGAGGCGCGACGCACCACCGGTGTCAGACCTACCGCACGATCCTTGGGCACGATCACCGCGGTGACTTTCGCCGCTGCCGCACTGCGCAGGCAGGCGCCGAGATTGTGTGGATCGGTGACGCCGTCGAGCACCAGCACAAGCGTGTCGCTGCCGTCCCGCTCCATCAGCGCGGCCAAGTCATTCTCGTGCGCCATCGGCGGCGCTTCGTAGAGCGCCACGACGCCCTGATGACGCGCTTCACCAGCGACCTTGTCCAGTTGCTCGCGCGGTCGATGATTCACCGGAATCTTCAGTGCCTTCGCACGCTCGGCCAATTCCAGCACGCGCGCGTTGCGCTGGCCCTGTTCGACCATCAACTCGCGCACGCGCTCGGCATCGTTGCTCAGCGCTCCTTCGACCGGGTTGACCCCGACGATCCAACTTTCACTCATGGCTTGCCTTTCGGTTTCGGTTTGCGTGCGCCGCGTTTATTGCCGCCGTTCGCCGGAGCCGGTGTCGCCGTGGCTGGCTGATGGCCCTGACCTTGTTTGCCACGGTTTGACGATGACCTGGCCGGCTCGGACTTCACCGGGGCCGAGCCACGACGTGGCCGCTGATGACCTTCGTCCGGCTTGGAAGCGCGTGAACGCGGCGGCGGATTATCCATCATTACCCGACCGCTTGGGGCCAGTGTTTCCGGCACCGCCTTGTCGCGCTTGCCGAATGCACGGCCGATCGCTTTCGCCGCTCGCCCAAACATGCCCGGTGCAGCCGCTGTGCTGGCCGGCTTCTTCGGCAACGAATAACGCTCACCGCTGGCCGCATAATCGTATGCCTTCGCCGTGCCAACCGGCGGAGTGACGACGGCGCGTGGCGACACCAGTCGGAAATCGATCTTGCGATCTTCCAGGCTCGCGCGCAGTACCTGCACGCGCACATGGTCGCCCAACCGGAATTGGGTGCCGGTGCGCTCGCCCTTCAGCAATTTGCGGATCGCATCGAAGTGGTAGTAATCGTTCGCGAGCTGGGAGATGTGCACCAGTCCGGACACCTTCGACTCGTCCAGCTCGACGAAAAGGCCGAACGATGTCACGCCAGTGACCACGCCCTCAAACTCGCTGCCGATGTGCTTTTCCATCCAGGCACACTTGAAGCGCTCGTCGACATCGCGCTCAGCCTCCTCGGCACGCCGTTCGCGTTGTGAGCAATGCACTGCCATCGCTGCCATTTCACCGGGGCTATAGCTGTATTCACTCGGCTTGCGACCGGTCAATGCAAAACGAATGGCACGATGCACCAGCAGATCGGGGTAACGGCGGATCGGCGAAGTAAAGTGTGCATACGCCTGCAACGACAGGCCAAAGTGGCCTCGGTTGTCCAGCTGATACGCCGCCATGCTCTGCGAGCGCAACAGCACATTCTGGATCAGCTCACGTTCCGGGCGATCGTGCACCATGCGCAGGATCTCGGAGAAGTCGCCAGGCGTGACTTTCTCCACCGATGGCATGCTCAACTTGAACTCGCGCAGGAACTGCTGCAGATCTTCGTACTTCTCTGCCGGCGGTGGTTCATGCGCGCGGAACAGTGCGGGGATTTTCTTCTTCTCCAGGAACAAGGCCGCCTGCACGTTCGCGGCAATCATGCATTCCTCGATCAGCTTGTGCGCGTCGTTGCGCTCGGTGGCGCCCATCGACTCCACGCCACCGGTCTGGTCGAGGCGGAACTTCACTTCCGGCGTTTCGAAGTCGATCGCGCCGCGACGTTTGCGCTGCTGCGCCATGGCCTTGTACAGCGCGTGCAGATTTTCCAGCTGCGGCAACACATCGGCCACTTCGTGGATGGCATCGGCATCACGCAGCCCCACCACTTGCCACACCTTGTCGTAGGTGAGTCGCGCATGCGAGCGCATCACAGCGTCGTAGAACTTCGACTTGATGACGTTGCCTTCCGCGTCCACCTGCATGTCGCAAACCATGCACAGCCGTTCAACCTTCGGGTTCAGCGAGCAGATACCGTTGGACAATGTCTCCGGCAGCATCGGCACCACGAAACCCGGGAAGTAGGTCGAGGTGCTGCGCTCGTAGGCTTCGCGATCCAGTGCGTTGCCGATCTGCACGTAATGCGATACGTCGGCAATCGCCACGATCAGTCGCCAACCGCCGCCACGCTTCGGTTCGGCATACACCGCGTCATCGAAATCGCGTGCGTCGGCGCCATCGATGGTGACCAGCGGCAACTGCCGGATATCGGTGCGGCCTTCGCGTTCGGCGGCCGTTACCTCTGGCTCGACCTGTGCCGCATCGCGCAGTACTTCAGGCGGCCATTCGTGCGGCAGATCGTGACTGGCAATCGCCATTTCCACCACCAGCGACGGCTGCAGACGATCACCCAGCACGGCGCGGATCTCGCCCATGGGACCGCGATGCGGCGTCGGCGGATCGGTGATCTCGACCACCACGATCTGACCGGAGCGAGCGCCCTGCTCCTGTCCCGGCTTGATCATCACGTCCTGGTTCAAGCGGCGATCGTCCGGCGCCACCAGGGTCACCCCGTTTTCGATGACCACCCGGCCCACCAGTCGCGGCGAACGGCGCTGCAGCACCTCGGCAATCGCGCCCTGCTTGCGGCCGCGCCGGTCGATGCCGACCACGCTGGCCAGCACGCGATCGCCATGCATCACTGCGCGCATCTGCTGCGGTGACAGATACAGGTCATCACCACCCTCGTCGGGGCGCAGGAAACCATAACCTTCGGCATTGGCCAGCACGACGCCGGCGATCAGGTCGAGCTTCTGGGTGGGTGCATAGCCACCGCGCCGGCCCAGCAGCAGCTGGCCATCGCGCACCATCGCCGCAAGGCGCTTGCGCAGCGCCTCAAGGTCGGCTTCGTCATCAATCTTCAGCGCCTCGGCGATGCGTGCCTCGGTCAGCAGCTCGCCGCGCTCGTCGAGCAGGGCGAGAATCGCCTCGCGGCTGGGGATCGGACGCGCATAACGCTGCGCCTCCCGATCGGCATGGGGATCATTACGGGGACCGCGCACGGCGCCTGCGGCAGCCTTGTTGCGTCGTTGTCCACCAGGTGCGTCGGCTTGCGGTTTCTGGCCGGCGGGCTTCGCCCTAGCTTTGCCGGGTTTCGAGTCCTGACCTTTGCCAGGTTGCGGGGGAGTTTTTCTGGTCACTAAATATCCTTGTGGTGTGCGCGGCGCGGAGAATGACACGACGCGATGAAAGAGGGTGAAAAGTGTTGACAAGCTACGGACAGATGCCTACATTACGCGGCTCACGCAGCTCGTAGAGCGATGTGACACCTGCCCAGGTGGCGGAATTGGTAGACGCACTAGCTTCAGGTGCTAGCGGGGGCAACTTCGTGGAGGTTCGAGTCCTCTTCTGGGCACCAATTGTAAACGAAGGCCGCCTTAATGGCGGCCTTCGTCTT
>Ga0302220_10000763_pt1 | contig 26238 bp, 25 predicted proteins | sample II_Palsa_E1_3_FD_194572 | JGI IMG/M metagenome (GOLD analysis project Ga0302220, IMG submission 194572) | Peat permafrost microbial communities from Stordalen Mire near Abisko, Sweden - II_Palsa_E1_3 | ecosystem: Environmental > Terrestrial > Soil > Palsa > Peat permafrost | place: Sweden...
TGCGCGCCACGCGCCACGAAGGTGACGTCGGAGCCCGAAGCGGCAAGCCGTCCACCAAAGTAGCCGCCCACGCCGCCGGTACCTAAAACTGCGATTTTCATCTAGTGTCTCCAAGACTACGTTAGATAGCTTTTATGCCGATACACAATGTAATTTGACGACATCCTTGGATGTTGTTGCGCGCACATATCAGTGTGGGTCTCACATAGCCGCCGATTTCATTTTAGATCGATCGATTTAGAATATACTACCTCAACAAAACTGACAACCGAGTCACAGCAGGGCTTCAGTGCAAAGCGATGCGACCTCTACGCGGTTTCATTTGGATTTCCCACGGCGCTAATGCTGTTTGGGCATCCCCGCGTGGTCACTCATGATCGTCCGCCGCCGTTAAAAGGTTTCCTTCAGGCCGAAGCGCATCGCCAGTTGATTCGGCGTGCTGGAGGCGCTGATCGTGGTGAGGTTGGCCACCGCCGCCTGTCCCGTCGAATCCGTCCCCGTTGCATGTTGCCATGCGCCCACGAGATAAAGGCTGGTGCGCTTGGAGAGGAAATATTCGCTCCCTAGCGTGACCTGTCCGTACTTTGCGGCTTCTGCGTGGGTGTACGCGACGGAAATCCCCACGAGAACGGGCACCGAAATATGGCGTGAGTAAGTGGCCTCGATGCTGGTAATGGATGGACTGGCGCCGCCGTTGGGTGTGCTCGCGGTCTTGATCACATTATTGAATTGCGTGGTGGTCATATTGGCACTCAAGACCGATTCGCCGAACGTAAAACTTCCGCCCACGCCATAGGCATCGAGACTGGTCGCGGAGCTGTAGCCCTTGAAGATCGGATTTGTGACCGGGTTCACAAAGGACGTACCGGCTTGGGCCGCTGCCGCGCCGTCGAAATAGGTCACTGCTGGATCGTTGATATGGTGATAGACCGCGCTGACCGAGATTGGACCCGAGGCGTAGCGTGCCGCCAGACCCCATAGTTGGTCGGTAGCTAATGAACCCGCCGCACCGCCCACCCCATACAAGCCGCCGAACGACACGCCGTTATATACAGGGCTCGCGTACTTGATGATGTTGTTCAGCTTGTACGAGATGTAGATATCGTCCAGATCCCCGGCGTGCGTCCCCATCGGTCCGGAGAATCGTACCGCCCCCGAATAGGCGCCCAGGTAGTCGCCCATCACGTCGTCCTGACGGCCCAGTGTGATTCTGCCCCAGTGTGTGTCGAGCCCGACATAAGCCAGCCGGCCGAATTCACGGCCGTTATACAAGTTCTGTCCGTTCTGGACGTTGAAGCCATTCTCCAGCCTGAATACGGTGGACATGCCACCGCCCAGGTCCTCCGTGCCTTGCAATCCCCAGCGGCTGCCTCCCTCGCCACCGCTCGAGGCCTGCACCGCTGCGGCCCCCGACTGGTTATTCGAGTAGGTTATGCCGCCATCCACGATGCCATACAGCGTGACGCTGCTTTGTGCGTGTGCGTACCCGCTTGCTGCCGTGAGCACGGCCGTAGTTGCGAGATATTTCACCAGATTAGAAATGGATGACACGAGTAGCCCCTCTGTAGGTCGACCCCGCATCGCGCGCCTCGAACCAGGGGCGCGTGCAAGAAGCCGGTTGACGGATGTCTGCCGAGAAAACCAGAGGAATGCTATATGTATATACATTTGAACCGCAACCAAAAAATAAAGAGAGAGGATTTTTCCTGTGCTTGCCGGTTTGCGAGGATGTATCCGCTGTGTAGCCCTATTTGTATGATATTTCGCGGTAAGACTGGTCGATCTGCGCAGTTGTTTTGTAAGGCGCGGCAGATCCGAAGTATTTTCAAAATGTATAGACATACAATTTTGATCTGTTTAATATTTGTTCCCAAGGTGCTTGTGGCACCGCCGCCTTTCGGATTATTCCGACCACCCCATACCCGTGAATCCGGAGTAGCGAAATGACCTTCATCGATAGCCGCAAAGCCTGGACGACGGTGGCCCTGGTGTTCTTGTTCATGCTGATCAATTTCGCAGACAAGGCGGTCATCGGGTTGTCGAGCGTGCCTATCATGAAAGAGCTGGGTTTGAGCCACGCGCAGTTCGGCACGCTCGGCAGTGGCTTCTTCCTGTTGTTTTCGATCTCGGGCATCGTCGTCGGCTTCGTGGCGAATCGAACCAGCACCAAGACCATCATGCTGATCATGGGTGTCGTATGGGCGCTGGCCTTGTTGCCCATGACGGGCGCGACGAGCTTTGCGTTGCTGCTGGGCACGCGGGTCATTCTTGGCGCGGCGGAGGGGCCGGCCTTTCCGATCGCGCTGCACGCTGTCTACAAGTGGTTTGGAGACGAACGTCGCGCGGTCCCGACCAGCGTCGTCGCATGCGGGGCTGCGTTCGGCGCGGGTGTCGTGGCACCTCTAGTGACGTGGATCATCATTCACTACAGTTGGCATGCGGCTTTCGGCACACTGGGTGCGGTGGGGCTCGCGTGGGCCTGCCTATGGTTCTTCGTTGCCGAAGACGGGCCGCTCGATGCACCGTCCAAGACTCACGGCGCGGCGGTGCATCCGATTCCTTATCGCGCACTGCTGCTTTCGCGTACCGCCATCGGCGTATATATCGGCGGCTTCGCGGCATATTGGGTCATCGCGCTCAATATCGTCTGGCTCGCCAACTATCTGATCAGGGCTTTGCATATGGCCCCCTCTGTCGCCGCCTGGGTGATCGTGCTGCCGTCCGTCATGCAGATGGTGCTCGCGCCGTGCTGCGCGTTTCTCTCCCAGCATTTGTCTCGACGCGGGTTTTCAAGCAGGGTATCGCGCGGCATCCTGGGCTGCGCGTGCGTGACGATCGCCGGTGTCTCGATGGCCAGCATGCCGTTCGTGGAGATGGGGGTGTTCAAGATCATCCTGATTGGGCTTAGCTTCTCGATCGGCAGCGTTATCTTCACATTGGGCTCGACCCTGATAGGCGAAATCTCGCCCGCTTGCCAACGCGGGGCATCATTGGGCGTGACGAATTCGATTCATACGATTGCGGGGCTGTTCGCGCCGATCGCCATGGGGTTCATCGTCGATGTCGGCAGCGACCCGCAGCATGGATTCCAGATCGGGTATCTGTGCGCGGGCATTTTCGTCGCGTTGCTGGGCGTGGCCGCTGCGGCTTTGATCCATCCGGAATCGGACCTGAAGCGGTTTCGCGGCGTCGATTTTTCCGCGTACACGGGCATGACGGAAAAGCCCGCGCCCTGAACGAACAGTACAAACACCGCACGGATCGGAAACACGCCGCGAGGCAAAAACAAACATGCAGCAAGCGGCACGAGCAACAGAAAAAACTCATGCCGTCATTCATCGTTACGGGAGACTCATCAAAGTGCAACCCATTCACTTCACCTATTTAAATGGTCCTGATATCGAGCGTCTCGAACTGACCAATGACGAAATTCTCAGCGCCGTCGAACAAGGGCTCAAAGCGCAAGGCAACGGCGAGACCGTTATCGAACCGCGCGTGCACCTGATTCCTGAGGACTCGTCGCTGGGCCACTTTAACGTGCTGCGAGGCGTTGTCCATCCGTTGGGGCTTGCGGGCGTCAAGGTGGTGGGCGACTTCGTCAACAACTACAAAGTGGGCTTGCCCTCCGAGCTTGCCTTGCTCAACCTGTTCGACCCGAAGACGGGTGTGCCCAAAGCCATACTCGACGCCACCTCGATTACTGACATGCGCACCGGCGCCATCACCGCGCTCGGCGGCAAGCATCTGGCGCGCAAGAACAGCAAGGTTCTCGGCCATATCGGCGCGCGCGGCACGTCGTACTGGAATGTGCGGTTGCTCAATCATATTTACGATTTCGACGAAATCCGCGTGCACTCGAAGCGGCCGGAAAGCCAGGCGGCATTTGCCAAGCGCCTGTCCGACGACCTGGGCAAGCCGGTGTTGGCGGTCGATAGTTGGGAAGCCTGCGTGCGCGATGCCGATATCGTCGTCGAAGCGTCGCGGCTACCCGAGCCGCAGCCGCTGCTCAAGACCGAGTGGATCAAACCAGGCGCGCTGGTGATGCCCTACGGGACGATGAGTGCGGTGGAACTGTCGCTCACCGACATCATGAGCAAGGTCGTGGTGGACGACTGGGGCCAGTGCCGCAAAGGGCTGCCATTCGGCGCATTGCGCCGCCACGTCGATCTCGACAAGATCACCGAAGAAAATCTGCATGCCGAACTGGGGCAGATCGTCGCCGGCAAAAAGGCCGGGCGCGAGAACGACCAGGAAACCATTTTGTTTTGGCATCGCGGCTTGAGCTTGAGCGACATCTCGCTGGGCCACGCCATGCTGGAGAAAGCCGCTGCGATGTCGCTGGGACAAACGCTGCGGTTTGCCTGAATCTACCTTGAAGGAAAACATCGCATGAACTCAGATCAATCGCGCGCCGTCAGGGCGCCGCGCGGCACGCAACTGACCTGCAAAAACTGGCTCACGGAAGCCGCCTATCGAATGATCCAGAACAACCTGGACCCGGAAGTGGCCGAGAACCCGGACAAGCTGGTTGTCTATGGCGGCATCGGCCGCGCGGCGCGCAATTGGGCTTCGTTCGACAAGATCCTGAGCTGCCTCGTGGATCTCGAAGACGATGAAAGCCTGCTCGTGCAATCGGGCAAGCCGGTTGGTGTGTTCAAGACACACAAGGATGCGCCGCGCGTGCTGATTGCCAATTCCAACCTGGTGCCGCGCTGGGCGACATGGGAACACTTCAACGAACTCGATCAGAAGGGCCTGTTCATGTACGGCCAGATGACGGCCGGCAGTTGGATCTATATCGGCAGCCAGGGGATCGTCCAGGGTACGTATGAAACGTTCGTCGAGGCAGCCCGGCAGCATTTCGGCGGCGACTGGAAGGGCCGTTGGATACTCACGGCGGGCCTGGGCGGCATGGGTGGCGCGCAACCGCTGGCGGCAACGCTGGCGGGCGCGGTGTCGCTGAACATCGAGTGCGACCAGACACGCATCGACTTCAGGTTGCGCACACGCTACCTCGACAAGCAGGCCAAGGACCTCGATCATGCGATAGCGCTGATTCGCGAGCATACGGCGCGTGGCGAAGCGATATCGATCGGCCTGCTGGGCAATGCAGCGGATGTGGTACCCGAACTCGCGCGGCGCGCCAAACTCAGCAAGGCCGATGGCGGAATCAAGCCTGACCTGGTGACGGACCAAACCTCGTCGCACGATTTGATCAACGGCTACTTGCCCATCGGCTGGTCGCTCGATCAATGGCGCGCGGCTGCGGCTGACCCTGCGTCCCACGCCGAGTTGAAGGCGGCCGCGCAACGCTCCTGCGCGCAGCACGTGCGCGCAATGCTTGAGTTCCACGCAATGGGTATTCCGACGGTCGACTATGGCAACAATCTGCGTCAGGTTGCGCATGACGATGGCGTTGCCAACGCGTTCGATTTTCCGGGGTTCGTGCCGGCGTACATCCGGCCGCTGTTCTGCGAAGGAAAGGGGCCGTTCCGCTGGGTCGCGCTATCGGGCGACCCCGAGGACATCTACAAGACCGATGCCAAGCTTAAAGAACTGTTCCCGCACAACAAGTCGATGATCCGCTGGCTGGACATGGCGCGTGAGCGCATCGCCTTCCAGGGCTTGCCGGCCCGCATCTGCTGGCTCGGACTGGGCGAGCGCAACGTCGCAGGCCTCGCGTTCAACGAAATGGTCCGAACCGGTGAACTCAAGGCGCCGATCGTGATTGGTCGCGACCACCTCGATACCGGCTCGGTAGCCAGCCCGAACCGCGAAACCGAAAGCATGAAGGACGGTACCGATGCAGTGTCCGACTGGCCGCTGTTGAACGCCATGCTCAACACAGCGGGCGGCGCGACGTGGGTCAGCTTCCATCACGGCGGCGGCGTTGGGATGGGCTACTCGCAGCATGCGGGGATGGTGATTGTCGCCGACGGTAGCGATGCCGCCGAACAGCGTCTTGCACGCGTATTGATCAACGACTGCGGCTCCGGCGTAATGCGTCATGCGGATGCGGGCTATGAGCAGGCGATCGAGTGTGCGAAGCGGTTTGGTCTGAAACTGCCGTTCGTAACCTGTTGAGACAGCATGCGCGCGGTGACTCCGGTGAGCGCGATTCAGGGATAGCCTATATGTCGGGATCCAACTTGAAAGTCTGGTACAACTGCCGCCTGGCCCCTCAGGCGGATCCAGATCACATCATCGAGAACGCGGCGATCGTGGTGCGTGACGGTCGCATCGACTGGTTCGGTCCCGTCGAGCATTTGCCGGTGCCAAACGATAGGGCGTGCGCAAACGATGTTGGCGGTCGGCTCGTCACGCCAGGCCTGATCGATTGTCATACGCACCTGGTCTACGCGGGAAATCGCGCGCAGGAATTTGCCTTGCGGCTTGCCGGCGCAAGTTACGAGGAGATCGCGCAACGCGGTGGCGGTATCGTCTCTACCGTGCGCGCGACGCGCGCGGCTAGCGAGGAGGCCTTGTTCGAGCAGTCCGTGCGGCGCCTGGATGCGTTGCTTGCAGAGGGTGTCACAGCGATCGAAATAAAATCAGGCTATGGCCTCGACTTGGACAGCGAGCGCAAATTGCTGCGTGTGGCGCGTCGGCTGGGTGAGTCGCGGCCGGTTACGGTGTCGACGACTTTCTTGGGCGCGCATGCCTTGCCTGCCGAATATGCTGGCCGTGCCGATGACTACATTGCGCTGGTGTGCGAGCACATGATGCCGGCCCTGGTTGACGAAGGCTTGATTGATGCGGTCGACGTGTTTTGCGAGCGCATCGCATTTTCTTGCGAGCAGGCCGAGCGCGTGTTCGTCGCGGCTGAGCGTTTGGGGCTGCCCGTCAAAATGCACGCCGAACAGTTGTCGTTGATGGGCGGTGCAGCGCTCGCCGCACGGCACCGTGCCTTGTCTGCCGATCACCTCGAATTTCTCGACGAGGCAGGCGTGGTTGCAATGCGCGATGCGGGCACCGTTGCGGTGCTGTTGCCGGGTGCATTCTATTTTATTCGCGAGCAGCAGTTGCCGCCGCTAGATCTGCTGCGTCGTCATGGCGTGCCGATCGCCTTGTCTACCGACAGCAATCCCGGCACATCGCCGACCACTTCGTTGTTGTTGATGCTTAACATGGGATGCACGCTGTTTCGAATGACGGTTGCCGAGGTGTTGGCCGGCGTTACTCGACATGCGGCACAGGCGCTCGGTCATGCGGACGTGTGCGGTGAAATCGCGCTGGGCTCGCGTGCTGATTTTGTCGCGTGGCATGTCGACACGCTTGCGGAGTTGGCGTACTGGAGCGGGCTGGGCCGCTGCGATCTGGTCGTACGGCACGGCGAGATTGCGCTCGATAAGCGTGATAAATGAGCGCAATAGAGGAGAGCGATAAATGAGTGTGACCCGGATGTTCGCTCGGCCGCATTGCTCGCCCAGGCCGCTTGCCTGAATGACCCAAACTGAGGAGTTACCGAGACACCGATGAACGATCCACGGCCTGATTTCATTGCCGGTGCTTTGTTCGCACCGCACGCGCGACTGCCCGAAGGCTGGCGCCAAAACGTTCTGCTCGAATGGAATGCCGACGGCATGCTCACGGCAGTGGCACCCGATACGGCCGCCCCACGTGGTGTCGCTCAGGCTCGCGGCCCGGTGACACCGGGTATGCCCAATCTGCACTCGCATGCATTTCAGCGCGCGATGGCAGGGCTGACCGAGTACCGCGCGAGTGCCGCCGACAGTTTTTGGAGTTGGCGCGACCTGATGTACCGGTTCGCCGCGCGCATCACACCGGATCACCTCGCGGCGATTGCGCATTGGCTGTACATCGAGATGCTCAAACAAGGCTACACGTCGGTCTGCGAATTCCATTACGTGCACCATGCGCCCGACGGCGGCCGCTACGAGAATCCGGCTGAGATGGCAGAGCGAGTGGTTGATGCTGCTCAACGGGCCGGCATCGGCATGACGATGTTGCCCGTGCTTTACCAATACGGCGGCTTCGGTGCGCAAGCCCCAAGTGCCGGGCAGCGGCGCTTTACTCATACCCCCGACACCTTGCTCGAAGCGCTGGGTGCGCTTAAAGCGCGGCGACCGGAAAGCGCGGTATTGCGGTATGGCGTTGCACCGCATTCATTGCGCGCCGTGTCGGCCGAATCGTTGCACATACTACTCGAGGGGCTGGACGCCGATTTTCCGGGGGCGCCGATCCATATCCATATTGCCGAACAAACTGCGGAAGTCGATGCGTGCCTGGCCATACAGGGCGCCCGGCCGGTGCGTTGGCTGCTCGATCGATTCGATGTGGACGCGCGCTGGTGCCTGGTGCATGCGACGCATGTCGATGACGGCGAAGTCGCGGCGCTCGCACGCAGCGGCGCGGTGGCCGGCCTGTGCTTGACTACCGAGGCCAACCTTGGCGACGGCATTTTCCCCGCGGCGCAATATCTCGAAGCGAACGGACGCTTCGGAGTCGGCTCTGACAGCCATATCGCCGTCGACTGGCGAGCCGAACTCCGGCTGCTTGAATACGGCCAGCGGCTGGTACGGCGGCAGCGCAATGTGCTCGCATCGGCCGCAGCTCCAGATGTTGCGCAAAGACTGTTCGAGGGCGCAGCCACAGGCGGCGCGTGCGCCACCGGGCGCCCCGTGGGCGTTCTTGCGCAAGGCGCGCGCGCCGATTGGCTGGTGTTGGATCCCGATCATCCGGCAATTGCAGCGCATTCGGCGCAATCCTGGTTGTCCGGCATGGTGTTCTGCGAACATGGCGAATCGCCGATCTACGACGTGGTCGTCGGAGGGCAAACCGTGGTCGAGGCGCGGCGCCATCGCAGCGAAGGGGTGGCCCTGCGGGATTATCAGGCCGCGCTCGCCGCGCTACGGGACTAGCCATTCGGTGCCACACCGGCTGCGGATTTGCCTATACAATTCCTTTTCCGAATTGAAGTGGCTTTCCGCAGATGAAAAAAAGCAACCCGACCTCCGCACCCGCCTATCAGCAGTTGAAGGACTATGTACTTCGCCAGATCGAGTCCGAACAATGGTGTGCCGGAGATGTGATTCCTTCCGAGCAAAAGCTCGCACAGGAATTCGGGTTGTCCCGCATGACGGTGAATCGGGCGCTGCGCGAACTGGCGACCGAGCGCGTGTTGATGCGTATTCGCGGCGCGGGGACCTTCGTGGCTGATATGCGTTATCAGTCGACGCTGATCGAAATCCGCAGTATTGCCGAAGAGATCAAAAGCCGCGGCGATCAGCACACGAGCGAAGTGCTGCTGCTCGAACGCACCGAGGATCCGCTGATACTCGAAGCGCTGCAATTGCCGGCGGGCAGCGTCGCATTCCATTCGCGCATCGTGCACTTTGAAAACAAGGTGCCGATTCAATTCGAGGACAGGCATGTCAATGGACAGTTGTTTCCAGAATATCTCGAGCAGGACTTCCAGGCCATTACGCCCAACGAGTACATGACGAGTGTGGCTCCAGCGCAAGGAGTCGAGTATTGGATCACTGCGCGCCAAGCGAGTGCCCCAGCCCGGCAGGCGCTGCGCATGCCGATCGGGGAGCCGTGCTTGGTACTGCATCGACGCACTTTGGTGCGGGGAAAAATCGCCACCGACGTGCTGTTGTGGCACCCAGCCAGTCGCTATCAATTAAGCGGCAAGTTCTGATGTAGCTTGGTTGTGCCGAGCTAGTTCCTATGAGTATCTGGTAGGCGCCGCTAGCACTGTCACCCGGTGCAGGCGCAAACCTTCCTTCGTAAATCCCTTGCGTCGTCCGATCTCGCCTGCGAGCATTAGCGGGGCGGTTGTCCATCTGCGTCTATCCACCTCCGCCGCGAGTCCTCGCGGCGTGTTTCGGTATCGGACCACGGTGTTGCCTTAGGCGCATTCTTCACACGCAAATCTTCTGCTAGCGCACACGCGCTCTTCTTCTATACCGTCTCGTTCCTCATAGGACACACGCGATTGATGCCGGTGGTCCCTATATTTTCAGCAAGTTGGGTCATCGAGAGAACGGTAGATCATATTTGTATATACATATAAGAAATTCCAATTTGGCATTAATAGAGTTCCATGCAGGCTCCGGAGAAATTTCGCTAATGTCCAAATAAATAAAGGAGATCATCCAAATTATCACCCTATGAGAATGGCCCAGACGATCTCATTTAGTTCTACGCACACAACACTTTTTTGAAATCTTGCTTGCAATTAGTATATACATGTACGATTCATTCGCGACATCACAGTCGGCATAGCGTGGCGTGCTCGTGGAACGGCCGCTGCAGACCCACCGGGGAGTTTTTCCAATAAGGATTTCCAATGTTAGGTTCAATCAGATGTGTAGCCGGGATGCTGTTGCTGATCCCCGCGCTCGCATGCCAGGCGACAGTGGTGCTCGACGGCAAGTCCGCGACCCCAGAAGCGATTGCCCGGATAGCCCAGGGCGAAGACGTGCAAGTGACGCAGGCCGCAAGCGCCCGTGTTGCACAAGGGCACAATCTCATTCTTGAAGCCGCAGCAGAAGGGCAGCGCATTTATGGCCTGACGGTCGGCGTAGGGCTGAATAAAGATCGACAAATGGTCGACGTGCACGGCAAGCTGACACCCGATGTCATCGAAGCCTCGATGCGCTTTAACGCGGCGCTGCTGCGGGCCCATTCTGCCGGCGTCGGTCCCGATGCCGATATCCGTACCACCCGCGCTGCAATGGCGACTCGCCTGAACGAAATGCTGGTCGGCGCCTCGGGCGTACAGCCCGCGGTCGCGGAGAAATACGTCCAATTCCTGAACCTGGGTGTGACACCGGCGATGCCGGCCGACGGGTCGATGGGCGAGGCCGACATCACGATCCTGAGCCATATCGGCCTGGCGATGATGGGCGAGGGCGATGCGTATTATCACGGCATCAAGATGCCTGCAGCGCAGGCGCTGCAAGCGGCCGGCATACAACCGATCCAGCCGTACGGCAAGGATGCGCTCGGGATACTCAGCTCGAACGCTTATACCACCGGCATGGCCGCACTGGCGCTGGCCGACCTCGCGCATTTGAGCCGGGTGGCGAAGCTCGTGTATGCGATGAGCCTGCAGGGCTTGAACGGCAACGTTTCGCCGTTCCTCGAAGATACGCTCGCATTGCATCCCTTTCCCTACGTAGTGCGCACGGGCGCCACGCTGCGTTCGCTGCTCGCGGGCAGCAGCCTGTGGCAACGTGACGACGACCGCGCGTTGCAAGATCCGCTGAGCTTTCGCGATGCGCCTTATCTGCTGGCCGAGATCGATCGCAGTTACGACGAATCGCTACGCCTGATCGACATCCAGCTCAATTCATCCGATGACAATCCGGGCGTAGCGATCGGCGTCAAACCCAAATCGGATCTTTGGCAGGCCAAGCGCAGTTACCTGACGCCCGCCAGCGGCGAGGGCGGCGCAGTACTGCCAAGCGCGAATTTCGAGCCCTTGCCTTGGGTGCTGTCGTTCCAGGAAACCGGTGTCGCGCTCGCACAAAATTCGCTCGCGTCGGCACAGCGCATCGTGAAAATGAACGACCCGCGCTTTACGCACCTGAGTCGCTTCCTCGGCACCGATCACACGCTGCATGCATTCGGCGCGATGGAAAAACCGCCGATGATGCTGGCCGCGCAAAACAAGGAGTTGGCGATGCCAGTGTCTCTCGACTATCTGCCGGTTGCCGGCGACATCGAGGATATCGCGACCAATGCGCCGGAGGCGATCATGCGCGTGCAAAAGCAGATCGATAACTGCTACACGTTGTTCGGCATCGAGTTGATTTCCGCGGCGCAGGCAGTCGATCTGCGCACGCAGAAAGCGGGTGGCTTCACGCTGTCGCCTGCTACGCAAAAGCTGCTTACGGCTTTGCGCCAGGTTGTGCCGTTCCGCGACGAAGACCGGCCGTTCACGCCGGAATTCAGAGCCGCGGCAAGCTTGCTCAAGCAATACCCGGACTGACCCATATCAGGCATGCACGCACCACGCACGGTGTTGTTGCAACGTCGGTGTGTGCATGCCCCCGTGTGAAACCCCGCAGTAAATCGCAAGCGCATTACGCCTGTGAAGCCTTCGTGCGCCCCAAGCGCCCGCAAGTTCGCATCGGCGCGATGCATTTTATAAAAAGATGATCCATTCGACGCATATTCGGAAATTTATCCAAATGAAAAAACTTCTTTTGATAAGCGCTCTCGCAGGCACCTTTTCAATCGCAGCACACGCGCAAAGCAGCGTCACGTTGTACGGCATCATCGACGAAGGCGTTCAGTTCAACACCAATTCGAAAAATGTCGTGAACGGCAGCAACGTAGGTGGACGCCAGCTCACACTGGATTCAATCAACGGCTTGAACGGCAGTCGTTGGGGCTTGCGCGGTTCGGAAGATCTAGGCGGTGGTCTTAAGGCGGTCTTCGATTTGCAAGCGGGCGTGAACCTGAATACCGGAAATTTCGGCCAGGGCGGCACGCCGTTCGGCCGCGACGCCTATGTCGGCTTGAGCAGCGATCGTTACGGTGCCGTGACACTGGGCCGTCAGTACGACCTGGTCGTGGCCTACGTGCAGCCAGTGACGAGTACCGGCTACATCGGCGGTTCCACGACCTTCGGTCATCCGCTGGACCTGGATAACCTGGTCAACACGCTACGCGTCAACAACAGCATCAAGTACACGAGCCCGAACATCCACGGGGTGACCTTGGGCGGCGAAGTGAGCCTAGGCGGCCAGCCGGGCAACGTGAGCGGCGACGGCGGCTATTCGCTGGGTGCGAGCTACGCGAACGGACCGGTTACCTTGGGCGCGGGCTTCAACTATTTCAAGAACCCGACGGGCACGGGACCCAGCACCGGTCTGTTCACTGACAACGTGAGCGGTTCGACTTCGCTCAGCGGCGCGCTGAACAGCAATTACGTTACCGCCGCCACGTATCAGGTCGCCGCTGCCGGCGGCACCTATGCGATCGGACCGGCTTTGGTAGGCCTGACCTATTCCAATACGCGTTACACCAACATTGGCGCACTGGGTGGCGCCACTGCCAGCTTCAACGACATTGAAGCCGGCCTGCGCTGGCAGTTCACTCCGGCCTTTTTTGCTGGCGTGGCGTACAACTACACCAAGGGTGCCAACCTGAGCGCAGGCAACCAGAACGTAGGCGACCAGCACTACAATCAGGTTTCCGTGCTGGCTGACTATTTCATATCCACGCGTACCGACGCTTATATAACCGCTGCGTTCCAACGGGCGGCCGGAACCAGTTCGACAGGTACCGCTGCAGTCGCCAACATCGGTGGTATCGGGGATTCGTCGAACAACCACCAAGCACTGGTGCGCGTCGCCTTACGCCACAGGTTCTGATGCGCCGGGCGAAGCAGGGTAGGGAGGGGGCCGCGTGAACTGCACTCCAAACGTCGGATTGAACTGACCCCCAAGAGGTTGGGCATATGTCCAACTTCTCGGGGGTTTTCATGAGCAGATACAGCGAGCAACTCGGGTTCAGTCTAGTAACGCTCAAGGTCCACGGCCTGGTGAACGGATCGCTCTCTTGTCGCTGCGGTGGCGGCGCAAACGTTCGATGCAGCTTCATCGAGTGTTAGAAAGGCCACCAATCGGCGGATGAGCGGTGCCGCGAAGATGACGACGGGCAACATTGCCATCCAGGCGAGAAGCCACGATTCGAGCCAATGACTGACAAACGTTCCACTCGTGACAAAGGGACGATTAGCGATTGCTGCAGCAACCGAGCAGGTCAGACCCGATTGAACAACGCCGAAAACGAAATGGCTGTAACGCTTTGGAACCCGAGGCATAGGGCGACCTGCGATCGATTTTGGTTGGGATGATCAAGGGGCGAACACTCACCCTGGTTTCCTACCGGTCGTTACGGTGCATCAACTTTGTCGTGTCGATACGGGGCGCCCGACCCGCAGTAATTTCGGTCAATGTGCTCTATGCCTAGGGCAGAAAGGGGCGGTCGGGCCTGATCAAAAGCACGCCTCCCGCGCCCAGCAGCAATACGCCAATCGCGGTCGCAAACGGCACGTTCCAGTTCCCGGACAGGTCTATCAGCCACCCGAAGACCCACGGCGAGGTGATGCCGGCGAGCGCCACGCCCATGATGATGAACGCGCTGCCCATACCGGCGAACTCCCTCGACATATCCATGGGAATCGCATACATAGGCGCGATGGTTAGCTCCAGGAAGAACATCGCCAGTGCCAGGCAGGGCAGCGCAACCGCCAGGTTGGGCGTCAAGGCCACGGGTATCAACGCCAGGGCGCAGCCGGAGAGTGAGGCCGCCACCACACTGCAGCGCGCGATCCGGTGATTACTGGTACGCCGCAGCAGCCAGTCGGAGAGCATGCCGCCCGCGGTATTGCCAAACATGCCGGCCACCAAAGGTACGCTGGTCAGAAAGGCCGAGGCTTTCAATTCGACGTGATGGTGATTGATAAAGTACAGCGGCAGCCAGGAGACAAAAATCCAGTAAGCCCACCCATAGGCGAACATCACCAAGGTAACCGGCAACATGCGGGTGGTCAGCGCCCAAAGCGGGACAGGGGTTTTTGCAGTGGGTGCGACCGGTTCCACGCCGGCCAGCGCCTCGGGCTCGACGCTTGCGTGTTCGCGTGGATCGTCGCGGAACTGAAACCACCAAAATGCGCCCCAGACCAGGACGGCGCTCCCGCAGATCACAAACGAGATGCGCCAATTCGTCGCCACGATCAACCATGCGACCAGCGGAGGTGCGATGGCGGCGCCCAAGCGCGATGCGCTATGGGTAATCCCCTGGATATAGCCGAATTTCTCGGCCGGGTACCAATTGCGCATGGCTTGCGTGGCGGCAGGAAACGCCGGACCTTCACCGGCGCCCACCAGCATGCGAATCAGGAACAAGCTCACGGCGCCCGCGGCGAAAGCGGTGCCGATCGTGGACACGCCCAGCAGTACTGCGCAGCACAGCAGCACCACACGCGGGCCGTAACGTCGTGCTGCCCAACCGCCGAACAGCACGGTGGCCAGGTAAGTCCAGGAAAAGCCGGTGAACGCCACGCCAAGTTGCGAATTCGTCAGGCCGAACTCCGTTTTGACGGCGTTGGCGGCAGCGGACAAATTGACGCGGTCTAGATACATGAGCGCGTAGATCGTGGACAGTAAGAACGTGACGCGCGCCCGTGCGGGCAGACTGATAGCGCTCAGCGTCGAATCGGTAGTAGCCTCGCCGGAGTGCCTAAAGATCGTTTGAATCTTGCTCATGCTGTCTCCTCGTTCACATCGTCGCCGGTCGACCGCGTGCGCGTGCAAACTGTTGATCTTGATTCGATAGCGATACGAAATGCCCCACCCCGGACGAGGATCGTGTTGCGCCTCAGCTTTTGTTGCGTGGATCGTCGGCCGGGTCGCAATACACAAATCCACTCGGACCGGTCCCGGTTACCTGCATGATGACTTCACCTTTTTGAGTCCAAGAGAAATGTGGCATGTCCTTGGGCATATTGTAGAAACTACCGGGGGGGAGTTCGATCAGCTTTTCCGGATTGAATTTGTCACCGACGCCCGAGTACATCATTCCGGAGATCACCGTATAAGTCCGGTCGTCTGGGTGAGTATGCGCGGGCTGTTGCTCGAAGGGCGGTAGCTTGAATCGCGCAACGTAGAATCCTGGTTTTTTGACCTGTCCAATCAGATTGGCAGATTGGACGCCGTTTGGCGCTTCAGGATTGACCAGGAATTTGACGTCTCCAGGGCGGATTTTGGTGGACGTTTCCCAGTTGCAAAGCGGACATTCACACATGATTGACTCCTTTATTTTGTGGTTGGATAAAACTGCGCTGCAGGATACGGCTTAGGTCTCGGCTTCCTGCCAAATCTCGGCAAGACCGGCAAGCGAGGTCACTTCGTGGCGTTCGCCGGCAAGAGGATATTCGGGCGGCCAGCCTTTGCGGTTAACCCACACCACCCGGAACCCATACGCGGCCGCGCCTGCCGCATCCCACGGATTGGAGGATTGGAAGCTGACGCGATGCGCGGGCACTTCGAGGCGACGCGTGACGAGTTCATACGCGCGCGGATGAGTTTTGAAGATGCCTGCCTCGTCTACTGATATGACTTGATCGACCAGTTCGGTGAGGCCGGCGGAACGCACGGCGCTATTCACCATCTCTGCGGTGCCGTTGGACAGTATTACCACCTGGGCGCCACGTCCCTTGAGCGAACGCAGTGCCTCGGGCACCTCGGGGAAGGCTTGCAGTTTCAGGTAGGCGTTGAGCAGGTCGGCGCGCAGTGCACTGTCGGCCACGCCATAGCGTTGCATTGCGTAGTCCAGCGCAAGCTGCGTCAGAATCCAGAAATTGCTCTTATGCCCCATCAGGCTGTAGGTCCAGGAATATTCCACTTGGCGCGCTCGCCAGAGTTCCGATAGGGCCGCAGCATCTGGGCCGACGCGCGCAGCGTGTTGAGCAACGGCCGAGTGCACGTCGAAAAGAGTGCCGTACGCATCGAAGACATAAGTGTCGATAGACGAAGTCATCTCGTTTTAACCAATAAGTAGGGGATCCGATTTGCCGAACCGGCACTCGGGTTTTTGTACTGCCGAGGTAACGCACCGCGAGCGGGGAGCGGCTGACTGTCGGAAGAACATGAGGAAAGATTAGGTTTATGCTACATATATTGCAAATTGAAATATCCAATCTTTTAATTGATAAATCGTATGAATATTACGTTCCGGCAGCTCCGCGCATTTCTCGCCGTGGCAAATTTGGGCGGGTTCACCCGAGCCGCTACGGCGATCGGGTTATCCCAGTCGGCCACCAGTATTACGGTGCGCGAGCTGGAGGAGGAGCTGGGCGTACGACTATTGGATCGCACCACACGGCAAGTCAGACTTACCGACGCGGGATCGATGCTGGCGGCGACCAGTACCCGGCTGATCGCCGAGCTCGACGTTTGCTTGCACGAGATCCGGGATATCGGTGCGCAGCGCAAGGGGCGGGTGATGCTCGCCTGCGTGCCCTCAGTGATGAGTTCGCTGATGCCGGACTGGCTCCGGGAGGCACAAGTGCGCTTGCCGCACGTTCAGGTAACGCTTTGTGACGACTCGGCGACTGAAGTCTTGCGGCGGGTGCGGCTTGGCGAGATGGAGATCGGCATCATCGGAGGTATCGACGACATGCCGGATCTGCATTGTTTGCCGTTGCTGCAAGATCCGATGTACTTGGTATGCAAACGCGATCATCGGCTTGCCCGTAAACGCAACGTTCGATGGAGCGATCTGGGCGGGGAGAAAGTGGTGATGTTGGGCAGCACCTCGGGCAGCCACGAAATGATTCGTCGGCACTTGGTGGAACAGAAGGTCAAGGTCGAGATCGTGCTTGAGCTGGCGCAGCCCAGTTCGGTGCTTGGGATGCTGGACGCCGGCATGGGCATTTCGATTATGCCGCTGCTTGCCATCTCGACGACGCAACATCCCGGGTTGGTGTCAAAGCCGCTTGGCCACCCAGAGTTGCTGCGCTCCATCGTCGCAGTTCGGCGCCCGGACCGGTCTTTGTCACCGGCCGCAGATGCATTGTGGCAGCTCATTCACGAGCTTTCGTGCCAGCAATTACCTAGCGAGTAAAAGACCGGTTTTCCTTCGTGTCCTCCCCGTCCATGCGGGTATGCCTTGGCTTGGCCGAACGAGCAAACTGAGAGGTATGTCCGAGACAGGCGACGACGGCCCTGCCAACCTAGCATTTATATTATTCGCGGGCTCGGCGACAGTTGACCGATCGGTGTTTCGAAATTCTCAAAAGCGAAGTCTCGCAATCCAAGGGGCGCTCTTTAAAGTGGACATACTCAGATGTTGAGTTGCCTGCCTATAAACTCGGCAAAAATGCGGGCCTTCTCAGGGGCGTAGCGCGCGGCAGGGAACACCGCATAAACGTCGGTCGGCTGTAGTTGATATTCTGTGCAACAGGCCAATAGGCGGCCGTCTTTCAGTTCCGCAAGTGCAGCCCATTTGCTCAACATAGCGATACCGAAACCCGATACCGCACACGCGGTTAGGCCCTCCGCCGACGTCGCGTGCACTCGGCCTCTGACCTTTACCGATGTGATCTCGCCATTCATGTCTTTAAACGTCCACACCGACGGGGGGACATCGGCCGGTCCGGTTATGCAGGCGTACTGAACCAGGTCCGCCGGAGATGAGGGGCTACCGTGGATTTCAAGAAAACTGGGTGAAGCGGCAAGTACGCGTGGTGTGCAAGCCAGTTTCTTTGCGGTGAATTTGGAGTCCATCTGCTGGCCCACCCTAAGTACAACATCCACTCCATCTCGAACAAGATCCTGGAGTTGGTCGGACATACTCAGTTGAAGCTGCAGATGCGGGTGTGCGTCCAGGAACTTGCCGAGCAAGGGGATGACCACGCGCGCGCCGAACGTGGCCGGAAGCGCCACATGCAGTTGCCCGTGTAGTCCGTTCGAACGTTGTAGTTGCGAACGTCCTTCCTCAAGCGAGAAAATTGCAGCCCTCGCATGTTCCACATAGAGGGTGCCGGCTTGAGTCAACGTGACGCGACGTGTCGTACGCGACAGCAGCGAGGCGCCCACCCGCCTTTCGAGTGAAGCGACGATGCGCGACACTGCCGACTGAGTGAGCCCAAGGTTACGGGCCGCCTGTGAGAAATTCTCCGTTTCCGCTACGCGTACAAATGCTTCGAGTTCGAGAAGGCGATCACTCATGAGAACGGACGCTCAGGTGCGTTAGGCGATCGGGTCTCAAACAGCGAGCGTCCGCCGGAACGGTAGATGGATCGGAAACCGAAACGTCGCCAGCAATTGATCGTGACCGCAACGAATATCGAGCGTTATTGCCCGAAACAATGTGTAATTGCCTTGCGTGAGAACCTGCGTCCAACTGAAACGTTTTGCCAACACATGCGCAGTGACAGACGTTACGTCTGCTGCCGAAAAACGAACCGCAATCATTTGTTTTCATGATGCGCCCTGAGTTTTGCTGCCGATACCTGTGAGGTGTAGTGGACGAGCACATAACGTTGCTCGAAAATACACGGGTGTGGGCAACAGGTTGGGGTGCCTGCCGTCCGTCGTCAAAAAAACAACCCCGAGACGCTGTGGTCAACGTCGTATTGTGGAGGCCGAATGTAGTGCTGGGCAGCTAAATCGCCTGCGACTTGTTAAGTAGTTCGACGACGGTCTCTGTCCGGTTACAGCAATCACAAGAATATTTCGCGGCTCTCAGTCTCCGCGTGCGCAGATCGTGCGCCATCTCAGTGCCGCATCTTCACGTTCCTGGCATTGAGTACCGTGAACGCCGCGTCGAACAAATAGGGGAGACCGCCGCCGCACGCGCCAACATGGTCGTGTTTGTCGACGGGTGAATCTGGGGTGCACGGGACGGGTTCTGGTATGAGCACGGCGTCAAATCGGCCGTGTCCGATTATGCGGGTGCCATACATGATTGACTGGCCTTTGAGCTATCGTCGACCGAGTCAGCAATTGCCGCGAGTATCGACGCCGGCCGCAGCTCGCCGGCCGGTTACGATTCTGCTTCGCTATTTAGTGGCCCTTGTACAGGTCCAGCAATTGCATTTCCAATTGCATCATTGCATGGGCGTGCTGGGTTTCCATTGCCGCCATCGCTTCCTGGTGTTCCATTTCCATGTGCATCAATTTTTCTTTGATTTCGATGGCCTGGGTACGCTGTTCGGGAGTTAGCTTATCCATCGACATCCCGGCATCCGGCGGAACATATCGAGCGCTGGCTTGCGCCGGGATTGTGGCGATCGCGAGCAAAAACGGAACAGCCGTGTACAACGCAATTTTTTTGATGACCTGCATAAAATCCCCAATTTTAAAGTTTGCATGCGGATCAACGACCACTGTGCATCTCCCGTGTATGTGCCGGTCCAGACAGAGGGCCACCAGAAGATCGACCAGTGTCACTCGCTGATTAGGAATTTACTAGGTGCGGTATGGGACTATGTGTTATTCAAACTCGTAATTAATAAGTAGGGAATCGCGAGAGTAGGCCTATAGCGAAGTCGTCAGTGTCGTTAGCCAAACCGGGCTGATTGAAGTCCGAGCGCAAGCGCGACGGTGCCGAAGCGATGGTTCGATAACGCCGATACGATGAGAATAGGCAGAAGCGGAAGTACGCACGGAGACAAGATGGATGCTGCCCCTGCGAAAAATCCTAGGGCGTAGGTGCCGGCACCGAAATCCATCACAAGGCCTTTTCAAAGATCGCGCGTATCACTTGTTCCTGCGTTTGCCCAGTCGAGCGCGCGACTTCATGGCCATGCTTGAAAACTACGAAAGTGGACTGCTGGGTTATTCTTAGTGTCTTCTTCAACGCCGTTTCGGTGTCGTAGTCAGCGAGGAAGATGGTGACGGATTTCAAGCGCACATCGGTAGACAAGCGGTCGACAATTGTGGCCCGTTGGACTTTCTCCAGGCGGACATCCGTCGAGCAACGTGGCGACAAGCTTCGCCCGTTCCGGTTGAACACGCGCGACCACCCAAATCGCCAAGAAGACTGCCGGTAAAAGCCGTCATGGATTTTACAATTCGCGCTATGCACTCTCAGTGCTGACGCAATAGGACATTGCGATTTTATCTTTCCTAAATTGACCGTTCTAAAAAATAGAGTCGAGAATGTAAGAAAAAATATCCATTCGATGTAACCCAATCCGATGACACGACGAATTACCTCACAGACGCGCAATACACAGGCGATGTGATGCCAAGCAACGTGTCCTCTTTTAACTACATCGAATGGAGTAGAGCATGAGCAAAAAACTAATCGCCGTCTTCCTTCTCGCCGGTTTCGTCGCGAGCCCCGTCTTTGCCGATGCGGCGTACAACGCAGGGCCTACGTCTGTGAATTCAAGCATCACGCGCGCCGACGTGAGAGCCGAGCTCGTGCGTGCGCAGCAAGCCAACGAAATCGCCTTCTCGCATACCCAGTATCCGGCGCCGCGGCACGAAATGCGCGCGGCCGGCGATGCCATGGTGTCGCGTGCGGAGGTCAAGGCCGAGTTCTTGCGCGCTTGGGCGGCCAATGAGATTGCACACGATTTCAATAGCTGATCGTGGTATCGAGTCGATCGAAACTTTTTTTAAAGAAGCTGTAACCCACTGTATCGCGGCGCCGAATTATCTGTCAGATCGTCGATGCATGAATCCGAGCGCGGACGATCTGACTTTCTTCCTTCTGTCTGATTTTTATCGGATTAGCCGACATGAGCAACCTTAAATTTGCTGCCGGCCTGGGTTTCAAGCCCGAGCACTACGACGCCGCAAAACAGTGCGCCGTGTCCGATCTCTGGTTCGAGGTTCATCCAGAAAACCATATGGTCGAAGGCGGTCCTCGCATCAAGTGGTTGGAATCGATACGCGAACGCCATCCAATTTCGTTGCATGGGGTATCGCTGTCGCTGGCTGCCGACAGCCCTCCGGAAGCGCTGCACTTGGCGAGGCTCAAAGCACTTGCCGATCGGGTCCAGCCTGCACTGTTCTCCGAGCACCTGGCATGGTCGACATGGAGAGGGCAATATCAGCCAGACCTGCTGCCGTTTCCCAGGAGTCGCGAAGCGCTGACCCGTATCTGCGAGAACATCATGCGCACGCAGGACGCACTCGCGCGGCTCGACCGTTTGTGGATCGAAACTCACGTCGCGGCCGATGAGCCAGGCCTAGACCCTGCTGTGCAAAACGCTTAGATGGAGATCGAGATGGAAACGACACGCTACGCGAGCGTACGACCGCTCGCCAAACTGCGTGCGCGACGGAACGACTTGGCGGAACTGACATCGCGCCTCACGTCACGTTCAGGCAATGCAGGCGCTCGATTTAAACCCACACCGGCGCTGTGTACTTGGGGTCACCTAAGGGAGGGCTAATTGCAACCCCCGGATCACTCATAAATCGGAAAAATAAAATGAGTCTATTTAGTTTCTTTGGTCGCCGTTCCACCCAATTGCCGCAACAGAGTGTCAACGACGAAAAGATGCTTGCCAGTCTGCTGGTCATGGCGTGGGTCGTAGAAGCGCGGGATCCGTATACAGGTGGACACCTGTGGCGCGTGTCACGTTTTTCCCGCATGTTGGCCGAGCGATCCGGTTTGGGGCCAGAAGATGTCGCTCGCATCAGCATCGGCGGCTTTCTTCACGATCTTGGCAAGGTGGGGATACCCGACGCGATCCTGGGCAAGAAAGAGAAGCTGACCGATGAAGAGTACGAAGTGGTCAAGACACACCCGGAGGTCGGGCGCCGCATGCTCGCGGGTCATCCTTTTTCTGGCTTGGTGATGGACGCCGTCTACATGCATCACGAGACGCCCGACGGACGCGGCTATCCTCGCGGACTCACACAACACGATATTCCCGCGGCTGCGCGCATCGTCGGGATCTGCGACGCTTTCGATGCAATGACCAGCAACCGCCCTTATCGTCGGGGCATGCCGGTTGAAAAGGCGCTTGGGATCATTAGCGAAAACCTAGGCCGCCAATTCGATGCGCGGTTTGGCGAACAGTTCATCCAACTCGGCGAAAGCGCGGAGTTGCATCATATCGTGGGTCACACCGATGAAGGTATTCCTCTTCAGGAGTGCCTGATGTGCGGACCTACGATTGTGATGCAGCGCGACAGCGTTGCCGGGGACCACGTCTATTGCCGCGCCTGCGGCAGTGAGTATCAGCTCGAAGAAGCCGCACCAGCGCTCCATCCGGTGCTGACAGGAAGAAGAGGCAATGCCTCGGCGCTCGAGGCTAAGCCAGATCACGATCTCATAGCGCGGTCGGTGTCGGAGTCGGCGCGCGCTCTGCATTTCGCAGCCTGAGGCAGGAGTGTGTCGTGAGAACAATCGATCTGGTTTCGATCCTGGCCGCGCAAGCCACGCCGACGGATCCGTACACCGCCGGCAAACGTTTCGCTTGGGCGCTTTTCGTCGGGTTGCTGGGCTCAACACTTTTGCTGGTCGCGATGTTCGGCGTGCGCAGTGACATGCCACGGACATTGATGACGCCCACCTTCTGGCTGAAGGCGGCATTTCCGCTTGCCGTCGTGGCCATCGCGCTCTTTGTGGCAGGCAGGCTTTCCCGACCCGGTGCCAGCGCCACGATTGGCTGGCTTGCGCTGGCGGTTCCGCTGCTTGCCGTCTGGGTGGCAACCGGCACGACGATCGTTGTGTTGCCGCCAGGCTTACGACTGAGCTTGGTAGAGGGCAATAGTTGGTTGCTCTGCATAGTGAGCATCGCTTTGCTATCCATCCCCACACTGGCCGCCGTGTTCTGGGCGATGAAGGGCTTGGCGCCGACGCGTCTAGTACTGGCCGGGGCCGGCGCCGGTCTGTTGGCCGGTTCGTTGGCCGCGCTTGTCTACACAGTTTATTGCGTTGAAATGGCCGCGCCGTTGTGGGCGGTCTGGTACGTCATCGGCATTCTTGTGCCAGTAACGATAGGCGGCGGGCTGGGGCCGGCTCTGTTGCGCTGGTGACCGCGGGGAGGACTCGTTGACGTGACGCATGAGCGAGCCCGCGGACGCATAAGTCGTGAGACCAGACTGTCACGGCGTGCAGACAGTTCCGCGATGATTCGGATTGGAACCCGATTTATTTACAGAATACTGTAACCGGATGGAGTGATGGAACGAACAAAAGAGAGCGGAAAAGAAAACGGGACGGTATTTGCAGTTGAGGAACAACTGAAAGTCCTGTTTCTGGGCGGCTTGGAAGGAAATTCGAAGGCCTATCATGCTTTCCTCGACAAGCTGAGCGGACACCTGCGCGCTTACCTTCGCAGGCGCATTTTTCATTCGTTGGACGACGTTGAGGATATTATTCAGGAAATCTTGCTCGCAGTGCATAACGGGCGGCACACCTACCGGGCCGATCAACCGCTGACAGCCTGGGTATATGCTATAGCGCGCTACAAGCTGACGGATTTCTTCCGGGCCAGATCTCGGCGTGAAGCCTTAAACGACCCATTGGATGACGATCTGCAACTCTTCGCGAGTTCCGATGTCGAACCGGCCGATGCGAAACGCGACGTCGGCAAGCTGCTGGACCAACTGCCCGATCGTCAGCGCCTGCCCATTTTGCATGTAAAACTGCAGGGCCTGTCGGTGGTCGAAACGGCCCGCTTGACGGGGTTGTCCGAATCGGCGGTTAAGGTTGGCGTGCATCGAGGTGTAAAAGCACTGGCGGCATTGATCAGAGGAGTGGCGTGAAAACTGAAAGTCTTATTTCTTTGTTATCGACCGGCGTCGAACCTGTCGATCGTCACGCGCTGACCAAGCGTTTCGGCTTGGCGATGCTGGCGGGGGCGTGCGGTTCGACGATACTGATGGCGGTGGTGTATGGCGTTCGTCCCGATATCGGCCAGATGTGGACGACTCCGCTCTTTTGGGCGAAAGTCGCCTTTCCGTTGAGTCTCGCGGCGATTTCGCTGGTCGTCACGGCACGTTTGTCGAGGCCCGGTTCGGTGGTCGGCGCAGCGGGCACGGCGTTGGCGTTACCGTTTCTTGCGGTGTGGCTAGCCGCACTCGTGTTGCTGTGGTCGGCGTCGCCCGATACGCGTGTCTCGCTGATCATAGGCGTGACATGGCGTACCTGTGTGTTCAATATTGCGTTGCTCTCCTTGCCGAGTTTTATCTCGGTGTTCTGGGCAATCAAGGGGCTCGCGCCGACGCAGCTGCGCGTTGCGGGTGCAGCAGGGGGCTTGCTTGCAGGTTCCACGGCCACGGTCGCTTATTGTCTGCACTGCCCGGAGATGGCCGTGTCATTTTGGGCGGTGTGGTATTTCCTGGGGATGCTAATCCCGACGGCGGTAGGTGCTTTGTTAGGACCCCGCGTACTTCAGTGGTGACAAATTTAAGGACCTCAGTTTGTAGATCTCACTGTCGACTCGGCTTGATCGACTGAGGTCGGAATAAGCCCGAGTCTGCAACAACGCAGATACGAAAGGTCAAAGACCACAGACAACATCGGTTGCCAAACCAGTTGCTTATTTTCCTCTCCTGAGCTTTCTAACGACACTGGACTGACTGAGCCCCAGCGCTTTCCCGACTTCGCGGGTATTAACGTACTTACGCAATGCATCCTCGATTAGCCGCCGCTCAAAGCGTTCCACTCGATCTCGAAAGCCGCCGATGCTAGCGTCCCGCATGTCGCTGGGTAACAATCCATCGAGGAACTCAGGCTCGATTACGTCGTTCTGGCTGGTAACAACAAGACGCTCGACGACGTTCCTGACTTCACGAACGTTTCCGGGCCAATCATAGGCAAGTAACAGGGCGATGGAACGCTCCGATAGAGAGCGATTCAATTCATATTTGCCATTGAACTCGCCGACAAACTGAAGGATCAATGGCACAACGTCGTCTTTGCGTTCGCACAGCGGCGGCACATGAATAGGGACGACGTTAAGCCGGTAATAAAGGTCATCGCGAAAGGTTTTTTCCAAAACCATCGTCTTCAAATCGCGATTGGTTGCCGCGACAATGCGGACATCAACCGGAATCGTGCGCGTGCCACCGAGGCGGACGATGACGCGATCCTGCAACACCTGCAAGAGCTTGACCTGGATATCAGACGGTAAGTCTCCCACTTCGTCCAGAAACAGGGTGCCCCGATGCGCCAGTTCGATCAAGCCGAGTTTGACTTGCCGCTGTGCACCGGTAAACGCACCGGGCTCGTAGCCGAACAGCTCCGATTCAAGCAGATCACGCGGCAAGGCGCCACAGTTGATCTTGATCAGTGGGCCGTTGGCGCGCCGGCTTTCTCTGTGAATGAGGCGGCCAATGACATCCTTACCTACGCCCGACTGCCCAGTGATCAGCACGGTGGTGTCGACCTTGGCCACGCGGGCAGCAAGCGCGACAATGGCTCGCATTGCCTCGCTGCGAAACAGAACACCATCGACGTTCAGGTTTTGTAGGCGCAGCGCTTCCATCTCCTCGTCAACACGGCGCAGATCTTCTTGAGCACGTGCAAGCGCGTTCTGAAGCTGGATGAGTTCGGTCGTGTCGCGGGAATTGATAATGACCTTCCTGACCTTCCCTGTCGAGTCGAACAGCGGAATGCCTGTGACCATAATGGTCTTGCCCGTGTGGGTGTGTTGAGTGGTCGTGATGCGCTGCCCCGACTCCGCAACCTTGGCCGCAACCACGGGCCGGATCCATCCTTTCTGATCGAACTCCGACACATGCTTTCCGACCATATCAGCTGCCGTCAAGTCATAGT
>Ga0302220_10000767_pt1 | contig 26113 bp, 19 predicted proteins | sample II_Palsa_E1_3_FD_194572 | JGI IMG/M metagenome (GOLD analysis project Ga0302220, IMG submission 194572) | Peat permafrost microbial communities from Stordalen Mire near Abisko, Sweden - II_Palsa_E1_3 | ecosystem: Environmental > Terrestrial > Soil > Palsa > Peat permafrost | place: Sweden...
CCTGCCGCGCTGTAGCTTCGCAAAACGTAACACCCAGGCGCCCACGTTCGAACATGAAGGACGGCGCAATCCCGAACATGGCGCGAAACGTCCGCGATAGATGGGCGGAGTCCGCAAATCCCGCCACGTGAGCCGCTTCGGTCAGGTTCGACCCGCGCATGGCCATTTCCATCGCCGCGCGTACACGGCACCATAAAACATAACGCCGCAACGGCACGCCAGTCGCTTCGCGGAAACGGTGAGCTAACCGGCTGGGCGAGCGATGCACGGCCTGGGCCAGTGCCGCTGGCGTAATCGGTCCGTCTAGACGTTGGCGGATGAGCATGCAAACCTCCGAGACCAAAGCGTCATCGCTTGAGATGCTGCTCGCGGCTGGTCCGATCAAACCATCCACTGGAGACTGCGCCGCAGCGGTGTCGCCGGATGCGGCCCGCCGGGCGGGGGCATTCCACAGGCAATACGACGTCTGGCTGAGTTCGACGTTGGCGTCACCTCCGGTGAGGCTCGGCACCTTCAATCTGGACGAGCGGGATCCAAAGAAATCGTTCGCACCATTGATCGATTACGTGTAGTACACCGCGATGCAGAATGTGACCGGGCAACCTGCAATCAGTCTGCCGTTACATTGGAACGACACGGGTCTGCGGATCGGTACGCACTTCGTGAGCCGCTATAGCGATGAGACGACGCTTCTGCAACTCGCCGCGCAAGTTGAGCAAGCTGCGCCCTGGGCGCACCGCCGCCCCAATCTCGAGGCTTGATATGTCCGCATCGTCGTCCGGTTCTTTCGTCGCGAGCCGCAGCAGTCTGGCGGCGGCGATTTTTCCGCCGACCTTCACCGTACCCGCGCGGGGTGCACAAGCCCACGGCACGAGCGTCCCGCCATCCTCGGCACATCAAAAAAAGTGCCATTGAATCTGATTTTTGTGTAGGGACGCGGGGCTCATCCTCCCATATTCTCACCCCATCGAGACGACCCGTCCGGCACTGGAGCCTTCATTCAGCTGTCTGCGACGACTAAATCGCAAATGTCTTTGCATGGGGCCGGAGTAAGCGCTGAAGCGCCAACTCCGGCCGACACCTGGAGAGGAAGTTGACCAAAAAAGTCCCGCTCAAGATCGCTATCGCTGAGCACCCGCACACATCGGCCATCCGTAACGGATCCATTCCCATCGAGGGCGTAGACGCCGAGTTCATCACCGTTCAGCCACAAATTGGCGCCTTCCGCCGCATGGTGCGCGACGTCGAATTCGATGTCTGCGAACTGGCGCCGACCACTTACATCATCGCTCGTGCCTATGGCGCGCCGTTCGTCGGCTTGCCGATCTTCGTGGTGCGGCGCTTTCACCATGGCGGGCTGCTGGTACGCCCGGATGCAGGGATCAACACCCCTAAGGACCTGGAAGGAAAGAAAGTCGGCGTACGCGCCTACTCGGTTACTACCGGCGTCTGGACGCGTCAGGTCCTGATCGATGAATTCGGCCTCGATTCATCCAAGGTGACCTGGGTGGTCGACGACGAAGAGCACGTCACTCAGCTCAAGTTGCCGTCGAATGTGATCCATGCGCCGCCGAACACCTCGCTGGCGGAAATGATGGCTTCGGGCGAATTGTCGGCGGGTTTTGCTGCTGCTGCGGGTATCGGCCGCACCGGTGCGCCCACGGGTGGTTGGAAGGAAGTCGAGGCCGACTATCCGGATCTGCTGCCCAATGCGACCGAGCTCGAAACCGAGTACTACGCTCGCACTGGCGTTTATCCAATGCACGGCACGATCGTCGTCAAGGACTCAGTGCTTGCCGAGCATCCGTGGATCGCGAAGTCGATATACGACGCCTTCGCTCAGGCGAAAAAACAATGGCTGGCACGTCTCGATTCAGGCGAGGCCACGAGCGCTAGCGACAAGAAGTATCTACAGTTGCGCAAGATCGTCGGACACGATCCGCTGCCGTACGGTCTGCGAGAGAACCTCAAGACGATCGAAACGCTGGAAGCCACCGCGTTCAAGCAAGGTCTCACGCCACGCCGCATGTCCATCGACGAACTGTTTGTGGACCCGCTGGCCCGCTGACCTGAAGACCCGAACGGAAAAAACATGATCATCGATTGCCACGGTCACTTCACGACCGTACCCGCATCATTTCGCGCCTGGCGCGCCAAGCAGGTCGAGCTTGCCAACAACCCGGCCAACGCCCCGTCGCGTGACGGCGCCTTTGTCAGCGACGACGAGATTCGTGAAGCGACCGGCAATGGCCAGCTCAAGCTGCAACGCGAACGCGGCAGCGACCTGACGCTGTTTTCACCGATCGCCGGTTTAATGAGCCACCATCTCGGCAACGAGCGCACCAGTCTGGAGTGGGCCGAGGTATCGAACGACCTCGTGTACCGCGTCACGGAACTCTATCCGGATAACTTCGCGCCGGTATGCCAGTTGCCGCAATCGCCGGGTGCTGCGCCCGCGAATTCGATTCCCGAGTTGCGCCGTTGCGTCGAGCAACTGGGCTTCGTAGGCTGCAATCTGAATCCCGATCCGACCGGCGGGTACTGGACCGGCAAGCCGATGACCGATCGCGAGTGGTATCCGCTCTACGAAGCGCTCGCCGATCTGGATGTGCCCGCAATGATCCACGTGGCGGCTTCTTGCAATCCGTGCTTCCACGGCACAGGCGCGCATTACCTGAACGCAGATACGTCGGTGTTCATGCAGATCCTGCAATCCGATCTGTTCAAGGATTTCCCGACGCTGCGCCTCGTAATTCCGCACGGCGGCGGTGCGGTGCCGTATCACTGGGGCCGTTATCGCGGCATGTCGCTCGAGATGCGCGACCGTCCGCTCGAAGGACTGCTCGACAACATCTTTTTCGACTCATGTGTGTATCACAAGCCGGGTGTCGAGTTGCTGACCAAGGTAATTCCGGCTGACAACGTGCTGTTCGGTTCGGAAATGATTGGCGCAGTGCGTGGCAAGGATCCGGCAACCGATCAGTACTTCGACGACACCAAGCGCTACATCGACGCTTGCACTGCGCTGTCGGACGAGGACCGCTACAAGATCTTCGAAGGCAATGCGCGCCGCGTTTATCCACGTCTCGATGCTCGCCTGAAAGCGCGTGGCAAGTGACATCGGCGCGAGCCGTACGCAATGAGCAGAGTACAGAGGCAATCATGACTTCCATTGTTGATATTCACCCGCACATCATTTCCGACGACGAAACCCGCTATCCGCCTGCGCCGCTATTCGGCAAGCGCTCGGACTGGTCGCAGGAACGTCCCACTACCGTTGAGACGTTGATCGCGGCCATGGACGAAGCGGGCGTGGCCAAGGCGGCTGTGGTGCACTCGTCGACCACTTACGGTTTTGATAACAGCTACGTTGTAGACGGTTGCGCGAGGTATGCGGACCGCCTTGTGGCTGTCGGCTCTGTTGATGTCCTGCGACCGGACGCTTCGGAGCGCATCCACGAATGGGTCGGGCGCGGTCTCGCGGGCCTGCGCCTGTTCACCGGCGGCAGCACCAAGGAGTTCGACCCGAGTGAGCTCGACGATCCACGTTCATTCCCCGCATGGGAGCTGTGTGGCGAACTTGGCCTGCCGATGTGCATCCAGACCGGTCCGATCGGCCTGCCGCAAGTCACGGCGTTGGCGAGGCGCTTCCCGAGCGTCGCTATCGTCCTCGATCACCTGGGACGCCCGGAGGTTGCCGATGGTGCGCCATACGCGGCAGCGCAAAGCCTGTTCGACCTGGCGCCGCTTTCGAACATCTACCTGAAGCTCACGCCGCGCATCTTTGGCGATGTGAAGAAGGAGAAGGCCAGCGCCGGAACGTTCTTCCCGCGTGTGGTGGAAGCCTTCGGCGCAAAGCGGATGGCCTGGGGCTCGAACTATCCGACTTCGACGGGCAAGCTGCCGGAAATCCTCGCGAAGGCCCAGGCGGGTCTGGCGTGCTTGAGCGACGAAGATCGCGCGTGGATCTTCGGCAGGACTGCGCAGCAACTGTATCCGGCCCTGGCCTGAAGTTGCGTCGCATCTGTGCGGGCTACCCATGATGTTCAACGCCAGATCGGGTAGTGCGCACGCAGAACCAATCACACTAAAGAGAAACAAGCAGATGGAGACAAGCAAACCTGCACGCCCCGGGACTGCGAGCCGCTGGACCATACTCGCGCTCCTTGCGATCGGCGTTCTGATTTCTTTTGTCGATCGCACCAGCATTTCTTCCACGCTGGCGAACGCAGGCTTCGTTCAACATTTTGCGCTGACGGACGTCGATCGCGGCTGGATCAACTCGGCCTTCTTCTGGTCGTATGGCGTGTTCCAGGTGCCGATGGGTTGGGTCGCCGACCGCTACGGCGTGAAATGGCCATACGCAGTCAGCTTCGCGCTGTGGTGCCTTGCCACCGCGTTGATGGGAGCGGTGACGGCGCTCGCGAGCCTGGTCGTCATGCGCCTGATCATTGGCATGGCCGAGGCCATTGTGATTCCTGCGAGCTACCGCTGGATTCGCAACAACTTCGGCGAGAGCCAGAACGGTCTTGCGGTAGGCATTCTGGCGATGGGCAACAAGTTCGGTCCCGCACTCGGTGCGCCGGTCGGCGCGTGGTTTCTCGTCAACTATTCCTGGCAAGTCATGTTTATCGCGACCGGTCTGGTTGGCTTGCTCTGGCTGGCTCCATGGTTGTTGATGGTCCGCAATGACTTGCCATCGAAAGCAGAACTGACGGTGGCGAACCGCAGTGCACGCACGGTTGGACTCGGCAGCATTCTGGCCAGCCCAGTTGTGTGGGGCGGCATGATCACCAACTTTTGCTACGGCTACTTCACGTTCTATTGCATGACGTGGATGCCCGCTTATCTGGTCGAGCAACGCAGCCTGTCGATTTCGCGCTCTGGACTCTTCACGTTCTTTAGCTTCGCTGGGATTGCGATTGTCGCGGCAGTCGCGGGATGGGCCGCGGACCGGATCATCGCCCGCGGCGGCAATCCGATTCTGGTGCGCAAGGCGTTCACCATCGCGGGCTTCGGCGGGGGATGCACCGTTCTGCTCGGCGCTTATGCGCACTCGCTGAATATGGCGCTGTTCTGGAATGTGCTCTCGCTTTCGCTGCTCGGACTCGCCACCGCGAACAACCTTGTCTTGTCGCGTCTGACCTTGATTCCCAAGCAGGCAATCGGCCTGGTGACTGGCGTGCAACAGGTTGCCACCAGTCTCGCGGGCGGTGTAGCGGCAAGCTTGTCGGGCTGGCTTCTCCACGTCAGCGGAAGTTATGACCTGCCGATGCTGGTGATCCTCGTCTTCCTGCTGATCGGAGCGTTGGCCACGGCGACTCTGTTTCGTGCCGAGTGGGCGCCCAAGGTAACCGAAACGCATGGATCGCTGCGGCGAGCCTAGAAATCAAGGTGCGGCCGCAATAGCAGCAATAGCCGGCCTTGTTGAACATATTAATTTACTGAGAAATCTTAAATGGCGAAGATTGTATTCGGGATGGCGGTGCCGCATAGCGGCATGCTGGGTCAGGCACCGGAGGACTGGCTCAAGAACGGGGAGCGCGACCGCAACAATCCGGAATTGTGGTTTCGCAATCAGACCTGGACTTATCCCGAGCTGGAGGCGCACCGCGGAGCAGCGTTTGAGAAATTCCTGACGCTTGAGGAACGTACTGCGCGCGCCGCTCGCTGCCGCAGCGCGCTTGACGAGATGGCTGCTGCTTACCGCGATGCCGATATCGATGTCGCGATCATTCTGGGCAAGGACCAGAAAGAGATCTTCACGGATTTCTCGCCTTCGATCGCTATCTACAGCGGCGAAGAAGTGCACAACGGTCCGCCGCAGCGCGCCGTCTACGCACCTGATCACCACGTCACGCACAAGTGTCATCCGAAGCTGGCCACCTATTTGATCGAACACTTCCAGGGCGAAGGCTTCGATCTGACCGATCTCTTTGCATGGCCCGACAACGTGTGGATGAAGCCGTTGCCTGAGTATCCGGTGGTGCCGCATGCGTACAGCTTCGTGTATCACCAGATCATGGGTGATAACCCCCCACCGCACGTGCCGATCATCATGAATTGCTTCTATCCGCCGACGCAGCCGTCCATGTCGCGCTGCATCGAATTTGGCCGGGTGCTGCGCGACGCGATCACGGCATGGCCTGAGGATGTGCGGGTCGGGATTTTTGCTTCGGGTGGCCTGTCGCACTTCGTGAATGACGAGGAATTCGATCAAAACATCATGAAGATGCTGGCCGACTATGACTACGACGGCCTCGCTGCGGTGGATAACCGCTCGTACCAGTCGGGCACCTCGGAAATCAAACTCTACGTCAGCGTGATGAAAGCGGTGCAGGAAACGGGCGCCGAGATGGCGCTGGTGGACTACGTGCCCTGCTGGCGCACACCAGCTGGCACCGGCGAGGGCATGGGATTCATGTACTGGAAAGCGGCTGACTGATCGGGCTGGATGCAACCACTCAGCGCAGTCACTTAGGTACCCAATCAACGCGAGAGAAACACCATGAGCGATACCCGTCTGAACAGCATCATTCGCGCCTTCGAGTCCGGCAAGCCCGCTTTCGCTGCGTTTTCGAAACTGGACAAGCAGAACGCCATCGAGATGAGCGATGCGCCGTATGACGGCCTCATCTTCGAGATGGAGCACAACCCCTACGATGTATCAGCACTCGGCGATGCGTTGCAATACATGCTGAGTCGCAAGCAGATTGCCGAGTCCGGCTCGGTTGCGCCAGGCGTCACGCCGATTGCGCGTATTCCGGCCAACGGCGCTGAGATGAACCAGTCCTTCGCCAAGCAGGTGCTCGATCGCGGTGCCTATGGTGTGGTGTGGCCGCATGTATCGACGGTGGAGCAGGCCTATAACGCCGTGGCATCGTGCCGATATGCAAGGCCCAAGGGTGCACCGCTCTATGAGCCGAAGGGCGTCCGTGGTGACGGCCCCGCTAACGCAGCCCGCTACTGGGGCTTGAGCATGGCCGATTACTACAGGAAGGCCGACGTGTGGCCGCTGGCCCCGGAAGGCGAAATTCTGGTCGGCCTGATGTGTGAAAGCACCGAAGCAATTGAAAACCTCGACGAGATTCTCGCGAACGTGCCGGGTATCGGCTTCGTCCTGATCGGCGAGGGCGATCTCAGCCAGCAGCTGGGCCATCCGCGTGACTATGAGCATCCGGTTGTGATCGACGCGATGCGCCGGATCGTCGATACCTGCCACAAGCACAAGGTGGTGGTCGGCAATCCCCACGTCAACGCCAAGAACCACAAGCGGCTGATCGAAGAGGGCTATCGCTTCCTGATCTCGGCTCCGCTGAAGAGCTATGGCGTGGTCGGCATGGCGCGCGAGATGGCGGGGTATTAAAAAATGAACGGAGCCGAAAGCGTGGTTCAGACGCTCACCGATCAGGGCGTCGACATCTGCTTCGCGAACCCGGGCACCTCGGAGATGCACTTTCTGAAGGCGCTTGAGAATCCGCGCATGCGCAGCGTCCTTTGTCTGTTCGAGGGCGTGTGCACCGGCGCTGCGGACGGCTATTACCGGATGAAAGAGACGCCGGCCTCGACGCTGCTGCATCTCGGACCGGGCCTCGCGAATGGCCTGGCCAATATCCACAATGCCAAACGCGCGTCGTCGGGTATGGTCAATATCGTGGGCGAGCACTCGGCTTCGCACCTAAAGTACGATCCGCCGCTGACGTCTGATATCGAAGGCCTCGCGCGACCCCTCAGTCACTGGGTGCGCCGTGTCGAGTCGCCGCAAGCGGTGGCTTGGGACGTTGCGATGGCGGTGGGCAAGGCAAGCGAACACCCGGGGCAAATCGCAACGCTCATCCTGCCTGGCGATACCTCGTGGCTGGATGCGGGCGAGCAGGCTAAGCTGCCGCGCGCGGTTGCCAAGGCGAAGATACCGGACGCTGCGCGTATCGAGCACATTGCGAAGGTGCTGTGTTCCGGTGAGCCGACGCTCATTGTATTGGCCGGTCGCTCGACACGCGGACGCGCAATCGAGTTGGCGGGCAAAATCAAGGCGGCGACCGGCTGTCGCATCGCGACGCAATTCTTTAGTTCGCGAATCGAACGAGGAGCAGGGCGGGTCACGCTTGAACGCATTCCTTATGCGGTTGGGCTGGCTGTTGAGTACCTGAAAGAATTCAGGCACATCATCACGGTCGAGACGACCGAGCCCATTGCCTTCTTCAGCTATCCTGACAAACCGAGTTTGCTCAAGTCGCCCGGAACCACCGTTCATTCGCTGGTTGAAGTTGGCGAGGACGGCGCTGCGGGTCTTGAGATGCTGGCTGAAGCGCTTGGCGCGACGAATACGGCAGCGGTTTTTCAATCGCGCTCCGACGCCCCGCCGCCGACCGGTGCATTGACTCCGGCCACGATTGCCCAGGCGCTCGCGGCCGCGCTGCCGGAAAACTGTATCCTCGTCGACGAATCGCTGACCACTGGCCGCGAGACGATGGGTCTGACTGTTGGCGCCGCGCCTCATGATCTGATCAATAACATGGGCGGCTCGATCGGCTATGGCACTCCGGTTTCCACCGGGGCTGCGCTTGCCTGCCCTGAGCGGCGCGTGTTCTGCATGGTTGGCGATGGCAGCGCGATGTACACCATCCAGTCGTTGTGGACCCAGGCGCGCGAAGGCCTGAACATCACGACGATCATCTTTGCCAACAATAGCTACGCAATCCTCAAGGCCGAGTACGCCAACATGGGCGCCGGCGCGCCCGGTGCGCGTGCATTGGCGATGATCGATATCGATCGCCCCCGTATCGACTGGCTGGCGATGGCGAAAAGCATGGGCGTTCCCGCCGTCGCGGTCGATACGGCCGAGGCGTTCCATAAGGCCATGGCGGACTCGGTGAACGAGGCCGGCCCCTGCCTCATCGAGGTCAGGCTGTAAATCTATTCAAGCGTAAGGAGAGACATCAATGACAACGACGCTGACCGACGTGCCGACGCTGCGCACCAATCTCGCTGATTATCCGGTAACGAAGGCAATGAAAGACGGCCGTGTGAAGTCGGATTTCGTGACTCTCGACTATTGCGGACCGACGCCGGCGCACAACGGCTTCAAGGCGATGGTTCGCGAGAGCAAGTTCGACGCGGGCGAACTGGCCATCGTCACCTTGCTGCAGGCAAAGGCGTACGGCAAACCCTACGTATTGCTGCCGACGCCGATTTCGGGACGCTTCCAGCATCACTGCGCGGGCTACAACATCGACTTTGGTGAGTTGAACCCAAAAGATATCGAAGGCAAGAAAGTCGGTGTACGCACCTATACCCAGACAACCGCGCTCTGGATTCGCGGTATTCTGCGCCACGAATATGGTGTCGATCTCGACAAGGTGACGTGGATGACACTCGGTGACGGGCATCTCACCGAGTACCGCGATCCGAACAACTGTGAGCGCTTGCCCGCAGGCTCGTCAATTCCGCAGATGATGCTCGACGGTGAACTAAGCGCGGCGTTGCTCGGCGAAGACATGCCGAAAGACTCGCGTGTGCGCACGCTGGTACCCGACGCTCAGTCTGCGGCCAAAGACTGGTTTGCGCGTGAAGGCGTAGTGCCGATCAATCACATGTTTGTGGTGCACGCCGACATTTCGAAGAAGCATCCGGAGGTGGTTCGCGAACTGTACCGGATGATCGTCGAAAGCCGTGCGCTGACCGAAGGCGGTGTACCGGCCATCTTCCCTCCGATCGGACTCGAAGCGAACCGCAAGGGGATCCAGTTGGCGATCGACTGGGCGCTCGATCAGAAGATCATTCCACATCGGCTGTCGGTTGACGAACTGTTCGACGATGTTACTGGTAGCCTTGGCTGAACGGCCATGGGGAAAACGGGTAGACGCGGGATGCATGGGTAAGAGACGGAAGCACAATGCGTCGACGAAGAGGGCGATGCAGAAGCAGTCAAGCGGTTGAGCGGTTTTACACCGCTCACCTACGTATAATTAATGGAGGCATTTTGTTGTGTATCTAACTACGTCTTTGAAAAAACTCTTGGCTTGTGCGGCCATCGGGGGGGCCTGGGTTCTCATTCCAACAGGAGCAGGTGCGGCGACGAAAGGCACTTTGTTGCTCGACCGCGTGGGTCCTGTTACGTCCGAGCTGTATATCTCCAATGCAGACGGTAGCGATGAGCACCGGCTGCTTCCGACCGATGGTTTCGATTACCACGCTTCCTTCTCGAAAGACGGACAGTGGATCATATTCACATCGGAACGCGACGGTCTCGGTCAGTCCAACCTTTATCGTGTGAAGGCTGATGGCACGGACTTGCAGCGGCTCACCGATCACCCCGGCGTTTCGGATGCAGCCGTTTTTTCGCCGACAAACCCGAATATCATTGCCTTCGTTTCGTCGCGCAGAGGCAAGAAGAACTACGGTACGGTCAACGTCTGGACGCTGAACCTCTCGACGGGTGCTCTGAAGAACGTCACAGGTGCGCTGAAATTCGATCCGAGCAAGCCGCACAGCTATTTCAGGCCTTCGTGGTCCCCGGATGGCAAGTGGCTCGCCCTTTCTTCCGACACGGGCTCCGATTGGCGCGGCCATAATCTGCCGGTTGGTTGGGAGCGCACACAGGAAAGCAGTGTCTACCTCATCAGGCCGGACGGTTCGGGCTGGAATAAGATTGCCAGTAATCCCGGCTTCGATGAAGGTTCGCCTTCCTGGTCGCCCGATGGCAAGCACGTGGTCTTTTACGAAACGCCCGTGGAGTCGACCTGGGGCGCTCACCGTCCTGAAGGAATCAATAAGGTTAGCTCGCAACTGGTATCGGTGGATGTGTCCACGCTCGAGCGTAAGGACTTGACCTCGACTCCCGGTTTCAAGGTGTTCCCGCAATACCTGAGCGATAACAACATCGCGTATCACGTGAAAGGCGGCGACACCGAGGGCTTGTACACCACAGCCGGCACGTTCCGCTCGACAGCCAACTCGGGTATCCGCTCGCCGCACTATTCGTCGGACGGCAGCAAGGTGGTCTACGAAAAAATCACGATGCGTCCGGCACATACGAACGGAACACCGTTGTATAGCTTCGACCCCGAATGGAACTATCGGTACATTGATGTGTTCCCGCAGCTGTCACTGGATCGACAGAAACTGGTGTACACGGAGAAGGCAGTCAACTCTTCCATTGCCATCATGAACCCCGACTTCACTGGCTATCAGAGGATTTACGATCCTGTGAATAGCGGTCTGGATCCGGTCATGATCAAGCAGGGTCTCGCCGGTGCATTCCAGCCGACCTGGTCGCCGGATCGTCAATGGGTCGCCTTCGGCGTAGGGGACTGGTTCTTTACGCGCGGTATGGGTCCCGGCCGCATCATGCGGATCAAGACCGACGGCAGCATGAACGGCAAACCGGAAGTCCTGACCGATGGCTCTATCAATGCGGGTTTCCCGAGCTACTCGCCGGATGGCAGGAAGATCGTCTACCGCGTGTGGAGTCCGAAGGTACAAGGTCTGCGTATCATCGATCTGGATACGCACGCCGATACGGTGCTGACCACCGAGCCGGACAACCTGCCGGGCTGGTCGCCCGATGGCAGCAAGATTGTGTTCACGCGCAAGGAAGTCAACCCGAGCGATCCGAACAAGTTTCACTATGACGTGTACACGATTCATCCGGATGGCACGGGCCTGACCCGTCTGACGACGCCAGGCGCAAACCAGGGCCACGCTGTCTGGACCTACGATGGCCGCATCGCGTATAGCTCTGGCGTGTATGGCTTCCGCGATGAACTCGCGCTGTACGACAACAGCTTCCAGCCCGATGGCCAGAACTGGGTGATGAACGCTGATGGTAGCGATCAGCATCCGATCACCGATACGCTGTGGGAAGAAGCGATGCCGCTTTATATCCCGAACCCGTAAGGCCGGTATTGGATTGGCGTGGTGAAGGCGCTGTGCGGAAGCACGGCGCTTTTTTCATTCTTGGGCTAATCAGGACTGTCGCTTGCGGAAGCCGCTGTCGGCCACATCTGCTGGCAGCGCTTATCATGTCGAACTGGGTAACCTACCGAGACATGATCGATGAGCGACATGAGGCGCGACCTTAGCGGGCGTCGTAGCCAGACGGCAATGTTCCTGAGCGACTATGGCTTCTGGGCGTTGACCTTCAGCTACGTGTTGAGCCAGTTTTTCCGCAGTTACGTCGCGGTCATTGCGACTCAGGTCATTGCCGATTTCCGTTTTTCATCGGAGATATTTGGCTGGTTCGCCGGCGCCTTTTTTCTTGTATTCGCATTCGCGCAAATACCCGTCGGGCTGATGTTCGACCGCTATGGCGTCCGCGCGCCGACAGCAGCGCTAATGGCCATAGGGACGCTCAGTGCCGGCGTGTTGGCGTACACCACTGATCCATGGGCGGCGATTGCTGCGCAGGCCGGCATAGGGTTGGGCTGCGCTCCCGTTTTCATGGGGCTGCTCAACTACGTACTCAGCAGCGGCGCCGGACCGCGGCAGACGAGTGCGGTCACGACGGCCAGCGCCATTGGTATGGCGGGGGCATTGCTCGCAGCGTGGCCGCTCAGCCGGGCGACTGCGGAAGCCGGGTGGCGAACCCCCTTGCTAATTGCAGCGGGGGCGATGCTTTGCGCCACGCTCAGCGTCGTCTTGTTCGTGAAGCGCCGGGATCCTGAGTCGCACGCGTTGCGCGTTGCAGTGGCTAACGGGACACCGCGGTCGGGAACTGGGCGCTTCTGGGCGCTCGGGCCTGCGTGCCTCGCGATGTCGGTAGGTGCAACGTTTCGCACATCCTGGGGGGGACCCTATCTGGCGGACGTGTTCGGCTTTGACCTGTTGGCACGCGGCAACGCGATGACGATCACCAGCCTGGTCGGAATTGCCGCGTCGTTCTCCATTCCTTTGATGGTTCGGCTCTGGACGCCGAAATACATTTCCTTGCTATGGCTAGTGGCAGGTGCACTTGCGGCCATGTTGCTCGCTGTTCTCCCCGGTGCCAGTAGCGTCCTCGGCGTGGGATTGATCTGTGTCCTGTTTTCGGTAGGTGCGATTCATCCGTTGGTCATGTCACAGGCGCGCGCGATCATACCCGCTGAGAGGCTGGGATTCGCCTTGGGTCTGCTCAATAGTCTTGTCTTCCTGGGTGTGGCGTTAGCTAGCGGTTGTTTCGGCTGGCTCGCGGGACATGCAAGGCTGGCGCACGCTTCCTCCGCTCAGGTCTATTCGTTGCTGTTCGCGGTCACCGCATTGCCGCTCACGGTCGGGGCAATTGTCTATGTCTTTAGTCCCCGCACACGGGCACCGCGCTCGGCCTGATTCATACCGCTGGGTGCAACTGTTGCTGCGCGCCTAAATCGAAGTCTGCGTTTCTGTCTGCGGAGGTTCGAGGGCGATGTCGTTGACTTTCGGCGCCCATTTGCGTTGAAGCAGCACCGCCGTGCTCGTTGCGCCCATCAGCAGGAAGGCGAAGATCGCCATCATGGGCAGTAAATAGCTGCCGCCTAGATGGAGCAACCAACCTGAAAGGCTGGCCGATACGCCGCCTGCGAGACTGGTGGCAACCTGCTGCAGTCCTGTGTTCAATCCAACCGCCTGCTTGGGGATCAATGTCAGCTTGCATAGCGCCAGATTGTTGGCTGTGACAAGGCCAAGCAGCGAGAGCGACAGCACGTTCCAGAACAGCGCCATATCGAGCGACGGCGCATAAGCACCGAGCAGCACAGTCGTTCCGCCAATGAAGCCGGCAACGATGAACGCTTTACGCACAACGACGGCGTCGTTGCCGCGCGCGATAATCCGGTCTGCGGCCCATCCTGCTATGGCCGCAACGATCGCGATTCCAGCAAAGCTAAAGAAGGTATAAAGGCCTGATCTCTGAAGAGAAAGGCCGCGTTGTTCGACCAGATAGGCCGGCATCCAGGTCATGCAATAGAAAGCGAAATAGCTGTAGCAGAAGTTATTGATCAGTCCGCCCCAGACGACAGGGCTCGCCAGCAGGTTCTTAAGCGGTACCGAGGAAGCCCTGCGTATCGCTGCAGCAAGTTGTTCCCTGGACGGATAGTCGTTTCGGACCATCAGCAACCATGGCACGAGCCAGACCAGGCCAACGAGTCCAGTCGCAATGAACATCACCTTCCACGAATACGTGATGATCATCCAGGCCGCGATCGGTGCGCCCAGCGCGGGCCCCATCTTGCCGCCAATCGAAAAGATGCCTAATGCAGTGCCTTTTTGCGTTTCTTCGAAGTTGTTGGCGAGGTAGCGATAGGTAGCGGGAATCGCAACCGATTCGGCCACGCCGATGAGCAGACGCATGATGATCAGGGCGGACAGCGTTGTCACGAGGCCAGTGACCGCTGCGGCGATGCACCACAGCGTGAAGCAGATCGTGTAAGGCCATTTCACGCCGTAACGGTCCACCAGCCAGCCCATGGGCATCTGGACGAAACCGTAGGACCAGAAAACCGCCGAGTTAAGCCAGCCGCGCTCGACGCTCGTCAGTGCAAATTCTCGAATGAAGCTCTTGTCCGCCAGAGCAGCGGACAGGCTCGTGCGGTCGACAAACGAAATCAGCAGTCCGAGCGCGAGTAGCACGAGAATGCTCCATGGATTCTCGGCTACCGGTCGTTTCAATTGGTACGTCTCCATGAATTCTCTCTTTTCGACCGCGCTCAAAACATCCACAATCTTGTCGGTCGAAGCTGCTCGCACTGAGACGCGCCACGCCTGTCGACATTATTACTCTAAAAGGATGACAGGCAACATCGAAGCGTTCTCCAGAACGACGATTGGCGACCCGCTTGACGGGTCGCCAATGAGCGCATTCACGAGCACTGCTGATTAGAAATGAACCTCGGCTACAAACATCGGTGCTGAGGTTATTGTCCCGACTGTCTCGTTAGTCGGTGATCCATACATGTGATACCAGTATTCGTAACCTACACCGGCATAGACCACACGCGGGTGACCGGCAAACGAACCCAGATCAGCCAACAGGGAGGCGCGAGCGAGAAACTCTGTCGTGGTCGGCACGCCAAAGCCGTCCCGGCCTTTTGGCCCGGTCACGCTGGCGAAGCCCTTGAAGACCAAAGGTACAGGCCCCGCCTGAAACGGGACGAGCCACGAGCTTTCGACGTGCCACGCGGGATTGAAATGCACGTCCACGCCCGTAATGCCATTGTGGTTGCTCTCCGTACGAACGCCGGCCGTGATGTTCCAGAAGCCACGCGGCACGGCGAACTCGATGGTCGGGCCGAACACCAGCATCCGGGCGCGTTCGCCGTACGCATCGTTCTTGGTGCCGAACTCGTAACCGCCGGTGATACCAAAGTCGCGGATAAAGCCGTAACCCATGTAGTGGCCGAGAATCTTGCCGGCGCTTAACTCGACCCGGCCGATGCTGTAGATTTCCTGAGCTCCGCCATTGGACGGTCCACCGGCTTCCGGGTTGGCGGAGTTCGAGACAAGGTAGTCCACGTTGAATGCGTAACTACCGTACTTGAAACCGCCGATGGTTGAGAGATAACCGATGTTCTGGACAACCTTGTCTGGCACACCGGGGTAGTGGAAATCGCTGCCATAACGGTAGCCGACATACGTATCGTTCCACGACACAGGCGGCGCGCCGAATTGTTCCGCCGATTTCAAATCCGGAGCACTGAGAGCCGCAGCACCGTTCTTGTAGGTCCCAGGGGTGCGCTGGGTTTGTGGCTGCGTCTGCGGGTTCTGCTGGTCTTGCTGGTTCTGCTGAGTCGGCTGCGCTTGCGGCGGGGCGGAATCGCTCGGTGCGGTGATGACATCTTCCGCATAACTCACTCCACTCAAACAGCAGAAGATGGTCGCGCCGAGAAGCGGTTTGCGTAAAGCCAGGGATAATTTTTGCATGTCTCCTTCCATATAGTTTTTTATTGGCTCTGCTGCCGTTTAATCTTCTTAGGGACGAACAGAGAGGCAGACGCTCGGGGCGAAGTTGTCAAAAGCCGTTCGACGTACGGCAACTCGCCGGGTAAACCAACACAGAAAACTCTTGTCGCGGTGATGAGGATGGTATTTGAGGGCTGACCGCGTGCCTCTACACAAAAACTAGATTCGCTTGCATTTTTTTGTTGCACCCACCAATCGACGAAAAATGCCAGCGAATCTAGTTTTTGTGTAGGGACGTGCCACCGGGCATCCAATACTCTTACTTCTCATCAAGGGCGTTCAGCCCAAGTAGTCCAATTCAAAAAATAAACTGAGACTCATTAGGTATACGAAGTAAATAAATAACTAGACGTTAAGTCGGAGACTGCATGAAAAAGCTGATAGTTTTTGTGTCTGGCGCGGTATCGGCATGTGTTTTCAATGCCGCATACGCCCAGTCGTCAGTCACGCTCTACGGCGTGATCGATAACGGCGTGGAATATCAGAACCCAGGTTCTTCCCCTGCGACGATCCGCGCCATATCCGGTGGGCTGTTTGCAAGCCGATACGGCTTGAAGGGCAGTGAGGACATCGGCGGGGGGCTTCATGTCAACTTTCAGCTGGAGCAAGGCTTTTCGGGGGCAACCGGTGCGGCGTCGAATGCCGCGGATGCCTTTAATCGTCAGGCTTGGGTGGGCCTTTCCGGGAGCTTTGGTGAGGCGCGCTTTGGGTTGCAAAATACGCCCCAATACATATTCATGAACCCCGAACTCGACCCCATGGCAGTGATGAGCATCGGGTCCCCAATGAACAATTTCAACAGCCTGACCATCCGGGTCAATAACGCGATTTCCTATTTCACCCCCACGGTATACGGCCTCACCGCGCAATTTATGGTCGCGATGCGTGATCAAACGACCAAACCGAGTGACGGATTGCAGTTCTATAACGCGGCAGTCCGCTATGCGAACGGGCCGTTTCGCGCGGCGGCCGGCTATGAGCAGGCCGCCAATGCAACCGGAACGTCTATCCTGAAGGTGTTTAATGCAGGGGCATCGCTCGGCGTGGGCGCTGCACGGTTTTATCTGGCTTACCACACGGAACGCGAGACCGACGACAGCGAGAAGCGTGACGTCTACGAGGCATCGGGTTCGTACTCGTTCAGTAGCGCTGACCAGCTCTCACTGATGTATGGCTATGCGCATGACCGGACGGGGCAGGGGAACAATGCGCAGCAGATTGGTTTGACCTATGAGTACTTCCTGTCGAAGGCCACTACCCTGTACGCGGCCACCGGTTTTATCCAGAACCGGAACGAGGCGGACTTTACCCTCAACGGCACTTCGTATGCGGGTGTCACTGTCGCGCCGGGTTCCAACACACGCGGTGTAACGCTCGGAATGGTGCATTCGTTCTGAGTATGCGGCCCGCGTCTCGAGACGGGCGCCGGCTGTGGGGGTAAATCGCAAGTTACCCCTTCGGAAATCTATGGAAAAATATGCCTTGTTTCCGCGATCCTGCGAGACGGTTAAGATTGCGTGCTTAACGGGGCGATTCCAGCGGGGGAATGCGCTGAAAGCAGCGGATTTCCGAGCTCGGCAGAAGATCTTCAGGACCCCTCGACGGCAGGTTGGCCATTGGTAAATACCCTCCTGTAACTGCCGCGGATTCGACGAATGAGTGGCTTGAAGTCAGGTTGAAATCCGTTCTCAACGTCAGTGGCCGAACGTAGAGGCGGTTTCATAAATTCCCCGGGACTGTTAGCATTTTGGCTATCGCGACCCGCGCGAGCCATCATGGTGTCGTGCAACTTCGGTTCGCGGTCGGTGCGCCCCTTGTGTCGTGGGCGCTTCGAGGTCGATCGCTTCAAGAGCCACAACTGCTCTACGCCGGTATATGGCCTGCGCGGAATTCGCGCCAGAAATCTTCTGCGTGAGGCCGGAATTTCAAGGACGGCCGCACCCATTCGATTCGGCCGCCAAGGAGACGTTATGACACACAGTGCCGTGGCAATGTACCTGCCCAAATCTGTCCCCAAAGCGAAGCAGATAACCGTTCCGAAAGTCCGCTTATACGTTGAGCGCCCTGAAAAAGAGAACTGGTTTGTCCACGTTGGACATGTCACTGACCGGGGCCGCTGGAAAACGGAGCCCCACGCGCATCCCGCCTATGGTCAGGTGATATTCGTTCGTAGCGGGCGCGGTATCATGAATCTCGAGGGAAGCCGCGTGCCGTTCGAGGGCCCTTGCGCCTTGCTGTTACCCACTGAATGCGTTCACGGTCTCGACTATGAAATCGATGTAGACAGATGGGTCGTGACAGTCGAGGTGGCCTATCTGACCCAGGTTAACGCCAAACTGCAGGAGTTCATCTCGCTCTGGGCGGCGCCCCGGATGATTCCGCTTGCCGATTCCGCCGAGGCAGGAATCGAGTTTTGCAACCTGATCAAGAGCCTTAAGCACGAGGTTGAATCCGACGCGGTCGGTCATGTGGTAGGTACAGAAGCATTGCTGACGAGCCTGCTGCTCATGCTAGTTCGCGAAACACGCCTGGAGGAAACCGGTAACGAAGGCGCAACACGCAACGATGTCCGCCAGGTCGACCGGTTCCGCAAGCTGATTGACGAACATTTCCGGGAGAACCTGCAACTGCAAGACTACGCGTCGATGATGGCCGTGTCCTTGGTGCAATTGCGTGCTGCATGCGCTTCCGCCACTGAGAAAAGCCCGACGAAAATGATTCACGCGCGCATTATTACCGAGGCAAAGCGTAACCTCATTTTCGGAGATATGTCAGTGGAGCAGATTGCGTTTGGGCTTGGCTTCGCGGACGCCGCGTACTTTACGCGTTTCTTCCGGCGGGAAGTCGGTCAAGCGCCGAGCCAGTTTCGCGTCGCTGCCCGGCAGCAGCCTCATCGCAAGGTCGTTTCGCAGTAAGCGAACTCATGATGCCGGTGGGGCGTCTATGACGCCGGCACCGGAACACCTTTGCCCGCGGTGGAATCGGCTTCTTTGGCCGGGTCGATCGCCGCGGCGATTCGTTTCCATTCCGCACGCCCCCGTCGTCTCAAGTCCGCGTTGTAGCTGAGCACATCAAAAAGTGCCAGTGAATCGGACTTTTGTGCAGGGACGCGCGGCTGCGACTCCGATACTCTTGACCGGCACGGTCCCCGCCTTGACGATTCCGAGACGGATGATTGACTGCTTGCGTGCCTTGAACGAATTCAAAAAACACATACTATGAGACAGCCTCTCCAGAGAAACAGGTTAGCGCGGTACGGCGCTGTCGCGATGCTTGTTTCCCTTACGTCATTAGCAGTAACATACAGCACGCCTAACAATGCCGCCACGTCACCGGACAGTGCACAGACAGAACTCGTCTACGTGGGCACGCAGAAGAGCCAGATCGACGCGCTACGCCTCGATACGACCACCGGCAAGTTGACGGCGATCGGCCCGGTTGCGGAAGGTCCGAAATCCACTTGGGTCGCTGTACATCCCCATCTGCCGATCCTCTACGCGGTCGATGACGACAATGCCAGAGAAGGGAGCATTACCGCGTACGCAGTAGATCGTGGGACGGGCACACTCACCAGGATGAACGCTGTCCCCACGGGCGGCAATGGAAGCACGTATCTGGGGTGGGACACGCCCTCGATGACCCTGTTCTCCGCCAATTACGCAAGCGGCTCCGTATCCAGTGTCTCGGTCAACCCCGACGGAAGCCTGGGCTCACTCGTGTCCACGATCAAGGAAGCGGGTTCCGGGCCGAACCGTCGACAGGCGAGCGCGCATGCGCACAGCGCTGCCATCGATCCGTCAGGTCAATATGCGCTCGTCCCCGATCTGGGCGCCGATCGTGTGTTCGTTTACGGTTTTGACCGCGCAACTCACGCGTTGTCGACTGGCGATGAGTCCAACTCGCGAGCCTTCGTTGTTCCAGCAGGCAGTGGTCCGCGCCACCTCGCTTTCGGCATGAACGGTGAGTTCGTTTATCTGCTGACCGAACTGAGCGCGGAGCTCATCGTACTGCGCTGGGACGCATCGCAAGGACACCTGATGTTAGTAAAATCGGTGCCGACGACCAGCCTGGAATTCCAGGGAGCGAAGAGCGGAGCCGAGCTTGCAATCAGCCGTGACGGGCGTTTCGTCTACGTGGAGAACCGCGGCGAAAATGCGCTAGTTGTTTATAGCATTAGCCCCGAATCGGGCGAGCTTTCGCTGGTTGAGCGCACGTCTGCAGGCGGTGAGAAACCTTGGGGATTTGGAATCGATCCGTCGGGAAAGTGGCTGCTGGTTGCCAACCAGCAGAGCGGCACAGTCAATGCGTTCAGTATCGACCCTGTGTCTGGCATGGTTTCGAACAGCGGGCAATCGGTTGACGAACCGAGTCCGGTCAGTGTTGCCTTCGTGAAATGAGGGACTACATCGCGTCGCCCCTGAACGCTTTGTGCTGTTGAAAAAAAAGACGGCCGCTCCGGAGACGAAGGAGGGGATCCCGAGCCCGGAGCGACCGTGAGAGGAACTGACGACTACTTCAAAGTGAACTTACTGCGCTTTAGAACTTGTACGTTGCGCCAACCTGCAGGTAACGGCCCATGTACGTGTACAGCGACTGGTCGTAGCCGGTCTGGTCAATCTGGTTGACCCACAGCGGATCGTACGGAGGCGCCTTGTTGAAGATGTTGTTCATGCCACCGTAGATCGTCCAGTGCTTGAAGCCCGTGTACGCTACGTTCAGGTTGAACACGCTATAGGATGCGGTGGAGTAGTCCAGACCCAGCGCGTCCGAGTACGGCCCCGTGTATTGCCATTCCAGATCGGCATTCCACTGGTGGAAATTCCACGACAGGTCCGTGTTGCCCTTCCAGCGCGGGAACGAACCGCCGAACGGCTGCGCGAGCGTCAGGTCGTTACCTGCACCGTCAACCGTCGAGGCGAGGCCGCCAATGCCGTTCATCTTGAAGTGCCAGATATAGGCCCAATCAGCCGTGAACTTGAACGTACCGATCTTGGTCGGCAACGACTGCGAGAACGTCGTTTCGAAGCCATCGGTATCGAACGAACCCAGGTTTTCATACGTGTTGACCATGTACGCGATCGAACCATCCGCATTGAAGACCGTGGCCGACGGATCGAGCTGGGTGCCGATCGCCTTGTCGACGTGAATCTTGTACCAGTCGAAGCCCACGTCGGTCGTACGCGTCGGCGACAGTTCGAAGCCGATGTTGTAGTTCTTCGTGCGTTCCGGCTGCAGATCCGGGTTCCCCTTGGTGATAACGTTTTCGTCTTCACCATTCGGACCGATCGGCATGATGCCGATGTTCGACGAATTCGTATTCTCGAGGAATTCCGGTGCGCGGAAGCCACGGGTGTACGAAGCGTAGGTGGTCAACTGCTGGATCGGCTGGAAGCGCAAGGCGAAACGCGGCGAGAACGCACCGCCGAAGTCGCTGTAGTGGTCGTAACGGCCCGACTGGCTGAACGTCAGCATCTTGTCGATCAACGGCACATCGACCTGGTAATACACGGCCGCCACGTTACGCTCACCGGCCACTTCCTGGAGGTTCGGGTTCAGCACGTTACCGCTCAGGTAGTTGCCACCTTCCTCGATCAGCTCGCTTTCGTGGAGGAACTGCGCACCGAGACCGAGGCCAACGTCACCGGTCGGCAGATGGAACAGGTTGGGCGTCGCCACGGTTGCGTCGAGGGCGTCAAGCTTGGAAATACCGAGGTTGTCCGCCGTCGTCAGGATGCTTTGCAGCGCACCCGGTGTAGCCGACGGATTCACGAAGTTAAGCGTGCCGTTGTTAAGCGCGGTGGTCAGGGCGTTCGGGTTGATCACACTGCCGAGCGTGTTGCTCACCGTGCTCATGGAATGGGTGTACCCCACATTCCAGTCCCAGTCTTCCTTGCCGAGCTCGTAGCTGCCCTTCAAGCCCATCGCAGCGCGCCAGAAGTTTGAATCCGTGGTTGAGCTATACGTGGTCGGGAGGTAGCCAAACAGTTCCTGGGCCACGCCGGTCGTGTTGTACGGATTGTTGGCCGGAACGGTGAAGGTAATAGGACTGACGGCCTTGGTGGTCGGGTTGTACGTAAGCCCGTTGCCGACGACTACAGGGCCATCGTTGGTCGTCGTCGTGTTATTGCTTTCCCATAGGTCGGCATACGCGGTCGTCGTATCGTTGATCTTGAAGTCGGCGTGAACCTTGGCGTTCAGACGCTCGGTCATCGGCTCGATCGAGTAGTCTTCAGCCGTATTCTTCAGGCAGACGTTACCGCTACTGATTGCGCCGGTATCTGCTGCAATAACGCTGTTGCCGTACGGCACAGATGTCTTACAGCCATAAGGCGTTGCGGCACCCGTGTTGGGGTTCAGGAGGTACGACGGTTGCTGGACGCTGCCGCCAAAAGGCTTGTTGCTGAAGTCCTGATTCTCGGTCGTATCGCGATCGGCAAGCGTATAGCCGTTCGACTTGTAATAGCTGGCAGTCGCAGTGACGTTGAAGCCGTCGGATGCCAGGTTGCCGAAGCCGCCGAGGACGCCGAACTTGGTGGTGCCGCCGCCGCCCTGCGTGGCGCCGCCAATGCTGCCGTCGAGTTGCAGGCCCTGGAAGTCATGCTTCGTGATGATGTTGACCACACCGCCAATAGCATCCGAACCGTACTGCGACACAGCACCCGTCTTCACGACTTCAATGCGGTCTACCACGTTTAGCGGAAGCGTATTCAGGTCGAAGAACTGGTCCGAACCGTTGACGGCAAATGCGAACGGCGCGACGCGCTGACCGTCGACGAGCACCAGCGTGTATTTTTCGCTGAGGCCGCGCAGAGCGATGCCTGAACCGCCGGCGGCAAAGCTGTCGGAGGTCGACTCCCCCCAGCTGTTAGCCGAGTTGGCCGAGATCTGGCGCATGTAGTCGGACACATCCTTGGCACCCGAATCCTGGATTTCCTTCGAGTTGATGACCTGAACCTGATTGAACCCGGTCTTGTCCGCCTGGCGGATCAGCGAACCTGTTACCTGGAACGTCTGCAGTTGCTTGACGTTCTTGCCTCCTGTTGTGGAGGCTGTCCCCGAGGCCGGAGCCGGTGCGGCTGCTGCAGCCGTGCCCGACGCCGCTGCTGCCGGCGTAGCTGGCTGGCTTTGCGCGAATGCCGGAACGGCGAACGCCGTCGACAACGCTAGTTCAGCCCAAATTATTCTTCTGATGGCGATCGCCAATGCCCTTTGCTTCATCTCACCCCTCACACTTGTCAGTAAGGCCACACGTTGTTATGCGGAGAGAGGTTTTATGGACCGCTCCCCGCGGTTCACGGCGTCGATGCACCGTATTCCGTCAAATGCTGCGCGCGAGCGTCTCCACACGCACTCCACATGTGAGGTGCGCACAGCATAGATAAACCGATGGTGATATCCCCGATGTCTGTCGGACTACTAACGGTTATGTCTTGATTTGCATAGCAATTAATATTTTTTTCGTGAGGGCTTCAGACGCCCAGGTCTATGACGCGCCTACCGACAAATGCCTATACTTCTCTCTGTCTCAGCACCTCGTTTGTGCTTTCAAAAGTGATGCACAGATTACGTTCATTGCCGCGCACCACCTATGTGCGAACTGCACAGGCCTGTTGCTTGGGGTTTTTACCTAACATGGCCATTACAAGGCATTGCCAGATGTAATTTAGCTAAGATACATAGTTCTAAATTTGTTAGATACAAATAAAAATGTTTTACCTAGACGAGGGCGTCGGTGTGGCGTCGTAACGACAACGATGTGGGGATGGTTAGTCGTCGCGTCGGGGTCTTCCCTCATTTCGGATCACGCTCAAATCTTTCCCGACTACCCCGGCGCGCTGCCCGCTGCTTGGCCTCGTCGCGTTGGCGCCGCATCGCCGCTTGCTTGTCCTCAAAGAACTCTGCTTCGCGCTGTAACTTCTTGTAAGAATTGAGCCGTCTTAGCGTGAGGCGACCTTCGTCGACGGCTTGCGTGACCGCGCAACCTGTTTCCCCGTTATGCCCGCAATTGCGGAATGTGCACTGGCTCATTAAATGCGCGATGTCTTCAAAGGCGTCGCTAAGGCTATCCGCGTTGGCGCTAACCCCGACGCTCCGGATACCCGGAGTGTCGATGATGACGCCGTGCTCCGGCAGCACGAACAGCGATCGGCTGGTGGTCGTATGCGATCCACGCGCGCCTTTAGCGCTCACGCCTAGCGTCAACTGCCGATGCGAGTCGGTCAAGGCGTTCACGATGGAGCTCTTGCCAACGCCCGACGACCCGACGAACACGCAGGTTTCATCCTCTGCGATCATGAGCTTGAGTTGCGTTACCCCCGGTTCGCCAAAAGTACTTAGCACGCACACGGGAATGTTCGGGCCGAGCTCGGCGATCTGCTCGAGGTAGGTGTTTGGGTCCATAGCCAGGTCGGCTTTGTTCAAAACGAGAACAGGCGCGATGCGGTTCGCGCGTGCCAACAGCAGATAGCGTTCGAGTCGCGACAAGTTGAATTCTTCCGTGCAGGACGTGACGATGAACAGCTTGTCGACATTGGCTGCCAGCAGTTGCACGCGGTCCTCGCCCGTACTGCGCTGGAAACAGCTGCTGCGCTCGAGGATGTCGATAAATTCGACTTCGCCGGTTTCCGTCGGGGTGCCAAGTATCCAGTCTCCGATGATCGGCGCTCGATCGCTCTTCCTCGCAAAGGTCAGGTTGAATGGTCGCAGTTGCCCTCCTGCGTCACCGGATACGACAAAGCGCAGACCGAAGTCCTCGGTGACGCGGTAGGGTTGGCCGATGCCGTAGCGCGAGGCGCGTTCTGCGAAGTGATCGTTGAAGCCCAGCTTTCTTAAGCAGTTTGACAAGATTGTTCGTTCCTGAATGATCTATAGGTTGGGCATTTGCATACCGATGCGTCAATGCCACAGGCGCGCACGGTGGCGCGCGACGCTCAATGAAATGAGCATGACTAACCAGACCCAACGCAGTTGATCGCCCGAATGTATCGGACGAGCGTGACCCACCCCGCCGACCGAGGCGACGCGGTTTAGGTATGCATGAGGTCTGGAGAGCGTGCTAGAAAACGCGACGCATCGAAGGAGGGGGATCGTGGAGTAAGCGGAATCCGTGGACTCGCGTAAGGCACGCTAGTCCAACACCAACGCTGTCAAAGCGCGGGTCATTTCGCTGAAGAAGGGAGACGCGCAATCGGCGCGCTCGAGCAGCGACGGCAGGCCCGTTAGGGCCGAGCGTCCTGCTGGGACGCTGAGGATTTAGAGGATGAAGGCTAAGACGCGCAGACGCGGTCTTGCAAAGCGGGCTGGATTCGAGCGTGGTCATGATCCCAGTGCATGGAAGAATTCAGAAGAAAGTCGCCTGAAGCTGCGGTGTAAAGATCTTTCATATCCAAACCTCCTGATTGCAGTGGACCGCCCTTAAACAAAACAATAGCCTGACGCCAAGTGGGACCGAGTGTTGGCGGTGTACGACGGCGCCTATGATATCCGAGAATAAAAATTCTGGCGGAAGAATCTTTGCGTTGAGATATGCGGTATCAGCAGCATTTCCGTAACCCTAGCCCAGTTCTTTCTGTACGCGAGACCAAGCGTAAGCGCAGCGTTTAAGCACAGCCAGCTAACCATAAACACGAGCATGAAAATGGAGCGAACACGCTGAGCTTCGGATATAAACAAGCCGCGCTTGCGTTCAAGAAAAATCCGTACTCCGCTCATCCCCAGCCGCAGCCAGCAGGTGCGCAATAAAAGTGGCGAGCAGCGGCTGCTGCTCGCCACTGTTCCGAAGGCCAATATAGAACTGGCGCGTCGCCCACCCGTCGAGCAGACGGATAGCCCTCAGACCATATCGGCCGAGATAGGAAGCAGCAATCAACTCCGGCATGATGCCAATGCCGATTCTTTCGCGAATCATGCGGCAGCGTGCTTCGTAGTTCGAAACTTCGATGCGCACATTAAGCGGCCGCGACAACCCGTCTTCAGCGAGCGACAAAAACGCCTCATACGAGTGTCGCGGGAAATAGCCGACGAACGGATAGTCCTTCGCCGCTTCGAGCATTGTTTCGTTATGCGTGGCGAGCGGGTGGTCGAGCGGCACGACGAGCACGACGCGATCGCGGTGGTAGGCAATCGAATGAATGCCTGGGGCGGGAGTGACCGCATGATAAATGCCGATATCTGAATCGGCATCGGCGATCAACCGCGGAAT
>Ga0302220_10000772_pt1 | contig 25994 bp, 24 predicted proteins | sample II_Palsa_E1_3_FD_194572 | JGI IMG/M metagenome (GOLD analysis project Ga0302220, IMG submission 194572) | Peat permafrost microbial communities from Stordalen Mire near Abisko, Sweden - II_Palsa_E1_3 | ecosystem: Environmental > Terrestrial > Soil > Palsa > Peat permafrost | place: Sweden...
TGCGTATCTCAAAATTCACTGCATTCGCTTTTGCATCGATCCTTGTTGCGGCGCCTCTGTTCGCAACCACCTACTACGTTAGTCCCGCGGGCAATGATTCATATCCCGGCACTTCGCAAACGACCCCATGGAAGACCATAGCCCACGTTAACAGCGTTAGTTTCGCTTCTGGAGACACCGTGTTATTTCTTTCAGGAGCTATATGGCGTGAGGAACTCATTACTTCGTCAACTGGAGTTACATTCGGGGCATATGGCACAGGTGCGAGACCGATAATCTCTGGAGCCAATGTATACACCAGCGGATGGACGTCCGCTGGAGGAAATATATGGCAGGTATTGGTTGGACCCTACGAGCCTGAGCAGGTCTGGTTCAATACGGTGTTGGGTCAGCCGGTTACAAGTCAGGCAGCAATTTTGGCCCCCAACCAGTGGTACTTCGCAAACACTGGATACCTATATATATATTCGAGTAGTAATCCTGGCACTGCCTATGTCGCGCCGGGAGTTGAAGCAGCGCAACGTGACTCGGCCCTGTTGATCAATGGTGGCGGTAATATAACCGTTAGCGGCCTCGCGTTCGTCAATCCGAACTACACGGCTATCAACATTGGCTCAACGGTCACAGGCACCCAGTCTTTCATCAATGATGTATGGCAGGGCGCTCAGTACGAAGGGTTGGTTGCCGTCGGCGGGACTGAGCAGATTACAAACAGCGAAGGACTCTTTAACTCAATAGGAATTGGGATTGGAGGAGGAAGTGGGGTTACTGTCACTAACTCCATTATGAGTGGTAACCAGGATGGTGCTATTGAAGTTTATGGAACGACTGGACCCAGCACAATCAATAGTTCAACCATGACTGGAAATGCTACGCCAAATCCGCTCGAAGCTACTTTAACTAACTACAGCTCTTACCCTCTGACGGTATCCAATTCGATCATATTGCCTAATCCGGAATATTCATTGCTTTCAACCTATATCGGAACTACAGACGACGGTACAAACGTAAATACCAGTCCGGCATTTACAACGCGAGCAGCTCCGCTGATTATTGTTCCATTTGTCGACGACTACAACAATTTAAGTGTTGCACAGTCTGTAAGTTCACTGGCTCACCAGTACGGATGTACTTTTAGTTATGCGCTGAATACAAAGCTTGTTACTTCTACCGACTGGGCAACGATTTCGTCAATGCAGCAAGCAGGCGACGAAATCGTAGCTCATACGCGAAGCCACTCGGATCTGGCGAATAACAATGTATTTACGATGCAATATACTGGTCCCGCAACCAGTGCAACAATGAGCATCACCAGTACCTCACTTCAAACATTTTTGAATGGATCCTCAACACCAGATCTAAATATTGACATCTCCGATACGTACAATGACATGCTCAATGTTTGCGCTTCCATCAACGCAAATTCGGCATACTCGTGCGTTTTGCAAAACAACCAAGATTACTTTACTCCTGCATTGCTTGCAACTGTTTCGAATATCAATATCGTGCAAGCGTACATGGCGAGTGCAAGCAGCAACTACCTGAACTGGGAGGTTGAGGGGGCCATCTCGGACATTCAAGCAAATATTCCTGGGTACACTGTAAAATCGTTCGCTACACCTTTTACTTCTTCGAACCAGACCGTTGAAAATCAGATTCGTAATGCCGGAGTCGTCGGCAATCGAAATGGGACTCTTGATGCGAACAATCTACCAAATGGCAACTGGCTGCTGTCGAATCTTGATATATACAATATTGGGTCTGTATGGATTCCTTCAGGTTTTGACGCTACGAAGCCGACGTCATCGGCTGCAGCATTGGTCGAAGGCATGGGTGCTGTAGGCGGCGTGATTGGCATCTATGCGCATGGCTACGACGAGTTCCCACTTGCATCGTGGCAGGCACTCTTTCAGAACCTGCAAAGCTTCGGTGCCACTTGCATGACAATGGCGCAGGCAACAGCCTATATAAAACAAAATGGTACCCTGGTTCCGGATGGGACTAATAAAAACTGGGTGCGTTCTGTCCCATTGACACCAAATTTTTCCACTACTGCCTCTTCGCCATCACAGGGAGCCCACGGGCTACAGTGAGTCAGAGAGGGATTGGGATTGATCCGGCGTGGATTTAGCCTCCAGCTGCTTCAACCGGCTGTTCTCCTCGTGGAGTTGTTTCATCTGGTCCACAAATAACGGGGCATCAGGTTCCACCAGGGATGGTTAAATCCGGTGAGACTCAAACACAACGCAGCGACCGCTAGTCAGGAGCGGTCGCTGCGTTGTGTTTGAGTCTGAGATTAGCCAGGGGCAGTTATGGCTTCGCCGTGTTATTCGTCCGATCTCCATCAGGGATGCGGTGTTCTGGGTCGATGGTGACTTCGATGATTTTCTTCGTGGTGGGCAGAGACATATTGTACGTAGCCTTCTGCATCCAGGTTTCAGCGGGCAATTTGATCTTCAAGTCAGTACCGTCCTCGTACCTGACCTGCACCCACACCGGCAGAACGAGTTGACCGTTCTGCTCAATGGTTACGTGCGCTCCCTTGGACGGGTCAGCCGGATCGTTGTACTTCACGTCCTTCGCAACCATGTCCATGGTCCAGTTGTTCTCATACCAACCGCGCCAGAAGTAGCTCAGGTCTTCGCCGCCTTCGCTCTCCATCTCACGGAAAAAATCAGATGGTGTCGGATGTTTGAAGGCCCAGTCGTTAATGTATTTACGGAAGGCGCGATCGAAGATCTCGTGGCCCATGATCTCTTCGCGCAGCAGATAGAGACCCTCTGCTGATTTGAAGTAGGTGATGGGATGACGATACTTTTCACGGATCGCGTCAGCGCGCATCAGAATGGGCGGGGCTTCCGGATCGGCGTTCACCCTGGCAATCTCGTCCGAGGGATAACCGCCGCCGGGAGCGTATTCGCCATCGCGTTTTGGACCCCATACGCCGTGGTTGAACTGGTCGGACTCATATATATCGATGAAGGTGTTGAAGCCCTCGTCCATCCATGCGTCGCGGCGCTCGTTGGACTGCACGGTCATGGGAAACCAGGTGTGGCCGATTTCGTGCGCCGTTACGGTGAAGAGGCCCTTGCCCCTGGAGTTGATTCCGTCGAAGACGAGGCCGGGATACTCCATGCCAGAGGAAAACCCTGCCACGTTGATGCCAGCGGGGTATGGGTAGACATACCAGTCCTGTGAGAAGTGCTCGACGGCATCCTTGAGGTATTCGGTGCAGCGGCCCCAGCCTTCGTCACCAGCCGCTTCAGCAGGGTAGAAGCTCTCTGCGAGTGCGGTCTTTCCTCCGGGGAGATTAATCTTTGCAGCGTCCCAGATGAAGGAGGGCGACGCGGAGAAGACGGCATCGCGCGTGTGGTCCATATGGTAGTGCCAGGTCTGCGTGCCGTCCTGCTTCGGGCGGCTGGCCGGATCGTGGACCTCATCCCTGGTGCGAATGAAGATCGTCCTGCCGCTCGCAGCGGCCTGCTTCAGGCGTTCCTGCTGGGTTTTGGTCAGTACCTCCGCGCCATTCACGAGAGAACCGGTGCCGGCGACGATGTAGTTAGAAGGGACGGTCACATAGAAGTCATAGTTGCCGAACTCGGTATAGAACTCATTGCCGAGAAAGGGCTGCGTGTCCCAGCCGTGAATGTCGTCATAGACAGCCATACGGGGATACCACTGCGCGATATCGTAGATGGGGCCATCCTTTACGTCGCCGACCGACGTCCGTCCGCCCCATGGACCGGGCACGGTGTAGTGGTACCTGATGAGGATTCTGATGCTGGCACCGTGCGGTAACGGCGTGGGCAGACTGATGCGTGCCCGGGTGTCACTGATGACGTACTCGGCCGTTACCGGCTTCGCGCCTTTGACGGTCGACAGCAGTTCCATCGACTCAAAGACCGTGCCTTCGGTGTTGATGTTCTCTGCACGCTGGCGGCTGCCACCGGAGAAAGCACGTGAACGGGCATCGGCGCGGTACGTGTTCTGCTCCACCTGCAGCCACAGGCTGTTGAGTGCCGCAGGGCTATTGTTGGTGTAGGTGATGGTCTCAACGTTGGAGAGCGTCTTAGCCACCGTGTCGATGGTGGCGTGCATCTCGTAGTCGGCTGAGTTCTGCCAGTAAGTCGGGAGGGGAGCGCCGTCGGCACCGCGGTAAGGAGACGTCGGCCCCGGCATGGTGAAGGGCGCAAAGGTCTTCAGCGGGTCATACGTGGCGGAGCGACCGCCGGTATCCGGCACCTGCGGACGGCGGCCTTGCTCCTGAGGGACCTGTGCGGTCATGGTTGCGGCGAAAGCAAAGGCCGCGACTACGGTAAGGGCGCGGCGAGCGGCACACGAATGTGTCATAAGGTCTCCTGCGAGGTAAATGGAATCGGATGTGACTCTATAAAAGCAGGTAGAAATGAATCGGGCAAGCTTCGTATCTATCTGGCGATCGATGAGGTTAGCGAGATCTGAGTTCTCATGCTGCTTCCACTGAGGTTGTAAGCATGCGAAGTAAGTAACGAGAAGCGTAATGGTGCCTATGGCTAAAGACACGATTAAGCCCCATCAGTGGGAGATCTACTCTATAAATGTTTCTTTTCACGCAGACCGAGAGCCTGCTCGACAAAAAAGAACGCGTTCCGCCAATTCTTTAACGGTATGAGGCTTATCGGTCATGTTTTCCTCAAAAAAAGGCATTGCATCGTGACATCTCATTGAGCCACGACGATATCTACTCCCATCTGCCAAATTGCCGGGACGCGGAATGGGGAGCTGGTGGGCGATATACTGTAGTTGTGAGCAAGACTTTTTACATTGAGACGTTTGGCTGCCAGATGAATGCCCATGACTCGGAGAAGGTTGTGGGAACGCTGGAGCAGCAGGGGTATGCGCGCGTGGAGGATGAGGCCGACGCGGGGCTGATCCTGTATAACACCTGCTCGATTCGCGATAAGGCAGAGCAGAAGGTCTTTCATCGGCTGAATGAGTACAAGCGGCTGCAGGGCGAGGGGAAGAAGTTTGCCGTGCTGGGGTGCGTCGCGCAGCAGGAGGGTGAACGGATCTTTGAGAAGGCGCCCTATGTTTCGCTGGTGGCAGGGTCGGCTTCGTACAGGAATCTGCCGGAGATGCTGCGCAGGCTGGAGGCCGGGGAAGAGCGGATTACGGGGCTCGATGACCGGCAGACCGATCTGACGTTTGAGACAGAGTTTACGGCGCGGTCGAATCCGCATCGCGGGTATATCACCATTATTGAAGGCTGCGATAAGTTCTGCGCGTACTGCGTGGTGCCGTATACGCGTGGGAAAGAACGCAGCAGGACTTCGGCGTCGGTGCTGGTCGAGGCGCGCAGGATGGTCGATCTTGGGTATACCGAGATTCAGTTTCTAGGGCAGAATGTGAATTCGTATCGCGATCCTTCGGGGCGGCTCTCGTTTGCGGAGCTGCTGGTGGCGGTGGGGGAGATGGCGGGGATTCGCAGGGTGAGGTTTACGACGTCGCATCCGAGGGACTTTACGCGGGATATTGTGCAGGCGATCGACGACACGCCGACGCTTTGCGACCATATTCATCTGCCGGTGCAGTCGGGTTCGACGGCGGTGCTGAAGGCGATGGCGCGGGAATATACCCGGGAGTGGTATCTGGAGCGGATGAGCTGGATTAAAGCGGCTAAGCGCGATATCAGTATTACCAGCGATATGATTGTCGGGTTTCCGGGTGAGACGGACGCGGATTTTGAAGAGACGATTACGCTGGTCGGCGAGGTGAAGTACGACGCGGTGTTTGCATTCAAATTTTCACCGCGGCCGAATACGCCGGCGGTGACGATGGCGGATAGTATTCCGGATGAGGTGAAGTCGGAGCGGCTGAGGATACTGATGGACCGGCAGAGAGAGATTCAGCGGGAACACTATGGGCGGCACCTGGGGCAGGTGCAGGAGTGTATGGTGGAGAGCTATAACACGGCGCGGAATCAGGTGGTTGGGCGCAACTCGCAGAACAAGACCGTCAACTTTACGACGGGCCAGCCAGCGGATTCGCATCCGCCGATTGGAAGCTATGTGCCGGTTCGGATTACGCAGACGCTGCCGAACTGTCTGGTGGGAGAGGCGATGCCGGTTGCGTCCGATGCTGCTCCTTTTCTGCCGGTAAACCGCGCTCCGGACTTTGTGGTGCTGAACTGATATGACGGTGACCGCGATACATTCCGAAACACATACGCCTGCACCGGAAGAGGTCGAGATGCAGATTCGCGGCCTGATGATGGACCCGGTGACGAATATGCCGATCGTCGTCCTTAAGGACGTGGGCAGCGATCTGGTGCTGCCGATCTGGGTGGGGATCTTCGAGGCGAATGCGATTGCGCTGGAGCTGGAGAAGACCGCGACGCCGAGGCCGATGACGCATGATCTGCTGCAGAATATGGCTCGGGGGCTGAATGCGGAGGTTCGCAAGGTGGTTGTCTCGGAGCTGCGGGACGATACGTTTTATGCGGTCATCTGGCTGGATCAGAGCGGCGAGACGGTGACGCTGGATGCGCGGCCTTCGGATGCGATTGCGCTGGCGCTGCGGTGGGATTGCCCGATCTATGTGAAGCGCGAGGTGCTGGAGAACTCGAAGCAGGTGGCCAGCGGTACGCAGAATGTGAACGCCGAGGAGATGCGGCGGTGGCTTGAGAATCTGAACGATGACGATATGGGCCGCTATAAGATGTAGCGGTTCTGCTGCTTCCGCTCTCCTACTTTTGAACGAGGATTTCGCTTGAGTCTTGTCCTGACCGTAAAGGGTGGTCTCTTTAGCGGCGTTGCTGCTGTGGAGCAACTGATTGCTTCATCTTCCACTCCTCTTTCCGCGATACGCGATTTTCTTTTGCTACAGCACCCCAGTGCGCTGGGTACGGCGATTCATGCGACGCCGCTGGTTCCGGCGCTGCGTCAGGCTGTGCCTGGGTGCAGGATTGCGGTGGTGGCAAGTGGATTTTCGCTGGATGTCTTTCGCGGTAATCCGGGCGTCGATCTTTTGATCGAGACGCCGAGTCCGATGAAGGATCTGAAGGGCGCGGTGAGGGCTTTGAGGGCGCAGCATCCGTTTCGCGGAGGCGATTACGCTGCGCTGACCTCGACGGGGAATGAGCGGACGAAGGTTCTGGCGCAGGCTGTGTTGTGTGGTGCGGCTACAAGGGTTGGGTTTACCGTTCTGCCGCAGCTTTATCGGGTTCCGCTGGAGTTCGACTGGGCGCAGAGTCAGATTGCCAATAATCTTCGGATCGTCGAGGCGCTGGGGCATCGGACGGGTGCGTTTGAACCGCAGATTTTTTTTAGTGAGGTTGATCGGGCTGCCGCGCAGGAGATTCTTGCCGCCGGTGGGGTGAGGGCGGATCAGCCGGTTGCGATCTTTGTGACGCAGACGAGCGTGACGCAGCGTAAGGGCTGGCGTGAGGAGCGGTTTCAGAGGGCTGCGAGTTTTCTGGTGGAACGGTATGGGGCGCATATCGTCTTTGTCGGCACGGCGGCTGAGTCGGCGGCGATCGAGCAGCTGCGCGGAGGGCTGCCGTTTGCGACGACCAATGTGGCGGGGAAGACGAAGTTGCCGGTGTTGGCTGCGCTGATGAGTTTTGCGAGGATTGGTTTGACGCTGGATACGGGGCCGATGCATATTGGGCGGGCGGTGGGGTTGCCGATGGTGATTATCGCTCCGGCATGGTCACCGCCGGTGGAGTGGCTGCCGGTGGGCGATCCGCGGTTTCGTATTTTGAAGAATGCGGATATGCCGGTCGCGACGCCGGATTACATCATCGATGAGGTGAGCGTGGAGGAGGTTAACACCGCGCTTATGGAATTGATGGGGCGGTAAAGACTGTGTCCTGCCGTACGGGCCTCCTGCGCGGAGGGCGACCACTTCCTGGTGTGTGTACCGGTCGGGGTGGGGTGTAGGTATGGGGCCGAGCGTTGCTCGGTGGGGGAATGATCCCGGCCATCGGCCGGGCCTATGCTGCTTATTTTGTCTCGACCAGTTAAAAAGGCGTGTGAACGCACACCCTCCGCGGAGGAGGGCCGTCTGGCAGGACATTTGTCTTTAGCGCTGTGCCAAGGCGTCGAGGTGGGTGAAGAACTCGGGGAAGCTGATGGCGGCGGCTTCGGCTCCGTCGATCTCGGTGTCGCCGGTGGCGCGGAGGGCGGCGATGGAGAAGGCCATGGCGATGCGGTGGTCGGTGCCGGAGTCGATGTGCGCGCCATGGAGGTGCTGGTTACCGGGAATCTCAAGGCCGTCTTCGTGTTCGGTGAGAGTGGCTCCCATGGCGCGGAGGTTTTTGGCGACGAGGGCGATGCGGTCGGACTCTTTGACGCGGAGCTCGCGGGCATCACGGATGGTGATGCCGTCGGTGGTGTAAGGGGCGATGGCGGCGAGGACGGGGAGCTCATCGATGATCTGGGCGGAGAGGGCGCCGCCGATGTGCATGCCGCGGAGACCATTGGGCGAGACGTTGACCTGGACGGTGCCGATGAGTTCGCCGTGCTGCTCTTCGACGTTGAGGATCTTGATTTTTCCGCCGAGGGCGGTGATGACGTCGAGCAGGGAGGCGCGGGTGGGGTTCATGCCGATGCTGTCGAGGACGAGGTTGGAGTCGGGGAAGAGGAGTGCGGCGCAGAGGAAGAAGGCTGCGGAGGAGAGGTCGCCGGGGACGGTGGCGTCGATGGCCTGGAGTTTTTGACCGCCTGGAATGCTTAGCTTTTCATCCGTGCGGGTGAGGGTGGCTCCGAAGGCGCGGAGGGCGTGCTCGGAGTGGTCGCGGGTGCGGATGGATTCGGTGAGGCTGGTGGTTCCCTGGGCCTGGAGGCCGGCGAAGAGGACGGCGGTTTTTACCTGGGCAGAGGGGATGGGGGTGTCGAAGTCGATGGCGTGGAGCGGGCCGCCGTGGATGGTGATGGGGGCGTGGCCTTCGATGAGGTCCATCTTTGCGCCCATCTGGCCGAGGGGCTTGCGGATGCGCTCCATGGGGCGGAGGGTGAGGGAGTGGTCGCCGATGAGCGTGAAGGTGTGGGGGTGGGGAGCGATGAGGCCGGAGAGCATACGCATGGTGGAGCCGGAGTTGCCACAGTCGAGTGGAGCGGATGGCTGCTGGAAGGTGCCGGCGACTCCGGTGATGTCGATGGTTTTGTCGGCGTTGTGGACGACTTTTGCGCCGAGGGCTTCCATGCAGGCGAGGGAGGAGTGTGGGTCGGCACCGGTGGAGAAGTTGGAGAGCCGGGTGGTGCCTTCGGCAAGGCCGGCCAGCATGGCGTAGCGGTGGGAGATGGATTTGTCGCCGGGGAGAGTGAGGGAGCCTTGCAGGTTGCGGGCGGGGCGAATGATTTGGGTGGACATTAGTTTTATTTTAGGGGATAGGATGAGTTGCGGAGAACGAAAGCAAGGGAAGATAACGGCTTTGCTTTAATCACGGTCTATACGTCAGGAAATCTACGCCATGCGTCAGTTCTGGTTTCTCTGCGGCCTCCTTTCTCTTACTCTCTTTGCCGGAGTGCGTCGAACCGATTCGCAGACAAACGCAGGTACTGCTGAAAGTGCGGCGTCTTATCGTCTCAGTGTATCCGTAGATGAAGTCATCCTGACCTTCCACGCAAACGATGCTCACGGGCTTCCAGTCAAGGATCTGAAGGCCGGTGACCTGAGTCTTTTCGATAACGGTAAGCCGCAACACAGGATACTGGCTTTTCAATACCTGGAGAGCCTTCCTATTCGTGCCGGCATCCTTGTGGATACAAGCGAATCCATGGAGCAGGATCTCAACGGCAATCGAGCAATCGCGACCAGATATACACAACGGCTGTTACGGCAGAAGAGCGATCAGGGCTTCGTTATAAAGTTTGGCGCCCTTTCAGAGATTACACAACCCTGGACCAGTGATGCGAATTCCCTTGCTGCGGGCATTCGCAGATCGACCGGATATGGGAGAGGCTCTCTCCACGGTACGGCTCTGTTCGACGCTATCTATGGAGCTTGTCTTAATCAGTTTGCTCATATCGATTACGGGGCAAGTGGAAACTTTATCCTGCTTTTTCCGACGGCGAAGATAATGCCAGCCATTCTTCACTCTGGCAGGCCGTGGATATGTGCCAGCATTCCAGTACAGCCATCTATGCGATTCGGATGGACTCACAAACCGGCTTTTTCTCTCCAGGTTCGAAGATACTGGGCGATTTAGCTGCGGAGAGTGGAGGCCGCGTCTTCCGCGCTGACGGCTCTGAAGCAGGAATGGACGATGATCTGCGCATCATCGAGTCGGATCTCCGCAATCAGTATCGCCTCATTTACAGGCCGTCAGAGCTGATGCACGACGGCTCATTCCATCGCATCGCACTATTGGCCCCGGAGCGTGCAGACACCATCCGCATCCGCTCCGGTTACTACGCCCCAGTGCATTGATTTCGTTTCTCTCGCAGATCGTCTACCGGTGACCGAAATGTGACAAATTGACATCGCTGCGCGGGCGATGTCTACTTGGTTCAGGAAAGATCATGGGTGCCCGCGAGGGCGTAACAGGGAAGCCGGTGTGAGTCCGGCATGGTCCCGCCACTGTAAGCAGGATAAGACTTTCGTGAAGCCACTTGGGATAAGCCAGGGAAGGTTGAGAGTCAGGAGCTGAGAGATTTCTCCACCTGTAAGTCAGGAGACCTACCCAGGATTGATTGGTTATCTTCGCCGCGTGGAAACGGGAAGCGATCGCTCATTCGTCTCTGAGCTGTTGTGCCTCATATCCACTGTTGAGGTTCATTTGCTCGTCTCGAATTCGATCTCGCCATCAGCTCCGGTGCTTACCCGGATAGAATCCGTTTCGAAGCGAGTGGTTCTGTTGGTCGGGCATGGCAGCAGGAATGCTTCGGCGAATCGGGACTTTGAAGAGCTGGTGAGTGGGTATCGGGCGCGCCATCCTGAACTGACGATTGATCATTGCTATCTGGAGCTTGCGGAGCCGGTGCTCGGTGACGCGCTGGATGCGTGTGCGCGGAAGTTTCAGGAAGTGGTGGTGGTTCCGCTGTTTCTTTTTGCGGCGGGGCATACGAAGAATGACATTCCGCTGGCGCTTTCGCTGGTGCGAGAGAAGCATCCTAAGGTAAGGTTCTGCGCGGCGCGGGTGCTTGGGGTTCATCCGAACATGGTGGATGTGGCGAATGAACGGATCAGCGCGATTGAGCGACAGGAGCAGACAAAGCAGACGGCGCTGGTCGTTGTGGGGCGGGGATCGAGCGATCCGGACGCGAATGGCGATTTTTGCAAGCTGGTGAGGCTGCTGGGCGAAGGCAAGAGCTTTACGTGGGTTGTGCCGAGCTTTATCGGGATCGCGCAGCCCTCGGTGCAGGAGACGATTGATTTTGTAGCACGGTCGCGGCCCGAGCGTATTGTGGTGCAGCCTTATTTTCTGTTTGCGGGGAGGCTGCAGCAGCAGCTGGAAGGAATGCTGCAGGATTTTTCGGCGAGGTATCCGTGGATTGAAGTGCAGCTGGGATCGCCGCTGGGGCTGCATGAGAAGCTGTTTGCGCTGATGGATGAGAGGGTGCGTGAGACGCTGGAGGATGCGGTCGCGCTGCCGTGCGATACGTGTCAGTACAGGGTGCCGATCTCGGGAGTGACGGAGCAGGTGGGTGGGTTGAAGTCGCTGCTTTACAGCATTCGTCATGCGGTGACGCATTCGAACGCGATGCCGCATGAGCATGCGCATCGTCCGCTGAGGAAGCATGTGCTGGTGTGCACAAACTCGGAGTGTGCGGCGAAGGGAAGTATCTCGCTGCTGATTATGCTGCGCCGGCTGGTGAAGAAGGCCGGGCGATCGCGTGATATTCGCGTGACGAAGACGATGTGCATGGGGCGCTGCGGCGAAGGGCCTGCCGTGGCGGTTTATCCCGATGGCGTTTGGTATCGGAGTGTGCAGGCGCAGGATGCGCAGGATTTGGTGAACGAGCACCTTTTGAACGACCGGCTCGTGGCTCGTCTGGTCGATAACATTATGCAATAGGAGAGAACGAATGGCGTGTCATGAGATTGCCGGGCTGCGGCTTGGGTTGATGAGGATTGTCGGGATTGATGATGAGGCGGAACGGCAGCATGAGCTGGCGGAGCTGGGCGATGGCGCGACAAAGCCGGGGCCGATCAAGTCGCTGTCAGAGGCGACGACGCTGGAAGACCTGAAGAAGTTCTTCGATGCTTCGCTTTCGGATCTGGAGCAGAAGGTTTCGGGAGTAAGCAAGGACGATCCGAAGCTGCCGTATCTGCGGACGCTGGTGGTGCTGTCGAATAAGGTGAATCAGGATCTGGCGAATGAAGTTGAGGGCCTGAAGAAGTTGTACAACGATCTGGAAGAGATTCATGACCTGGTGCATGAGATCTATCCCGCGGAGTAGGTAAGTTGGCTGAGCAACGAGTTGCAGTACTTCGAAGCAGTACGGAGCTGGGTCGCGAGACCCGGCTGCTTACCTTTGCGCTTGCGCCGGATGCGGAGTTTCCGTATGTCGCGGGTAAGTACATCATTGTGGATACAGGGCTGCTTCTTGCGGATGGAAAGATTCGCAAGCGGGCTTATACGCTGGTGTCGTTTGACGCTGAGGCGAAGGTGTTCGAGATCGCTGTGCGGCATGTGGGCGTGGCGACGGAGTTTCTTCATGCACTGACACCGGGACAGGAGCTACGGTTCAGCGGGCCGTGGGGGAAATATCTTCCGCATGAGCCCGACGTGGCGGAGAAGATCTGGGTTGTGGCTACGGATACGGGAATCACCGCTGCGTTGGGATTGCTGCAGGATGATGAATTGAAGTCCAGGCCTGGTAGTGTGGAGTTGGTTTGGTGGCTGGATTCGCCTGATTATTTTTTGCCGAAGGGGTTTGTTGAGGAGAAGATTGGAACGGGGCTGAAGAGTTTTGAAGTGATCGCTGCGCGCGCGATTGGCGATGTTGAGCGGGTGGTGGAAGGGCAGAGATGGATGGCGGAGAGGCTTGAACGTGAGCGGCCGAGCCGGGTTTATCTGTCGGGAGATGGATTGGTTGTGCTGCCGTGGATGGAGATGCTGATTGCGGCGGGTGTTCCGGGGGACCGGATTCATATCGAGACGTTCTTCAACCACGCGAAGTCGAAGGCTTGAGATTCAGCTATGGATGCAGGTGTCAAACCACGGGATAAGCAGGGACAACGCACAGGGTTTACTACTGGTGCGTGCAGTGCGGCTGCGGCGAAGGCGGCGACGCATTGTCTAAAGACGCAGGTATCTGTGAGTGAGATTGAGATTCGATTGCCGAATAAGAGCCGGGTTACGTTTGCGGTGAAGCGATGCGAGATTTATCAGGACCACGTCATCTGCAGTGTGATCAAGGATGCTGGCGATGATCCTGACTGCACGCATGGGGCGGAGCTGACGGCGGAGGTTCAGTTCAGCGAGGACGAGGGTGTTGAGTTGCGCGGAGGAGCAGGGGTGGCTACGGTGACGAAGGCGGGGCTTGGGCTTCCGCTGGGTGTGCCAGCGATCAATCCGGTGCCGCGCATGAACATCACGGAGATGGTGCAGGAAGAGCTTGAGGGCAGTGGCCATGCGGGTGCTGTGGTTACGATCAGCGTTCCGGGCGGCGAGGAGATGGCGAAGAAGACCACCAATGCGCGGCTGGGTCTGATCGGTGGCATCTCGATTCTGGGGACGACGGGGATTGTGCGGCCTTATTCGACGGCAGCGTTTCGTGCGAGTGTGCTGCTGGAGATTGACGTGGCGGTGCAGTGCGGTCTGGATGAAGTGGTGCTGACGACGGGAGGGAAGTCGGAGCAGTATGCGATGCAGTTGCATCCTGATATGCGGGAAGAGGCGTTTATTCAGGTGGGAGATTTTGTTGGCGTCGCGCTGAAGCACTGTGCGCGTAAGCATCTGAAGCGCGCCATTATCGTTGGGATGATGGGGAAGCTGTCGAAGATGGCGGATGGGCACATGATGACGCATGTGGCGGGGTCCGAGGTGAATCTGAATTTTCTGGCCTCGCTGGCGGAAGAGTCTGGTGCGGACATGGTGCTGTGCGAGAGGATTCGTGGGGCGAATACGGCGCGCGAGGTGTTGGAGATTTGTTCAGCCGCCGGGTTGACGGGAATTACGACGCTGATTTGTAAGAAGGTGGTTGAGGTTGGCTCGGCGCATGCGGGCGGGACGCTGCCGGTGCAGGTCTATCTTGTGGACTTTAATGGGAAGCTGCTTGGGCAGTATCCCGTAGAAAGCGCGACAACAGGCGAGGGAACACGATGAACGATATGCGGCAGATGACGGCGTTGGGCCGGAGTATTGAAGATGGCAGCTTCGCCATCATCGACCAGGAGGCTGCGCCTTTTAATTTTCCTCCGCGTGAGTGGCAGGTTGTGAGACGCATCATTCATGCGACCGCCGACTTCGAGTTTAAAGAATTGACGATGCTGCATCCTGATGCTATAGAGGCGGGGATTCGTGCGCTGCGTGCGGGATGCAACGTTGTGGTCGATGTGAAGATGATCATTGCCGGGCTGAATGAGGATCGGCTGGCGGCCTATGGTTGCACGATTACGTCGTACATCTCGGATGCGGATGTGATCGAGACGGCGAAGGCGAATAACTCGACGCGTGGGATTGAGTCGATTCGGAAGGCGCATCGGTTGGGCAAGCTGGATGGGGCAGTGGTCGCGGTGGGGAATGCTCCGACGGCTTTGCTGGAGGTCGTAAGGCTGGTACGCGAGGAGGGTGCAAGGCCGGCGTTAATTATTGGCGTACCGGTGGGTTTTGTTTCGGCTGCGGAGTCGAAGGAAGAGGTGTTGCAGCTGGACGCTCCTTATATCGTTACGCGTGGACGCAAAGGAGGCAGCACGATTGCGGTTGCAATTATTCACGCGCTGCTGCTGCTTTCGACTGAGGTGAACGCGTGAAGACGAGACGGGCAGTGACAGTGATTGGTATCGGCGATGACGGTTGCAAGGGGCTGACTGCGCGCGCGATGGATGCCATTATGGGTGCGAAGGTGCTGGTCGGTGGAGAGCGGCAACTGGAGTTTTTCCCGCAGTTTGAAGGGCAGAGGATTTTAATCAAGAGCGGTCTGAGTGCGGTGCTCGATCAGATCGCGGAGTTGGCGAATGAGCACAATGTCTGCATTGTGGCGTCGGGCGACCCACTGTTTTATGGGATTGGTGGGCTTGTTGTTCGCAGGCTGGGAGCGGAGTCGGTAGAGGTAATTCCTCACCCCAGCTCGATACAGTGGGCATTTGCGAGGACGGGGCTCAGCCATGACGATGCGGTGACGATCTCGCTGCATGGGCGCTCGCGGTCGGGATTTGTGACGCGGTTGCAGAGGTTGAAGAAGGTTGCGGTTTTGACTGATCCGGAGAACTCTCCTGCGCGCCTGACGCAGCACATGATTGAATATGGGCAGCAGGAGTGGAAGGCGTGGGTGTGCGAGAACCTTGCAGGGCCGGGGGAGCGGGTGCGTGCGTTCGATACGCTGCAGACGCTGGCGGAGTGCGATGATATTGGCCCGCTGAATGTGCTGATTCTGCAGCGAACGAATGCAGAGTGGAGAGCGCCGAGTGCGCTGACATTTTTTCCGGAAGAAGCGTTCGCTAAGCGGATGCCGAAGCTTGGGCTGATTACCAAGCGCGAGGTGCGGTTGATTTCACTGGCGACGATGAATATTCGATCGAATAGTGTCGTGTGGGATATCGGCGCGGGCTCTGGTTCGGTTGCGATTGAAGCGGCGTTACTTGCGCCGGAGGGGCGTGTGTATGCAGTTGAGGTTGATCCTGAAGGGGTTGAGATCTGCAATGAAAATGTGCGGACGTTCGGAGTGGACAATGTACAAGTGATCGCGGGGCGTGCGCCTGCAGCCTGTGCAGAGCTGGAGGCTCCGGATGCGGTCTTTGTCGGGGGAAGTAAAGGAAGTATGGAAGAGATCGTGCAGATGGCTTTGGAGCGGCTCAATCCCGGAGGGCGGCTCGTAGTTAATGCGGTGACGCTGGAGAATGCGGGTGAGGTGTATCGCGTGTTGCGGCAGCGTGGCCTGACGCCGGAGGTGAGTATGCTGCAGGCCTCGAGGGCTGTTCCGCTGGCTCATTATATGCGGTATGAGGCGTTGAATCCGATCCAGATATTTTCTGTAGAAAAACCAGCTGCGCTGGTGGAGGGAAGCTCATGCAACTAGGGACGCTTTATGGAGTTGGAGTCGGTCCGGGGGCTCCGGATCTGCTTACGCTGCGCGCGGTGAATGTGTTGAAGAGTGTGCCCGTGTTGGCGCTGCCGCGTAGTTCGGACTATGGCGCGTCGATGGCGTGGAAGATTATCAAGCCGGCTATTGGTGAGTCTGCTGAACAGGAGCGGCTGTTTCTGACGTTTCCGATGAAGAAAGACCCTGAGCAGCTAAGACCCGCGTGGGACAAGGCTTTTGTCGAGATTGGCAAGCGGCTGGAGCGCGGGCAGTCGGTTGCGTTTGCTACGGAGGGCGATCCCTCGCTTTACAGTACGTTTATCTATCTTGCGCGTGAGGCGCAGCAGAGGTGGCCAGGAATCAAGGTGGAGATAGTCCCGGGTGTGTCGTCGATCAATGCGGTCGCGGCGGTAACGCAGATACCACTGGCGGATGGTCAGGAGAGGATTGCGATTATTCCGGCGAACTATGGGATTGCAGATTTGACGAAGGTGCTGGCGGAGTTCGATACGACGATTCTGATGAAGATTGGATCGGAGATGCCGAATGTTCTTGCGGCTCTGGAGCAGCAGGGGTTGATCGATAAGGCTGTATTTGTGTCGAAGGCGACGATGGCGGAGCAGCATGTGGTGAAGAATCTACGTGAGGCTTCGGATGCTTACGGGGATTGCTTTGCGATGGTGATTGTGTCGCGTAAGGAACGCAATGGCGTGCTTGGCGGCGATGTCGAAGTGACTGCGCTGCGTGACCTGATGGAGCAGGTATGAAAGAGGAGCGTAAACGATTTGCAGTGTATGCCATCACGAGGCATGGCATCGAGATCGCAAAGCGGTTGACCTCTCAGATTGAAGGGGTGGATCTTTTTGTGTCGCAGAAACTGCTGTCTGCGGCTCCTGACGGTGCTTTGACGCTGCCGTTGCCAATGGGACCGACGCTTACCGAGACCTTTACGGCGTATGACTGCCACGTCTTCATCATCAGCGTTGGCGCGGTGGTTCGCATGATCGCGCCGCTGATGCAGAACAAGAAGGTTGACCCGGCGGTGATCTGTATTGATGACGCCTGTAAATTTGCGATATGTGTTCTGTCAGGACATGTTGGGCGGGGTAATGCTTTCACGGAGAAGATTGCGGCGGCGGTGGAGGCGATGCCTGTGATTACGACAGCGTCGGATGCGATAGGAACGCTGACGGTCGATATTTTAGGAAGAGAGTTTGGCTGGACGCTGGACGATGCGGATCGGAATGTGACTCGCGGCTGCGCGGCTGTGGTGAATAGTGAGAAGGTGCTCTTTGTACAGGAGGCCGGTGAACCGGATTGGTGGCCTAAAGAGAAGCCGCTCCCGAACGGAGTTACGTACAGCAATACGCTGGAAGGGGTCGATCCGGATAATTTTGAAATTCTTCTTATTGCGAGTGACCGAGAGTTACGTGCCGCTCATCCGGGGCACTGGGAGAACTCGGTGATCTATCGGCCTAAAAGTCTGGTGGTGGGGATGGGTTGCGATAAGAATGCCGATCCGGGAATGGTCGAGCGTGGATTTCTTCAGCTACTGGAGCGGAATCAACTCTCGGTGAAGTCGGTGAAAGAGATTGGAACGATCGATGTGAAGAAGGATGAGCCTGCGTTTGTGCAGCTGTGCGAGAAGTATGGATGGCCGCTGCGGATATTTACTGCACAGGAGCTGGATGTAGTTGCCGGAATTGAAAATCCTTCGGAGACTGTGAAGAAGTTTGTCGGGACGCGGGGAGTATCGGAGGCTTCGGCGCTGCTTGCTTCGGGGGCTGATAAGTTGCTTGTTCCGAAACAGATTTATACCGAGCCGGATGCGGGGCGCTCCATGACCTTTGCTGTGGCGAGGATACCGTTTTTGTCACGTATGGAGTTACATCATGTCCAGTAATACCGTTACGCCGCTCGATGGGATCGTTGCCCCTGAGGCCGGAACGAACAAGGGAATTTTGTATGTTGTCGGGATTGGTCCTGGTGCTGAAGGGCATACCACTCCTGACGCACTGGCGGCGATTCAGGATGCTGAGCTGGTGGTTGGTTACAGTACGTATATCAAGCTGGTGAGTCATCTGTTGAGTGGGAAGCAGGTGGTTCGTACGGGAATGACGGAAGAGATTGGACGTGCTCGGACGGCTGTGGAACATGCTCGGGATGGCGCGAAGGTTGCGCTGGTGTCTTCGGGTGATGCGGGCGTTTATGGGATGGCGGGGCTTGTCTTTCAGGTATTGAAGGAGATTGGCTGGAAGAGAGGCGAGTCGCCGGAGCTGCGGATTGTGCCGGGGATTACGGCGCTCAATTCGTGCGCGTCCGTGGTGGGTGCGCCGCTGGTTCATGATTTCTGCGCGATCTCGCTGTCGGATCTGCTGACGCCGTGGCCGGTGATCAGGAAGCGCATCGATTCGGCGGCGTCGGGTGATTTTGTGATTGGACTTTACAATCCGGCGAGTGGAAGGCGCACGCGGCAGATCGTGGAGGCACAGGAGATTATTCGTCAGTATCGCGAAGGGACTACGCCGGTGGCGTTGGTGAAGAGTGCTTATCGCACGAAGCAACATGCGGTGCTGACTGACCTTGATCACTTTCTGGAGTATGAGATCGGGATGCTGACGACAGTGCTGGTGGGGTCGAGCCAGACGTTTGTGTATGAGGGGTACATGGTGACTCCTCGGGGCTATACGAATAAGTACACGTGGGATGGGAAGGCGATTGCGGGGCAAAAGCCCGGGCATTCGCTGCGGCTTGCTGAGGAGCCGATTGAACAGCAGATTGGAGAAGACGAAAAATGATAGCTCGTATAGGAAGACTTGCAGGTGCGATTCTGGCCGAGTGTGAGGGAAGCTACTTCCTGATCGGCAATACGAAGGAGCCTTGCGACTGGGAGCAGAAGGGTTTCAAGGCTCCAGATGAAGTAGATGCGAAAAAAACGCCGGTGCTGGCTCTGGCAACTGTGGCTGCGGGGACTTCATTGGAGATGCCGCGGTTGCTGGTTCATCTGAGCGATGAACAGAGTGGGGAGGGTGCGGCTCATGTTTTCGCGGAGCGGTTTTTGATCGTGCGCAATGCGTCGGTTAGTGATCGGCTGTGGAATCTGGTGGTCGGAGAGGCTGAAGAGTCTGAGGTGGAGGCGACATGGTTGCTCAATATGCCGGATGCTGTCTGGCAGGTTGTGCGTGACACCGTGTTGAAGTGCACCTAATGGCGATGAAGGTTTACATTATCGGCGCGGGGCCGGGCGATCCTCGTCTGTTGACGCTGCGCGGCGCGGAGTTGATTGCGTCGTGTCCTGTGGTTTTGTATACGGGCTCGCTGGTGCCGAAGGAGGTTGTGGCGCGGGCGCGGGCGGATGCGCGGGTTCTGGATTCGTCGGGGATGACGCTGGATGAGATCGTCGGAATCGTGATGGAGGCGCGCGATGCGGGGCACGATGTTGCTCGGGTGCATACGGGTGATCCGTCGATCTTCGGTTCGACGGCGGAGCAGGTGCGGCGCTTTGAGCAGTTGGGGATTGCGTATGAAGTGATTCCTGGTGTCTCTTCGTTTACGGCGGCAGCGGCGGCGATTGGGCGTGAACTTACGTTGCCGGAGATGTCGCAGACGATTATTCTGACGCGCGCGGAGGGAAGGACACCGGTGCCCGATGGGCAGCGGCTGCATGAACTGGCACAGCATCAGGCCACGCTGGCATTGTTTTTGAGTGTCACGTTGCTGAAGGGGGCGATGGAGGAGTTGGTTCCGGCGTATGGCGCAGATTGTCCGGTGGCTGTGGTGCATAAGGCGTCTTGGCCGGATCAGGTGATCGTGCGGGGTACGCTGGGGGATATCGCGCAGAAGGTGCGGGAGGCTCGTATTAATTCGGTTGCGATGGTGCTGGTGGGGCGGGTACTGACGGCCGATAATTTTGCTGAGTCGCGGCTTTATGCTTCGGACTTTACCCACCGTTTTCGTCGCGGCACGAAGCAGGGCAAAGAATCTGAGGACTCGCTGGAGGCTTCGCCGGTTGTGGGTAAGGATGTATGAAGGAAGACAGGCAGAGGGCGGAACTGGCTGGATACCGCGTGTTGGTTGGCCGGACGCGGTTGGGTGCTTCCAGTATTGCGTCACAGCTGCGCTCTTACGGGGCGGAGGTTTTGGAGGCTCCTGAGGTGACGGTTGAGGAGCTTCCCGATTGGATGGAGCTGGATCAGGTACTGCGTAAGACAGACAGGTATCAGGCGATGATCTTTGCCTGTGCTGCCAGCGTTGATGTGGTGATTCCGAGGTTGCGAGAGCTGGGCAGCGAGTGCTCTATGCCGATTGTTGCGATAGGCGAGCAGGCTGATGGTGCGCTGCATCGGCTTGGTGTTGAAGCAGAGGTTGTGACCAAAGGAGCCTGCCGTCAGGAGCTGCGGGCTTGTCTTTCGCATCTGACCGATACAGACAGCCTGCTTTTTTCTTCAGCCGATGGGCGTCCGCAGTTGAAGCAGGATCTTCATACTTTGGGAATGCGTGTTCGCGCCGTAGCAGCGTACCGCTATTTGTATCATTTTGTGGAGCGTATTCCATGCGATCTGGATCTCGTGATCATTCCGGGTTCCAGTGCTGCTTCAGTTTTACTGAAGAGTGAGTGGGGACCGGTTTTGCGCGGGGTGCCGATGGTCGCGATGGGAGAATCAAGCGCTCGCGGTGCGCGTCTTTATGGTGCGGAGATGGTGGTACAGGCGGAGCAGGATACGGTCGACTCCATTGTGACATGTGCTGTTGAGCAGCTTACAAGATGTAAGGGAATGGAGGAGTTTGCTTGGAAGAGATGATGGAGGTACAGACGAAGCGGCTGGTGCTGGCGCAGATGAATGTCTGCAATGGGTGCTGCTGCGGGCAGGTGCAAAAGAAGCGACCGGAGGTTCCGCTGCTGTGGCTGAAGAGCGAGTGGAAGAGCAGAGGTCTGTTGAAGCGGGTTCAGCTTTCGATCAGTGGATGTCTGGGGCCGTGCGACGTGGCCAACGTTGTGATGATTACGAGTAGCGAGGGCACGCAATGGCTCGGTGGGTTGAACAGTCAACGACATTATGAGTTGCTGGCGGACTGGGCGGAGCAATCGAAGAATGCGGATCGGCTGTTGCCGTTGCCCCGGGAGCTTCGCAGGTTTGCATTTGTTTCCTACCGGGAGCAGGAGGCGCTTGCGTTTGAGGAGGATGTTGTGCCAGTGAGTGCGGATTGATGAGGGTGGATTTGATGCTGGCGGGAGTTTGAATTTTCTCGCCACTTTATCTTTTTTCCTTTGGATGAACCGAGTGACACAATCCCTGCCATGGTTGCGGCATCTCACTTAATAATGAAGTTAGTTTTTACACCGTCCATAGGGTAAGGGGTACAGGGAAGAATGTTTCAGATCAGGTCGAAGGCAGGGAACTCAGGGTGCGGTGCCAGGGCTGATGTGCGGATAAGAACATGGATTTCCGTGCCTGCAGCCATTGTTTTGTTGGCAGGACTGTTCGGAGGGGCCGGGGCGCTCTCACAACAGTCGCAGGAAGAGATTAAGAATGCCCTGGACCGAAGTAAAGATATTGTGGCTCATCTGAACTCAGTGATTCAGTTTTATCGGGCTTCCACACAGCCGATCCAAAAGGCCGGCGAGCCCAACGATGTTGTATATCGCGACCAGGCGGCTGTACTTTCCGCGCAGGTGGCTACGTTCGCATTTCAATCGGCGAAGGCTGAAGCGGAGGTGCGAGGCGGGACGGTCGATACAGGCTCAGACGATACGGGCGAGCAACAGAGGATGCAGACGATGAACGCGAGTGCCGAGAAGCAGATCAGCGATCTGCAGGCGCGGCAGGCGGATCTGAATAAGCAGCTTGAGACGGCTAAGCCCAGTGCTGTTGCGGGACTTCAGGCGGAAAAGAAACAGGTGGCGGGAGCTCTGGACCTGGCAAATGCGATGAAGGACGCGCTGCAGAAGATCATTAGCATGTCGGACACGCAGGGCGGGACGGGACTGGCTGCGGACATCGATCGGCTGCAACGTTCGGTGCCGGAGCTGCAGAGCAGCAACAAGACGGCCGCGCCGCAGTTGCTTACGCTTGAAACGGCACGGTCTTCGGGCGTCAGCAGCCAGGGGATAGTGCTGTTCGATTTGTTTGAGGCGAAGCACCAACTCGATATCCTGCTGAAGGATAACGATGATCTGCACAGGCAGGCGCTTGATCTTCGCACGCCGCTTTCGAAAGTTCTTCGCGGGCTGATCCAGGAAGGACAGCAACTCTCGCAGCAGGCGGTGAATGCTCCGGCTGTGCCTTCGAGTGGAGTTGCTCCTGCCGGAGCTTCTGCTCCACAGAATATCGGGGCGATCACGAAGCAGTTCAAGGCGCTTTCTGCGGCGACAGTTCCGCTGAGCCAGGAGATTATCGTTCTGGAGGAGAGCCGCTCGAATCTGGCGGCGTGGCGGACGTCGGTGAGCCGGGAGTATGACAGCATCTTTCATGCACTGTTGCTTCGGATTCTGGTGATATTAATTGCGCTGGGGCTCATTTTCGCAGGTGGAGAGGTATGGAGCCGTGCTACGAATAAGTACGTTCGCGATATTCGACGCCGGCGCCAGTTGTTGATTATTCGCAGAGCGGTGATCGGTTTTCTCTCTGCGATTGTGGTGCTGTTTGGGTTTGTGACGCAGTTCAACTCTCTGGCTACGTTCGCTGGATTTATTACGGCGGGTATTGCGGTCGGTTTGCAGACGATTCTGCTGTCGGTGGCGGCTTATTTTTTCATTATCGGGAGATATGGGGTGAAGGTGGGAGACCGTATCACAATTTCTTCGGTGACCGGGGATGTGATCGACGTAGGGTTGGTGCGGTTTTACATGATGGAGCTGGCGGGGAGCGGAACGGAGCTGCAATCGACGGGACGAGTTGCCATGTTTTCCAATGCGGTGCTGTTTCAGGCAGGAACTCCTTTGTACAAACAGATGCCAGGTACGGAGTATGCATGGCATGAGCTGATTGTGAAGCTGAACGAAAGCGCCAACTACGCGATGGTGTGTGAGGCGATCACGAAGGAGATTCAGAAGGTTTACGACGGCTACCGGGAGGTGATCGAGCGGCAGCATATGACGGTGCAGAACTGGATGCAGGCGTCGATTGACGCGCCTGGAGTACAGACGCGAATGCAGTTCAACGGAGGAGCGTTTCAGCTTTGGGCTAGATTTCCGGTACAGATACGGCAGGCATCGGAGGCCGATGAGAAGCTGACGCAGGCGCTGTTCGAACTGATGGCGAAAAATCCGGAGATCAAGAGCGCGGTGGCGTCGACACCGGTGATTCAGGCGTCGGTGCGGGGATAGGTTTGCCGCGGATGCCGAATCCAGGCAGAGAGGGTTCATGTCGCAGAGGATGAGCAGGTTACAACGTATCGGAGTTCGCCACAGGATTAGAACGGTCGAGTGAACCGAGTGGTATTTTTATGCGTATGGTGACTTGTATGGGCTGCGATGCATCCCATGTCTATTGTGTTGTGGTGCCGGATGGAGACGTTATGAAGTTCAGCGCGTCCATCAGATGATGTCGTCGGCGCGATGATTTCTGGCGCTGCGAGCAGTTGGGCAGGATAACGGAAAAGGAAGACAGATGACTCCTCAGGAACAGGAAATGATCGACGATCTCATCGATCGCGTGCAGAAGACACAGCTTGCCGAGAAGGATATAGACGCGGAGCAGATGCTGCAGCAGGGCCTGGGACGCAATCCTGATGCGCTTTATATTATGGCGCAGACGCTGCTGGTGCAGAAGTATGCGCTGGAGCAGGCACAGGCTCAGTTGACGCAGGCGAAGGCGCAGATCGAGCAGATGCAGCAGCATCCGGAGCCGAAGCATGCGACGAGCTTTCTGGGGAGTCTGCTGGGGCGGAATGATGCTCCGGCTGCGCCGCCACCACCGCCGCCACCACCCCAGGGGTATGCGCCAGCTCAGGCTTATCCGCCATATCAGCCAGTGGGATATGGCGCGCCGCAGTATGGTGCGCCGACTGGGATGGGTGGCGGCGGAGGGTTTCTGCAGGGGGCGATGCAGACGGCTGCGGGTGTTGCCGCAGGCGCGCTGGCCTTCGAGGGAGTTGAGTCGCTGATGCATGGGTTTGGTCATGCTGCCGGGTATGGAGAGGGATTCGGAGGATTTGGCGGAGGGATGGGCGAGAGTCAGCGTCCGGTGGAGGAGGTCGTCAACAACTACTATGGCGATGACCGGGGCGAGCACGGCGGCCATGATGTTTCGGCGGATGAACGATCGATCGGCGAGAGCGAGGACAAAGAGGTCAGCGGTAAGGATGATCGCGATTCGCTGTATGGATCGGGGGACAATTCGGGGTCGGATTTCTCTGACTCGAATGACGGTGGGAACGATGATGCTTCGTTCGATGACGGCGGAGGGGACTTTGGGGATGATGGGTCGGGCGGGGGAGACGACAGTAACTTCGCTTAGTTTTCTTCGTGAGATGGATGAGAGGGCCTGCGAAAGATGCAGGCCCTTTTGTTGTGCCTAGATGGCGCGGAGGACGACGATGGTCTCGTCGTCGAAGTGGTCCGTTCCATTTTGAAAGTCGGAGACGGCTTGGAGGATGGTATCGACGGTCGACTGGGCGGTGGGGTGGTGCTGGGATTCGAGGAGTCGGGTGAGGCGCTCGTCGCCGAACATCTCTCCGGTGGCGTTGACGGCGTCGGGGATGCCGTCGGAGAAGAAGACGATGAGGTCGCCTGGGCGGGTGGACAGGGTGAACTCTTCGTACTCGACGTTGGGGAAGAGACCGAGAGGGAAGCCTTCGGCCTTGATGGTGCGGACTGCGGGAGGCTTCGTCGCGTCGGGGTTGGCGGCGACGAAGAGAGGCTGCACGGAGCCGGCGTTGGCGATCTGGAGGGTCTGGTTGCTGTCGTCCCAGATGGCCATGAGCATGGTGACGTACTGGGAGTCGAGCTTGCGCTCCTGGAGCTGGTCGTTGAGGGCGGCGAGCATGGTGGCGGGAGAGAGATGCTGCGGGGCTAACGAACGCAGGATGCCGCTGACGAGAGCAGCGTAAAGGGCGGCTGGCGCGGCTTTGCCGCTGACGTCCCCGACGGCGAGGGCGGTGCGGCCGGGACCATAGTCGAGGTAGTCGTAGACGTCGCCGCCGATGGAGCGCGCGGCGACGAATCGGGATGCGATCTCGGCGTGCTGGTGGGCGGGAGGATGGGAGGGCATGAGTCGGAGCTGGACCTGGCGAGCCATCTCGAGGTCGCGCTCCATGCGCTGCTCCTCCTCGTGGATGCGCTGATAGAGGCGGGCGTTGGCGATGCTGATGGCGACCTGCGAGGCGAGGGTACTGAGGGTGCGCTGGTGGTCCTCGTTGTAGTAGTTGACGCGGGTGTGCTCGAGGTCGAGGACGCCGATGACTTCGCCCTTGTAGACGAGGGGGATGGCAAGCTCGGAGCGGACCTCGGGGTTGGCTTCGACGTAGCGGGGGTCTTTGCGGACGTCGGGGGCGAGGATGGGCTCGCGCAGCTGGGCGGAGGTGCCGATGAGGCCTTCGCCGAGGGCGATGGTGCGCTCGCGGGTGACGCGCTCGCCGAAGCGGGAGGAGAAGCGGTGCTCGAAGAGCTGGTTGCGCTCGTTCCACAGGAGGATGGTGAACATGTGGAAGTCGATGACGCGCTTGAGGAGCTGGCCGATGCGCTCGAGGAGATCGTCGGGATCGAGGATGCTGGTGATCTCGCGGGAGATGTCGTTGAGGACGGCGAGGGTCTGGGCCTGGCGGGAGACGCGGGTGTAGAGGCGGGCGTTCTCAATGGCGATGGCCATGCGCGAGGCCACCAGT
>Ga0302220_10000782_pt1 | contig 25838 bp, 21 predicted proteins | sample II_Palsa_E1_3_FD_194572 | JGI IMG/M metagenome (GOLD analysis project Ga0302220, IMG submission 194572) | Peat permafrost microbial communities from Stordalen Mire near Abisko, Sweden - II_Palsa_E1_3 | ecosystem: Environmental > Terrestrial > Soil > Palsa > Peat permafrost | place: Sweden...
TAGAGGGGCGAAGCCCTGCAGCCAGTGGGGCATGAACTTGATGGGCACCCACAGGCCGCTGAGGAAGGACATGGGGAGATAGATCAGGTTTATGATGCCGGGGGCGGCGGTGGCGGGGACGAGCAGAGCGATGAGGAGGCCCATGCTGGCGAAGCTGATGGAGCCGGCGAAGGTGACGCCGAGCATTTTGACGATTTCGGCAGAGGTGAGATGGACGTCGCCAAAGCTGATGCCGATGATGGTGAGGATGGTGACGATGATGAGTCCGAAGGCGGCTGCGGAGGCGCACTTGGCGAAGAGATAGGCGGCGACGGGCATGGGGCTTGAACGTTTGAGTTCGAGCCAGCCGGCTGCGAGATCAGAGGAGAGACCTACGCCGATGCCGAAGAGCGCAGAACCGATCAGGCCGAAGCATGCGTAGCCCGCCAGCATGTATTTTGCGAGGTGTATGCCGCTCTCGAAGGTGTGGCGGTTGGCGATGCCGAAGAGGACGTAGAGCATGACCGGGAAGCCGATGGTTGCGAGAGAAAAGGAGCGGGTGCGGATGAGTTTGATGAACTCGTACTTGGCCTCTTTGGCGTAGATGCGCGCTGGGTTTGATGTCGCGGGAAGAGAGATTGCTGTGGCGGCGGTGGACATTGGATTTCTCCTTGGCGTGTCTGGTTGCGGTCCTGAATTCAATCGGCCTTAGTTTTTGGTGAGGGCCAAGAAGGCGTCTTCGAGGGCGGGGCTGGCGATCTCGAGGCCGCTGAGGGTTTCGTCACGGCGTAGCATCTCGCGGACTACATTCTCTGCGTGGATGGCGGTGACGATGGTGGCTTCGCCGCTGTGCTCGACGTTGGTGACGGAGGGGAGGCTTTGCAGGACTTCGGCGGAGAGGCTGGTGTGGCAGCGGATGCGGCGGCCTCCGCTGTTGCGTTTGATCTCGGCTGGGGTGCCTTCGCAGATGACGCGGCCCTTGTTGATGACGATGATGCGGTCGGCGAGGGCGTCGGCCTCTTCGAGGTAGTGAGTAGTGAGGAGGACTGTCTTGCCCGTGGCGGCGAGGAGGCGGATCTCGGACCAGAGGCCGCGGCGGGCTTCGATGTCCATGCCGACGGTGGGCTCGTCGAGGAAGATGAGGTCGGGGTTGCCGCAGAGGGCGAGGGCGAAGAGGACGCGTTGTTTCTGGCCGCCGCTGAGCTGGCCGAAGAGACGCTCTTCGATGCCCTGGAGCTGGGCGATGCGGAGGATGTCCGCGATGGGGAGCGGGTTGGGGTAGTAGCTGCGGAAGAGGTCGAGATGCTCGCGGACTTTGAGCATCTCGGTGATGCGGGAGACTTGCAGCATGGCGCCGACGCGGGTGCGGGTAGCGGCTTCGCGGGGGTCGCTGCCGAAGACGCGGGTGCTGCCGGAGGTGGGGGCGATGAGGCCGAGGAGGAGCTTGATGGCGGTGGATTTGCCGGCACCGTTGGGGCCGAGGAGAGCGACGATCTCGCCGGGGCGGAGAGAGAGGTTGAGACGGTCTAATGCGAGAGCGTTGCCGTAGCGCTTGGTGACGCCGGTAAGGCTGGCGACGGGCTGGCGATGCGCGATTTGGGGGCCGTTGGTGGGGACGGCTTCGGTCTCGTAGGCGAGTGCGGTCAGGGGCATGATCGGTCTCCTGGGATGGCTTACAGGAACGATGATGCGATGGTTTGCGTCGGGGCAGTAGTGTCGGGCGTCAGGAGTTTGAGGTGACAGATGTCATGCTGTGGCTGAAGGCTACTGACAGTTTTGGGTGGGGGTGCGTGATAGAAATTGGCAATGGAAGTGGTGAATGATCGTCCTGCGTGGAAGACGTTGTTGGCTTTCGCGATTATCTACTTTGTGTGGGGATCGACTTTTCTTGCGATTCGCATTGGGGTTCATGAGGTTCCGCCTCTTCTGTTTGCGGCGATGCGGTTTGTGGTGGCGGGCGCTGTGCTCTTTGGATGGATGATGTCGAAGGGCGAGTGCTTGCCGAGTGGGCGGCAGTGGGGGTCGGTGGTTGTGATCGCTTCGCTGATCTTTGTGCTCGACTATGGGTTGCTGTTTTGGGCGGAGCAGCGGGTTGCGTCTGGGATTGCTGCGGTGATGCTGGCGATGATTCCGGCGTTTATGGCGCTGGCTGAGATTATTTTCTTGAAGACACAGCGGCTGACGGTTCGTCTGGCGTTGGCGCTGCTGGTGGGGATCGGAGGAGTGGCGGTGCTGATGAGCCACTCGTTTGACCTGGGTGGGGCGGCGATTGAGACCACCGGCGCGGTCGCGTTGATTGTGGCATCGCTGAGCTGGTCGGTGGCTTCGGTGCTGACGCGTGTGCTGCCGCTGCCGGAGTCGAAGGTGATGAGCTCGGGGGCGCAGATGCTGACCGGAGGATTGCTGCTGGTTGTTGCCGCGGCGGCGTTTGGGGAGTTTCGCGGATTTCATCCGGGGAGTGTTTCGCGTGGTGCTTGGTTGGCTTTGGCGTATCTGATTGTTGCGGGGTCGATCATTGGGTATACGGCTTATACATGGTTGATTCATCATGAGTCGCCTACGAAGGTGGCGACTTATGCGTATGTGAATCCGGTGGTGGCGGTGGTGCTTGGATATTTTTTGGGTGGTGAGGCGCTTGGTTTGCGGACGATTTTGGGGACTGTGTTTGTTTTGATTAGCGTGGTGGTGATTACTACGGCGAAGAAGGTGGTTGCTTCGCGTTGATTTGGGTCTAAGAGCTTAAAGGCGTGCTGCACGCACGGCGCGATCTGCCATCGAGGCTGACGCGCCTTCGGCGCAATTTCTGTTTGTTTGATTACATGTAGTCGACGCCGTATTTGGTGGGGATTTGGGTGAAGGCGATGCGGGTGGGGGCGGACTCGCGGGCGGGCAGCATGCCGGCGAAGTGCAGCTTGGTGTGTCCATACTTCAGGTTGAGCTTATCCATGGTGGCGGAGAGGTCGGCGCGGTTGTTGGGGTCCGCGAAGAGCCGCTGCTGCAGCTCGTTGTCGGGGATGAGGTTGTGCAGGGTGATGGCAAGGAAGAACGGTTTTTGCTGCTCGGGACCTTTAGGACACTGTCGCCATATGCCCTGCAAGGCTTCCAAGAGAGTGAGGGTGTCATTGCAGGCCTGGAATCGGGCTTCCATCCCCCAGGAAGCGTGTTCGATCCCGCTGGAGTGACGACGAGATTTTTCTGCGTGGGCGGTCTGCTCTCGCGTGAGGGCGAAGCGGATGTTGAAGGAGAGTGAGGTGGTATGGAACTTCTCCATACGCAGACGCATGGCGGCTTTGTGGAGGAGCTTGTGTGCGACAGCCCAGGCGCCGGTGATGGTGCGGAACTCGGGGGCGATGACGTGGGAGTGGCCGAGGGTTTTCTGGATGTCGGAGGTGGATGGAGCGCCGTCGTCGCCGACATCGATGCCGCGGAGCCAGTGGTAGAGACGGTCGCCCCAGACGGAGTCCCAGAGCTTATGCATGCCGTTGCGGTCGAGAGCGAGGAGCTGCTCCATGGTGGTAATGCCTTTTTTGTTGAGGCGGGCTTCGGTGCGCGCGCCTACACCGGGTAGTTCGCGGAGAGGAAGATGGGCGATGGCTCGTGGGAGCTGCGAGGGAAGCAGGCCGATGAGGCCGTCGGGCTTCTGCATGTCGCTGGCGACCTTGGCGAGATAGCGGTTGGGCGCCATGCCGATGGAGCAACGGATGGCTTCGCCTACATTCTTGTAGATGGACTGCTTGATCTCGAGGGCGATTTTGCGTGCGTTGGGCGGCTCCTGCTCGCGGCCTATGAGTTCGCAGACGGTCTCGTCGATGGAAGGTATTGAAGTGACATGGCAGGCTTGTTCGACAGCCTCCTTTACGGCGTGGGAGTACTTGGCGTACTCGGTGTGGCTGCCTTCGATGAGGATGATTCCGGGGCACAGCTTTTTGGCATCGCTGACGCGGGTGCCGGTTTTGACGCCGAAGGCCTTGGCCTCATAGCTGGCGGCGATGCAACAGGTGGTGTCGGCCATGGTGGGGACGACGCCTAGAGGGCGGCCGCGATATTCGGGGTGGATTTGCTGCTCGACGGACGCGAAGAAGCTGTTGAGGTCAATGTGGAGAAAGCGGAAGCGGTCGGGTTGGACGGGGGCGGACACGGCTCGTACAGGAGATTATATTCGCCTTTTATTTGCTTTACTAGTTGCCGCTCGATAGTTCATACCGCCGTGAAATCCAGCTATGATGCCGTTTATGACTGCAGCCCGAATTCCTTCGCGATTCTTCCGCCTCCTTCTCGCGCTTCTGCTACTCACGATGCCAGCTCTTGCGAAAGACACACCGCTTCAAGTCATCGATTGGCCCGCCACCGGTACTCCAGTTCTGCGTTTCAAGTTCAGCAAATTCAAGCAGCTCGATGGTGCAAGCACCAGCCTACGAAGCTATGTCCTCAACACAATGGTGGAGAACTTGTCGCCAAGAACGATCACGGGAGAACGTTTAGCCGTTTATCTCTTCGACAAAAACAAGGTCCGTGTAGGAGAAGACTTCATCGCATTGAACAACGTAGGACCGGGAGAATCGGTGAAGGTTGAGTTTACCGTCACGGCTTCCGGGACGCCGACGTCCGTGACGATTCAAGGCCCGGCGCAAAGCCAAAGAACCGTTTCCCTCACTGTGAATTCGATCCCGCAGGGCGCCATGGTGAAATTGGATCAGATCGAAGCGGGTACAACTCCAAGGATAATCGATGTAGGCGTTGGCAAGCACACGCTCACTTTCGGTAAAGACGGATTCACCGCAGGTATCTATCCCCTTGAGATCAGCCCCCAGGATGTTTCAGGCGGATCAGTTACCTACGAGTTAGGTGCCTCGGCCTTCGACTCCATTGAATTGCGGGACGGCAGCGTGCTCAACGGCGATTTGGTGTCCATCTCCGGTATGGATGTGGAGATCCGCGTCGGCGGCACAATCCAGCATATCGACCGCAACAAGATCAAACGCGCTATGTTTGTTCAGCGCAGTGCGGTCTTGCCGAACCTGCCTGCTGCGATTCCACCGAGCCCATAGTGTCTGGGTGCTTCGTTCGATGTTGAGGATGTTTAAGCGGTCGGGTTGGGCGTGGGACAATGCTCGTACAGGAGATTTATATTTCGCCTTTTATTTGGTTTCTTGCTCGCTCGCTAGGCCTTCACTTCTGGACGACGGCGTAGTGGATGCCGAAAGTGTCGCGGAAGTTGAGGGAGTTGTGGCTTTCGCGGAGGATGATGCAGCCGTTGGCGACGAGACCTGACTTGACGATGCCGATGTCTTGAACGGCGAAGCTCGGCAGAGGCGGGCGGGTGTTGAGCTCCTGGTCGATGCAGAGGCGAAAGGCGCCGGTGTGGTATTCGAGGTGGGTTTCGGAGCGGTTGACGAGGGTGAACTTCATCACGTTGGTGTAGAAGTTTTCGGCTCCCGTGATGTCCTGTAGGTGGATCGAGACGCAATCGGCTGAGTTGGACACTCCAGGCACCTCACGCTGGAATAGGATGCTGATGTAATCACTTCGAGGGGAGCGATGTCCAGTGTATTTCACGATGGAAGGACTGCTCTGGTGGGGCGCTGCTAGAATTCCGTTCTATGGCAGCAGCGGAGCATCCCGTTCAATCAGACATTCCTGTGGCGAAGTCACTCAATCATCAACGTAAACTCGCGGAGCTTGCAGCACGGCACGCCATTGCGGAAGAGGGCGGCGGCGAGGAGCGGCGTGAGCGGGAGCGGAAGTCGGGCAAGCTCTCGGCGAGGGAGCGGATCGACTTTCTGCTCGACGAGGGCACGTTCGAGGAGACGGACAAGTTCGTGACGCATCGTGCGACGGACTTTGGCATGGCCGAGCAGCGCGTGCCGGGGGATGGGTTTATTACCGGGTATGGTCGCGTGCATGGGCGTGTGGTGTTTGTGTTTGCGCAGGACTTTACCGTTTTCGGCGGGTCGCTCTCGGAGGCGAACGCGGCGAAGATTGTGAAGATTATGGATATGGCGATGCGGGTGGGCGCGCCGGTGATTGGGTTGAACGATTCGGGTGGGGCGCGGATTCAGGAGGGCGTGGTTTCGCTGGCTGGGTATACGGATATCTTTTTGCGGAACACGCTGGCGAGTGGAGTGGTGCCGCAGATCTCGGCGATTCTGGGGCCTTGTGCGGGCGGCGCGGTGTACTCGCCGGCGATTACGGACTTTACCGTGATGACGGAGACGACGAGTTACATGTTTGTGACGGGTCCGGATGTGATCAAGACGGTGACGCATGAGGATGTGACGAAGGAGGCGCTGGGCGGGGCGGTGACGCATAACGAGATCTCCGGCGTGGCGCACTTTATGGCGCATGACGATCAGGAGTGCCTGGCTACGGTGCGGGAGTTGCTGAGTTTTCTGCCGTCGAACAATCTCGATGATGCGCCGCGGAGGCCGACGCAGGATGATCCGGCGCGCGCGGATGCTGCGCTGGACACGATTATTCCTGAGGAGAGCAATCAGCCGTACGACATGGTGGATGTGATCTCGCGCGTGGTGGATGATGGGTATTTTTTTCAGGTGCACGAGCACTTTGCACGGAATATCGTGGTCGGGTTTGCACGCATGGCTGGGCGGCCGGTGGGGATTGTTGCGAATCAGCCTGCGTTTCTTGCGGGGGTGCTGGATATCAACGCGAGTGTGAAGGGTGCGCGGTTTGTGCGGTTCTGCGATGCGTTCAATATTCCGCTGATTACGTTTGAAGATGTGCCGGGATTTATGCCGGGGATTCAGCAGGAGCATGGCGGCATTATTCGGCATGGAGCGAAGCTGCTGTATGCGTTTGCGGAGGCGACGGTGCCAAAGCTGACGGTGATTACGCGCAAGGCTTATGGCGGGGCGTATTGTGTGATGAGTTCGAAGCATCTGCGGACGGATTTGAACCTTGCGTGGCCGACGGCGGAGATTGCGGTGATGGGGCCTGAGGGTGCGGTCAACATTGTGTACAAGCGTGAGCTGGATTTGACCGTAAAGCGCGCGGAGGCGGTTTGGCCGCAGGGCAAGGCGTTTACGGAAGAGGAGAAGTTGGCGGTTCTTGCGGAGGCGAGGAAGGACAAGGTGGACGAGTTCCGCGAGCGGTTTGCGAATCCTTATGTCGCGGCGGAGCGGGGGTATATCGACGCTGTTGTTCGGCCTAGTGAGACGCGGCGACGGTTGAACTCGGCGCTGGATATGCTGGCGACGAAGCGGGATAAGAATCCTGCCAAGAAGCATGGCAATATTCCGCTTTAGTTGGTGAGGCTGGGCGCTTTCTCAGCGTTGTCCTACGAGGACGAAGCTGCTTGGGACGGCTCGGCACTTCGTAGAGGCTGATGGATGCCAGATGGTGCCATCGGTGTAACGAATCTCATTGAGGTCCACCCAGCGCAGAGCTCCTACTTTGCTCATCCACACGTCGGCGTTCGCGAGGGTATCGTTACTAGCGTTTTTTTGCAATTCGAACGACTTCGAGATGGTGTCGTTAGTGTTTGCATCAGAGGTGAAGAGATCTGTGGGAAGGATGCGGTTCTTTGGGGTGAGACCGTAGACGGTGACCTCGACGCTTTCGATGGCAGGAGCAGATTGGCGGTCGAGGGTGAGGTGCAGGCCGAGCGCTGGTTCATTCTGTTGCGTGGAGCCAGCGGTTAGCATCTGCGTTGTTGATTGACGGTCAGCACGAAAGTTGATGGGACATCCGGTGCCTATGGGGATATTCCTAAGGACAACGGATGAGGCGTTGGATTCGGTTCGCACAGCAGCGGGAGATTGCGCGAGCACGGTTGTCGCTACGAGAAGAATGAGTGAGGTGGCGAGGCGGTGCATACGAACCTCCTGTGTTCCCTTGATCTGCTGCTAAAACATTACTCCGCGAGGGCGGCGTGTTCAAGAAGTCGGCGGCTCGCGAGTTGCACTACTGTGTGGTGCCAGTGAGGAAGATCTGTTCGGAGTGTGAGGCGATGACGCGGTAGAGGCCGAATTGACGGACGTTTTGACTGCGGAGTTCGAAGAGCAGGCTGGCGCGGTTGCTGGCTTCGGCGTCGACGACGTCGACGAAACGCATGAGGGGGGTGCGGTCGAGGTGGGCTGCGTCGGTGACGTTTTGGATGGCTGGTTTTAGTTCGCCGAGGCCGTTGTCCTGCGCGACGATGGTGACATAGCGGAGAGTGGCTCCTGTGCCTGCAGTGTGGGCGGAGTAAACGTAAGTGGCTGCGCCGCCGTAGCTGAGGGTGTAGGCTTTCAGCTCTTCATCCGACAGAAGAACGGGTGGCGGAGTATGCGCGATTGTGTGATGAGTCCCGGTGGTTGTTGTCGTCTTCTTTACAGCTGGTTTCGGAGTGGGTGGTGCTCCTGGTGTTGTGTAGGCAGCGAGTTGGGCACGAGCCATAGCCTGCATCTTTGCTAGGATTGCTGCGTGCTGAGCGGCGTCCTCCCACTCGAGGGTGAATGGGTGCGGGTCCCGGTTCGCCGCATCGGAGACGGCGACCATCTGGTGCAGATTTTGGGGGATGCCGACGAGCTTGGGAAGATCTTCCTCGGTCATGGCGCTGGTGGGCTTGCCACGATGAAGGTTGGGACGGTTGGGGTCGTCGTTGAGCGAGCCGGTGCCTGTGACGGAGTTGGTGTCGTGCGCACGCTTGGCTTCTTCGGCGGTGTGACGCTTCAGGGTGGGACGGTCAGGGTCGTTGGATGGAGTTGAAGTGCTCGCCGTTGTTGTCGAACCACTGTCTGTGGTTGAAGTGTCGGAGGTTCGGCGCGTCATGGTGGGACGATCGGGATCGTCCACGGGCGTGGTTGAGGCGGCGGATGTTGAGTTCGAACTATCAGTGCTGCGTTTCATCGTAGGGCGATCGGGGTCGTCTGCGGGTGTGCTGCCGGATGAGGCGGTCGTGCTGCTGGGGGTAGAGCTGTCGGATCTGCGGGTCATCGTAGGGCGATCGGGATCGTCCGTTGGGGTTGAAGTTGTTGAGGTTGTGCTACCGGAGGTTGTGGTGCCTGAACTTGCGGTGTCGGAGGAGCGGCGCGTCATGGTTGGACGATTCGGGTCATCACTCGTGCTACTCGTACTGGTTGATGTTCCGGAGGAGGTGCTTTTGTTGTCGGAGTGACTGCCTCCTGAGGCAACGAGGGCAGGTAGATTTTTTGAGGGTTGGAGGGGGGCGACCCTCTTTGGTGCGGCCAGGGGCTTGACGCTGCCGTAGCCGAACCAACCATCGTCGTAAGCGAGATCGCCAGTGGCTTCGACGGCCTGGAGATGCTTTGCGTAGGCGAGATCGAGGTAGCCTTTGTCGGTGCCTGCGGTTTGGAGCTCGTAGACGTTTCCGCTGAGGAGGGCGAAGGGGACGGGGCGGGCGATGTAGATGCCGGCGTCTTCGAGCTTGCCGTCGATGAAGAGGGAGACGGGGATGAGGCGGCTAGCGGTGGGTTTGGCGAAGTCGCCGGTCCACTCGTAGACGCCGACTGCGCGGACGACCTGCTCGGGCTTCGCGACCTTGTGCATCTGAGCCCAGGCAGGGCCGGTGAGGATCAGGGCAGCAAAAATGACGCGATGGAGAGTGTGTCTCATAGGCCGTTATCGAGATTAGACGCTATCTGCCGGGCAAAGTCCTATCTGGGGATGAGGATGTTCGCTACCATGCAGGGTATGGGTTTAGAGACGCTGCTCGAGGTAAAGGATCTTTCGGTAGGGTTTGGGCGGGATGAGGCTGTGAAAGGTATCTCGTTCGAGATAAATGCCGGCGAGACACTGGGGTTGGTGGGGGAGTCGGGATCGGGGAAGTCGGCGACTTCGCTCGCTGTGTTGGGGTTGTTGCCGGAGAGTGCGCAGGTGAGTGGTTCTATTCGGTTCGATGGGGAGGAGCTGCTTGCGCTGCCTGAAGAGGTGATGCGAAGGCGGCGAGGGCGGGAGATCGCGATGATCTTTCAGGAGCCGATGACTGCGCTGAACCCGGTGATGCAGGTGGGGGCGCAGATTGGGGAGGCGGTGGCGGTGCACCATCCAGAGATGGGGCGGAGAGCAGTGAGGGCGAGGGTTCTAGAGGCGATGGAGGAGGTGGGGCTGCGGGACGTCGAATTGAGGGCGAAGGACTATCCGCACCAATTTTCGGGGGGGCAGAGGCAGAGAATTCTGGTTGCGATGGCGATTGTGAATAAGCCGAGGTTGCTGATTGCGGATGAGCCGACTACGGCTTTGGATGTGACGGTGCAGGCGCAGATTCTGGAGCTGCTGAAGACGCTGAGACGTGAGCATGGGTTGGCGATGCTGTTCATCTCGCATGATCTGGCGGTGGTGTCGCAGGTGGCCGACCGTGTGGCGGTGATGCAGCATGGCATGATTGTGGAACAGGCGCAGGCCAGTAGGCTGTTTCGCGAGCCGCAACATGCTTACACGCGCAGGCTGCTGGCTTCGGTGCCGACCATGACGACGGATAGGACGAAACCGCTGGCTTCAGTTTGATACAGCGAGGCGCATGATTTCCCTGAATGGGTTAATGTCTATAGACTTGAGAGTTGTGCCTTATGTCGTTTGGGCCCTATTTCACTGTATGCGCGCGCTGGTTATTTCTGACATTCACGGGAACCTCGAAGCACTGAACGCAGTTCTTGCCGCGGCAGAGACGTATGACGTGCTGTGGAACCTTGGCGATGTGGTGGGGTATGGCGGAAGTCCGAATGAAGTAGTGGCGTTGATGTGCGCTAAGGCGCAGGTGAATGTGCGTGGGAACCATGATCGGGTGTGCTGCGGGCTGACTTCGGCGGTGGGTTTTAATCCTGTAGCGCGGGCGGCTGCGGAGTGGACTAAGAGCGAGCTGACTGCGGGGAATCTGGCGTGGCTGAAGGCGATGCCGCAGGGGCCGGTGACGCCGGAGCAGCCGGGTGTGACCTGCGTGCATGGGTCGCCGCTGAATGAGGATCAGTACATTTTGAATATGCGGGATGCGTGGGCTCCGCTGCAGCAGGCGTCGACGGCGATTACGTTCTTTGGACATACGCATTTGCAGGGTGGGTTTTCGCAGAAAGAGCATGAGTGGCACGAGATCAGGGCCCAGTTCAGGACGAGGAATGCTGCGGAGAGCTGGAAGATGCTGATTCCAGAGGGGACGCGGCACCTGATCAATCCGGGGTCGGTGGGGCAGCCGCGGGATAACGATTGGCGTGCGGCGTTTGTGCTCTACGATTCGGAGGCTCAGGCGATTGTTTATCACCGCGTGCCGTATGACCTGACGGCAGCGCAGGGGCGGATTTTGATGGCGGGGTTGCCGGAGCGACTGGCGGCTCGGCTGCGTGAGGGAAGATAATTTTTTTGCGTGGTTTTTAGTGGGGTTTTGCAAAAATGTGGGTGCAAAACGTGGTGATTGCTGGTGAAACGTGGTGAGTTAGCGGACGGCTTTTCGGGCTGAAAAATGCGCCATGGTTTTCAAAAAAAAGATTTTTTGCTGCCGGCAAGTTCAGGTTAGAAGATTATTTACTGAGGATGAGTAAGGCGACGCCGTGTTTGGGGATGTTTCGGGAGTAGATGCCGGTGCGTCTTCCGAGATCTTTGTTCTCCCAGACGTCGTGGAGAGTTGCTCCTTGACCGAAGCCGGCCTTGGAGAGGTCAAGAGCTACATCGCGTGAGTCCCCGGCGGTGTTGAAGATGCCGACAGCCACTCTTCCGTCGGCGAGAGGTTTGGTCCACACGGAGAAGTCTCCGCGCTGGTAGAGGCGCGTGGCTTGTTTGCCGAGCGAGTCCTGATCGATGGCGATTGCTTCCTTGTTGAGGAGGATGCTTTTGTCATAGGGGGACATCTTGCTGAGATCGTTGCCAGCGAGCAGAGGCGCGGCGAGGAGAGCCCAGAGGCTCATGTGGGTTCGATACTCCTCGGTGGTCATGTGGCCGTTACCGACTTCGAGCATGTCGGGATCGTTCCAGTGGCCGGGTCCGGCGAAGGGAGCGAGATCAGCCTGCTCGAGGCCGATGATGGTCATTCGACCGTAGGTGTCGTTAATGTCGTCGGTGGTTCGCCACATCTGCGCTCCGACTTGAGGGCCCCACTTCCAGGGTTCAGCGATGCCGTACTGGCAGAGGCTGTAGAAGATCGGCCGGTTGGTGGCTTTGAGAGCGTCGCCCATCTTGCGGTAGGCGTCGATCATCATCTTGAAGGCGGCATCGGTGTTGCCGTTGTTTTTTGCAGTGAGCTCGCGCATCGGATCCTGCATGGAGCAGAGGTCGTACTTGAGGAAGTCGACGCCCCAGCGGGCGTACATCTGAGCGTCCTGAACTTCGTGGCCGAGGCTGCCTTCGTAGCCTCCACAGGTCTTTGGTCCGGGCGACGAGTAGATGCCGAACTTGAGGCCCTTGGAGTGGATGTAGTCGCCGAGCGCCTTCATGTTGGGGAAGCGGCTGTTGGGATGGAGCTCTCCGTTGGCGTCGCGGGTGCCCTGCCAGGTGTCGTCGACGTTGACGTAGATGTAGCCGGCGTCGCGCATGCCGGTGGAGACCATGAGATCGGCTGCGGTACGAACGTCGGCGTCGGTGACGTGTTCTGCGAAGTGATTCCAGCTATTCCAGCCCATTGGCGGAGTGGTGGCTAGCGTGGACTGGCCGCGCAGGGTTGGAGACTGCCCGATACAGAGAAGAACGAACGGAATTAAGACAGATTTTCGAAGAAACATCGGCACTCTCCGAATCAAGAACTCCAAAAGCATACACCGTCAGCACTCGACAATTCTGTACTCACCTTCAGCGCGATTATGTGCGATCCGAAACGTTCTTCGATGTGCGAGAAATACGAGAGGATCGGCGACGGCAGAGAAGGTTGACTCTGGAGTTTAGAGTTTAGGAGGTTTGTTACGCCTCTCGTGTCACGGAAAGTTCTCACCAGTCGTGTGAATGGTTTTGTGCTCTGGGTGCAGGGTTGGCTGGGATTTCGATCAGATAACTTTCCGGAGCGCGTCGACGACCTTTCCCCCTGCCGCCTTGACGGCGGAAGCCGCCGTTTCACCCGCAGCCATGGTGTGGGTGAATGCCGATCTCCTTCGTCTCCCGGGGTGTTCGATAGCAGCTGTTTCAATCTCTCCGCCGAAGATCGCGTGCCTCTCTTCAAGGTGATCGAGCGCTGTGTTCAACTCTTCGAGTACTGCCTCGGCTTCATCTTCGACGACGATGAGTTCGATATTGATCTTTCGATAAAGCATGCCGGCACCCCTGTCTGCAATTGTATGCCTGCTCGTCTGGGAGATCGGTTTGGAGATCGGTTTTAGCCTAGGCGGTTTGTTGCTCTTCGAGGGTTAGAGAGAGCTCTTCCCATTCGGCGAGGAGGGTTGTGCGCTTGGCGCGGAGTTCGTCGAGTTGGGCAGCGTCTTTTTGGGACTGCTCGGCGGAGGTGAAGTTGCCGAGGCGGCCTTCTGCTTCGGCGATGAGGGATTCCAGGTGGGGGATCTCCTCTTCGGCGTAGCGGAGACGGTCTTCGAGCTGCTTGAGCTTGATGGGGTTGAGGCGCTTGATTGGATTGGTCGGTGGTTCGGGTGTTGGCGCGGCCGCTGTATAGACCGGAACTGGTGCGGCTGGGGTGGGGGCCAGTGAATTTGTAATCTGCTCGGTTACTTTTTCGGGGCCGCCCTGTTTGCGCCAGAGGTAGTCCTCGTAGTTGCCGGGGTAGATGTGGAGGCGGCGGTCTTCTACTTCGAAGACGCGGGTGGCGAGGCCGTCGATGAAGTAACGATCGTGCGAGACGAAGAGAATGGTGCCGGTGAAGTTGCGGATGGCGTCGAGGAGGACGTCTTTGGCGCGGAGATCGAGGTGATTGGTGGGCTCGTCAAGGAGAAGGAAGTTGCTGGGTGAGACGAGCATCTTGGCCATGGCGTAGCGGTTGCGCTCGCCGCCGGAGAGGACGCCGAGTTTCTTGAAGACGTCATCGCCGGAGAACATGAAGCAGCCGAGGAGGGAGCGAAGTTCGACGACGGGGACCTTGGTGGCAGCGGCGCTGATGTCGTCCAACATGCCGGCGTTGGGGTCGAGTACCTTGTATTGGTCCTGCGCGAAGAAGTCGGAGAGGACGTTGTGGCCTTCGCGGATGGTGCCCGCGGTGGGCTCTTCCTGTCGGCTGAGGAGGCGGATAAGGGTGGATTTCCCTGCGCCGTTGGCGCCTACGAGGGCGATGCGGTCGCCGCGTTCGATCGTGAAGCTGAGATCGTCCAGAATTAGTTTTTCGCCGCCGGTGGGCGTGGGGTAGATCTTTTTGAGGTTGTTGACTTCGATGACGGTGCGACCGCTGGCTGGGGGTTGCGGGATGGAGAAGTGGATCGTGGACTCGTCTTCTGGGACTTCGATGCGCTCGATCTTTTCGAGTTCCTTGATGCGGGACTGGACCTGCTTGGCCTTGGTGGCCTGGGCGCGGAAGCGGTTGATGAAGGCTTCGAGGGCTTCGATGCGGTCGCGCTGATTCTTGTACGCGCTCATGAGTTGGGTGCGGCGCTCTTCTTTTTGCGCGACGTACTTCTCGTAGTTGCCGTGGTAGGTGTGCATGCGCTTGTTCCAGAGTTCGACGGTTTTGTTAACGGTGACGTCGAGGAAGTAGCGGTCATGCGAGATGAGGATGTAGGCGTTGGGGTAGTCGTGGAGGTAGTTTTCGAGCCAGTTGCGGGATTCGATGTCGAGATGGTTGGTGGGCTCGTCGAGCAGTAAGAGGCTGGGTTTTTGCAGGAGGAGTTTGGCTAGCGCGATGCGCATCTGCCAGCCGCCGGAGAACTCTTCGGTGTTGCGATCCCAGTCTTCTTTGGAGAAGCCGAGGCCTCCGAGGACAGCGCCTACCTGCGAGTCGAGGTTATAGATGTCGTGCACGTGGAGCTGGTCGGCGATGTCGGAGTAGCGCTCGGCTGCTGCGGCGTACTCCTTCGATTTGGGGTCGGCTTCGGAGAGGACGGTGGTGAGGGCGATGGACTCGCGCTCGAGCTCGTGGAGGTGGTCGAAGACGGAGAGGCACTCGGCGAAGACGGTGCGGCCGCGGAGGGCGAGGCCGTCCTGCGGGAGATAGCCGAGGGTGACGCCTTTGTTGCGGGTGATGGTGCCGTAGTCGAGGGACTCGATGCCGCCGATGATTTTTAGGAGGGTGGATTTGCCGGTGCCGTTGCCGCCGACCAAGCCGGTGCGCTCGTCTGGATTGATGAGCCAGTTCGCGTCTTCAAAGAGGAGTTTTTGGCCGAAGCGTTTGCCGGCTGCTGAGAGTTGGAGCATTTGTTTCTATTTTCTCATTGGCTTGTGAAACGCGTATGTCCTGCCGGACGGGCGCCCTGCGCGGGCGGCGGTCACTTCGTGACTTGTGTACCGGTCTTGGCGGGACTTCCCCCTTGGGCCCCTCCCGTTGGTCGGCATGGACTTTTGTCTGCGAGCAGCGGGAGAACCCTCAGGTAGAGTTCAGGAAGAATCCGTCTGAGGGCTGCGGTTCGTACTTGGAGTGACTATGCGATTACGCTCGGCAGTTCTACTCTCGTTGATGGCGCTTACTAATTCTGGTTGGGCTTCGGCTCCTGCGGCGCCTGCAGCTTTGCATTGGCAGCCTTGGTCGGATGGGGCGTTTGCGCAGGCGCGAGCGGAGCATAAGTTTGTGCTGCTGGATCTGGAGGCGGTCTGGTGCCACTGGTGTCATGTGATGGATGACGTGACTTATCGTGATCCGGCGGTGGTGCGGCTGCTGAATCAGAAGTATGTGCTGGTGAAGGTGGATCAGGATTCGCGGCCGGATATTTCGAATCGATATCAGGATTATGGGTGGCCGGCGACGGTGGTGTTTGCGGCGGATGGCTCGGAGATTGTGAAGCGGCAGGGGTATCTGCCGCCGAAGTTGATGTCGTCGATGCTGCAGGCGATTATTGACGATCCTTCGCCGGGACCGAGTATCGAGAAGGAGGCTTCGTTTCGGGCTGCGGTAGATTCGGTGATCAAGCCTGTGTTGTTGGCTCGGATTGAGGCGCAGTACGAGAAGCAGTATGACAAGCCGATTGGGGGCTGGGGGTTTGTTCATAAGTATCTGGATGAGGAGTCGGTTGAGTATGCGATGCGGCAGGGTGCGCGGAATAACGCAGAGTATGCGAAGCGGGCTACGGATACGCTGCATGATGCGACGAATCTGCTGGATCCGGTTTGGGGTGGGATGTACCAGTACTCGGTGGGGCGGCACTGGACGGAGCCGCACTTTGAGAAGCTGATCTCGATTCAGGCGGATGCTTTGCGGGAGTACTCGCTGGCTTATGCGCAGACGCAGAATCCGGAGGATTTGGGCGCGGCGCAATCTGTGCATCGATACGTTACAAATTTTCTTACTGCGCCCTCTGCGGGTGTTTTCTTTGTTTCGCAGGATGCGGATCTGCATGATGGGCAGGAGAATGAGGCTTATTTCAGGCTTTCTGATGCGGGACGGAGGGCGCAGGGGATACCGCGCGTGGATACACATGTTTATGCGCGGGAGAATGGGTGGATGATCGCTGCGCTTTGTGACTACTATGCTGCGAGCGGGGATGACTCTGCGTTGGCGCAGGCGCGGAAGGCTGCAGGGTGGATTTCGGTGCATCGCAGTTTGCCTGGTGGGGGTTTTCGGCACGATGATGTAGATCCTGCTGGGCCGTACCTTGGCGATACGCTGGCGATGGGGCAGGCTTTTCTGGCGCTCTATAACGTGACGGGCGATCGACAGGATTTGAAGGCTGCTGTGGCGGCGGCTGAGTATATTGCGGTGCACTTCAAGCCTGCGTCGGTGGGTGGAGGATTTGTTACGGCGCAGACGCCTACGGATGCTGCGTATCGACCGCATCCTGACCGTGATGAGAATGTCGCGCTGGTGAGGTTTGCTTCGGCGCTTGCGCTGGCTTCAGGGGAGGAGCGGTTCCGTGCGACCGCTGGGGAGGCGATGCGTTATCTGGCGGCGGAGTCGGTTGCGTTGCAGCCGCTGTCGGCTGGGGTGTTGCTGGCGAATGAGGATATGACGGAGGCTCCGATCCACGTGACGGTGCTGGGTGTGGCGAGGAGTCCTGAGGTGGTGGCGCTGCATACGGCTGCGTTGCGGTCGATTACGTCGCATGAGGTGATTGAGGTACGTGACCCGGCTGACCCTTCGCCGCTGCCCACCAGCGTTACGTATCCTCCGCTGAAGAGGGCGGCGCTCTTTCTTTGCACGGCGCAGGCTTGTTCGTCGCCGATCTTTCGTGGTGAGGATGTGCGGGGGAAGATACAGCGGGCGCAGTTGCAGGCACAACGGTAGGCGGTGTGTGTCCTGCCGGACGGGCCTCCTGCGCGGAGTGCGGTCACTTCGTGACGGGTATACCCCTTCGGTTGGCGCTCCCGTTGGTCGCGATGCGAGATCTTTTGCCAACTAACGAGACGCAGTGTGCGAAGCCCGTATACTCCCCACGAAGTGGGCGAAAACGAACAGCGTTTTGTGGGATTGGACAGCGAGGGATGTAGGCGTTGCCGCTGTGATGTCACCTATATCTTGTTGCGGTTATAGTTAGGCGCTTTAGCGCGGGGCCTAACTTTGGCAACGCGATTGCAGATTACGTTCGCAGAGTACTCGTGTGTGGAGGCTGGTCATGGCTTATTTCGAACGGGTTCGTGATGTGATTTCGGGGCCGTTGAGCCCGGAGATTATGAGGCAGCGAGGGGCTGCCGGGTGGCAACTGGTATCGATCGAGTGGCGGCGGGAGCTGCCTGATCAGGAGGCTCCAAGGGAAGGTGTGTTCGGGGACGAGATTCCTTATGGGTTGCGGATCTCGGAGGACTGTACCCGGTTGGAGGTTCATCCCAGGGAGAACCAGACGCTGATTCTGATGATGGAGCTGCTGGGGCAGGACTTTTCGTATTCGAGTATCGTCAGCGACTTGAATGAGAAGGGTTTTCGGATGCGGAACGGTGGCCCGTGGAACCGGGTGGCGGTGTTCAACATGATGCCGCGTTTGATTGAAGTGGGGCCGAGGCTGTTTTCGTCTAAGGAGTGGAAGAGCCGGGAGAAGAGGCTGTCGCAGATGAAGGGGCCGGACGGGTTTTAATCACGGTCCGACACTCCTGACTGGTCAGGCTACTGATTTTTTGGAGTTTTGTTCTTTCGAGATTGTCACACTGCTCCGTCTAAGATACGGACTGATTGTTTATGCGCAGTGAAAGGACAATCTATGAAACTCTGTTTTGCTTTTCTGCCTCTTCTGATAGTTCCCTGCCTTGTGGCGCAGGAGCCTACGGCCGCCCCTACTCAGCTCACGATCTACAACCAGGATTTTGCTGTCGCACGCACTATGGTTCCTCTCGACCTTCATGCGGGGGTGAACGAAGTTCAAACGACGAACGTTACCAGCCAGCTTGAGCCGGACTCGGTGGTGCTTCGTGATCCCATCGGGCACAACCCCTTCCGTGTCATTGAGCAGAACTATGACGCGGCGGTGGTAAACCAGCAGTGGCTGCTCGACAAATATGAGGGCAAAACGATTGATTTCCAGACCTATGGGATGCAGGTGATCGAGACCACCACAGGCGAACGGCGCACCTTGCCGGCAACGACGGTGAAGGGAAAAATTATTCGGGCGGGCAGTCAACCGCTGATCGAAGTTGGCGGCAACATGCAGTTCCAACTGCCGGGTATGCCGCTGTTTCCTGCGACGACGGACGGGCTGGTGCTGAAACCTACGCTGCGGTGGCAGATTGAGGCGACCAAGGCCGCGCAGTTTCCTGCCGAGCTGGACTACATCACGCATGGTATGAAGTGGCAGGCCACGTATAACGTGGTGGTTCCGGAGACTACCGATACGACGGGGCCGGAGCCTGCGGATGTTATCGGATGGGTGACGATCGATAACAAGACGGGGACCGACTTTCCGCAGGCGACGATTCAGCTTATGGCCGGGGATGTATCGAAGATTCAGGAGCTGCACGCTCGCAGAGAGATGAATGGCGTTTATGCGATGTCACAGAACGTCAACGTCTCCAGTTCCGAGGTGACTCAGAAGGCGTTCGATGACTTCCATCTTTACGATCTGCATCGGGCGGTGTCGCTTCGTAATGGGGAGACCAAACAGGTGCAGTTTCTTGAGGCGTCGAATGTGACTGTCCGGCGTACCTACCAGTTTGAGGGGAACAACCCTATCGCGCAGGGGTTCTATCCCGGTTACCACAACGACCAAGTCGGCTTTGAGCGTTCGGGCAATACTCGCGTTTTGATTCTGGAGGAGATCAAGAACGCCACGTCGAATCATCTGGGAATGCCTCTGCCGGCGGGGCGGCTTCGTCTGTATCGCCGCGATACGGGCGGTCAAGTGCAGTTTGTCGGAGAGAATATGATTGCGCACACCGCAGCCGAGCAGACGTTGAAGCTGGTCAGTGGAGACGCGTTCGACCTGACTGCGGCGCGACGCCAGACGGACTTCAAAGTGGACAACACGCAGCGCTTTATTGATGAGAGCTTTGAGATAAAGCTCGATAACCAGAAAGCTCAACCGGTCACCATTCATGCGGTAGAGCACATGGGACGTGGGGAGAACTGGGAGGTGACGGCGAAGTCCGGCGACTTTACCAAGCGTGATAGTTCGACGATCGACTTTCCGGTGTCGGTGCCTGCGAAGGGTGAGACAGTACTGACCTATACCGTGCACTATAGCTGGTAGGTTGCCGGTATTTCCGGCCGGCTTCGGCTTTTGAGAGCGTGGGAGCGTCCAACAACTGAGGACCTATTTGAGCGAGACGAGTACAGAGATCATGGAGCCGACAGAACGCAAGCGCTGGTGGCGGAGGCGTTGGGTGCTGTGGACCGGTGCGGCGTTTCTGCTGGTGGCGATTGTGGGTGCGTTGGCGGTGGAGTGGGGGCTGAGGCAGATGCAGCCGCTGCTGCGGAAGAAGGTGGTGGAGACGCTTTCGGCGCGGTTTCATAGTCCGGTGGAGCTGGACCGGCTTGAGCTTTCGATGAGCAAGGAGATTATTGTTACTGGCGGTGGACTGCGGATTCTTTATCTGGCGGGGCCTACGAAGCCGGATGCTCGGCCGAACGCGCCGCCGATGGTGGTGGTCGATAGCTTTGAGTTTCGGACGGGATGGCGTGAGCTGCTGCAGCCGACGACGCGGCTGGTGACGGTGCAGGTGAAGGGGCTTCAGGTGAATATTCCGCCGAAGGAGGATCGCGGCCCGTTGATGCCGGACGATTCGAAGCGGAGCGGGCAGTCGGCGCTGGGGATTGTGGTGGACAAGATTGAGTGTACGGATGCGAAGGTGACGCTGGAGACGAACAAGCCAGGGAAGAAGCCGTTGGAGTTCGCCATCAAGAGCCTGGTGTTGACTGATGTGGGGGCGAAGAAGGCGCTGAATTACACAGCTCTGTTGGTGAATCCGAAGCCTGTGGGAGATGTGCAGTCGACGGGGCACTTTGGACCGTGGCAGGGCGACAATCCGCGGGATACGCCGATCGATGGGGATTACAGTTTTACGCACGCGGATCTGTCTTCGATTCATGGGCTGGGTGGGACTTTGTCTTCGACCGGGCAGTTTGGCGGGACGCTGGGGAAGATCACGGCGGATGGAACGACCGAGACGCCGGACTTTAGGCTGGATATCAGCGATCATGCGATGCCATTGCATACGACGTTTCATGCGGTGATCGATGGGACGACGGGGGATACGTGGCTTGATCCCGTGCACGCGAGAATCGGGCGGTCGGAGCTGACGGCGACGGGGTCGGTAACGCGGGCGGTGGGTGTGCGGGGGCATGTTACGGATTTGAATGTGGTGATGGAGAAGGGACGGATCGAGGACATGCTGGCGCTGGCGATGAAGGCCAACCCGACGCTGATGCGAGGCGCGATGACGTTGAAGATGCATCTTGTCGATCCTGCGGGGCCGGTGAGCGTATCGCGCAAGGTGAGGCTGGAGGGGACGTTTGCGATCCACGACGCGTTTTTGAATAACGAGAAGATGCAGCAGCAGCTTGATTCAATGAGCGAGAGGGCGAAGGGGAAGCCGAAGCTGGCGAATGCGCAGGATGCTGCGGTGGTGGGATCGTCGATGACGGGTAAGTTCTCGCAGGCCGATGCGGTGTTGCAGATTCCGGAGATGAACTACCAGATGCCGGGTGCGCAGGTGACGATGAGTGGGCAGGTGGAGCTGGTTCCGAGTACGTTTGAGTTTCATGGGAAGGTGAGGACGGAGGCTACGGCGTCGCAGATGGTGACGGGGTGGAAGAGTCTGCTGCTGAGCCCGTTCGACAAGATGTTGAAGAAGAATGGCGCGGGACTGGAGCTGCCGATCAAGGTGACGGGGACGCGTTCGACGTATGATCTTCGGCTGGATTTTCCGCATGACACGAATGCTCCGGCTGCGCTGCCAACTCCTGCAAAATCAGCGAAATGAGGGAATGGGAGCCTCGGGTAATGCTTCTGTTGGAGAGACAAGGACGAGGCGCTCTGCTAGTGTCAGAATTGAGAGTAATTGGTTTGCGAGTTATTCGAGCGGAAGTGGATTTGCGCAGAACGTTTTGATGCGGAGTTTGATGTCCGGACAGCCACAACTATTTCCGAACCCTGAACCGGCGGTGGCAGAACCGCCAGTGAGCCAGGGAGAACCTGTAAAGAGATCAGCGCCGGTATGGTTGCAGCGGCTGTCGCTGTTTGTGCTGGTGCTGTTTTGTGTGTACCTGGGCGTGCTGGTGATGGTGTTGCCGTGGTGGACACGGATCTGGGACCGCAACGAGTTTATTCTGGCACGGCCGTGGCTTGCGGCGGTGTTGCACAACGGCGCGGTGCGGGGGATGATCTCCGGGTTGGGGCTGTTGGATATATGGATCGGTATCTCCGAGGCGGTGCACTACCGCGACTACCGGGGATGAGCGCCGCTCGATTTTTGATCGACTGGATGAAAAAACTATGAACCCAAAGGTGCTGGAGACGCTGGAGCAGGCTCCGCTGGCGTATGAGAATGCGGATTTTTTGAACTCGCCGGATGGGCGGATGCTACGGATCCTGGCGGAGTACCAGGAGCCGATGGCGAGGTTTCGGCGGGAGCGGATTCAGGACACAGTGGTTTTCTTTGGGTCGGCGCGGTTTCGTGCGCTGGATGTGGCGAACTCGGAGCTGGAGCTGCTGGCGAATACGGGATCGACTCAACCCGCGCCGAAGGAGGAGCAACCGGCGAGGGCAGCGGAGATTGAGAGTGGCGAGGCCAGTGCGCAAAAGCTGAAGCTGGCAGAGGCTGCGGTCGAGATGGCCCGATACTACGAAGACGCGCGCCGGCTGGCGGGAATGGTGGCTTCGTGGGCGAAGACGCTGCCGGGAAGGCGGCATCGGTTTGTGGTGACCTCGGGCGGCGGGCCGGGGATTATGGAGGCGGCCAATCGCGGGGCGTACGAGGCTGGGTGCAAGACGATCGGGTTGAATATCAAGCTGCCGTTCGAGCAGCATCCGAACCCCTACATCACGCCGACGCTCAGCTTTGACTTTCATTACTTCTTCATGCGGAAGTACTGGTTTGCTTATCTGGCGAAGGCGCTGGTGGTCTTTCCTGGCGGCTTTGGGACGCTGGATGAGATGTTCGAACTGCTGACCCTGGCGCAGACGAAGAAGCTGGCGAAGAAGATCACGGTGGTGATCTACGGGTCGGAGTATTGGAAGAAGGTGATCAATCTGGAACTGCTGGCGGCGAAGGGTGCGATTGCGCAGGCCGACCTGGAGCTGTTTCAGTTTGCGGATACGCCGGAGGCGGCGTTCGCGCTGCTGAAGGCTGGGCTGACGGAGAATCATCTGGAGTCGGACTACGAACGGGAGCAGACTCGGTTGGAGAAGGAAGAGATTCCGGATCATCCGGCGCCGAGCGTGCAGGAGATGATGGGGCCTGATATCGCGAAGACGCGGTAGATTGGATCGTCACTTGATCGTTGATGCTGACGCTCTGATAGGATCTTGTCTTGGCACGAGCTTGAAGGAATCAGATCGTTCGCGGCACCTATCTTTGTACGAGGTCTTGCATGCAACGGAAGCCAAGTATTTCTGCCGCTCTTTTATTGGTCGCATTGTTGATGTTCCAAAGCTTCGGAGCGAGCCTTCTGGCTCAGGCAACTGCGCCAGCGCCTCCGCCACCTACGCCTGAGCAGCTGGATCAGTTGCTGTCGCCGATAGCGCTCTACCCTGACTCGCTGCTGGCGCAGATTACGACGGCGTCGTCGAATCCTCAGGAGATTCTGGACGTCGATAACTGGCTGGCAACGAATAAGGGTCTGAGCGGAGCGGCGTTGACGGATGCGGCGCAGAAACAGGGTTTCGATCCGGCTTTTATCGCTCTGGTGAACTTTCCGTCTGTCATCGAGATGATGGCAGAAAACATCGACGACTATGCCGCATTAGGCGAGGCGGTGTCGACGAATCAGGCAGAGGTGGCGGCTTCGGTTCAACGGCTGCGTGCCCAGGCCTATGCGTCGGGCGCGTTGCGCAGCACGCCGCAACAGCAGGTTGAGGTGCAGCAGAATAGCGGGCAGCCGGTTTATGCGATTCAGCCAGCGAATCCACAGGTAGTGTATGTGCCGCAGTATGACCCTACTGTGGTCTATGCGCCGAGCACGGGCGATGTGGTTGCAGCATCGGTGATTGGCTTCGGCTTGGGGATTGGGATCGGGGCGCTGCTAGTGAATAACCAGCCGTGGGGTTGGGGTGGCTGGGGATGGAACTGGGGCGGGCGCAGCATCTACTACAACCATGGTCCGTGGGGTGGATGGCGTGGGGGGTATCGTCCGCCGCGGCCTTACTATCGTCCTCGACCGGTGGTTTACGGGAATCGTCCGGGATACGGCGGCAACTGGGGATATCGTCCGCGGAACTATCGTCCGCCGATGTCGGCGAATCGTCCAGGGTACAGCCGACCTGGGTCTGGTCAGCCTGGTTATGGGCGACCGGGTAACCGTCCGGGAAATCGTCCGGGTGGAGTAGCAGGAAGTCGTCCGAACTACGGGAATCGCCCCGGAACTACGCCAGGATCGCGTCCCGGAACTACACCGGGCAATCGTCCTGGTGGTTCGAATGGAAGCCGCCCTGGGACTACGCCGGGAAACCGTCCGGGGAATGGAAGTCGGCCAGGGGGTGGTCAGAGTGTAGGCCGTCCGTCCCAGCCGGGGCAGGGTGGCAGGCCGCCGCAACAGACTCGACCTACGCCGCAGAGTCGACCGACACAGCCACGGCCTACGCAGAGCCGACCTGCGCCGCAGCCTCGACCGACACAACAGAGCCGACCGACAGGCCAAAGCCGGCCCTCCAACCAGAGCCGGCCCTCCCCGCAGTCGAGGCCGGCGGGGCGTCCGTCGTCGGGATCACGACCGTCATCGAACAAGGGCTCGGGCGGTAAGCCTAGATAGATTCGGTTGCACTCTCGGTGCTGGAGACGGCGACGTGCTGTGTCCGGCATGATCCAATCCGGATGAACGATGGCACTTGACGCGGACGCGCCTGGATTGCGTTAGGGAACTGGCTACAACCTTCGGGGAATCATTGTAGATACGGGGTTTAGGGATTTTGAAGCTGCATTGTTGGTGCAGTCACACCCTCGTCACATATTGACTCCATACTGCACTCGTAAGCAGCCTGAGGGCTTACGAGCCAAGGGGGGTTACCCGATGAGCCAGTCGAGCGTGTCGTACCTGTGGAGGGAACCGGAGGCGGCGAGGGGTTTTACCACGGGCGTGTCGCTGCATAGCCATACCAACCAGTCTAAAGAGACCTTGGATTTCATCACGGAGCTCTCGAAGGAGTGGAGCTTTTTGCAGCCGGTGATCCGATGGGGCGAGCGGCGAAGCAAGAGGCTGACGGGGATCAATCCTAATTATGCGCGGGCTTACTGGACTCCGCCGTTGACGCCTAGCCTGGCGTTCGATCTGGAGCGAAAGCAGATTGAAGACAAGCTTCAGATTCAGGGGCTCGTATCGATCACCGATCATGACGACATCAATGCGCCGATGCTGCTGCGGACGGTTCCTTCTTCGCGGCACATTCCGGTTTCGGTGGAGTGGACCGTTCCGTTTGGTGCGACGGCGTTCCACCTGGGGATTCATAATCTGCCGAGTGCGACCGGAGCGGAGTGGATGGAGCGGCTGGCTGCATTTACAGCCATACCGGTGGCGACGCGCGCCCCGAAGCTGCTGACGGAGCTGCTGGCGGAGATGGATGAGCTGCCCGGAGTGCTGATCGTGTTCAACCACCCGCTGTGGGATCTGTACCGGGTGGGTACGGAGAAGCACGAGGTGCTGGTGAACGAGTTTCTGGCGGTGAATGGACAGTTTGTCCATGCGCTGGAGCTGAACGGGTTGCGCGACTGGAAGGAGAATCGCGAGACTTCAACGCTGGCAGGTAAGTGGAATCAGCTGGTGATCAGCGGGGGCGACCGGCATGGTGTTGAGCCGAACGCGAATGTAAACCTGACGCGGGCGACGAGCTTCAACGAGTTTGTACATGAGGTGAGGCGCGAGCGGCAGAGCCATGTGCTGTTTATGCCACAGTATGCCGAGCCGTGGAAACATCGGATTTTGCAGTCGACGATTGATGCGATCAGGAACTATCCGGAGTTTCCGGAGGGGTCGAGACTGTGGGACGAGCGGGTCTATCACCCGGATGCTGAGGGTGTGATTCAGCCGATGACGCGGCTTTGGACGACGGGGTATGCTCCTGCGTTCTTCCGGGCTGCGCTGGTGATGGTGCGGATGATGGGAGCAGGGCCGGTTTCGAGCGGGCTGCGCATGGCCTGGAATGACAGCGGCGAGATGAGGGCTACGCTGGCGAAGCTGGATGCTTGATTATCGAGATATGCTCGGCTTAAAAGTTGCTTAAGTTCGCCCTGCGCGGGCGGCGCCCACTTCGTGGGGTGTATACCGG
>Ga0302220_10000784_pt1 | contig 25821 bp, 21 predicted proteins | sample II_Palsa_E1_3_FD_194572 | JGI IMG/M metagenome (GOLD analysis project Ga0302220, IMG submission 194572) | Peat permafrost microbial communities from Stordalen Mire near Abisko, Sweden - II_Palsa_E1_3 | ecosystem: Environmental > Terrestrial > Soil > Palsa > Peat permafrost | place: Sweden...
AGGACGGCCCTGATCGTATCCTTGACTGTGCCCACCAGCCCGAGCGTAAGTGGTGCCCGATGGCCGAGCTGTGAGCCCTTCCAGTCGATCTGCACAATCTTCGCGTTGCTCGGATAGAACGGGCGATACGGAAAGTCCGTGCCCAGCATCAGCAGCGTCTCGCAGGATTCCATAGCGTGATAGCCCGAGCTGAAACCGATCAGCCCGGTCATGCCAACATCGTAGAGGTTATCCCATTCAACAAACTGCTTGCCACGCAGCGCGTGGACTACTGGCGCTCCGAGCGTATCGGCCAGCGCGACAACTTCATCGTGCGCGCCGGCTGTGCCGCTTCCACACAACAACGTGACGTCTCTCGATCTGTTGAGCAGGTCTGCCAGCCGGTCAAGGTCAGCGTCCGCGGGGACGATTGACGGGGGGGCCGTTTCCGTCCAGCTTACGACTGCCTCGGGACACTCCAGCAACGCGACGTCGCCCGGCAACACGATGACCGCGACGCCACGCTCCTCGATGGCGGTGCGCATCGCACGCGCGAGCACACGCGGAAACTGCTCGGCATTTGTCACGAGTTCCACGAAATGACTGCATTCCCGGAAGAGCTCCTGAGGATGGGTCTCCTGGAAGTAGCCGAGCCCGATTTCCGTGGACGGAATATGCGCCGCAATCGCGAGCACCGGTTGGTGATTGCGATGGCAGTCGAACAGTCCATTGATCAGATGAAGGTTGCCTGGACCGCAACTGCCTGCGCACACGGCGAGCCGCCCTGTCGATGCGGCATCGGCCCCAGCGGCGAACGCGGCGCTCTCCTCGTGACGAGTGTGCATCCAGCGGATCGAGCCGATCTGGTCCAGGCTGAACGCCAGTCCATTCAAGCTGTCGCCCGTCACGCCCCAGATTCTCTCGACGCCCGCGGCCTCAAGGGTTTTTGCCAGATAATCGGCGATAGTCTGCTTGCCCATGATTCGTTCCTAAGGGAAAAAAATCGCAATATAGTTTAAATTCGACTTTGGGCCGCCCCGGGACCGCAACAAGTCGAACGGTGCATAACCCCGCGCCAGTACTTCGAGCGCAAGCGCCAGGAGGAACCGCAGGCCTCAACTGAATATGAAGGCATACGCTTCAACGCCAGGATCGAGAAACTCGATAGAGAAGGTTGTGGTCTGTGACCACGTTCTCATCAGCACTGCGTATCGAACCTGCCACGAGACCAAGATACGTCTCTGCGCATAAAAATGAAATAATACGAACTGGTGCTATCGCCCCTTCTCAGGCGTAGGCAGTTCATACATGCATATGCGCCGTGTAGCTCATAGATGCGATACTAACGACGGGAGTCGTGCGAGAGATGCGGCGCGCAAAGTATAGGCAAGCGCGTATCAATTCGGGCGCCATACGCAAGTATGAAACCCGGATACGCACGTTGGGGCGCAGACATCGGTTTGTACACGGGTCTCGCAATCGCTTTCGACAAACAAGACGGACACCGGCTTGAAAGCGTCGCCACGGCGCAAAACTCAGACTATGGTTTTCCCAAAACGAGCGCGAGGTAATGTTCGATGGCAGCGGGATCGACAGGTTTCTCCAACAGCGCCAACGCGCCGTTTGCCATGACCTTCGCCCGGAGAGCCGCGGTAGGGAACGCTGTGACAAAAATGGTCGGCAGTGCATAGCCTAGTTGGAGAAGGCGAGCATGCATCTCGACACCGGACATCCGCGGCATTCGCACATCGGAAATGAGACATGACGTTTCGGCGATGTGCTCGGACTGGAGAAACGCCTCCGGCGAGGCGAATACGTTCGCCTGCCAGCCTAGCGAACGAACCAAACCGGAAGTAGCGGCGCGAACGGCGTCATCGTCGTCCACAATCGAAATAATGTGAGCGGTACGCACGCCACGGACCTCGCTCTTCAAGTGAGATGTGCGCACAGAAGGACTTGCACCGTACGCATCTATGATGACTATCGTAGCGTTTGACGCGCCAACCGGAAATCATACCTACGTATAGGTGTATAAGGGTCAAATCGGCGATGAAATAGCCGCCACGGCCGGGCAGATAGTCAGGACGATCCGTCTTTGCAGCCGCGTGCGGATTCCGCAATGGTCGCAGTCGCGACACGCCGGCACAGCATGCGGCTCAAAGAGACTACGGGTGGTGAGGGGACACATGGATCGCTTCGGCCTTTCTAACCAGCTCCGCGACGGAACGCAACCCCATCTTCTTCATCATCTGGCCACGATGGATTTTCACGGTGATTTCGCTCAAGCCCATTTCCGACGCTATCTGCTTGTTCATCAAGCCAGCCAGCACAAATCCAAGCACTTCCCGCTCGCGCGGCGTCAGCGAACTGTACGAGGTCCTCACTGCTGCGAGTGACCGCTCGATCGCAATGCGCTCGCCATCTTGTTTCAACGCGTGTGCCACCGCGTCCAGCATATCCTGATCGCGAAACGGCTTAGAAAAGAAGTCGAGTGCCCCCGCTTTCATAGCCCTGACAGACATCTCGATGTCGCCATGCCCCGTAATGAACAGGATAGGGATTTTCAAGCCCGTCTTTGTGATATCTCGCTGAAAGGTGAGGCCACTCTCGCCGCGTAGCCTGACGTCAAGAATCAGGCAGCTCGGCACGTCATATCTCGGAAAGCTCAGAAATTGGTTGGGCGATTCGAATGCCTCGACGCGCAATCCGATTGAGCGCAGTAGTCCGCCAAGTGCCTCGCGCATCGACTCGTCGTCGTCCACTATGTATACAACCGGCGTTTCGTTTGCGCTGCTGCTTCGAGGCGGCGTCGAAAGTGTTCCCGAAATCATCTCGTACTCCTTTTAACCGATAAGATTATGCGGTAACGTCAGCTTTCAAAGTTCCGACTTTCTTGCCTTGTTCAGGCATGGGGACGTCTGGAGAAATATTCGCCATTATAGGTCGCTGAGCATCGTGGCGCAAACGAATTGCTAGATAAGTCTAAGTCGCAAGTGGGACTGCGATGGACACCCGGATATTTCCGTATGATGTTTGCGTCGGATACCACCCACGGGTCCGCGTCAGTCGCTCCACTTCAACCAGCATCCCACCGTCCCTGGGGGACAAGCGCTTCGCTCACGGCCATCGAGAGTCGAGCGCCCTTTCGGTTGCCATGGGTTGGGGAACAGAAAATCGAAAGCACGCGCCGCATCGAATATTGGAATTTGCCTCCATACGACCGCCGTGAGCCTCGATGATCGATTTGCAAATCGACAGCCCCATGCCCATGCCGGAGTCTTTCGTGGTGACAAACGAGTCGAAGAGCGTAGCCGTCACCTCATCAGTGATACCAGGTCCCGTACCGATCGCATCAGGAGCAGCTCGAGGACCGGCTTCAGGCGCTGAGAGGCCTTCAGGAGGGCCATATTCAATTGGCTTTGAGCGAGGGCTACGTCGACACGTTGATTGATGAAGTACTCGCCCCGTTCTGCGCGCAATATCCAAAGCTGGACGTTGGAATCGGCATGTTGCCAGTCGAGGTCGTCGTCGTCGAGGTCGCGCAAGGCCGTGCCCACATTGGACTTGCTTACAATCCGGCGCCGCATCCGCGGGTCGAATATCGCGCGAGTTCGTCGCAGCCTGTCGTTCTGCTGGTCCCCAAGGATCACCCCTTAGCACTCCGGGGAGGATCGGCCAGTGTTGACGATATGCTTACCTACCCGCTTGCCTTGACGGCCCCTGCGTACGGGATTGGACAGTTCGCAAACATGCTCGCGTTTGCGGAGAACATCGAGATTCGGCCCAGCCTGACCACCAATTCCCTGACAGCGCTGAAGCGCTTCGTCGCGTCAGGGAATTTCGTGACACTGATTGGCGAGTTCGCGGCTTATCGGGAAATCGCGTCTGGAGAATTGCCTGTCGTGCCCATCGATCATCCGTTGTTTCTTGGGGTCAGGGCCAGAGTCCTCTTGAAATCCGGCAGACCCCTGGTCGCTGCTGCGCAAGAGTTGCTTGACTGGATCTTGGGCCGGATGCAAATGTTTGCGCGGGACGCCAGTGCGGACTCCGGACTCCTGATATGTCTCAGGGCATTTCCCTTTCCCGCCATTTCCACTAAAGCCCTGTTCCCCAAGCGTCATGTTCTGTATTTGTGATGCACGATGTTTCGTCGTTTCGACCCCATGCCAAAGGATGATCTAGTCACTCATAAGCACTACCTTTCCAACCCTTTTAGGTGTTGAGATAAAGGGTGGCCGAAGATATTCTTCATGGCGAGGACTTACGGGCACAAAGCAAGGGCGGTTTCAAGGGAAACGCTAGACACTGAAGGCGATCATTGCGTGAGGAGCTTGGAGACTTCCGACGTCGTGCCACTCCAGAGACTGAAGTCGGCAGAAAACGGTGCGTATTCGCAAATGTCACTCTAAAGAAAAAGACTTCATCGCCATATCCACAAACAAGGGTGTTCACGCACCTGCAGTTTGGCGAACCTGCTTGTTTGATCGGCACATTTAGTTTCGGCGGTTTCGCGGGCGCAAAAAACGACCGCTGATAAACACGTTCGTTCGAAAGTTGTTGAAGTTTTCAATACTCGTTGAGGCCACGTTGGAAACAGATAAAAAATTGCCGTCCGAAGCGCTTGTATATGTTGTTGACGATGACGCATCTACCCAAACGACGCAAGATGGTGGTGTCGCGCCGCGAGCGTTGCGTACCGACCCTTCCCAATGAGGTTTGGAGCCTGGATTTCGTAGCGGATCAGTTGGCCGATGGCACCCGCTTGCGAGCCTTGACGGTCGTAGACGTCTTCAGCCGTGAAGCGCTCGCCATTGAGGTTGGACAGCGCCTGCGCGCAGAGGATGTCGTGTCTGTGTTGAATCGACTGGTGGCTCAACGCCGGGCGCCACGATTCCTGTTTGCCGATAACGGTAGCGAATTCTCAGGTCGTCTACTGGATATGTGGGCATACCACTACAAGGTACAGATCGACTTCAGCCGTCCGGGCAAGCCCACAGATAACAGCTTCATCGAAACGTTCAATGGCTCATTCAGGGACGAGTGCCTGAATCTGCATTGGTTTGAATCGCTGGCTGAAGCGAAACGCGAGATCGAGGCCTGGCGTCGGGACTACAATGAGATTCGGCCTCACATGGCTCTTAAGGATTTGACGCCGGGCGAATTCGCCCGGCAATACGGCCATCGACCTACGATCGAAGGCTTCTGAAACGCCCGACACTAACTCTGGAGCCCGTCCAGAATATCCAAGCGGCTCAAAGTTTGTCCTGTCCTACCAGGAAGACGCCCGGATGTCAGGGGGCGCGAGCCGCAGTCTGATTGCGATCTGCGCTGAGGGATGCATCTGGTTTCCGGCGTTGATACATTTGAACCCGCTGACGTATCTGGCTTGTATCAAGACAACCGCTCAATTGCAAGATCGTGTACCACCGTCACCTGTAGATACATTGCGACATAAATATCCGTCGGGCATTCGGACTCGCTGGTGTAAGTCGGCCGCATTCCGGTACACCAAGGTGTTAGATGGCTAAACGAAGAGGGTGTGCAAGGTATCCCCACGTAGCATGGTTTATATAGGAATTTGGCAGTACCTTTAGTACAACGCGGTGCACAACAGGCCTTTCGCCAGGACGCAGCACCCACGTGACAGCGTATGTACCGAGCCTGAAAACGACGCCCCCGAAAAGCTCACTTCGCGGTGTTTTACCCAGACTTCGGCTAACGTAGCAACGACTGAATCAGGGTGCAAATATGTCCACGTCAATTACGCTTCTGGCCAATGGGTACATCGAAGTTGCCTGTGCAGACCCGTGGCTTTCACCGCTCCTTCCGCATTACATCATCCGGCGCACTTTGGACTACACATCAGTCTGCATTCAATAGTTACGGAGTGAGCTATGCCTTCGAGAAAAATATTATCAATATTTTTGCAAACGAATCGACTAATCAGCGAGGTTCACTATGCGCCTGAAAAACCCGTTTGAGCCTGCGCGATCAGGCCGTGTAGCCAGGGCGCATCGTCAGGACGTGAGCATGTCGCGCTCGCACTACCATCACCCTGGTGTACCAGCAACCTGCAGCGAGGGCCCCATGAACGAGCTTCGTGAAATGCAGCTTTCACCTATCACCTGGAATCCTCGCCTCGGCATCTACGAAAGTCAGGAACCGATTCACCACCCCAGCCCTGCCCTCGGGACAATCACGCAATCGGTAGTGATTCTCGCGGCTATCTGGACGCTATGCGAATTGCCGTTGGAACTGTTGGTCAGTCCAACGGCCCTTGAGATCGCAGCGTCCATCATTGGGAAACTGATCTGGCTGTCTTTGACACTTTGGGCGTTGACCGGCGGCCAGCCGGCGAAAGCTATCTTTGCCTTTTGCTGCGGCGCGAGCGCGCTGGCCATTGCTTCCGGGTTACTGGACGAGCGCCAGTTTTTTGTTTGGGGATTTTGTTTATCGGCGGTCGAGTGCGCGTTGAAAGCTGCGGCGTTCCTCTTGATCGTCGCACCGACCGCCCGGCGAGCTGCGCGGTAGCCTGCCTGTTTGCGCGTCATCCAAGCCTTCCGAGCGTGTTGGGAATCGCGTCAGGGGCAAGCTCACGCGATGACGCCATAAAGCAGCCCATATACATGCCGGCAATCGACATTTCGGCAATCGCTTACATAACACTTCAGCTGGCCAGGTGAAAAACCACGACTGGCGGACATCGGACGCCAGTTCACCGGTACCCTTCAGGTTCGGACAGCCGCCCATATTTTCAGCATGCCACGGTCAATCCATCACTTAAGATCCCAAGCGACGGCTATGCTGTCTGCTTTCGATATAAGATTACTCCCCCGCCTACCGACCCTATATTGCTCAACGTAAATTGAGGGGCGTCGTTCTTCAACGGTTTCAAAGCGACGTATATCAGGATCGCTAACTCACCCCGGAAGACCTGGCTTTAACTTTTCAGCGTATTCGCTACATCACGTCCACGCCTGAAGAACTGACATGCAAAACGATCCGAAGGAAAGTCTCCTCGACCCCGGCGCGCCGCTGCAAGCTAAACGCAGGACATTTGTGACTATGGCAGGAGCGCTCAGTGCCGCCCTCGCGTCGCCAACGCTGTTTGAATCGCTTGGCCCCTGGGCGCGACCCTCGCCGCGGCGTCAGGGTTGGGATTGCCGGTCGGCCTCGTGCAGGGTCTTATTGTCACGCGTCTGGCGATTCCGCCGTTCATCGCGACGCTTGCCGCATTTTCGTACCTGAGGGGCGCGGCCTTTATCGCGTCCGACGGCGCAACGATCGCCGGTCTCGGCGACGGCTTTTCAATGATCGCCAATACGAACGTTCCCGTCGCCGTCAGCGTTGCAGTCTTTCTGTTCGCCGTGTTGATCGTAACCACGCGCAGGGTGATGTCGTGGATGAAACCCGCGAACAAGGGCAAGACGCGTCCCGTTGACCCCGTTTTTACAGGTGTCTTTGTCCTGGGGGCGCTCCTTGGCGCATGGGCGTTCGGTCGCTACCGGGGCATTCCGTCGCCGGTCGTCGCGCTCCTGGTCGTGATCGGAGCGGCGACCTTTGTCGCTAGCAACACGGCCTTCGGCCGCCCCATCTACGCGATCGGCGCTAACCCGGAAGCGGCGCGACGCGTCGGTATCAACGTGAAGGGAACGCTAGTCGGGCTGTTTTTGCTGTCCAGCCTGCTCGCTACGCTCCGTGCGCTGATCCAGACATCGCGTCTCGACGCGGGATCCCCCGACACCGCTGAGTTCCTTGCATTGGATGCCATCTCGGCCTGCGTTACCGGCGGCACCAGTCTCTCAGGACGCCGTGGCACCGTCGCAGGTTCGGCGCTCGGAGCGCTGATCGCCAACGGCCTGAGCAGGATGGGAATCAACACGTATTGGCAATTGGTTACCACCGGCACAGTGCTCGTTGCAGCATTGACGATCCACCGCGTCACCCGCCAAGGAGAGCAAACATGAGCGAGAAGCTCACTGTCGAAGCGCGCCAGTTGACGAAGAACTATCACGCGGTTCAAGCCATTGTCGATGGCATGTTCAAAATCCGGCATGCCGAAATCGTCGGCTTCGCGCGCGATAACGGCGCCGGCAAGTCGACGCTCATGGAAATGGTCGCAGGCAGCGTCCAGGCGTCGACGGGACATCTGTTCATCGAAGGGGGCGAACGCAAAGTCTGGAGCCCGGCCGCGGTGCGCAATGAAGGCATCGAAATGGTCTATCAGGACCTCGCGCTATGCGACAACCTCAATGTGTACGAGAACACCTTTCTCGGTCGCGAACTCAAGGTGCGCAAGAGCGGCAGGCTCGTGCTCGATCATGCGACCATGCACCACCGCGCCCACGCGTTACTTGACCGCTTGCATGTCCAATTGAACTCGCTTGTCGACCCGGTGAGCTGTCTTTCCGGCGGACAGCGCCAGATGGTTGCGATCTGCCGTGCAACAGCGTTCTCACCGAAGAACATCATCATGGATGAACCGACCGCAGCGCTGTTAGTCAACACAAGCCGACCGCTGATGGACCTCATCCGACGGCTCCCGAGCGAGGGCACGGCAGTCATGATCGTCTCTCAGACCTGTTAGAGACAAGCAGGCGCATCTACGTTGTGCGCCGCGGAGTCGTGGCAAATGAATTGAATACCTCCGAGACGACCGAACATGCTTTGCTACGCGCGATGGCCGGGCTTGATGAACCTGTGATTCAAGATGCAATGTGAGTAGAAGCAACCAGCGCGGCGAGAGACCTGTTCAGTCGATGGAGTTAGCCGCCGGGAGCTCGAAACAGAAGCGAGCACCGCCATGGGCGGATTCGCTGTCCGCCACGATGCTGCCGCCGTGGGCCTCGATGATCGAACGACAGATGGCCAATCCCATGCCCATGCCATCCTGCTTCGTCGTGAAGAAACTCTCAAACAAATAGTCGAGTTGCTCAGGGGCGATGCCCGGGCCACTGTCCTCGACCGCGCAGCGCAGTGTCCCGACATCGGGCATGGTGGTGCGGATGGTAATCCTGCGCTCCGGGCTTTGTGCATGCTCCATTGCCTGCATGGCGTTGACCGCGAGATTGACAATGACTTGCTGAAACTGGACGCGGTCAGCAAGTAACTTCGGTGCTCCCAAAGCGGCGTGGTGCGATACCGTGACGTTGCACATCTGGACTTCGTGACGGAGAAACATGAGCGCTCCATCGATCAGTTCGTCAAGCGACACCAGCGTATGCTTGGGCGCTTGCCGAATCGCCATCGCGCGAATGCGGCTAACAATGTCTGCTGCACGATGCGCATCGGCGAGTATGCGTGTGTTCGTCTGGCGTGCCTCTCCAATATCGGGCACCGGCCGGTCAAGCCAGCGTTGCGCAGCCTGGCAATTTGTCACAATGGCGGCAAGCGGCTGCTTCAATTCGTGCGCGATCGAGGCAGTCAGTTCGCCCAGCATCGAGATGCGCGCAGCATGCGCAAAGTCCGCCTGCAGCCGCTGCAGCATTTCCTGTGCGCGGATACGCTCGGTCAGGTCGACCAGACTGATCAGCGCGATGCTCAGATCGTCGGCAGGACGGGGGCGTGCGACGGTAAACTGAACGTCGATGATTCGTCCATCAAGAGTCGCGAGTTTCGTGGTTTCCTGAAAGAGCTCCTCGCCGCGATACCGGCTTTCCAGGACTCGTCGGAAAGTGCCGGGGCTCTGATTCCACACCCAGGGCACAGGACCGAGTAACTCACTGCGGTCCCGCGCACCGAACATCTGCACCGCGCAGTTGTTGACCTCTTCGACGACAAGCACCCCTTGCGCGCGGCGCAGCCACTCCGGATGCTCGTCAATGTAGGCCGACAGGTTCTCGACGCCCTGCGCCCGCAGGTGGGTCAACATGGCGATCAAAGGCCGGGCGTCTGTCTGCCACAGTCCGACCGGCATATCGCGAAAGAGACTACGGTAACGGTGTTCGCTGCGCTCGAGTGCGGCGTGAGCTTGCTTGGGCACGGTGACATCCATCAGCGCGCCGACGAACTGTAATTGTCCTGGCTCATCTGTGACGACATGGGCCACAGTGTGGAGGTGCTTGATCGATCCATCGGGCATCACCAACCGATGCTCGATATCGAATCCCTGCTTGTCGTTCGCAGCGTGGTCGATCACCTGCTGAACAAGGGCAACGTCGTCCGGATGCACTCGGGCGAGCAGCAGCTCCACCGTGAGCCTGGTTCCCGAACCATACTCAAGCATTCGAAAGCTTTCGTCGGACCAAAAGATTTCTCCGCTCGAGACGTGCCAGTCAAAGCTAGCCGTGTGGCAGAGCCGTTGGGCGTCAGCCAGCAGGGCTTCAGCGTGCTGCAGGTCGGCGTAGAGGCGCGTATTCTCCAGCGAAATCGCTGCCTGTGAAGCCATTAGGCTCAGCACAGCAATGCGGGCCGGCGTAAAAACGTGAGGAGTCAGGCTGTTCTCGAGGTACAGCACACCGATCAACTTGGTCTGCTTGATCAGCGGCAGGCAGAGAATCGACCGGCAGTCGTTACGGCGGACGTACTCGTCGCCCGAGAATGGACTCTGGTCCGATGCATCGTCGAGCAGCACGCTGTCCCGGGTTCGGATGACGTAGCGCAAAACCGACTCAGGCAATGCCTCGGGCGTAACCCGCATTCGCGGCAGACGGACCACGATCGCATCACGCACCGTCGTGGCTTCCGCTTCAATCCGCAACTCGTCGCCTCGCGGCAGGATCAGCAGGCCCCGGTCGGCGCCGGCGTGCTCCAGCGCAAGCACCATCAGCGCGTGGATCAATTCATTCAGGTCGATCTCGCTAAAGACCGCCTGCGATACCTTGACGACCGTCGCGAGATCCAATTGCTCTGCCGACGTCGCAATCGTGCTGTCAAGGCGTGCCGAATCGTGGCGTAGTTGCGGGTGGGTCTGGTCCAATTGACGGACCTTGCCGTCCGCACCCCAACGGACGTAGCAAGACCGCGCGTTCCCGAGATAGGTGTCGGCGATCGTGTCGAAGCCGCGCTCCGAATAGAATTTCGCGGCGAGTTCATGCGCGATGCCCTGATTCTGGATGAAGCCATGCTCGCGGGCGGAGCTTATAGCCTCCTCATAGAAGTGCATGGCGTCGAGGTCTCGACCCTCGATGCGCGCAATCTCCGCTGAGACCAGCGCGTAGCGGTTGCGATAGTTCTCGGGGCAGTTATCGGCCCAAAGCTTAAATTTCTTAAGTCCCGCGTTGAGGACGTGCCGGTAATCCTCCTGCTGCGCGGCAGAAGCTGTCGGGTAGAGCGCAGTCAGGGTGAGCGCGTGAAAGAAGTGATAGGTCGCCTCGATCGGCATGGCCATGGCAGCGCCTAGCACAGGCTCTGCCCGGACTGAGCAGTCCAGTGCCTCCGCGTACCGGCCGTTAAGGAAGGCAAGCATCTGCTTCATGACGTGATAGAAGACGATGCCGCAGCCGAAGCTCGCCTTGACGATAGCGGCAAAGCAGGCCGCTTCGTCGAACGAGTCGTCGTCGAAGGCCAGCGTTTCTCTTGTCCGGCCCTGGAGGCAGGCGACGAATTGCTGCTCGAGTCGTATGGTCTCGCAAACGGCAACGTTGTGGCTTTGCTGCGCGAACGCAGCATATTTCATCGATAGCGCCTGCACATCCTTAAGGCAATCCCCCTTCTCGATCAACTGCCAGAGGGTTTCGAACGCGAGATAGCCTGCAAAAACGAGATCACCCACCTCAAGGCAGGCGAGAATGGCCCGTTCCACGATCGGCAGGTCAGTCGCGATATGGCTTCGCCAGAAATTGATGTGGTCGCCGTGCAGGTGAAGCAATTTCCCCCGCAAGCGAGGATTGTTGAATTTTTCGTTTAGCTGCAGCGACATCTCCGAGAATTGGACCGCGGAGGGTATGTCGCCAACAAGCGAAACCAGCATGAGCGAATAGTTGCCGTAACCAAAGCTCGACTGGTCGGTATTGCCGTGCTGCATGGAAAGGTTGACCGCCTTGAGGGTGATCAGGGGATAGAGCATCGGTCTTCCGATATACGCGCAGGGCATCGCTTCGACGAGCAGATTGATGATCGCACGCGTAGCCGGGTCGGCCGCCACCGGAGCATCGACAAGCTCGCCAATGAGGCGTCCTCCAAGATTGATCGGGATATCCCTGAACTCGGCATCGATCGCTTCCTGAATGCCCCGATCGGATTCGGGGAAGATCACGCCAAAATCCCGGAGCGCATCGAGTGCCGCCGAGGAGCTGTCGTCATATTTACCGGCGACCTGGTAGAGCTTCATGCGCAGGCTATAGACTTTGGCCCGATCGAGATTGGTGTGTGCCTCGCCCAGGATCATCTCGAACAGCGCGTCCGCCGCGGGAAAATTTCCAACCAGATATTCGCACTCGGAGAACGCAAGGTAGAGGTCCAACGTCAGTGGATAGCGTTGTTTCCAGGCATCTGGCGACAGCAGCGCGGTGGCCTGCGCCAGATAGTTGCGGGCGGAGGCATAGGCAGTCGAACTCATGGCGCGCTTACCCGCCATGAGGTTCAGTTCGACGACCCATTCCCGTTCCGCCTCAATCGTGATCAGCGCAGCGCCGCGATTGAGATGGTTCACGATGTCGAAGATCGTCTCTTCAAGGTCTTCGGGCGCTGCACGTGACGCGATCACCCGGCCAATCCGTAGATGCACGGCGGCGCGCTCGCCCTCGGGGATAAGGGCATAAGCCGCCTCATGCACGCGATCGTGGACGAATGTATAGGCGTGCTCCACGCGAAAGACAAGGCCCACCCGAACGGCTTCCCACAGTTCCCCGTGGATCTTTTCCGTGGATCCTCTGTGAACCAGCGTCAGCGTGGCGACCTCGGCTGTGTTTCCGAGGCACGCGAGTTGCCCTAACGCATCCTGTGTTGTGTCAGGTAGACGGCTCAGTTTTGCGGCCAGGAGGTCCGCGACGTTCTCGGTAAAGCCCTTGGCGCGAATGCGTTGCAGATCCCAGAGCCACGCGAATGTGTGATGGTCAAAGGCGAGCAGTTCTTCCTCGGTCAGGGCCATCAGGAACTGGATTGCAAAGAACGGATTACCGCCTGTCTTCTCATGGACCAACTGCGCGAGTGGCTGGGCCATCTCCTGGTCGCAGTGAAGCGAATCGGCGACCAGATGCCCGATGCTTTCAGGCGTAAGGGGCGCAAGAGTCGTCTCCTGGACCCGTCCTCCGGCATCGCGGATCAACTCCAGTGTCCGCGTGAGCGCGTGCGATGGCCCGACCTCGTTGTCCCGATAGGCGCCGACCAACAGAAGGTGTCGCACCTCCGGGTGTGTGACGAGGTGTTCGATCAAGTCGAGCGTCGCCGTGTCCAGCCATTGCAAGTCATCGACAAACAATGCGAGCGGATGTTCTGGGCAGGCGAACACACCGATGAATCGACGGAATACGATCTGAAAGCGATTTTGTGCGTCTTGCGGCGGGAGGGTAGGGACGGGCCGTTGCTCGCCGATAACAAGGGCAAGCTCCGGGATCAGATTTACCATCAACTGGCCATTGGGGCCCAGTGCTTCCAGCAGCGCACTTCGCCAGGGGCTAACCTCTGCATCGCTTTTGCTTAGCAGATTGCGCACAAGTGACTGAAAGGCTTGCGCCAGTGTTACGTAAGGAATGTCCCGCTTGTATTGATCGAACTTGCCAGCCGCAAACAGGCCGCGCGGCGGGACCAGCACCTTGTGCAGTTCATTGACGACTGATGACTTGCCAATACCTGCATACCCAGAGATGAGTATCAGTTCGGTCGCGCCATTGGCCACGACCCGGTCAAATGCCGCGACGAGCGCCTCGATCTGGGTCTCGCGTCCATAAAGCTTTTCCGGAATTAGCAGCCGGTCAGACGCGTCGTGCGCCCCCAGCGGGAAAGGGTCGATACGGCGCTGCGTCTCCCATGCTGAGAGACACGACCGGAGGTCGGCTTCGACGCCTGACGCGGTCTGGTAACGATTCTCGGCGGTCTTGGCGAGAAGCTTCAACACAATGCCCTCGACAGGCGCCGGAATCCCGCTGACGCGGTCGCTCGGCGGCATTGGCTTGCGGGCGATATGGCAATGAATCCATTCCATCGGATCCGTTGCCGTGAACGGAAGCGAGCCGGTAAGCATCTCGTATAACGTGACGCCGAGCGAGTAGAGATCGCTGCGAGCGTCGATCGACCGGTTCATACGACCGGTTTGCTCGGGCGGCATATAGGCAAGCGTCCCCGCTACGATCTCCGGCGGCGCGGGAGGCTGGCGTTCGTTGGGCAGCCGTGACGCGATCCCAAAGCCGGTAAGCCGTACGTTGCCGTCAACGTCGACCAGCACGTTCGCCGGCTTGATGTCTTTGTGGATGAGGCCACGCCGATGGACGTGGCCAACCGCTATCGCCAGGTTCCTGGCGATACGCAGGAAGCGTGTCAGCTCGAGCGGTCGGCCGAGCGCGCGATCCAGAGGCTCGCCGCCGTTGTCGTCGAGAATAAGCGTTGGGCGAGCCTTGTGGCGGTTGAGCGCCAGAGGTAAAGCCGCCCACTTGGGGTCCAGCAGTGCCGCCAGCGCATATTCGTGCTCGAGACGAGCAACGCTTCTAGGTGCCGGGCTCGACGCGACCAGGGCTAGTACGGAGACCGGATTGCCAAGCTGCTGCGCGCGACAGAGCGAGAAGTCTCCGTCGTCGCGCAGCAGCTCCAGTTCGTATCCTGTGATATCCATGGTCACGACCATTGACTCGCGGCAAACCCAAACCTTGCCCAGCTCCGATTCTGCGCGCTTTTAAGTCCCTTGCCTAGCGTATGCCCCTGCGTACGGAAACCCACAGACGCCGATCAACGAATGTGACGAACGTCATCGACGTGATAGAGATCCTCCAGACAATTCCAACCTTGGTATTAGTCACTGAAACCGATGAGCTATAGGCTCAACCGTTTGTAGATCTGGTTGTGCGCATGTTGTTCGTATAACTTGATATTTTTACGGCGTGTCGGTGTTTCTCCAGCCAGTCTCACGAGCGTCTCGGACAAGACCATATTACTTTGATGAGAAGCAATGGATGGTCAGGAAATTTTTCTTGATGAGGAGCTAAAAGATGCAGGAAAATTCAAACGCTACCGACCCCTGGATGCAGACAATTGGCTTGCTCTGGCTGTTGTCCGGCGTCGCGCTTCCGGGAGTCCGCCACCGCGCTACCTCGAGGGCGAAGCCGGCAAGCGAGGTGCGCTGGCCTCTGGCGCCGAGCGCACATCACCAGGCCTTGATCACGCTAATAGACCGCCCGACCGCGTCAACGGCAACGATCGCCTGGCGCGATTCAACCCACTGCCGCTATGGCGACCAGGTTTGGCGCGCGTGCCGCTCTCGAGTGTCAGGTGTGTGCGCGATGAGCGGTTGCGCGATCAACCCCAACGACTCGGTATTCAAGCCCAGTCGATGCCGGACCTCACCGCTTAACGCGCACGCCATGATTCTGACCTGCATGCTCGACGACGCGACTTTGATTTGAACCGCTGTCGTCCGGGCCTGCGCGGCTTCAGTTCGACTGACCAACCGATATCTTGGGCCGTTCGACAAGCCTTTCCGGGATCAGCCTGATGCCTCCGCGGGCTCCACCACGTCAACGCCGAAATGAAGATGTGCCACCGAAGCTCCCGGAGTATCCACTGGACTTCCTGAACCCCGCGGATAGCGGCACTTTACGCGGATAGCGGCACTTTATATTGACGATATCAGTCACTCGCGCCAGGAATCTCACGTCATCCAGAGATTTTTGGGTCTGATGTGCAGTGGAACGGTTATGGGATTCTTCCGATAACCGTTCTTATAGGATGAATATGATTCTGGGAAGTACACTGATTCGAGGCGGTAGCAACCGCCTGACGGGCGGCCTTTTCTCACAACCTATGCCCTGATTCTGCTTCCCATAACGCTGTCGCCGCCCGGCTGTACCGCCTACGTGTCTTACGCCGTTCAGTAGAGCCGAGCGCATCGTTTTGCCGAACGACGCTTGCGTCCGATAAAACGATGCCCGGCACCTCACCGTAGTGGCTTTCCTTGTAACTCCGCAATGAATTTGTCCGGCGCCGTGAACCGTCCTCGCTTCAGCGTTGGTGGCGTGACGTTTCGATGGCGTCGATTTTCTCCGTGGGATCCATACGCAGATAGATTTCCGTGGTTTGCATCTGCGCATGGCCCAGCCACAGCGATACCTTGCGTAAATCGCCGGTCGCTTGGAGCATCATCAGCGCACAGGCGTGCCGCAGCGCATGCGGCGATATATGTTTGTCCCTGAGAGACGGACAATGTTGTCGAGCCGTTTCGGTGTACTTGTCGAGCAAATAAGTGAAACCCTTGCGGGTCATCGATTCGCCGCGCGCATTGACAAACAACTCCGGTGCCATCACGTTTCCTCGCACAGCCAGCCAAGCGCGAAGATCGTTCGCCGTTTGTTTCCACAGAGGCAAGGATCACTCCTTTCGCCCTTTACCCAGGACCCGAATCGCCGGCACCGGCTGCAGCGCGACGGCCTTGAGCGGCAGGCCCACCAACTCCGATACCCGGAGCCCGGCGGCAAAACAGAGATGGAGCATCGCTCGGTCACGAATGCCCGCACGGGTGTGCAAGTCGGGGGGCATTCAGGATCGCTTGCATTTCCGCAACCGACAGATAGCGAATCAACGGTGTATCGGCCTTCTTGGACGGAATTGCGAGAACGCGCAGGCTTTGTTCCAACATCGATGGCACGCGACGTTCTACGAAGCGCATAAAGGATTTGATCGCGGCGAGTCGAGCATTGCGCGTACGCGGGCAATTGCCTCGCCCCGATTCGATATGCGCGAGAAAATCCATCACCAGTGACGCATCAATCTGCTCCAACGCCAGTTGAGAAGGCTCCGGTGCAAATAGATGGACTGGCCGAAAAGTTTCCTATATTTATGGATACCTTAGCGATTGAACAGGACGGCATCTCAGACGGCCGGCGCAGCGGCATCTTTGAGCCCGGGGATGGAGAGGTTGAACTGCCCCTTGCGAATGCGGTGCATCAACTCGATACCGGCACTCGTGGTCGCGGCGCTCCTGAACCGTTTGAAGTCGAGCATCACGTTCGTTCTGGCCCTGATGTTTGATCGCCTTTCTGAAAAAGGCTTAGTCCGCGCTCATGTCTCGCTTTGCCCTGAGCATGAAGTCCACCGTCTGGCCGGCTCGATCCACTGTCCGGTACAGATAAGCCCATTTGCCACGAATCTTCGGGTACGTTTCGTCAACACGCCATGACCGCCCCCTGGGTATGCCCAAACGATTCCAGCGCTTGACGAACTCCGGCGTAAAACGCGTCACCCAACGCATGATAGTGCTGTGCGCCAGCGACCCCCCCCCGTTCGGCCATCATCTCGACCAGATCGCGCAGGCTGAGCTTGTAGCGAAGTTACCAGCGCACGCATAGAATGACGATCTCCCGTAAGCGACTGGGCAACCCGTCTTGACCGACGAGAACCGGTTATTGCTCGGCCCGCCAACGATGCGGCAGCAACGCGCCGATGTCGCTAGCTTTGTGTGTGGGCAGGCGCGTGAGCACGTCCTTCAGGTAAGCGAACGGATCATGGCCGTTGAGTTTGGCTGACTGGATCAGGCTCATGATGGCGGCCGAGCGCTGGCCGGCGCGTAAAGAACCCGCGAACAACCAATTTTTCCTGCCCGTTGCCAGTTCCCGTTCATTCTGCCCATATCGGGCAAGAAGTTGAAGTTCATTATCGTTGGCATCCGTTGTTTGGGCGCCGCGTTAAGGTAAGAGACGTCGAGCAACGCGGCGTAGGTCGGGTAATCCATATCGATGCCGGGGACGGCGTGGTCAAGGTTATCGCCGAATGGATGCTTGATGCTGCCATGTGCTCAGCGTTAGTTCTCGGCGAGCCAAGGGTGGACGTAGCAGCTCTGTGCAATCTGCACCAATTTCTTATCGATCGACATTTGCGCGGAAACTCACCAGACGATTCCACCATCGTCCGGGAGAAACGCAATGGACAAGCTACCAAACGTCGTTCCAGCAGGACCGCAGTTGTCGTCGCAGCCGAAACCGCGCCAGATCAGCATGACATTCGACTCGGCAGAGCTTCAGGGGATGAGTGCGATACAGCGCGCCAACGTCATCCGGCACCTCGCGAGCCTATTTGCGCAGGCCGCCGGCGTCGCGCCTGCAAAGGAGCGTGACGATGACCAACGATGAACGTCTGCCGGCGCTTTTACTCAAGCGCAAGGCTGTGGTTTATGTCCGGCAATCGACGCAGACGCAGGTTCAGATGAACCTAGAGAGTAAGCGCCGGCAGTACGACCTTGTCCAGGAAGCCAAGCGACGTGGATTTCGCGACGTCGAGGTCATCGACGACGACCTGGGGCGCTCGGCGAGCGGCATGGTGGCCCGTCCGGGCTTCGAGCGCCTAGTCGCGTTGCTGTGCGCAGGCGATGTCGGGGCGGTACTGTGCGCGGACGCCTCACGCCTGGCTCGAAACGGGCGCGACTGGCACCATCTTCTCGAGCTTTGTGGTCTTGTCGAAGCGCGCGTAATCGACCTCGACGGTGTGTACGATCCGTGTCGAGCAAACGACCGCTTGCTGCTTGGAATGAAGGGCAGCATTAGTGAGTTTGAGCTCAATGTGCTCAGGACCCGCATGCTCGATGCCAGACGTGAGAAGGCTCACCGCGGCGAACTGCGTATCAGTGTACCGATCGGGTATATCTGGCATCGGGAGGTCGGGTTGGGTTTTGACCCGAACCTGCAATTGCAGGAGGTCTTACGCTTGATATTCGCTCGATTTCGCAAACTGGGTAGCGCAAGACAGGTTTTTCTTTCGCTACGAGCTGAGCAAGTGCACTTCCCGCGGCCCTCTGACGGTAGAACGCTGACTCACTTCGATTGGACACCCGTACGCTACCGTAACGTGATCGCGGTGCTCAAGAATCCGTTCTACGCCGGTGCGTACGTGTATGGCAAGAGTGGCAAACAGATGGCGATAGTGGACGGTCGCGCGCGCAAGAGTTATAAGCATCCCAAGCCGTTTGAGCAATGGGATGTCCTGCTCAAGGAGCATCACGATGGCTACATCGATTGGGCAGAATTTGAGCGCAACCAGAAACAGCTCTCGGCCAACGCCTACGGCAAGGCGGGCGACGTAAAATCTAGCCGTGGTGGACGTGCGCTACTCGCGGGTTTGCTTGCATGTGCGCGCTGTGGACGCCGCGTGTCGGTAGCCTATACTGGACGCATCCCGCAGGCTGTCTATCGATGTGATCGCTTTGACATACCGCCGCGATGCCTGAGCTTCGGTGGTTCGCGCATAGACGCAGCCATTGGAAGCGAACTTCTGCGTGTCGTGGAGCCCTTGGCAATCGAAGCTGCCCAGCAAGCCGAGCATATGCAAATGGATACCCTAAACGAACAGCGGCGGATCGTGGAACTCGAACTGCAAAAAGCGCAGTACGAGGCATCGCTGGCCGAGCGACGGTATGCCGCGTGCGACCCCGATAACCGACTGATCGCGGCGCAGTTAGAGAAGAACTGGGAAGCGGCATTACATCGTGTACAGGCCTGCCAGGCACGTCTGGAAACGGCGGGAGTCGCGATGGCAAAGGCAGAGCCCCCTGACTTTGCGAAGCTTGCCGAGAATCTCCAGGCCACCTGGAACGCTCCAAGTGTCGCCATGCGCCTACGTCAGCAACTGGTTCGGGCGTTGATCGTCGATATTGTGGCAGACGTGGATGAGGCTGCTCGCGAAGTAATATTGACAATCCACTGGCAAGGCGGTCAACACTCCCAGTTACGAATTCGCAAGCCTAAAACGGGCGAGCACGGATGCAGCACGTCTGACGAGGCGCTTTCGGTCATCCGCAGCATGGCGAGCCGATGGTCCGATAAAGACATCGCCGCTTCGTTGAACCGGATGGGCTTACGCACCGGGCAGGGGATGACCTGGACTGCACATCGAGTCAGTTCGATACGGCGGGTACGGGACATTCATGCGTACAGGTCGGCCGAGAAAGATGGCGAATGGTTGACGATGTCCGATGCAGCGAAATTTCTCGGCGTCACCCACTATATGATCCGGCGTTTGATTACCGATCGGATTTTGCCAGCCGAGCAGGTGGTGCCAGACGCTCCTTGGCAAATCCGAGCGAGCGATCTGCGCAGCGTCGCGGTTACGGAGGCGTTGACGCGCAAACATCGCCCGTGTCGCAATAATGCCGATGGTCAAATCCCAATGTTTATCGAGGTTTCGGAAGGAGGTGCACAATGAACGCCCCATTGCCCACGGCCGGATTTGATTCTCACACCAATTATTATCGATAGGTAAGTGCCCATCGTCGAGGTAACGCACCAGGGCATCCCAACGTTTTAAAATGTAGTCCAAGGCACGGGCGATCGCTGAGCCCTCCGGTACCAACCGGCGCTGATCAACCATCCACGTGTGCAAGGCATCAGCCACCGGCTTGGCTCGTGCCTGGCGAATCTCACGGCGTTGCTCGGGCTTAAGCTCCACGACGTCGCGCTCAATGTCGTAGAGCGCGGTAAAGAACTTCAAGCCTTGCTCGGCGAGCTGACTCTTGTTGTTCGCGTGTAGATCGAATAGTTTTCGGCGCGCATGCGCCATGCACCCGATCTCGGTGATGCCTTGCTGGAAGCTCGCTTTATACCCACCATAGTCATCGCACACTAGGCTGCCGCGCCAGTCGCCGAGGAACTGCCGCGCATATTCACCCGCGCGTCCTTCGGTGAAGTCGTAGACCACCGCCTGCAGATCGGCGAAACGGGGTGGCGCATAGGCCCACAGGTAAGCCCGATGGGTCTTCTTCTTGCCTGGGCTTAACATCGGCACCGGCGTTTCGTCGGCGTGCAGCACGTCCTGCTCCAGGATTTCTTGGCGCAGCGCATCGATCAGCGGCTGCAGCCGTACGCCGCATACCCCAACCCAAGCCCCCAGCGTCGACGCTGCAATGGCGAGGCCGGCACGACCGAAGATCGGCGTTTGCCGGTACAGCGGCAGATGATCAGCGAATTTCCCGACCAAGACTTGAGCCAGTAGCCCAGCGGTAGGGATTCCTTTATCGATTATCTGTGCCGGCACCGGCGCCTGGATCAACGTCTCGCATTTCGAGCAGACCCATTTACCCCGGATATGGCGCTCGACGCTGAACACACCCGGCGCGTAGTCCAGTTTCTCACTGACGTCCTCGCCAATGCGGCGCAACTGGCAGCCACAGCGGCAGGTCGTGTTCTCTGGCTCGTGGCGGATGTCGATGCGAGGCAATTGCGCCGGCAGCGGCGTACGCTTGGGCGCGTTGCGCGACACATCGCCTTTTGCCGGCGACTGAAGCGCCTCCAGCTCCAGCTCGATCGCCGCGATATCGCCAGCGATCGTTTCATCCAGTAAGCTCGCCTGGGCCGGGTCGAGTTGTTCGCTACGCCGGCCAAACTGGTAGCGTTTAAGGACCGAGATTTCGTGGGTAAGTTGATCGATGCGCGTTTGCCGATAGACCAACTCGCGGTCCTTGTCGCTCACTTGCGCCATGAGCGTTGCCGCCAGCGCGCGAAGCTGTTCCGGATTTAAGTCGTTGAGGTCGGCAGGAGATATCATCGCCCGCTAGTTTGCCAGAGCCGAAGCGGCCAGGGAATCACAACTGTTTACGGTATAGCGACTGGCGCGCTGGCTGCCAGACCGGTGTCATACCACACGAATCACACCACCCTGACCGATGCGCTGCCAGGGCAACCCGAGCACCAAGCAAGCCAGTTGCTCCGACGTCAGCGCTTGCTGCGTGTCCAGTCCCGGCTGCAGCCACACGAAGCGGCCCCGGTTGAGCCGCCGTGCCGCCAACCAGACGCCGATGCCGTCGTGAACTAGCACCTTCATGCGATTGGCGCGACGATTGGCGAACAGATAAGCATGGTGTGGATGCGCGGCGCCAAATACCTTTACCACCCGTGCCAGCGCCGTGTCGGTGCCGGCACGCATGTCCAGCGGATCCACCGCGAGCCAGACCGCGTCGATGCGGATCACTTGAGCCACTCGCGCAGCCAAGCCGCGCACTCAGTTGCCGCCGACGTCGGCCAGCTTACCGATATCGATTGAGCTCCACGCCGGACTTCGACCCGGATCTCACTCGGCCGGTTGCTGGCCTCATCGAATCGGATCGGCACGAACGCTGGCGCAACCGAGGCTGCCGGTGCGACCGACGCCAGCGATGATGGCGCAGTCGCGGTGCGGATCGTGATCTGTGTGGGCGATCTGCCTTCGGCTTCACCCACCCAGCGTCGCAGCAGATTGGCGTTGACTTGATGCATCAGCGCGATGGCCGCGATTGATACGCCGGGCCGCTGGCAAGCAGCAACGACTTCGGCCTTGAATTCAGTACTATATTGCCTCCGTCTGCGACGTCCAAACGGCGAGTCTTCTGCTGTCGTAGTGTTCACGTGCAGTTCATTTTTAGTGGACACGATGCTCCCAAGACTAGCCGGTTTCTTCAAGATGACTTGCCCGGGGGCTTACGATCTCCCGATCAAAATGCCGCCCATCGAACATCCCCTCCAGACCTTTGCGCTTGCTCATCACCGGCCTCCAGTTTGTCAGGCTGAATACTTTTAACTGATTCGCCGAGCCTATTTGCACCAGTACCCTTCTTAGCTGCCTTCTGGGCACCAGGCGCCTTAGAGCCCTCAGAGGTATCCGCGCGCTGACTGACATCGACGCGGTTTTGATTCCAGGGGTTGGCCAACGCAACGTGCCAGACACCGGACCGTCACGGAGCGATGGAAAGGCGGCGTCCGATTTATGCACAGGAGCCGATCCGAACGCCGGCTGGATTCGTACGCGTAGCATCGAAGCCGGCGGATGAAAGGGCCTTGTGAAAACGGGGCTTGATGCGCGAACTGACGCCTGCGCCAACGCTCATGCACTGCGGAGGGGCGGGCTTGGTGGAATTGTCATCGCCAATGCAGCCGTGGCCGTCGCGGAGATCCATTCGTTCCGCTAAGTGCCCGAGTCACGCCCAAGGCCTCAGACGGTCTCGCCGTCAGCGCCTGCTTTCCGTACGGCGAGATCGCAGCGCGTCTGGACTGCACGGACCCGCATGCGCTTCACGATAATGTAGGATCGCTATCCGGCTTGCTGTTCAGCGTGAGACACGCCTCAAGCCCTCCACCGGCACGATTTCGCAGCGTCAAGCTGGCGTTCATCGCTTCAGCCAATTGCTTCGCAATGGCAAGCCCCAGCCCCGTGCCACCCGTTCGTCCACTGCCCGATGATTCGACACGATAGAAAGGCTGGAATACGGCATCCAGTAGTTCATCCGGAATGCCGGGTCCGCGATCGAGCACCGAGACGGACATGCTCTGATCCCCGGCCGATTCAATCCTGACTTCGGCCGAACCGGAAAACTTGATGGCGTTATCGATCAGATTGCCAAGAACCCGCCGCAACGTATACGGTCGGACGAGAAGCACTCGTCCCACGTGCCCGGTGAGCGAAACTGAATCACCGGCGTCGCCGTAATCGCCGATAAGGCTTTCCATGAACGCATCTGGATCGACTCGTCGCGCGACCTCTGCCGCACCGTGCAGCGAGCGCGCGTAGGCGACCCCCTCGCGTACGAGGGATTCCATCTGTTTAAGGTCCTGCTGCAACTTCGAACGCTCAGACTCATCTTCCATTAAATCGGCACGTATGCGCATGCGGGTAATGGGCGTTTGCAAGTCGTGAGAAATGGCGGCCAGAATCTGGATCCGCTCTTTCATGTAGCCGCCGATGCGCTCCTGCATCAAGTTGAAGGCCTTGGCGGCGCCGGCAACCTCTGCGGGTCCGTCCTCAGACAGCCGTTCAGCGCTCAGATCGGGACCCAATGTGTGCGCCGCGTGCTCGATCTCGCTCAGGGGGCGCGTTGCAAGTCGAACTGCGACCCAGCAACATCCGGCCAGAAGCGTGAATTGCGCCAGCACGACGAGCGCTAGCCAACCGGGCAGAGGGATCTCGCGCGCCGGGAGCAAATCACTTCCCAGAGGAGAGCCGTCGCTAAGCCACAGATGACCCTGCAGCTGTCCCCGATCATCCGGAATTGTGCCACCGCCAACCGGGTAGCGCGAACCAAAACTTTGTTCGATTGCCACGCTTACTGGCACGGAAACCTCCGCGTTCGACGGCGCATCGCTTTCACCCGCACCAAGAATGAAACCATAGGTGCGGCGCGCCAGTCGCGGCAACCATTCCGGGCACCCGGCCGGTATATGCCGGTCAAGACGCGCGACCGAACTTGCAACCTCGCGTTCGACATAACCCGCCATCACGGTGGTCGTCGCCTTTTCTCGCTCGTACATCGTCAGCCAGAACGATAGACCTTGGGCCGCAATAACACCCGCAAGCATGATCAGGGTAAGGCGCATGAAAAGCGTACGTGGCCACTTCAGAAGGCGAGAGAGATTCATACAGCGAGGTCATGCTCTACAGATGCAGAGTACGCGCCCCCCTCGTTGGGCTGCGTCTCGATGTAGTGCGGCTCTCGCGCGCCGTCCCGCAGCCGCTGACGCAGATGGCGTATCATCAGATCGACTGACGGGTCGAAAGGCTCGGTCTGACGGTCGACAACCGGCCCGGATCCCTGCGCGTCTGGAGGAATGATGCAAGATTCCGTGTATGCTGTGGTCCTCATTATGTGCTCCAGTGCGCAGCCAGGTGCCTGACACGAGCGCGACGCGAGCGCGATCTCCCGCTCGCACCGTCGCGCCCTTCAACCACCACGTGTGAAGATTTAGCTAACCTCAACGTTCATTTCGATCTCGACACAAGCGCCCAAAGGGATTTGTGCCACGCCAAACGCCGACCGGGCGTGTTTGCCGCGTTCACCGAATACTTCGGCGATCAGGTCCGACGCGCCGTTCGTGACCAGATGCTGCTCGACAAAATCGGGCGTCGAATTGACTAGGCTCACCACCTTCAGGATCCGTGTGACGCGGTTCAGACTCCCGATGTGCGCATGCAGTGTCGCGATCAAGTCGATTGCGATCGAACGCGCTGCGATGCGGCCCTCCTCGGTGGTCAGCGTATCGCCGAGCTTAGCCGCCCACACCTTGCCGTCCTTCTTGGCGATATGACCGGACAGATAGACGGTGTTGCCGCTCTGTGCGCTCATCACGTAGGCGGCGGCGGGCGCGCCGGCAGTCGGCAATTCGATGCCGAGTTCTTTCAGCCTTGCATAAACGTCGTGTTGGTCCATGAGTTGCTCCCTGAAAAAATGGATTGATTTGAAACGGGCAGCTGGTCGAAACCGGCCACGCGCGTCCTGCTATATTTGACCGACAGCCGCCCTTTTTACACCGTCGCGCCGGAACGCACGAACCTTGCCGACTGAGTCGCCACCCCGCCGGAATTGTCCTGCGTGTCGGCAACGATCAGCAGCACATAAGCTGTCGGCAATGAGGTCAGGATACGTGCAGGTGGATTGAATTTAAATGATACGTACGTATACCTGATATGAACTTTCGGGTTCACCCGGGTGGGCTCATCAAAGAACCATAGGCACTGTCAGTAGATCTCCCGCACGCGGAAAATCTCGCGACCGAGAGCACCGTTGCTCACAAGGGAACGCTACGCGACCTTAATTGCTCTTGCTCGATTAGTGCGGCAAGGCGAGCATCGCGCCGGCATACGGTGATGATCTCTGCCCGCAAGCCCTTCACGACGCAAGCGGCGGCCATGGGTTTTGTCGCATTACCGATGCTGCGGTAAAGTTTCGGGTTGCCAAAACTTTGCTTGGGCGCACGATGAAGAGGATCGCAACACCACGACCGGCCCTTGCTGCTGGCGTTGCCAAGG
>Ga0302220_10000785_pt1 | contig 25800 bp, 20 predicted proteins | sample II_Palsa_E1_3_FD_194572 | JGI IMG/M metagenome (GOLD analysis project Ga0302220, IMG submission 194572) | Peat permafrost microbial communities from Stordalen Mire near Abisko, Sweden - II_Palsa_E1_3 | ecosystem: Environmental > Terrestrial > Soil > Palsa > Peat permafrost | place: Sweden...
GGCGTTTGGAGCGGGCGGCGCCGCTGTCGCCGGTGGAGTTTGTGGCGGCTGGGGGTGGGGTGAAGAATGCTGCCCTGATGGGGATGCTGAAGAAGCAGCTGGAACCGCTGGGGGTGAAGGTGAGGTCGATGGAAGAGCTGGGGGTTCCGGCGCAGGCGAAGGAGGGGGTCGCGTTTGCGCTGCTGGCGTGGTTGAGCTGGTTTGGATTGCCAGGGAATGTGCCCTCGGCTACGGGGGCAGGCAGGGCGGTGGTGCTGGGGAAGGTCAGCCGGGTTTAGGTTTTTTTGTTACTTTTTTTGAAATGTGGTGAAGAGTGCGTTTTTACAGGGGGGTTAATGAAAAACAGGGTGCAAAAACGTGGTTTTTGATGGTGTTTTTGTGGTGAGTTCGTGGTGGTTTGTGGTGCTTTGTCACCATGTTTTTGACGGGCTGACAATACGCCATATTCTCTGTGTTTTTTTTGTCATGTTTTTTGCTGGTTCTTGTGGGGTGGCGCGCGGGGAAGGCTTGTGGCCGAGAATCGGGACATGGGGTGCCCGGATTTGTGGCTGGATGATGGTGATGGGCTGCCTGCTGATGGTGGGGTGCAGGGGGAGGGTGGAAGAGCCTGGTTCGGTGGTGATGCTTATCGAGAGTAGTCCGAATAATCTCGATCTGCGGCAGGGGACGGATGCGCAGTCGGAGAGGGTGGGTGGGCTGATCTTCGATGCGCTGGTGAAGAAGGACGATCACTATGAACTGCAGCCGTGGCTGGCGACAGGCTGGGAGCAGCCGGATGCGCTGACGTGGGTGTTTCATCTGCGGGATGGGGTGCGATTTCATGACGGCAGGCCGCTTGAGGCAGAAGATGTGGCGTATACGATTGAGAGCCTCATCGATGGGTCGCTGATTACGGCGAAGGGTGGAAGCTTTGCGAATGTGGAGCGGGCGGAGGCGAAGGATCGTCTGACGGTGGTGGTGCATATGAAGCGGCCGGATGCGGGGCTGTTGTTCAATGTCAGCGATGGGTTGTTTGGGGTGGTGCCGAGGGGGAGTGGAAAGAATTTTGGGATGCATCCGGTGGGGTCGGGGCCGTTCCGATTTGTGAGCGCGGTGCAGGATAAAGAGGTCATCCTGGAACGGAACCAGGATTACTGGGCGGGAGAGCCGGTGGTTCCGGAAGGAGCGCGGAGGATTGAACGGGTGCGCTTCCAGGTGGTGCCGGATACGATTACGAGCGCGCTGGAGCTGCAGAAGGGGTCGGCTGATCTGGCCAGTAATGTAGTGACGCTGGATATGGTGCATACGCTGGAGAGTGCGCCGAACCTGAAGGTGGAGTCGGGGGCGTCGTCGGCGGTGGTTTATGTAACTTTTAATGTTACAGACACGGTGTTGAAGGATAAGAGGGTGCGGCAGGCGGTGGCGTGCGCGATGGATCGGCAGGCGATTGTGAATGCGATATGGCGGGGTCAGGCGAGGCTGGCGAATACGCTGTTGCCTGTGGGGCACTGGGCGGCGGCGACGGATGATGAGCTGGCGCGGTATCCACAGGATGTGGCGAGGGCGCAGAGGCTGCTGGATGAGGCTGGCTTCCCTGCCGGTAAAGATGGCGTGCGGCTAAGGCTGACGATGAAGACGAGTACGGATGAGACGACTCGGCTGATGGCGGCGGTGCTGCAGCAGCAACTGCGGGCGGCGGGGATTGCGCTGGAGATTCGGTCGGCGGAGTTTGGGACGTTTTATGCGGATGTGACGAAGGGTGCGTTCGAGATGTATGCGCTGCGGTGGATTGGAAGTAATGAAGACCCGGATATCTTTCGGTATGCGTATGGGTCGGGGAGCTTTCCGCCGAAGGGAGGCAATCGGGGACGCTACTCGAATGCGCGGGTGGATGCGCTGCTGACAGAGGCGGCGGCTTCGTCGGACAGAGTGGTGAGGAAGAAGGACTATCTCGAAGTACAGCGGATTCTGGCGGAGGAGCTGCCTGGGATTCCGATGTGGTATCCGAATAATGAGGTGGTGCATACGCGGAGGGTGGAAGGGATTCGGACGCGCGGTGCGGGGAGCTTCGATTTTCTGCGTGAGGCGTGGGTGCGGTAGGGCTTTCGAAGTTGCAATCGTTCGTCGATTCGATTGAGCTGGAAGTTTTGCGTCTGCGCAGGATGGCATATCCCAGTGGGTAAAGCCGTGTTCGTGCGGGCTTCGGTATGCCAGTGGCAGCACTACTTCGATCGATACGAAGGTATCGGACAATACCTTCGTCCAATTGTTGGACTTCCGCTCTTCTGGTGTGATCGCTATGGGCCGCCCTCATCCATTGGAATATGCAGCAGGAAGAATCAAGGAGAAGGAACATGAAGATATTGATGGTACTCACATCGCACGATCAACTCGGCGATACAGGCCGCAAGACGGGCTTCTGGCTCGAAGAATTCGCGGCCCCGTACTTTGTCTTCAGAGACGCCGATGTGGAGCTAACCATCGCCTCACCGAAAGGCGGACAGCCACCGATCGACCCGAAGAGCGATTTGCCGGAAAATCAGACACCCCCGATGGCGCGGTTCAAGCAGGACGAGACGGCGCAAAGAGCGCTTTCGCAAACCGCGAAGCTTGCCGATATGAGAGCGGAAGATTTCGATACGGTGTTTTATGTGGGCGGACATGGCCCGATGTGGGATCTTGTCGATAATCCCGACTCCATCTCTTTGATCGAAGCCTTCTACAATTCGGGCAAGCCGGTTGCTGCCGTCTGTCACTCGCCTGGTGTCCTTCATCGAGTCATGTTCAACGGGGCGCCACTTGTGAAAGGTAAGCGCGTGACCGGCTTTACCAACGGCGAAGAAGCGGCTGTGCACCTCACCGATGTCGTGCCATTCCTGGTCGAGGACGAACTGAAGCGACTGGGCGGGCTCTATGAGAAAGCTCCCGACTGGCAGAGTTTCGCAATCGTTGATGGCCGTCTGATCACCGGGCAGAATCCCGCATCCTCGACGGCCGCCGCGAAGGCGCTGCTGACATGGTTCGCCCAGAAGGCCGCCTGACCTTCACTTTTATTGATGAAGTGCACCGACTCATTGACCTTATTTCTTCGGTCAGGGTGATGCTGTTCACGCCTTTCAGTTAAGCGCGGTTAACGAACGTCCAATGAGACCGGCTTCGATGGCCGGTTTACCAGAGCGCACCAGAAACATCAGGAGGTAAGTATGGCAGGCAAAAAGACAGTCATCGTAACCGGTGCTTCGCAAGGCATCGGAGCGGCCGTTGTCCAGGCTTTTCTGGAGCGCGGCTATAACGTTGTTGCAAGCTCGCGCAACATCTCCAAAGCCGGCTTCGCGTCGTCACCGAATCTCGCACTCGTCGACGGAGACATCGGTCAGGCAGCGACGGCTGAGAAGATGGCACAGGCCGCAATCACGAAGTTCGGCACGATCGACCATGTTGTCAACAATGCGGGCATCTTCTCGGCCAAGCCCTTCACGGACTATACGATCGATGAGTTTCGTACCTTCGTCAATATCAATCTGGAAGGGTTTATCTTTATCACGCAGCTCGCAGTGAAGCAGATGCTGTTGCAGGGCACCGGCGGCAGCGTAACAGTCACCACGACGTCGCTGGTCGTGAATCCTATCGCGGGTGTTCCGGCATCGATTCCGATGATTACCAAGGGCGGACTTGAAACACTTACCCTTAGCCTCGCGAGCGAATACGCGAAGAATCATATCCGCTTCAACGCAGTGGCGCCTGGCATCGTCGACACGCCGATGCACAAGAACGACCCGATGGATTTCCTGAAGACGCTGTCACCCATGGGCACGGTCGCCGCGTCGAAGGATATTGCCGATGCTGTCGTTTATCTGGCGGAAGCCGGTCAGGTTACCGGGGAGGTGCTGCACGTGGACGGCGGTGCGCACGTGGGCCGGTGGTAGGGGGTAAAGGTTCACAGCCGGGCGGTGCAGATCAACGGCTGCAGGATCTTGGCATTGAACTGCCAGCCGCGCCAACGCCGTTCGGCACTTACGTCGAGACGGTGCAGACGGGCAATCTGCTCTTTTTTAGCGGGATGCTTCCAGTGGTGGATCACAAGCCGAAGTACGTTGGGCGGCTGGGGAAGGAGCTCGATATTGAAGCTGGACGAGATGCCGCGTACACTGCCGCTTTGGGTGTCCTCGCTGCGGCGAAGGAGCATCTGGGCTCACTCGATCGAGTGACTCGCGTCGTTCGGCTGGGAGTGTTCATCGCAACCTTCGGAGACTTCTTCGACCAGCCGAAGCTTGCGGACGCAGTGTCGGATTTGTTTCGAGATGTATTTGGAATTGAAAAAACATCGGTTCGGGTGATCGTCGGCGTGGCCAGCCTTCCGCTTGGAGTGCCGATTGAACTCGATGTCATCTTCGAAGTTGATTAGCAGCAGGCAAAGGTAGAGTCTTACAATCTTTGACTATCACCTTCGGAGGATAGCGATGCAGGAGCAGTCCGTCAGTTCGTCCGCACCGTGGAACAAGACTCGTGTTTCTTCGATCCTCGGAATTGACTACCCAATCATCCAGGGTCCTTTGGGTGGTCTGTCGACGCAGAGATTGACAGCGACGGTTTCGAATTTTGGGGGACTGGGCTCCTTTGGGGCGCATGGCCTGGGGCCTTCTGCAATCAAAGACGTCATCGCCGAGATTCGTGAACTTACTACGAGGCCTTTCGCGATAAATTTGTGGGTCTCGACGGAAGATGAAGGTGCACGCACTTCGGGCAGGGAGGAGTTCGCGCGAAGCCTTGCGCACGTGGCCAGACACATAGAAGCGTTGGGCGCACCGCTTCCGGAATATAAGCCTCATGTGCCGGTGAGGTTTGAAGATCAGGTACGCGTCCTGCTCGATGCAAAGGTGCCTGTCTTCAGCTTCATCGTCGGAGTACCGCCGAAGGAGATCCTGGAGGAGTGCCGCACTCAGGGAATCGTTACGATTGGAACTGCAACAACTGCGGCGGAAGCCAGAGTTCTTGACGAGGCCGGAGTCAACGTCATTGTCGCTTCGGGCTTTGAAGCGGGCGGACATCGCGGCTCTTTCCTGCTGCCTGCCGAGGATTCGCTTACCGGAACCTTCTCGCTGACGCCTCAGGTTGCAGATGCTGTTTCGGCGCCGGTCGTGGCTGCTGGAGGTATCGCCGATGCGCGTGGAATCGTCGCTGCTTTTGCGCTTGGAGCGGAAGGCGTACAGATGGGCACGGCCTTTCTGGCGAGTGAAGATTCCGGCGCGAGTGTCCATCATCGCAATGCGCTGTTCAGTGGAAAAGCTCAAAGAACTTCATTGACCAAAGGCTTTACCGGACGACTCGCTCGGGGAATTCATAACCAGTTGATCGAGGAACTCAATCGGCCAGGAGTGGAGATTCTTCCGTATCCGCTGCAGCGCCTTCTCGTGAGAAACCTCGCTATCCCTGCCGAGAAAGCGGGCAGATCGGAGCTCCTCCAACTATGGGCGGGACAAAGCGCAGGCCTTTCCCGAGAGAGCGATGCAAAGACGCTGCTGCAGACACTGGTCTCCGAGGTTTCCGCTGTTGCCGGTCCGGTTCTTCATTGGCGCCGCGAATGGCGCTGCAAATGATGACGTTGCAATAGAAGTGCTTCAACTTAGCGAATGGAGGGGACAATGGCTCTTCGAGGTGATTACAGCTCTCAGGTGGCGATTCTTTTGCCGTTCGACAATGATGCCAGCGAGTCAGGTGGCATCGCATCTTCCCGTGGAAGGACGACGTCCATGATTGCTGGAATGCCCTGTTCATTCGGTGATGAGGCCGGATACACTGCTTCGCTGAGTGATCAGCACCTGGTACTTGCTGCGCGATCCGGTTGCCGGACAGCGTTCGACGAGCTATGGGATCTCTACTCGCGACGAGTCTACGGAACTATTTTCAGCATTGTAAAGAACCCGCAGGATGCTGAGGACGCATTGCAGGACTCCTTCCTTCGTGCCTTTCTGGCTCTGGAGAGCTTTGAAGGTCGGGCGAGCTTCTATACCTGGCTCACTCGTATTGCCATTAACTCTGCATTGGGCATTCTGCGCAAGCGTCGCCGCATCCCGGAGACCTCACTGGACTCAACTTCTCGACAGGAAGACGAGCAGGCCCCTGAAGACTTCAGAGATCTGGCTCCGGATCCTGAGTACATCTTCGACCAGGAACAGAGACGCGCAAAGCTCATGCAGGCGATACGCAAACTACCTATCAGTTTGCAGGAAGCTGTTCAGGCGCTCCTGACAGAAGATTGCTCGGTGAAGGAGGTTGCGCGTCGGCTCAACATCTCTCAGGCTGCGGCCAAGTCGAGGCTTTACAGGGCGCGTACCAAGCTGAGTTTGCTGACTGGCGCTCGCTACGGACCGAGAGCCCAGACTGCAGTTTCCGGCTGATCTGAAGCATTTCCGGGATAGGTTGCCGGGCATCGAGCCCATGAATCGAAGCTATCAGGACGAGTCAAAACGTCTGCGACGTCCTGGCTTCAAGGAAGGGTACGTGAATATGAGGAGATCAATTCTTCGAACCTTCGCGACCCTGGCAATCGCACTTGCCACCAGCGTGGGACTTTATGCGCAGACCAGGGAAAAAGTAATGGAGCAACAAATCTTTTATCGCACAGTGAAGGTCAACGGAGTTTCTATCTTCTATAGAGAAGTAGGGCCGAAGGGCGCTCCTCTGATCCTGTTACTGCACGGTCTACCGTCATCGTCGCGGATGTTTCAGCCGCTGCTGACGAGGCTTGCAGACAGCTACCATCTGGTTGCGCCCGACTATCCAGGCTTCGGACACAGCGACTGGCCCGATCCGACGCAGTTCGATTACACCTTCGACCATATTGCTTCCGTGATGAACGGCTTCACCGAGGCGCTGGGCCTGTCGCACTACACGCTTTACATGCAGGACTACGGTGGGCCGGTCGGTTTTCGCATGGCGTTGACACACCCTGAGCGCGTGCAGGCTCTTATCGTCCAGGATGCGGTCGCTCACAACGAAGGACTTGGCGTGAACTGGGCAACGCGACGTGCATTCTGGGCGGACCGGCCCGCTTATGACGAAGCGTTGCGCAAAAACCTGCTGTCGCTTACAGCTACAAAAACGCGACATGTTGGAGACGATCCGAAGGTTGAGCTCTATGACCCGGATCTTTGGACCGATGAGTATGCGTTCCTGAATTCGCCAGGACAGGCGCAGATTCAAAGCGATCTCTTCTATGACTACCGCACAAACGTGAGTGCTTACCCGAAATGGCAGGCGTGGATGCAGAAGACGCAGCCAGGGCTTTTGGTGCTCTGGGGGAAACACGATCTCTCGTTCGATCCTGGTGAGCCGGAACGCTATCGCAAGGACGTACCGAGCGCGGAGGTCCACATACTCGACGCGGGGCACTTTGCGCTGGATACCAAAGCAGACGAGATTGCGGAGTTGGTTCGTGAGTTCATGAAGAGGCAGAAGTAAATTAAATGAACGACGTTGTCGTGGCTGACGATAATCCGATACTCGTGAGCGTGCTTTCGGAGATATTCAGGGAGTGCGGTTATACCGTTCGAACGGCCTCAGATGGGTTCGCGGCGCTGGCAACGATACGGGATCGAGTTCCCGATATTCTGATTTCAGATCTGTACATGCCTCGCATGACCGGGTTTGAACTTCTGTCGATTGTGCGGCGGCGATTTCCAAACGATTGCCGTCATCGCGATGAGCGGAGCTTACTCTGGCCTGGTCGTTCCCGAAGGAGTTGCGGCTGACGAGTTTTATGCCAAAAGCTCAAGCAGCGTGGCCCGGTTATTCGACATCCTGAGTGCGGTCAAAGATGAAGGAACCCGTAAGTCCGCGCGTGCTGCGACACCGATCTGGATACCCAGTATGACCATCGAACAGGACGGTCTCTTAACTGTGGCCGTCGCGTGCCCGGAATGTCTGAGAACCTTCTCCCATTGCGTTCACGCTCTGGAGTTCGCGCGCACGGAGCGTTGCTGTCCACACTGCCTGCATACCATGCAACTGGCGATCGTCAGGCCATCGACAGACATGGATAAAAAGGGACTCTCGTTATCAGCCACGGGACGTCGAATGAGCAAGTCTGCACGTACGCGTTAAGCGTTCGAATCGCCATAACGGTGGAAGGTAAAGGATGGGGCTCAGGATTTGGAAGGAGGTACATTATGAAACGGATCGCTTTCCTGCTGATTGCAGTGGCAACATTGGCCGGCGTTCTCGTCTTCACGCCCCGCGCATCTGGACGTGCCGATGAAAAGGGCGCCCCGGTGTTCGGAAACAAAATTCCCGCCGGATACCGCGACTGGAGATTGATCTCCGTAGCTCACGAGGCAGGCAACAACAACGATATTCGCGCCGTTCTGGGCAACGATGCAGCGATCAAGGCCTATCGGGAAGAAAAGCTTCCGTTCCCGGATGGCACAATGATTGCCCGGTTGGCGTATCGCTACGTCCCGTCTGAGGAAAACAATAAAGTCTTTGGCCGTGAACAGTCTTTCGTTGCCGGGCCTCCCATTAATGTTCAGTTCATGGTCAAGGACTCCAGAAAGTACGCCGCGACCGGGGGCTGGGGATTCGCTCAATTTACAGACGGCAAGCCTGTCAATGAGGCGGATTCCAAAGCCTGCTTTTCGTGCCACGAACCTGCCAAAGCTCGCGACTTTGTCTTCACCCATTACGCACCCTGATACAAGCACTCCAGGGAAGGCTGCCTGGGAATCGAAGCTCCGTGGACGCCCTTTCCGGGGATCATGAGGATGAAGTTGACGGTTCTGCCTTTGGCGCGAAAGACGATGCTAAACGCTCTGCTTATAAAGATCTTGCGTTGTGGAAGGTCCGATCCGTCCTCGTCGATACAGATTTCGCGGGGCGTTGATTTCTCTGCACCTCAAATTTCGTCGTCGCAATATGATCCCGGAGTGTACGTTCCTTTTCCTTGTCCTGTATCTGAGTCAGGAGATGGGTCGCATCCGTCAGGTGCGCCGTCATCAGGCTACTCGCCAACGCAGCGTTTCTTTGCTCGATCGCGGCCAGGATGGGCTTATGAAATGCAACGGTGTGCTCCAGCTCCACAAGCTGCGAGGTCACCATCATCATATTCAACATCGCGCGATGAATTGTATGAAATAGCCGGCCTGTCAGCCGATTGCCGGAGGCCTGAAATATTCCCCGGTGGAAGAGCAGATCTGACGCCACGAGTTTTACCCGGTCTCCCTTGCTGTTTTCAAGATCTGTGATCGACTGCCGCAGCAGAGTAATGTCATCTGAATTCGCCCGCTCCGCAGCCTTTGCCGCGAGCGCAGGCTCCATCATGAAACGCAGCTCGGTCAACTCCTGTACAGACGTGTCATCCAGCAGGAACAGGAACTCCATCGGCACTGCGAGTACAGAAGAGGCATCGCGGTTCAGGTAACTGCCGTCGCCCACTTTCTGTTGAATGACGCCCATGATTTCGAGCACCTTCAGAGCGGGACGCAACGACGAGCGCGCCACCTTGAAATGGGCGGCCAACTCTCGCTCGGGCGGCAGTTTGGTCCCGGGCCGCAGCACACCATCACTCATCATCTGTTGAAAGCGCAGGATCAGAAGATGCGTTACGTCTTCTTTATTGTCGAGGACATGCTGGGATGCGCCTAAATTCGGTACGGGCCGCCGCGCGTTCATAGCTCCATAGTGCTTTGTTGGTGCGGCAAAAGTCAAAATTAAATCAGTTTAGGAGCATTTATAGGTACAACCTTTACCCATCCGCCATTTACCACCAGGCGACAGGTCCAATGCACTTATTACAGAGAACATCAGAATGTTTTTATAAAAACTCGTAATTTAGGGTTGACATCTTTTAAGTATCGGTACTACCTTTGTGCGCGATTCGAAAAGCTGCAATGGATCGATTCTGTGTGCAAAGGTGAAAAGACAATGATAAACAGAACTTCCAAACTGTTACTCAAACTATGCGCCTCGATTCTGATACCCGCGGCCATCGCGTGTACGGCCATGGCGCAGGTGGAGCAGGGACGCTTTGTCGGCGAAATCACCGATCCGCAGAACTCCGTCATCGCAGGCGCAAACGTTAAGCTCACGAACACGGGCACGAACATTGTGCAGACCGCCGTCACCGATAGCAGCGGCAACTACGTCATCACCCCCGTTGCCGCAGGAGAGTACCTCCTCAGCGTCTCGGCCCCTGGCTTCGCAACCACTACGACCTCGACGATCGAGGTGCAGGTCGGGCAGATCGTTCGTGAAGACCTGAAACTAAGCGTCGGCGTCTCCTCGCAGACGGTTGAGGTCACCACCGTAACTCCGCTGCTGGCCACCGATTCGGCGACCATCGGTCAGGTGATCACTAACCAGCAACTCACCAATCTTCCGCTCAATGGCCGCGGCTTTTACCAACTGGCCCAGTTGACACCGGGTGCATCCCTGCAGGCCGCCACCGGCAACTCGCTCGCGATCCGGCCTGAGATCGTGAATGGCAACGTCATCAGCGGCATCCGCGGCAGCGCCACTTCATTCCTGCTCGATGGCGTCGACGTCAGCGAACAGCACCAGGGCGGCACCTTCATCCAGACCTCCATCGATGCCCTGCAGGAGTTCTCTGTCCAGCAGAGCCCTTACTCAGCCGAATATAACCGTGGGGGCGCATTTTTTAACGCGACGACCAAGAGCGGGACCAATCAGTATCATGGCGGCATCTTCGAGTTCATCCGCAACGATGCGCTCGACGCCCGCAACTACTTTGCTCTCACTCGCCAGATTCTGAAGCGCAACCAGTTCGGCGGCGACATCGGCGGCCCGGTACGGATTCCTCATCTCTACAACGGCAGGAACAAGACCTTCTTTTTCCTCGACTATGAAGGTCAGCGGCTTCGCCAGGGGGAGATCTTCAACGATGTTGTCGCCAACAGCGCGCAGCGTGGCGGTAACTTCTTCGGCCTGAAGACTATCTACGACCCATCGACGACACGGATGGTCAACGGCAACGTCGTTCGCGATCCGTTTCCAAACAACACCATTCCAAACTATCGCCTGTCTCCGCAGGCGCTTGCGATTCAGAACTACTTCCCTGCCCCGAATAACCCGAGCGGAACGGCGAGCTTCGTTCCCTCGCAGGCTATCGACTGGGACCAATTCACGGTACGGCTCGACCACGAGATCAATAAGTCCAACCGTCTCTTCGCCCGCTGGATCTACATCACGAACCGCGAGAAGGACCCTAACGCCTCGCCGTTTCTTGGGACCGCCAGCCTGACCTCGATCGGGCAGGACATCGCAGTCGGCCTCATTACGAACATCGGCTCCAACAAGGTCAACGAGGCGCGGGTTCACTATCTGCCAAGTCATGTGCGCCTCTCCGCCTTTCTTCAGGGGCCGGACTGGAACGCGGCCTTCGGCGTGACCGGTCTTTCCGCAGAGCTTCGGCCTGGGGTTGGAGGCGCATTCCCCGACTACATGCTGAGTGGTTACACCTCGATTCAGGGCGCAGCCTTCGACGAGCGGCCGAAGTCGCAGGACCGCAAGGCGATCGAAGGAACAGAGAACTTCACCATCCTCAAGGGAATCCATTCGATCAAGTTTGGCACGCTCATCCGGTATTATCAGTGGCTTGGTTATGACAGCGAGCAGTTCGCCGGGGCGTTCACCTTCAGCGGCAACTCGACCAGCGATCCGAGCGGCTTTGACGCTAACGGAAACAAGGTCACGACTGGCGGCGACGCCTATGCAGACTTTCTGCTCGGGTATCCTTCTTCCGTCCAGCGCGCCTATCCTGCAGAAAACTTTGGCGGCCAGAATACCTATTATCAATTTTTCTTCCAGGACGACCTTCGGATCAGTGAGAAGCTGACGATTAACGCCGGCCTTCGGTATGAGTACTCACCGTGGCTCGACGGCTACAAAGGTCAGGTGGGAACCTTCATCCCCTCGCTCGCGAAGCCGATTGTTGTGGGCGGGACTGGAACGGTGCCGGACCTTACGTCGCAGTATGCGGCCCCGGCGGCCTATCAATTCTTCGGCCAGTACATACAAACGGCGGCCAGCGCAGGATTGCCGCAAAACCTTACTTACACAGATAAACGCCAGTGGGGGCCGCGCGTCGGATTCTCTTACTCGGCCAGTTCAAAGACAGTCATCCGCGGCGGATTCGGCATGTTCTATGAACCCGAGACCTCAGGCGGCCGCGTGAACCTTAACATGCTGCCCTTTCGCCTGAATGAGACAGTGAACCAGACACAAAACGTGGTACCAAACCGCACACTGGGGAACTTCTTCCTCGGCACGGCCCTGGGCTCGGCGCAGGCGAATCCGAGTCTTGTGCCGACAAAACTGCACCTGAATATGGGATACAACGAACACTACAGCTTCGGCGTGCAACAGCAGCTTACGTCACATGACCTGCTGGAGGTCTCCTATGTCGGCAATCATGGAGTCGATCTGAACGGCACCAATGACTTCAATGATCCGTCACCAGGACCTGGTGCGATCCAGACACGCAGGGCTTATCAGCCATGGGGCACTATAACGTTCGAAACGCAGGATACCTCCACCAACTACAACTCTCTCCAGGCGAAATGGGAGCACCGTGAGAGCCACGGTTTGCAGGCTCTCGTGGCCTACACGTACTCAAAGTTCATGCAGTTCAACCAGGCACCCGGTCTGGGCGGCAACCTCGGCTATGAGTATGCGGTCTCACCTTACGACACGCCGCAAAACCTGGCCTTGAGCGGCAGCTACGCTCTTCCGGTGGGACGCGGCCGTTCCTTCCTCAACAACTCGAACGCCCTCGTCAATGGGGTGCTGGGAGGCTGGCACATTCAAACCATTCTCGTCTTCCGCAGCGGCGTACCGTATACGCCGGTGATCTCGGGGGACATCGCCAACACCGGGGTCAGCGGTCAGCGTCCGAACCTTAATCCCGCTGGAGGCAACCCCAGCTTCCATCGCACGCTGAAAGCATGGTTCGATCAGAGCCGCTATGTCGATCCCGCGCTCTACACCTACGGTACTGTCCATGCCAACTCCCTGCGGTCGGATATGTACCGGCAGGACGATGCCTCCATCTTCAAGGACTTTGCCATGCCGCACGATAGCGTGCTGTCGTTCCGCGCTGAGTTCTTCAATATCGCCAATACAACCAGCTTCAGCGCACCGGGTGCCAGCATTACGACCTCTGCCGCCTCCGCGACAATTGATACCGCCAGCGGCGCTCAGATCACCAGCACTTCGGTCCCATCGCGCGACATTCAGTTCGCGCTCAAGTACAACTTCTAATCAGAGGGAGAAAAACGATGACGGTGGGAATAAATTGGGCGATCAGGGCCCTGGTCGCAGGTGGTGTGATTTTGCAGGCTGCTGCAGCAGTGGCACAGGGAACGGTGCCTGAGCCACTCCCTGCCTCCGCTCAATCGCCCGTCGTAATCCACGTCGATCTCAATCAGACGGTCGGCGTCTACAAACCGATCTATAGCTGGTTCGGGTACGACGAGGCGAATTACACTACGATGCGCCACGGCAAAGAGCTACTCAGCCAGCTTCATGACCTCAGCCCTGTACCGGTCTACATCCGCGCGCATCACCTGCTCACCTCAGGTGATGGCGTAGCTGAGCTTAAATTCAGTTCGACGAATGTCTATACGGAAGATGCGAGCGGCAAGCCTGTCTATGACTTCAAAATTCTCGACGGCATCTTCGATGCGTACAAAGCTGCCGGTGTCCGCCCCATGGTCGAACTCGGTTTCATGCCGAAGGATCTCGCCGCGGACCTGCCTGACCGGCACGAGCCTTATCAGGTTCACTACCCACAGTCCACAATCTCCGGCAAGTCCAACAATCCGCCGAAGGATTATAAAAAGTGGGGCGAGTTGGCGCGAGTCGTCACCGCGCATCTCGTGGAACGATATGGCAAGGAAGAGGTCCTCAATTGGTATTTCGAGGTCTGGAACGAGCCTGACATCGACTACTGGCACACGACACCCGAAGCTTACTGGAAGCTTTACGACTACGCTGTCGCCGGTGTGAAGGCTGCTCTGCCAGGCGCAAAGGTCGGTGGCCCCGCGAGCACCAGCCCCGGTCGTGACAAGGCAAATCTCTTTCTTAAGAACTTTCTGGAGCACGTCAACTCCGGCAAAAGCGCGGCCACCGGTGGCCCCATCCCCATCGATTTCATCTCGTTCCACGCCAAGGGCTTTCCTAAGATTGAAGAAGGCAAAGTCACGATGGGCATCAACCGCGAACTGAACGATGCAGACAAGGGATTCGCTCTGATCGCGAGCTTTCCGAAGTTCAAACGGCTGCCCATCATCATCAGCGAGGCCGACCCAGAGGGATGCGCCGCCTGTTCCTCAAAGGTGAATCCCGCGAACAACTACCGCAATGGCACGCTTTACCCTGCCTATACCGCCGCCGCGTTCAAGAGTCTTTTTGAGTTACAGGACCGCCACGCGGTTAACCTTCTTTCCATGCTGACCTGGTCCTTTGAGTTCGAAGACAAAGACTACTTTGAAGGCTTCCGCTCACTAGCGACCAACGGTATCGACAAGCCCGTGCTCAACGTCTTCCGGATGTTCGCGCTCATGTCCGGTGACCGAGTCAAGACTTCGAGCACAGGCGCCGTTCCGCTCGACACCCTCGTCAGCACCGGAGTCCGTGACGCCCCGGATGTCGATGCCTTCGCAACCCACGGCGCTAAGGAAGCGGCAGTTCTGGTCTGGAACTATCATGACGTCAACCAGCCGGCAGACTACTCGCCTACGACCATAACCATCAGTGGTATTCCCACAGGCGTGCATCGAGTCCTGCTCCAACACTTCCGTATCGACGACACTCATAGCAACGCCTATACCGTCTGGCAGCACATGGGCTCGCCACAGCACCCCACCTCGCAGCAGTACGCCGAACTTCAGTCCGCCGGTCAGCTCCAACTCCTTACCTCACCTCGGTGGCTCGTCGTGAGCAACGGCCAGGTCGAAGTCGAAACCGGGATGCCCCGAGAGGGAATCTCTCTTCTGCATCTGACGTGGTAGGCGTGGACTCGCAATGAACTTCTTAGGGCGCACAGTCGGCGGGAGATCCAGCGGTGGTGACCGCCGCTGGTACTCAGTCACGCTCGTGACAGCCGCGATCGCCATCAGCTACTTCGACCGGCAGACTCTGCCCGTCGCCATCGCCGCAGTTCAACACAATATCCCAATCTCGAATCAGCAGTTTTCCTATCTTCAGTCGGCCTTTTTGCTCTCGTATGCAGCGCTTTACATCGGTGGCGGCCGTCTTCTCGATCGCCTCGGCACCCGTCGTGGCTTTCTTATCATCATGCTCTGGTGGTCTGTCGCGTGTGCGTTGCATGGTCTTGCCTCCGGATTCGCTTTACTTCTCGCCGCTCGGTTTCTGCTAGGGATGGGCGAGGGCGGAGCGTTCCCTGCAGCTGTTCGCGTCGTTGCTGAATGGATTCCCGCAGAGCAGCGCTCTACTGCCGTGGGGATCATCAACGCGGGTACTGCAATCGGTTCCGTACTGGCTCCGCCACTGATTGGCTTTGTCATCCTGCACAGCGGCTGGCGAGCGGTCTTCTTCTCCGCTGGGGCCGTAGGCGTTGTGTGGGTGCTCTGGTGGGCTACCTCGTATCGCAACAACGACCTGACGCTCTCGACCAACACCCTCGATGCTCGGCTCGCTGCTTACCAACTCAGCATCCGTGAGCTTCTTGCCTTCCGCAGTGTTCAGACCATCGTCTTTGCGAAGTTCATGAGTGATTCTGCATGGTATTTTTTGCTCTTTTGGCTGCCCAAGTACCTCTATGATGCTCGCCACTTCGACGTGAAACAGGTCAGCTATTATGCCTGGATACCTTATGCCGCCTCCGGTGTCGGCAGCTTCCTTGGAGGTCTCCTGTCCAGCCACCTTTTGCAGCGCGGCTACACGCTCGATAAAGCCCGCAAAATCGCCCTGGGTCTCAGCGCCATCTTTATGCCAGTCGTCATGCTGGTGCCGCTTGTTCCCGTGCAGCTCGCGATTCTGCTGTTCAGCATTGCCTTCTTCTGTCAGCAATCCTGGTCAGGACTCATTATGACCTTGCCTGCCGACATCTTCCCGCTCTCCGCGGTCGGTACTGTTTCAGGATTCGTCGGCTTCGGCGGAGCAATCGGCGGGGCCATCTTTGGTATTGTCGCCGGACACCTTCTCAGCCACGGCTTCGGCTACGGGACGCTTTTTGTTCTCGTTGGAACATTTCACATCATCGGCTTCCTTGCCATCCTTCTCTTTGGGGGCAGGATTCAACCTCTTCGCAGTCACGACCTTCTGGAGATAGAGAACAACGTATGAAGATCACTGAAGTTCGCACACGCGTCGTTCAATGGGAGGGCAAAACAGTGCCGCTCCCACCGCACTTCTGCACCAATCCAATGGATCTCGTCAGCTACCGTGCCGCCTCTATGGGCAACTTTGCCTTCCACGGCTGGGTGCTGGTCGAAATCTTTACCGACTCCGGTCTCGTCGGCCTCGGCAACGCTGCGCTCTCGCCTGTCGTCACCAAATCGCTCATCGATACTTACCTCGAGCCGATACTTCTTGGGGCCGACCCCTGGGATATTGAATTCCTCTGGCAGCAGATGTATCGCCGCACCATGGCCTTCGGCCGCAAAGGCGTTGCTCTGACCGCTATCTCCGCGGTTGACATCGCGCTCTGGGATCTTCTCGGCAAGAGCGCGAAACAGCCCGTCTACCGTCTCCTCGGCGGACGTACCAAGGAACGCATTCCGGTCTATGCCAGCCGCCTTTACTCGATGCCCATTCCGGAGCTTCGCGCTGAAGCTCAGAAATATAAAGACGAGGGCTACAAAGCCATGAAGCTTCGTTACGGCTGGGGACCTCTTGATGGCCGTGAGGGCATGATGAAGAACGTCGAGCTCGTCCGCACCGTGCGCGAGGTTATCGGCGACGACATTGACCTGATGACCGATGCCTATATGGGCTGGACCCTCGACTACGCCAAGCGCATGCTTCCTCTGATCGAGCCATTCGGCATCCGCTGGCTGGAGGAGCCCGTCATCCCCGACGACACCCGTGGCTATAAGGAGTTGAAAAGCTACGGCCGTGTTCCCATTGCAGGAGGAGAACACGAGTTCACAATCTTCGGCTTTCGCGAACTGCTCGAAGCCAATGCTCTCGATTACATTCAGTTCGATACCAACCGCGTCGGCGGCATCAGCCAGGCCCGCAAGATCTGTGCCCTGGCCGAGTCCTTCCAGGTCCCCGTCGTCCCCCACGCCGGGCAGATGCACAACTACCACGTGACCATGGCCAGCCTCAACGCGCCTATCTCTGAATTCTTTCCGAAGGTTGACGTAGAGGTCGGCAACGAACTTTTCTGGTACATATTCGACGGCGAACCCACTCCCAAAGACGGCTACATCGACCTGGACGAGAACACTCCCGGCCTCGGTCTGACTGTCAACGAAGAATCCCTGAAACGCTTTACAGTGACTGGATGAAGGAGACCTCCGTGCCTATACATATTGTGCAAATCACTGAGGGGACCCATCGCCGTGTTGCTCTTGTTGACGAGCCCAATCTCCGGTGTCTCACCAACGTATTCTCAGTCTACGAGCTCGCTCAGCGATGCCTTGAACAGAAAAAGCCGATGGTGGAGCAGATTATTGCACTCGCTACCGGCGAAACGCTCTCCTACGAGGATGTTTACGCCGAGCGCTCGTCATGGCGTTTGCTTGTGCCTGTTGATGTTCCGAATGAGCCTTCGCGCACTCTCGTTGCAGGAACCGGCCTCACTCATCTCGGCAGCGCTCGCCAACGTCAGGCCATGCATCTGGCCGATCAAAAACCTGAGAAGAAAGACGAGGGGGCGCTTACTGACTCCATGCGTATGTTCCAGTGGGGTGTGGAGCGAGGGCGACCCGCAGATGATGAGATCGGCGTTGCTCCGGAGTGGTTTTACAAAGGCGATGGTTCCATCCTCCGCAGACCATTCGAGCCACTTGAGATCCCCTCGCATGCGGAGGACGGCGGTGAAGAGGCTGAGCTCGCAGGTGTCTATATCGTTGCTATGGATGGAAGCCCCTTTCGCATCGGCATCGCTCAGGGCAATGAGTTTTCGGATCACAAATTCGAGAAGCGGAATTATCTTAACCTCGCAGGCTCGAAGCTGCGCACCTGCAGCCTGGGTCCGGAGCTCATCGTCGGCGCTCCCTTCGCCGACGTCTCAGGCTCGGTGCGGATCGAACGCAGAGGAACAACACTGTGGCATAAACAGATCGTCAGCGGCGAGCAAAATATGTGCCACAGCCTGGCAAATCTCGAACATCATCACTTCAAGTTCGCAGGCCATCGCCAGCCTGGCAGCATTCATGTCCATTTTTACGGAGCCGACGCGCTCTCCTTCGGCGAGGACATAGTTTTAACCGAAGGAGATATCACCGAGGTCAGTTTCGAAGGCTTCGGCCGAGCGCTTCGTAACCCTATCCACGAAGAGGCAAAGTCGAAACAACCAATTCGCGTCCAATCTCTCGCATAACGCGCCTCACAGGAGATTTCATGGAAAAGATATCCGTCGCACTGCTTGGCCTTGGAACGATGGGCAGCGGCATGGCAGCTAACCTTCTCAAAGCGGGCTTCCCTCTTGCCGTTTATAACCGCACTGCTGCAAAAGCCGAGTCCTTCGCAGCACAGGGAGCACGCATCGCGCGAACTCCCGCCGAGGCCGCAAGGGGGGCACGACTCATCCTCTCCATGCTCTCGGACGATAACGCCTCCCGAGACGCCTGGATCGGCCCTGAGGGTGCACTGGCTGCAGCCGAATCCGGCACAGTCCTGGTTGAGTCGAGCACTGCCAGTCCTGCGTGGATCACCGAACTGGCGGAACTGGCCAGGGCTCGCGATCTCGAATTCCTTGATGCCCCCGTCACCGGCAGCCGCGCTCAGGCGGAAGGCGGCCAGCTCGTCTTCCTCGTCGGCGGATCCGAGCATGCCCTCGTCACAGTTACCCCCGCACTTCAGGCGATGAGCAAAGACATCATCCATCTGGGGCCGGTCACCAGTGGCGCAAAGATGAAGCTCCTTAATAACTTCCTATGCGGCGTGCAGGTCGCATCGCTTGCGGAAGGAATGGTCTGGCTGGAACGCAGCGGCCTCGACCGCGACAAAGCCCTTCAGGTGCTGAAGACCGGCGCTCCCGGCAGCCCGTTGCTCGCAAATATCTCCGCCCGAATGACCAGTGGTGAGAACGTTGTGAATTTCCTTCTAAGCCTGATGTCGAAAGATCTCGCTTATGCACACGCCGCAGCCAAACAAAATGGCGTGGAGCTGACAACGGCCACCAATGCAAGACATCTCTTCGAACGTGCCGCAGCAGCAGGCTACGCGGATCGAGATATGTCCGCTGTAGTCGAGGTGCTTCGTCACCCGGAGAAATCATAATCTCCGCATCTTCCGAAGGAGCCATTGTGGATCGCACTATGCCCCCAGTCCATCTCGTCATGAAGCACCGCCTCATCTTTCTTGCGCTCCTCCTCACCTGCTGCTGTACCGCGGGCTCCGCTCAAACAGCATCCCGGCCTCCCTATCTTGATCCCTCCCGGCCTGTCGATGAGCGCGTCGCCGATCTTGTCGGCCGCCTCACTCTCGAAGAGAAAGCCGCACAGCTCAATCATCTGAACAATGGCATCCCTCGCCTCAACATCCCCATGTGGGGCGGCTGGAATCAGACACTGCACGGTGTATGGTCCAAAGAACCAACGACACTATTCCCCGCGACTATCGCCATGGGTGCGACCTGGGACCCAACCCTTGTCCACACTATTGCGAACGCCATGTCCGATGAGGCTCGCGCTCTTTACAACAGCGGAGCCCAGGGTCCACGTTCACGCCATGGCCTCGTCTACCGCTCACCCGTCATCAACCTTGTCCGCGATCCACGCTGGGGCCGCATCCAGGAGGTCTTCAGCGAAGACACCTTCCTGACGGGTCAGATGGGTGTCGCTTATGTCCGAGGCCTGCAGGGTGACGACCTCAATCACCTCAAACTCGCCGCAACGATAAAGCACTTCGCCGTCTACAACGTCGAGACGGGCCGTCAGCACCTCAATGCTCAGGTCGACGACCGCAACCTCAACGAATACTGGCTTGCTCAGTGGAAGACTGTTGTTACTCAGGCGCATCCGCAATCTCTCATGTCCTCCTACAACGCCGTCAACGGGACACCTGACGCGGTCAACCATCTTCTGCTGACCGATATCCTTCGCGGCCAGTGGGGATTCGATGGCTTCGTGACGGATGATCTCGGCGCCGTTGCACTGCTGACCGGCACTCGTCAGGGCTCCGTCGAAACGGGTCAGAGACTCACCGAAGACCCCGTTGAGGCCACCGCACTTGCCATCCAGGCAGGCAACGACTCGGACGACTCAGAGTTCGAGACCAACATTCCTCTCGCCGTCAAGCGCGGTCTGCTCACCATGGCCGACGTCGACCGCGCCCTCGCTCGTGTTCTGCGTGTCGGCTTCCGTCTCAATGTATTCGACCCACCCGGATCAAGCCCGTACGCAAAGGTGCCAATGTCTGCCGTCCGCTCGCCGGAGCATCTTGACCTTGCACTCAAAGCTGCAGAAGAGTCCATCACCCTCCTGAGTAACCGCAATAACTTTCTTCCGCTCAAACAGGATCAGGTCCATTCTGTTGCCGTCATCGGTCCTGCGGGCGATCAGGATTACGAGACAGGCAACTACTATGGCACGCCCGCCAGCAAGACTGGTCCGCTCGAAGGTTTGCGACAATTCCTCGGCTCTGCGGCAAAAGTTGAGTACGAAAAGGGTACAGGATTTACCGATGCCGCTGACCCAGCAGCCATTCAGCGCGCTTCCGATCTCGCGCGCAGGTCAGATGTTGCCGTCTTATTCCTCGGAACTAATCTGAAGGTCGAGGCTGAAGGCCGGGATCGCCGCAACCTTGACCTGCCAGGCGCACAAGAGGGGCTCCTTGAGGCAGTCTACGCGGCCAATCCCAGGACCGTTCTCATACTCATGAACGCCGGACCACTCGCGATTACATGGGCCAACGACCATGTGCCGGCCATCCTTGATGCCTGGTATCCTGGCGAGGCTGGAGGCGTCGCTATCGCACGCGCACTCTTCGGTAAGGACAATCCCGGTGGCCACCTGCCCTACACCGTGTACGGCAGTCTTGATGGCGTCCCTCCGCAGAACGAATACGACATCTCCAAAGGGTTCACTTATCTCTACTTCAAGGGTGTTCCTCTGTATGCCTTCGGCCACGGCCTAAGCTACACACGCTTCCAATACAGCGGCCTGAAACTCTCCGCGCAATCCGGCACACCGGCCGATACCATTCGGGTCTCCTTCGACATCAAAAACATCGGCGACCGCGAAGGCTCCGACGTCGCCCAGCTTTATACGCATCAGCAGCAGAGCAGCACTTACCAGCCCATTCAGAGCCTCCGCGCCTTCGAGCGTGTCACCCTTCAGCCCGGCGAGAGCAAACATCTCGAGCTTGTCCTCCCACTCGCGGAACTCGCTTTCTACGACATTCATGCTAAAACTTTCCGGGTCGAACCTGGCCTCTTCGATCTGATGATCGGATCTTCCTCCGACGACATCCGGCTTCGCTCACGCCTTGAAGTCCGAGGCAGTAGTAATAAATAGCGTCTGTATCTGCAGCACACGCACGAACCTCTATTTGCTTTCCGAGGAAACATTATGAAAGCTGTCCATGTCTTTGTTGCGGCCTGTTCGCTGTTGCACGGAGCCGTTTTGTCGGCACAAAAAGTGACCACTCTCCAGATCGACACGGCTACTCCTGTTGCAACGGTCAGCCCAATCCTCTATGGCCTTATGACAGAAGAGATCAACTACTCTTATGACGGTGGGCTCTATCCGGAGATGGTGCGGAACAGAACGTTCAACACGCTGCACCACGGTCTGGAGTCGTGGCCGGCCTTTGTGCACGGCGATGCTTTCATCAAGAGAGAGTGGGACCCAACGACCGGTCCGAGCAAGGCACTCGCAGGCAGCCTGAAGATGACGATCACGGAGCCCACTGGGGGCGGCGAAGCCGGAGTCGCCAATGGTGGGTACTGGGGCATGGCAGTTCGTCCCGACACCATGTACACAGGTTCGTTCTATGCCAAATCTGTGGGTGCTGGTCCAGCTCACGTGCGACTGGTGGCCGACGACACCGGGGCGGTGTTGACGGAGGCAGCCATTGAAATAAAAGAAAACAATTGGCAGCAGTACCACTACACCATGAAGACGGGGCCTTCAGTAAAGGCAGGCTCCAGAAATCATTTTGAGATCACATTTGCAAAACCTGGCACCGTCTGGCTGCAGCTCATCTCACTGTTTCCTCCAACCTTCAACAATCGCCCCTACGGGAACCGTACCGATCTCATGGAGATGATGGCAGCAATGAAACCGCACTTTCTGCGCTTCCCAGGAGGCAACTATCTCGAAGGCGACTTTATCAATGAACGCTTCAACTGGAAGGAGACGATTGGTCCGCTGGTAGACCGTCCAACGCATCGTAGCCCATGGAACTACCAGTCGAGCGACGGCATGGGGTTGCTGGAGTTTCTGGAGTGGTGCGAGGATCTGAAGATTGAACCGGTCCTGGCAGTCTATGCCGGCTACTCCCTGAAGGGCGATCATGTTGAACCTGGACCCGCACTCGAACCTTTTGTCCAGGAGGCCCTCGATGAAATCGAATACGTCGCGGGTGATGCGTCTACGAGATGGGGCGCCGTTCGTGCCAAAGACGGCCATCCGGCTCCATTCACTTTCCACTACATCGAGATCGGGAACGAAGACTTCTTCGATAAATCCGGCAGCTATGACGGACGCTTTGCACAATATGCGAAGGCGATTCGCGCGAAATATCCCCAGTACAAACTGATCGCGACTACGCCAGTGAAGGCGGGTGATCCGGACATGGTCGACGATCACTATTACAGGACGCCAGGCGAATTCTTCGAGATGGTGCATCACTACGACACCTATGACCGCAGGGGGCCGAAGATCTTCGTGGGCGAATGGGCAACGCGAACCGGCTCTCCTACGCCCGACTTCGGCGCAGCACTGGGTGACGCTGCATGGATGACCAGCATGGAACGGAACAGCGACATCATTCTGATGGCCAGTTACGCCCCGCTACTGACAAATGTCAATCCTGGCGGGCTGCAGTGGTCGACTGACCTGATTGGATACGATGCGCTTAGTGCCTATCCTTCGCCGGCTTATTGGGCTCAGGTACTCTTCGGCAATCACCTGGGCGACCACACAGTACAGAGCAGCGCAACCAATGCTGGTCCCCTTCTGTTCTGGTCAGCCACATTATCGACTCAGGCTAAAATTCTGCACCTTAAACTGGTGAATGCGACCGATCGACCGCAAAGCATCTTACTCGACATCGCCAGCGCTATACCTGGCTATGCCACCGCGTATAGTCTGCACGCGGCAACTCGCTTCGCTACTAATTCTATTCAGAGGCCGGACACCATTAAACCAGTTACATCGAAAGTCAAAATTGCTGACAAGGACTGGTCTCACACTCTGCCGGCAAATACAATCGAAGTGCTCGACATCCCAGTTCGCTGACGAAACTTACCGAGTCCCTTCTAACAGACTTCTCGAACTCGTCGATGATTCAGGGCTTCAGTGTTACGTGATAGCCATCTTTCATGAGAATGTCGCAGACCGGCTTCCATCCTGAACCATCGACCTATACCCCGGCTGCAACCTGGGCCAACACAACCACACGACTCTTAGTCGAGAACTGATCTTTATGACTCGTCTTTCGGCATGCGAGAAGAAATCTCTAAAGTTTTACAAAGATTTGCCGACAACTAACTTGAAGGAAGTCGGATAACCATGCAGATTGGCGCGATTCAGTCTCTCTCATCCATCGCCCCCACCCCGGTCGTACAGCCGACGGCGGCGGCCGCGAATCGATCGACTACAGCCGTATCTCCTGCAACTACATCCGCCTCTGTGTCCGCTGGTCCATCCGCCACAACGTCGTCCAGCACGACCGCGTCCGGCGGAGGGACATCCCACGGGTCGGGTAAGGCGCAGAGCACCTCCAACAGCAGTGCCGCAGAGGCCAGCCTTGCGGCTGTCTACTCCGTTACCGTAGGTGGCACAAGCTACTCTGGCAGCGTGGAGGAGAGCGGTGGAGAATATACTGCCTCGATTGCGAACCTGCCGGGCGCCAGCGCCAGTGGGTCAAGCGTCCAGGGCGCCGAAGATAACCTTGGCTCCATTATCGACACGCTCGTCTAGATTGCCCGAATCGCGCGGCGGTTCTGATCTTCGCGCTATTCGGGCGCAGACTTCGTTAGTCTCTTCTCATCTGTCGTACAGGCGTTTGGCGCGCCGCGTGCGAATTACTCCGCGAAACACGCTCCACGGAGAAAACAGATGCATGTTCACCCTCAGCCAGTGAATCTGAACGTGACCACAGCCCCCTCCCCCGCGACGATTGCCGCGCAAAAGGCCGCCGAGGTGCGCAGCCGGCTGGCGAAGGCCGCCCTGAAGCTCAATGAGGAGTCAGATCCCTTCGAGAGCTTTATGGTCGACCAGGAGTCTGGTGGAAGTCCGCGTCGCCAGCAGAGACACGATCTCCCCAGAGGCGCGAAGAAGCTCAATGCGGAGGAGGAAGAGCCGAGGGGCACAATCCTGTTTCTTCGTGCCTGAGGCGCTGGGTCAGATCGAGCGTATGCCCGCCGGCCGCGCGACCTCGGACGGCGTTGGTGCGCCTTATCTGAAGGCGGTACCTCCTCCGCTGCCCTCGCCGCGGGCGGTGATTGCTGCGATGGTGCAGGATGCTCTCGGCCATCACCGTGCGGGTCGGCTAAAAAAGGCCGAGCAGATCTATCGGCAGGTCCTGGCCATCGATACAGACGCGGACAGCCTGCATCTCCTGGGCATGATCGCTTATCAGCAGGAACGCTACTCACTCGCTGTTGCGAGGATCGAAGAGGCAATCGCACTCCGCGGAGACGTCAGCTCGTACCACTGCGACCTCGGCGCCGCGCTCCAGGCGGAGAGCCGGTTGCAGGAGGCAGCCTCGAAGTACCAGCGCGCCCTGGCTCTCAACCCCAACTGCGCAATCGCGCACGTCAATCTGGGCCTTATCTTTCAGGCAGAACACAACCTGGACGAAGCCCTGGTTCACTGCAGGCGGGCCCTGGCGCTCAAGCCGGATTTGGCCGAGATTCAGATGAACCTCGGCAGCATTCTCGATGAGATGGGAAGGCCGGAGGAGGCTCTTCTTTGCTACGAACGGGCAATCGCCCTGAAGCCGCAGCTCGTCGAGGCACACTACAACATGGGAAATGCATTCTGCTCGCAGGACAGGATCGATGAGGCCATGGCCTGCTATGAGCGAGCCCTTGCCATCAGACCCGGATGCGCCAGGACATACCACAACCTGGGTCACGCCCTGCGCGGGCTGGGCAGGCTGGACGAAGCGCTCGTGCGCTACCGAAAGGCTTCGAGCCTGCAGCCGAACGACGCGGATATCGGATTCAGTGAGGCGACCGCTCAACTGCTCCACGGCGACTTCGATCGGGCGTGGCCGGGGTACGAGTGGCGCTGGAAGATCGAATCCCGCATCAAGCCGAAGCGCGTCTATCCGCAGCCTCTCTGGACCGGCGAGAGGCTGAGTTCAGGACGTCTGCTGATCTGGGGAGAACAGGGTGTGGGGGACGAGATTATGTTCGCCGGTCTGCTTCCGGATCTCATCTCCACCGGCAACCCATGCATTCTGGACTGTGATCCGCGGCTCCAACCTCTCTTCGCCCGC
>Ga0302220_10000788_pt1 | contig 25769 bp, 18 predicted proteins | sample II_Palsa_E1_3_FD_194572 | JGI IMG/M metagenome (GOLD analysis project Ga0302220, IMG submission 194572) | Peat permafrost microbial communities from Stordalen Mire near Abisko, Sweden - II_Palsa_E1_3 | ecosystem: Environmental > Terrestrial > Soil > Palsa > Peat permafrost | place: Sweden...
TCAGCTCCGCCGCCGCCAGCCGCATCCGCTCCCGGCGGGCCCGCTCCGCCGCGGTCAGCCCGCCGCCATCGGGGTACCTCATGTACTCCGGCATAGCGCACCGCGCGCCAGCTGACCAGACTCAGTAACCCCCGCCATTGAAGATCGGTTAGGTCCTGCACGCCCTGTACGGGGTCGGCGCCGATGTGACGGTCGCCAAGACAGCGTCAGTGGGCTCTGGCGGCCCGGCGGGGTTTCGCGTCGGGGCAGCCGGGGGCCAAATGGCAGGCGTGAACATCCTGATCGGGCGACGAGATCACCTGCCGCCGGGCGCTGGACCACACTTGACAATGCCAGAATGACCGGCCATAAAGTAACCTTGTTACAGCTGCGTTAAATCCTGGTGACGACGTCTACATTGGGCTAGTGACGGGCTATGTCGCAGCCTCAGGCCGCCGGAAGTTGCTGTGCGAAACGGTTCGATGGTCCGCCAAGTTCTTGATCTTCCCTCCGAAGGAGGTTCCCGGATATGGCGGACAGCAAGCTCTTCGCTGCGGGGCACCGCTAAGTGAAGAATCTTGATGTTACTCATAGGCAGTGGGCTTCGGCGATTTAAACAAGCTTCCGCAAAGGCCTCGATCGCGTTCCCGCAGGTGGCGGTCTTGATCATCACGAATTTCCGGAGATCTGAGTCCCGCGTAGTGCCAGGTGGTCCCTTGATCGGAGCAGCCTGGTGCACCATCGTGAGGATCTCATCACAGTCGGCTGCGCATGGGCATCGGTTCCTGAATATTCGCTCCGTATTCTGCCCTGGAAATGTGCTGGCCGCCCTTTCCGGCGGGCCCGTACGGCGCGCCGCTAAATGCAGCTCCAATGGCCTGGCTAGCCAATGACTAATACGACACTAGCGCTGCGCCGGCCGACGGTGTAGCGTCAGAGCCAGCGGGCTGCGCGAATGGCGGCCTGGTTGGTCGTCAAGGGAGACGGTTATGTAGAGCCCGTAGCGAAGCACAGGGAGCAGCAATGGCCTCCATCGACGCTTCAGCCGACGTTCCCGGCCAGGTTACCTGCCCGGACGGCCGGGTTGAGCTGGTCGGCCCGGAGGCCATTGGCGGGCGGTTCTCGAACGCTGACCTGGCTCCGGTGCCGGTCGGCCGGCGGACGTGGACGACCTACAACTACCTGGCGCTGTGGGTTGGCATGTCGCACAACCTGGCGACCTACGCGCTGGCAGCAAGCCTGATCGTGCTCGGGATGAGCCCCTGGCAGGCGCTGCTGACAATCGCCATCGGCAACGTCATTGTGCTATTCCCGATGCTGCTCAACAGTCACGCCGGGACCAAATACGGAATCCCGTTCCCGGTGTTCGCGCGAGCCTTCTACGGCCTGCGCGGCGCGAACCTTCCCGCGATCCTGCGAGCCCTGGTGGCCTGCGGCTGGTTCGGCATCCAGACCTGGCTCGGCGGCGAGGGCGTTTACGTGATTGTCGGCAAGCTGGCCGGCCAGGGCTGGGTCAACGCGGCGCACTTCGGCGGTCAGCCGTGGACGGTGTGGCTTTCGTTCGCGGTGTTCTGGGTGATCCAGGTCGGCATCATCTGGCGCGGCATGGACACTGTCCGCCGGTTCGAGAACTGGGCTGCGCCAGCGGTGCTCGTGGTGTTCGTGGCCTTACTGGTCTGGATCGCCGCCAAGGCCGGCGGCTTCGGCCCGCTGCTGTCGCAGCCATCGCGGCTGGGCTGGGGGCCAGGGTTCTGGCGGGTGTTCACGCCGTCGCTGATGGCCATGATCGCGTTCTGGTCCACCCTGTCGCTGAACATCCCGGACTTCACCCGGTTCTCCCGCAGCCAGCGGAGCCAGCAACTGGGTCAGGTGCTCGGCCTGCCGACCACGATGACGTTCTTCTGCCTGCTGGCCATCCTGATCACCTCGGGCGCCCAGGCGGTGTACCACCAGGAGATCTGGGACCCGGTGGAGCTGGCCGCCAAGCTGTCCAACCCCGCCGTGGTGATCCTCGGCCTGCTGACCGTGCTCGGCGCGACAGTCTCCGTCAACGTGGCCGCCAACGTGGTCAGCCCGTCCTACGACTTCTCCAACCTTGCCCCGAAGCTGATCTCGTTCCGCGTCGGCGGGCTGATCACCGGGGTGGTGGGCGTCGCGCTGCAGCCGTGGCGGCTGCTGTCGAACCCACACGTGTACATCTACACCTGGCTGGGCTTCTACGGCGGGCTGATCGCGGCGGTCTCCGGCGTGCTGGTGGCCGGCTACTGGGTGCTTTGCCGGACCCAGCTGAACCTGGCCGACCTGTACCGGGAGCATGGCAGCTACTGGTACCAGGCCGGCTGGAGCTGGACCGCGGTGGCGGCCACGGTGGTCGGCGCCGGGCTGGCGGTCGGCGGGGCATACTCGGCGCCCGGGCAGGGGCCGTTCCCTGCCGATGGCCTGGTCCCGCTGCTGAAGCCGCTGTACAACTACGGCTGGGTGGTCGGATTCGCGGCCGGGTTCGCGGTCTATCTCGTGCTGTCGGCACTGGACGGCAAGCGCAGGGTGACCGCGAATGTGGCCGCGCGCGCCGGGTGACCGGCGCCCGGGTGGGCGGGAATGGCGGGTGAGAGGTCCCGCCAGAACCGAGCTAGGAGGAGACCGAGCTAGGAGGAGACATGGTGACAGAGATCGTCAGGGCGGGGCTGGTCCAGCACAGCTGGACCGGGGACAAGGATTCCATGATCAGCAAGGCGGTCGGCGCGATCGGCGTGGCTGCTTCAGCAGGCGCTCAGGTGGTGTGCCTGCAGGAGCTTTTCTACGGGCCGTACTTCTGCCAGGTGCAGGACAGCGACTACTACTCCTACACCGAGCTGATCCCGGACGGTCCCACCACGCAGCTGATGCGCGAGGTTGCCCGGCGGCATGGCGTGGTGCTGATCGTGCCGATGTTCGAGGAGGAGCTGCCCGGTCTCTACTACAACACCGCAGCGGTGATCGACGCGGACGGCAGCTATCTCGGCAAGTACCGCAAGACGCATATCCCGCACGTCGCGGGGTTCTGGGAGAAGTTCTACTTCCGGCCGGGCAACCTGGGCTATCCGGTCTTCGACACCGCGGTCGGCCGGATCGGCGTCTATATCTGTTACGACCGGCATTTCCCGGAGGGCTGGCGGGCCCTCGGCCTGGCCGGCGCGCGGATCGTGTTCAACCCGTCGGCCACCAGTCGCGGCCTGGCGCAGTACTTGTGGCGGCTTGAGCAGCCGGCCGCGGCGGTTGCCAATGAGTACTTCGTCGGCGCGATCAACCGGGTGGGCGTCGAGCCGCTGGGTGACGATGACTTCTACGGCCAGTCCTACTTCGCCGATCCGCGCGGCCAGCTGATCGGCGACGGCGCGTCGGATGCCGCCGACGACGTCGTGGTCCGGGACCTGGACATGGACCAGCTTGAGGAAGTCCGCCATCTGTGGGCTTTTTACCGCGACCGGCGGCCGGACGCCTACGGGCCGCTGACCGAGCCGTAGACCGTCGGGCAGTGCAGACCGCAGGCAGCGCAGACCGGAGGCAGTGATGGGCATCCTGATCAGCGGCGGCATGGTTATCAGCGCGAGCGGCGCCGCACCGCTGGACGTGCTGACGGACGGTGAGCGAATTGCCGCGCTTGCCGCGCCGGGAACCGAGGTTGCCGCTTCCTGGGCGGCGAGTGCCGACCGGGTGATCAGCGCCGCGGGCAAGTACGTGCTGCCTGGCGGGATAGACGCGCACACGCACATGGAGATGCCGTTCGGCGGTACGTTCGCCGCCGATACTTTCGAGACCGGGACCCGCGCGGCGGCCTGGGGCGGCACTACGACGATCATCGACTTCGCCGTGCAGGCCAAGGGCGCCTCGCTGCTATCGACGCTGGACAACTGGCACCGCAAGGCGGACGGCCAGTGCGCGATCGACTACGGATTCCACATGATCGTGTCCGATGTCAACGATGCGACCCTGAAGGAGATGGACGCTTGCATCGGGGCCGGCGTGAACAGCTTCAAGATGTTCATGGCCTATCCCGGCGTCTTTTACGCGACCGATGGCGAGATCCTGCGCGCGATGCAGCAGGCTGCGCAGACCGGCGCGCTGGTCATGATGCATGCGGAAAATGGCATCGCGATCGATCAGCTCGTCGCGCAGGCCGTAGCGGCCGGGAAGACCGACCCGGTCCAGCACGGCCTGACCCGGCCGCCCGAGCTGGAAGCCGAAGCCACCTCGCGGGCGATTGCGCTGGCCAGGGTGACCGGCTCGCCGCTGTATATCGTGCACCTGTCCGCTGCGCAGGCGCTGGATGCCGTCACGGCGGCACGCGACACCGGCCAGAATGTGTTCGCCGAGACCTGTCCGCAGTACCTGTACCTGTCGATCGAAGATCTGGCCAGGCCCGGCTTCGACGGCGCCAAATTCGTCGCCTCCCCGCCGCTGCGGCCCAGGGAGCACCAGGGGTCGCTGTGGCGCGGGCTGCGCACTAATGACCTGTCGGTCGTGTCCACCGATCATTGCCCGTTCTGCTTTGCCGAGCAGAAAGAACTTGGCCGCGGCGACTTCAGCAAGATTCCAAACGGGATTCCCGGCGTGGAGCACCGCATGGACCTGCTGCATCAGGGCGTGACTGGCGGAGAGCTCTCCCTGGCGCGCTGGGTCGAGGTGGCCTCGACGACGCCCGCGCGGATGTTCGGCCTTTATCCAGGCAAGGGCACGATTCAGCCGGGCGCGGACGCCGACATCGTGGTCTACGACCCGGCCGCCCGCCAGGTGCTCTCGGTCGCTACCCACCACATGAACGTGGACTACTCGGCGTATGAGGGTATGGAGATCACCGGGAGAGTGCAGACGGTGCTGTCACGCGGCCGGGTCATAATCGACGCCGGCCAGTATCACGGCGTGACCGGCCACGGCCGCTTCCTGCAGCGGGAGCTGTGCCAGTATCTGAGCTGATGCAGCAGTAGCAGAGCTGATGCAGCAGTAGCAGAGCTGATGCAGCAGTAGCAGAGCTGATGGGCCAGTCGCGGAGCTGAACGGCCGGTAGGGCCGCTGCGCAAGGAACGGGGAGACAACCGATGGAATTCGGCTTGGTTCTGCAGACTGATCCGCCGGCCAGCGGTGTCGTCAGCGCGATGCGCGAGGCCGAGAACCTGGGCTTCCGCTGCGGCTGGACTTTCGACTCGCATGTCCTGTGGCAGGAGCCGTTCGTCATCTACTCGCAGATACTCGCGTCGACGTCGGCATTGGTCGTCGGCCCGATGGTGACCAACCCGGGTACCCGCGACTGGTCGGTCACCGCCTCGCTGTTCGCCACGCTCAACGACATGTTCGGCAACCGGACGATCTGCGGCATCGGCCGCGGCGATTCCTCCCGGCGGGTCATCGGCCAGCAGTCGGCTTCGCTGGCCACGCTGGCCGAGGCGATGCGGGTGATCAAGGACCTGGCCGAGGGCCGGGAAGCGACGCTGCACGGGACCGTGGTGCAGATCCCGTGGGTACGCGACGGCAAGCTGGAGATCTGGATGGCGGCCTACGGGCCGAAGGCGCTTGCGCTGGCCGGCGAGCAGGCCGACGGGTTCATCCTGCAGACGGCCGACCCCGACATCGCCCGGTGGACCATCGGCGCGGTGCGCGACGCGGCCAGGGCGGCGGGACGCCCCGCCGATGCCGTCACCATCTGCGTGGCCGCGCCCGCCTATGTCGGCACCGACCTGGCCCATCAGCGGGATCAGCTCCGCTGGTTCGGCGGGATGGTGGGCAACCACGTGGCGGATCTGGTGCGCCGGTACGGCATCGACGGCCCGGTGCCGACGGCGCTGACCGACTACATCTCCGGGCGGCAGGGCTACGACTACTCTCATCATGGGCGGGCCGGGAACCCGGACACCGAGTTCGTGCCCGACGACATCGTGGACCGGTTCTGCCTGACCGGGCCGCCGTCCGCGCATGTCGACCGGCTGCGCGAGCTGGCCGGCCTCGGCGTCGACCAGTTCGCCGTCTACCTGATGCACGACCAGCCCGAAGCCACCATGGCCGCCTACGGCGCCGACATCATCCCGGCGCTGAGCTGAGCATGTACCGGTCCGCGGTTGAGCTGGTCAGCGGCAAGGGCAGCCGCGTCACTGACGCGTCGCGCCGCAGCTACCTCGACTTCTTCGGCGGCATCCGCACCAGCATGCTGGGCTACGACGTGGCCGAGGTGCGCGAGGCGCTCGAGCGGCAGCTCGCCGCCGGCGTCACGCACACCTCCGCGCTGTACCTAATCCGCAACCAGGTAGAGCTGGCGGAGAAGATCGCCCGGCGGCTGACCGCGCGGGATTCTCCGCGGGGGGCCGCCGGAACCAGCCATGATCACGGGACACAGGAGAACGGAACGGGCAATGAGGCACATATCGCACTGGATCGGCGGCAAGCCGTGGTCAGGGGAGGCCGCCCGGCGTGGCGATGTCTACAACCCGGCGACCGGGCAGGTGACCGGCACCGTGGACTTCGCCGGCCGAGGCGAGGTGGCGGCCGCGGCTGCGGCCGCAGCGGCGGCGCTGCCAGGCTGGCGGGAGACCTCGCTGGTCAAGCGGGCCAGCGTGATGTTCGCCTTTCGCGAGCTGCTGCGCGCCCGGCAGGGTGAGCTGGCCGCGCTGGTCAGCTCCGAGCATGGCAAGGTGGTCTCCGACGCGGCCGGCGAGGTAGCCCGCGGGCTCGAGGTCGTCGAGTTCGCCTGCGGCATCCCGCACCTGCTCAAGGGTGGCTTCTCGGAGAACGTGTCGACCGGGGTCGACGCCTATTCGATCCGGCAGCCGCTGGGAGTGGTGGCGGGGATCACCCCGTTCAACTTCCCGGCCATGGTGCCGATGTGGATGTTCCCGATCGCGATCGCGTGCGGCAACTCCTTCGTGCTCAAGCCATCGGAAAAGGACCCGTCCGCGTCGCTCCTGCTGGCCGAGCTGCTGGCCGAGGCCGGACTGCCGGACGGGGTGTTCAACGTGGTGCACGGCGCCAGGGAGGCGGTCGACGCCCTGCTGACCCACCCCGACGTCCGTGGCGTCAGCTTCGTCGGATCGACGCCGGTGGCCCGTTATGTAGCCGAAGTTGGCGCGGTTGCCGGCAAGCGGGTCCAGGCTCTCGGCGGCGCGAAGAACCACATGGTCGTCCTGCCCGATGCCGACCTGGAACTGGCCGCTGATGCTGCGGTGTCGGCGGGTTTCGGCTCGGCGGGCGAGCGGTGCATGGCCATCTCGGTGGTCGTGGCGGTCGAGCCGACCGGCGACGAGCTGGTCGGGAAGATTGCCGAACGGGTCGCGCGGCTGCGGGTGGGCCCCGGTGATGACCAGGAGGCCGAGATGGGGCCGCTGGTGACCGAGGCGCACCGGGACAAGGTGGCCTCCTACCTCGACTCCGGCGTGCGCGACGGCGCGGTGCTGGCGATCGACGGGCGCGGGCACCCGGTGACCGGGGGAGAGCCCGGCGGCTTCTGGCTGGGGCCGAGCGTGCTCGATCACGTCACCCCCTCGATGGGCTGCTACACCGACGAGATATTCGGCCCCGTGCTGTCGGTCGTGCGGGCCGCCAGCTACGCCGACGCGCTGCGGGTGGTGAGCGAGAACCCCTACGGCAACGGCACGGCGATCTTCACCAACGACGGGGGAGCGGCCCGCCGGTTCACCAGCGAGGTCGAGGTCGGCATGATCGGGATCAACGTGCCGATCCCGGTGCCGATGGCGTTTTACTCCTTCGGCGGCTGGAAGGCGTCGCTGTTCGGCGACACGCATGTGCACGGCACCAGCACGACGTGGTGCCGGACCTGATCGCGTTCGCCAAGGGATCGAACTCCGGCTACGTGCCGGCCGGCGGCGTGATCATCTCCGACGAGATAGCCGCGACCTTCGACGACCGGGTCTTTCCAGGTGGGCTGACCTACTCTGGCCACCCGCTGGCCTGCGCGTCCATCGTCGCCACCATCGACGCGATGCAGGACGAGGAGATCGTGCAGAACGCGGCGCGGATCGGGACGCAGGTGCTTGGCCCTGGCCTGCGCGAGCTCGCCGCGCGGCACCCGGTGATCGGCGAGGTGCCCGGCCTGGCTGTGTTCTGGGCGCTGGACCTGGTATCCGATCGGGCGACGCGGGCGATGCTCGCGCCCTACGGCGGCTCGTCGGAGGCCATGCAGACCCTCGTGGCGCAGTGCCGGGCCCGCGGCCTGATGCCGTTCGTGAACTACAACCGGCTGCACGTGGTCCCCCCGTGCACTGTGTCGGATGCCGAGGCCAAGGATGGCCTGGCCATCCTGGACGAGGTCTTCGCCCTGGTCGACCACTACTACGAGGGCTAGTAACTACTGGGTTCGATCACGGCGTGGCTCCGGCCCGTACGGGCCGGGCCGTGATTTCTGACCTGTGGGTGCCGAAAACCTATGCCACCTGGGCAGATGCCCTAGGATCGCGGTCGGTTCGGTCAAGCGGCTCGGCGTCGGCCGGGCCGGTCTTGGCTCGGCCGGAGGTGGGATGATCTTCGGCTTATGGGCTTGAAGCTGGTCTTCCTGGTCGTGTCCCGTGTCATGTCGCTGCTCAGGCTGTCGCGCCGGGAGTCGTGGTGGAAGGATGCCGAGATCTTGATGCTGCGCCATCAGCTCGCTGTCGCCGAGCGTGAGCGGCCGAAGGCGCGCGCCCGGTTGGCGTGGCCGGACTGGGCGTGGCTGGCGCTGCTCGCCGGGACGGTGCCGGCCGGGAGGCTGGCCGGGATGCGGCTGCTCGTCACTCCGGGCACTATCTTGCGCTGGCATCGCGACATCGTCCGCCGCCGGTGGGGGCACCTGTCGCAGCGTGGCCGGTCCGGGCGGCCAGCCACGCACCGCAAGGTGCGGTCGGTAGTGCTGCGGCTCGCCCGGGAGAACGAGTCCTGGGGCTACCGGCGGATCCACGGCGAGCTCGCGGGACTGGGCATCACCGTGGCGCCGTCCACGGTCTGGGAGATCCTCAAGAACGCCGGGATCGACCCGGCGCCGCGCCGCGACGGTCCAGGGTGGGCCGAGTTCCTGCGATCACAGGCACAGGGGATCTTGGCCCTGGACTTCTTCACCGCCGACCTCCTCAACGGCGCCAAGGTGAACGCCTTGCCGTGATCGAGCACGGTACCCGCCGCGTCCGGATCCTGGGCGCCACGGAGCATCCCGTCCAGGCGTGGGTCGTGCAGCAGGCCCGGAACGTGCTCATGGACCTGGCGGACGCCGGGACGCGGGTCAAGTTCATGATTCATGACCGGGACGCCAGCTTCACCACCGCGTTCGATGAGGTCTTCCGTGCCGCGGGCACCAGGATCGTCCGCTCCGCCATCCAGGCGCCCCGAATGAACTCGGTCATGGAACGGTGGATCGGCAGCTGCCGCCGCGAACTGCTCGACCGGACTCTGGTATGGAACCAACGCCACCTTATGACCGTGCTGCGGGAGTACGAAGACTTCTACAACACCCACCGGCCGCACCGAGCCCTGAAACAGGCCGCGCCGCTGCGCCGGCTGCCCGGCAACGTCACCGACCTTGATCGGATCCGGGTTCAGCGACGTGACCGCGTCGGCGGCGTGATTCATGAGTATCGCCTGGTGGCATAGGTTTTCGGCACCCACAGCGCCCGTTACGAGGCCGCGCATCTGCCACTCACGCACGTCCGTGCTGAGCCGGTTCGGGGGAGTCCTGCGTCCCTTTTCCGGGCTGGCCGGCGGCTGTTGCTGGTGACCTTGCGGCCGCCGTTATCGGTCCCGTCAAGGTCGGGCGCGTGCGCCCTGGGATTTGTGATCGCCCGCGCCAGGGCACCGGCCGCATGGCGGGAACTCTCGGTCGGCCCGTGGCTACCGTGGCGAGGGCCGCAGACCCGCTGTCCTCGCTCGTCGTTCGCTGCGGCCGTCACTGTGGGTGAGGGAGGTCCGGTTCAAGGACGTCGCGCCCGGCGACCAGGACCCGGCGCACCCCTGGCGGTGCCTGGCAGGGCCGCTCATAGGTGGCGGTGTCGATGAAGCTGTCCGGGTCAAGCAGGACGAGATCGGCGCGCAACCCGGGAGCGACGCGGCCGCGGTCACGCAGGCCCAGCCGGTCCGCGGCCCGGCTGGTCAGCCTCACCACAGCTTCCTCGGTCGTGACCAAGCCGTCCCGCAGCGCGTAGCGGCCTAGCACCCGGGCTGCGGTTCCGTACAGGCGGGGATGCGGACGAGCGTTGAAGATCCCGTCGGAGCCGACGAGCGCCCCGGGCAGGGTGAAGATCGCCCGGACTACCTCCTCAGTGGCGTAGTGATCGACCATGCCGGCATTCAGATCTGTGTCGGTGAGAAGGTCCAGCACCGCAACTGATGGCTCGGCACATCGCTCGGCGGCTATCTGCTCAATAGTCATGCCGACATCGGCGGCACGCGGCCGGCCCGCCTCGGTGATCGTGATCTGGGCCGGACCGCACGCGGCGAAGAGGTTTTCCCACCCCGGCAGGCCGTTTTCGATGTCCCGCAAGATCCGCAGCCGTTCGGCTCTGTCGCGTAGCCGGCCCAGGATCGCCGCCGGGCCTCCATCGAAGGCCCACGGCGGCAGCAAGGCGCTGAGCAGGGTGCTTCCCGCACCATAGGGGTAGTGGTCGAAACTGAGATCGATGCGCTGCGCGGCATCGGCTATCAGGAGCAGAAGAGAGTCCAGCAGATGGGGTGACCCGACGAGTTTGAGGTGAGACAGGTGCAGGGCCGCCCCAGTGCGCTCGGCAATGCGCACAAACTCCCCGATAGCGTCGAGCACTCCGGCCCCCTCGTTGCGGACGTGCGGCATAAGCGGGACACGCTCGTCCGCGGCGACCTGTGCCAGGGCGATGAGTTCGCCCGTATCGGCGTACAGGCCTGGTGCGTAGATGAGCCCGAAAGAAAGCATCCGGGCTCCGGCCCTGAAGCCCGCCGTAACCTCGTCCTGCATTCGCCGCAGCTCAGTGTCGTCAGGGGGGCGCTTGGCGGGCCCGAGGACGACCTCCCGCACTGCTGAGTGCGGCACGCTTGCCACCAGGCTGGTTACGGCGTGCGTCGCCTCCAGCGCGGCCAGGTAGTCAGCCAGGGAGCCCCACGGCCACTCTTCGGGGCCAGGACCTTCGAGCGCCGACAGGTAACGGCGGCGCTCCGCACGCCCATCCGGGGTTACCGGCGCGGGACCCAGACCGTCTGGGCAGATCACCTCGGTGGTAAAGCCCTGGGCCACCTTCGGCGCCTGCCGCGGATCCAGGAAAGGGTGCAGCGCCGAGTGGGCGTGCATGTCGATGAATCCCGGGCACAGCAGCAGACCGCGAGCGTCAACCTCCTCCCCGCACGACTCAACCGGCAGCCGCTCGCCGATGGCGGCAATTCTCCCCTCCGCTACGGCAACATCGCTGGTGCGCACCCGTTGCTCTCCGTCGGCCAGCTGTGCGGCCCGGAAGACGAGATCAGCGTGCATTACCGTGCCTCTCCCGCGCCGAAGGTGTCGATCATGAGCCGCACGTCGTCGCCGAGCGGGTAGAGGACCGGGCAGGTCGCCCCGTTGGCGATGTACTCCCCGACCTTGGCCCGGCATTCCTCCGGCGTCCCGGTCGCCGAGACGGCCTGCACCGCGTCGTCGGGAATGAGCTTCATGGCCGCGCGGATCTCCTCCGGGCCGGCCGGCCAGGTCAGCACCTTGCCAATGGCCTCGATCAGCGCCGGATCCACGCCGCTGGCCGCCATGATGTGCGGCTGCTGGCCGAGGTACTGGGTGAGCAGCTCGCGGGCGCGGTCCAGGGCGAGATCCCGGTCGTGGTCCATCGAGCAGACGATCAGCTGCGGCCGGTCGATGTCGCCGGCCGTGCGCCCGGCCCGCGCCGCGCCGGCGCTCAGGGCCTCCAGGGCCCGCGCGGTGTACTGCGGGGTCACCATGTAGTTGAGCAGTACGCCGTCGCCGATCTGCCCGGCCAGCTCCATCATCCGCATGCCGGTGGCGCCGATGTAGATGGGCACCTGCCGCGGCGACCGGTCGCCGTGCACGATGTCCAGCGCGACGTCGTCGAGGTGGACGTACTCGCCGTGATAGGTGACATGCTGCAGCGCGAGCAGCTGCCGGGTGGCCTCGACGATCTCCCGCATCGCGCGCAGTGGCTTGCGCCGGTCCACGCCTACCTTGGCGGCCAGCGGCTCCCACCACGCGCCGAGCCCGAGGATGACCCGGCCAGGGGCCAGCTCATCCAGGGTGGAGAACGTGGCGGCGAGCAGCGCGACATTGCGCGTCCACATCGAGACCACCCCGGAGCCGATCTTGATCCGGCTGGTCACGCCGGCGTACGCGGCCATCGGCACCGTGGCCTCGCGGGCCAGCCTGCTCTCGGCCTGCCAGACCGCCTCGAAGCCGCGTGCCTCGGCGTAGCGGGCGTACTCCATGCTCTCGGCGATCGAGTGCTTGTCCTGCAGGTAGAGCGCGACCCTCATCTGCTCCTCCGTCCGCCGGGCGCATACGTATGCGGCGCAATGCCCTCAAGCCGCGCCCACAGGCGCGCGGCTTCCGCCGAGCTCCCGGCCGCCAGCGCGGCCGCGTCCAGCCGGGTGGACTGGCCGCCGGCGACCACCCGGTCCCCGGCAACGTAGACGTCCCGGACGCAGCGGGCGGTCAGGCCGAAGATCCAGTGCCCGGCCAGCCCTGCGGCGGTCAGCGGAGCAGGCGCCGGATAGTCCAGGATCACCAGGTCCGCGGGAGCGCCCGGCTGCAGCGTGCCGAGCAGCGGCTCGCCGGACGCCCGGCCCGCGAAGGCGGCCCCGGCCGCGAGCCGGGTTAGCGGCCAGCGGGGCGGCACGGCCAGTGACTCCTCCCTGGCCCGGAAGAAGCCGGCCTGCGACTCGGCGATCATGTCGCCGCCGATCCCGTCGGTGCCGAGGGCGACCCGGCCGGACCGGAGGGTGAACGGGGAGTGCCCGACGGCGTTGTTCATGTTGCTGCGCGGATTGCAGACGACCGTGGCGCCGGCCCTGCCCGCCAGCTCGATCTCCGGCCCGGTGACGTGCACGCAGTGCGCGAGCAGTGCCTGCCCGGTGATGACCCCGGCACGATGCAGCCGGGCGGCGGCGGTGCGGCCGCAGCGGGCCAGCGCGTCGCGGTTGTCGGCGGCGTCCTCCGCGACGTGGATGTGGATACCCACCGCTGCCTGCCGGGCGCCGTCGACGCAGGCCGCGAGGGTTTCGTCGGACATCGTGAAGGAGGCGTGCGCGCCCATCATGCCGCGCGCCAGCGGCCGGTTTGCGGCCAGGAACCGCAGGTTCTCGGCGATCCCGGCGCGGGCCCGCCGCGAGCCATCCCGGTCGGTGACCTCGTAGCACAGAACGCAGCGCAGCCCCAGGCTGGCGAGCGCGTCCGCGATGATGTCCAGCGACCCGTCGATCGCGTTCGGCGACGCGTGATGGTCCACGATCGTCGTCGTCCCGGCCAGCAGTGCCTCAAGCCCGGCGCTCAGTGCGGAGGCGCGGATCGACGCCTCGTCAAGCGCCCGGTCCAGCCGCCACCACACCCGCTGCAGGATCTCGGTGAAGTCGGTCGGCGCCGCGAGCCGGAACGGCATCCCCCGCGCCAGTGCGGAGTACAGGTGATGGTGCGCGCAGACCGCGCCGGGCACGATCAGGGTGCCGGTGGCATCGCGCCGCACCGCGCCGCGCGGGGCGGTGCCGGCCGCGAGCACCCGGTCCCCGGCCAGTACCAGATCCGCGTCGGTGACCTCCGGCGGGTCCAGGGACGTCACGATCGTGCCGCCGCACAGCGCGAGCATGGTCTGGCCGGGCGCCACCGGCCCGTTCGCTGTTACTGGCCCGTTCGCTGTCACCGGCCCGCCGGCGGTCACGGCACGGCCGGCTCGTCGGCGGTCACTACCGGCTTCTGGCCAGCCGCGGCGTGGCGGCACGGGCCGCAGCCGAATCCTTCATCGGCAGCACGGTCCGCCACGTCCCGTCGAACGAGTGCAGCGCCCCGGCCACCGCCGCGGCGGTGGGCACCAGGCCGATCTCGCCGACGCCCTTGGCGCCGTAGGGGCCCTCGGGCTGGTTCTCCTCGATGAACCGGCACTCGACCTCGGGCATGCCGGCCGGCGGGATGATGTTCAGCGACTTCAGCGTGGTGGTGACCGGATGGCCGGCCTCGACGATGTACTCCTCGGACAGCGCGTGCCCCAGGCCCATGTGCACGGCACCCTCGATCTGGCCCTCAAGCAGGGTGGGGTTGATGACCCTGCCCACGTCGTGCGCGGCGATGACCTTCGCGATCCGCCCGTCGCCGGCCAGCACGGCGACCTGGGTGGCCCATCCGTAGGCGAAATGGGTCACCGGCTCGGCCACGTCCGCGCCCGGCGCGGTGGTCCAGTCGATAACGACCTCGCCGTAGAACTCCTCACCGGCCAGCCGGGCGAGCTGCTCGCGGCTCGGGCCGCCATCGCCGGGCGGGGGCCCGTCCAGCTCGGCGAGCCGGTCGCGGAGCCGGGCGGCGGCGGCGATAACCCCGCGGCCGCCGAGCACCGTGCCGCGGGAGGCGGTGGTCTGGCCGCCGTCGAGCTCACGCTCGGTGTCGGTGGTCACCCGAACCCGGTCGGGGGTCAGGCCGAGCTGCTCGCACACGATCTGGGCCAGTACGGTGTACAGGCCCTGGCCCATTTCGGTCCAGGACTGGTACAGGGTCACCGTCCCGTCGGCTTCCGGCCGCAAGATCGCCCGGCCGTACTCGGCCAGGCCGTTGCCGATCCCGGTGTTCTTGACCGCGCACGCGATGCCGGCGTAGCGGGCGTTCTTGTAGTCGTCCCGGACCGCCAGCAGGGTCTGGCGCAGTCCCACGCCGGGGCCGAGCCGCTGGCCGGTGCCGAAGATGTCGCCGGTCTGCAGCGCGTTGCGCCAGCGGATGTCCCAGCCGTCCAGGCCAGTCAGCCCGGCGAGCCGGTCGAGCAGGCCTTCGATCGCGAAATTGACCTGGTTGGCGCCGAATCCGCGCATCGCACCGCACGGCACGTTATCGGTGTAGACGGCGCGGGCCTCGACGTCGACGGCGGGTACCCGGTAGGCGCCGCAGCTGTGGCCGGCGGCCCGCTCGAGCACCTTCGCGCCGACGCTCGCGTACGCGCCGGTATCACCGGTGATCCGGGCCCGGACCGCGGTGAGCCGCCCGCCGGCGTCGCAGCCGAGGGTGTAGGTCATCGTCAGCGGGTGCCGCTTGACGTGGAAGCGCAGGCTCTCCGCCCTGGACAGGGTGAGCTTGACCGGCCGGCCGGTGCGCAGGGCCAGCAGCGCCGCGTGTCCCTGGACGTTCAGGTCCTCCTTGGCGCCAAAGGCGCCGCCGCAGCTGACCAGGGTCGCCCGCACCGCGTCCTGCGGGAGGCCGAGCAGCCCGGCGACCTGCCGCCGGTCGCTCCAGATGCCCTGGCCCTGGGTGTAGAAATGCACGCCCGGTCCCGCCGGGTAGGCCAGGCAGGACTCCGGCTCGAGGAACGCGTGCTCGATGAACTGGGTGCGGAAGGTGTCGGTGACCACGTGAGCCGAGGCCGCGAGCGCCGCGTCGGCGTCGCCGCGCTTGACCGTCGAGACCGACAGCACGTTGCCGGGCGCATGCGGGTGCAACTGCGGCGCACCGGGCTCCGTCGCGGCGGATGGATCGGTGACGGGGTCCAGGACCTCGTAGTCGACCTCGATCAGCGCCGCCGCCGCCCGCGCCGCCGCGCGGCTGTCCGCCGCGACCAGCGCGAGCACGTCGCCGACGTAGCGGGTGGTCTCACCCGCCGCGTACAGCTGCGGCCAGTCCGCGACCAGTTCCCCCTGAACGCGCTCGCCGGGCACATCCTCGGCGGTGAGCACCGTGACGACCCCCGGGTAGGCCCGGGCGCGCTCGGTGCCGATCCGCAGGATCACCGCGCGCGGATGGTCGGCGAACCGGATCGCGCCGAACGCCATCCCCGGCATGGTGAGGTCGTTGACGTAGGCCTTGTCTCCCAGCGCCAGCTCGGTCCCCTGATAGCGGGCGGTGCGCGAGCCGACCCGGCCCGAATGATCGGCGGCAGGCAGCGGCACGCCGCGCCGGGCCCGCGCCGCGAAGCCGATGGCGTCCAGGATCTTGGCGTAACCGGTGCACCGGCACAGGTTCCCGGCCAGGGCGGCGGCGATCCGGTCCCGGCCCGGCTCGGGTTCCCTGCGCAGCAGGGCCTCGGCCTTCATCACGATTCCCGGCGAGCAGTAGCCGCACTGCGACGCGCCGGCCAGCACGAAGCAGTCCGCCCACCGGGCACGCTCGGCCTCGCCCAGGCCCTCGGCGGTGACGATCTCGCGGCCCTCGAACCGCCTGGCCGCCTGGGCACAGGCGACGACCGCCTTGTCGCCGGACAGTACCGTGCACGCCCCGCACGAGCCCTCTGGCGCGCATCCGTCCTTGACCGAAAGCGCCCCGCACTGCTCCCGCAGCACTTCCAGCAGATGCTCGTCCCCGCGGAGGTCCACCGAGACCGGAGTGCCGTTGAGGACGAATTTCACCGCGCGCTCCCTTCCGTTTTGAGCGACCCAACATCTTCTCCGGGGCTGCCGCCTAGGGTCAAAGGTCCAGAAGCGAGGGCGCAGAGATTCCCCGCGGCCGGTCCTGCGGGCAGCGGCCTAACGCCCGTAATCTCCCGCAATCTCCCGGAAATGCCCGCGCCCTAAGCTCGCCAGCATTCAGCCCGCGGGTCTGCTGCCGCGGGGGACCGGGGAGGGGCGATGAGCCAGCCCGAGGGAGCGTCCCGCGGCAGGGCGCTGGCGGCAGCCGCGCCGTTAGGCGGCTGGCGGGCGGTGTTCAATCGCTGGCTGATCCTGCCGGCCGCCGCCATCGGGGCGCTGGTCATCGGGGCCGTGATCATCGCGGCGATGGGCGCCAATCCCCTGACCGGCTACCACGCGCTGATCAGCGGCGCCTTCGGCGGCTCCTACCAGCTGGCGAGCACCGCGGTCAAGGCGGTGCCGCTGCTGCTGGTCGGCGTGGGCATCTGCATCTCGTTCCGGGCCAATGTGCTCAACATCGGCGGCGAAGGACAGCTCGTCATGGGCGGCCTGGCCAGCGCCGCGACCGCGCTCGTGCTGCCGAACCTGCCGGGCTTCGTGCTCATTCCGCTGGTGCTGCTGGCCGGGGCCGCCGGCGGGGCGATCTGGGGTGCCATCCCCGGCGCGTTCAAGGCCTACCGGGGCGTCAACGAGGTCCTGTCCACGATCATGCTCAACCTGGTTGCGGTCCAGCTGATGAACTACCTGCTGGCCGGCCCGATGATCGACAGGACGGAGTCGTTCGCGGTCGTCGGCCGGATCCCGCAGACCCGGCTGCTGTCGCCGAACTCGTGGCTGCCGATCATCGTTCCCGGCACCCAGCTGCACCTGGGCGTGGTCATCGCGGTGCTGGTCGCGGTGGCGGCATGGGTACTGCTCCGGCAGACCGGGTTCGGGTTCCGCATCCGCGCCGTCGGGCTGTCCACCGACGCGGCCAGCTACGCGGGGATGGCCGTCAAGCGGACCACGATGCTGGCCCTGACCCTGTCCGGGGCGATGTGCGGGCTGGCCGGCGCGATGCTCGTGTTCGGCAGCATCAGCCACCGGATGGTGACCGACGGCTCGCTCACCGGGTTCACCGGCAGCGACGGCTACTACGGGATCGTCGTCGCGCTGTTCGCGGGCCTCAGCCCGCTGTGGACGATCCTGTCCGCGTTCCTGTTCGGCGGCCTGCTGGTCGGCGGCGTCTCGATGGGCATCGCACTGAACGTGCCCTACTCCTCCGACCTGGTCACCACGATCGTCGGCCTGATCGTCTGCTTTGTCGTCGCGCTCGATGCCGTCCGGCGGCGGTCCGGCCTGCCGGCCGGGGCCGCCGGTCCCGCCAGCGTGCGCGAGCTGCTCACCAGAGGCTGGTTGCGGCGAGATGATGCCCGCGCGACGGCCGTGGCCCAGGCGGCGTCCGGCCAGGGCGCCGCTGAGCAGCCCGTTCCTGGACAGGCCAGCCCTGAGCCGGCCGCCGCCGCGGACCAGGCCGGGGAGGCGCAGCCGTGAGCCACTTCTTCACCGCGGCCGTCCTGTCGGCCACCATCGCGTCCGGCATCGCCCTCGGCGCACCGCTGCTGCTGGCCGCCCTCGGGGAGACGGTCGGGCAGCGCAGCGGCGTGCTGAACCTGGGTGTCGACGGCATCATGCTGCTCGCCGCGTTCGGCGCCTACCTGGTCGCGCTGCGGACCGGCAGTATCGGGTGGGGGGTCCTCGTCGCCCTGGCCATCGGCGTGGTGATGGGCCTGATCACCGCGTTCATCAACGTGACAATCGGCGCCGAGCAGGGTATCAGCGGTATCGGGATCTACATCGCCGCGCTCGGCCTGTCCGGGCTGCTCTTCGAACGGTACGTCGGCACCCCGACGCCGATCACCAACAGCCGCGGGCCGTTCGTGGCGGTGCACATCCCGCTGCTGGACCGGATTCCCTACCTCGGCACCATGCTGTTCAAGCAGAACATCCTGGTCTACGCCGCGCTGCTGCTGGTCCCCGCGCTCACCTACGTGCTGCACCACACCACGTACGGGATGAACGTGCACGCGGCCGGGGAGAACCCGGCGGCCGCCGACAGCCTCGGCGTCAGCGTGACCCGGGTGCGCTACACCGCGGTCATCTTCGGCAGCACGATGGCCGGCCTGGCCGGGGCCTCGCTGCTCATCCTGGACGGCATCTTCCAGGAGAACCTCACCCAGGGGGCCGGGTTCATCGCTGTCGCGCTGGTGTACTTCGGCGGCTGGCGGCCGGCCGGGGTCGCCCTCGGTGCCCTCCTCTACGGGCTGACCGGATCGGTCATCCTCACCTGGAAGACGCTCGGCATCATCCCGCTGTCCCTTTCCGACCTCGCGGCGACGGCCCCGGCGGTGATCGTCGTGCTGGCCCTGCTCTTCCTGGTCGGGCGGTACCGGCAGCCCGCCGCGCTCGGCAAACCGTACCGGCGGCAGTGACCTGGCCGCTGGCTGTCACGGCACGCAATAAAGCAGATAAGAGAGGCAAGACAATGAACATATCCTTCACCAGGACGCGGTGGCTGGCCGCAGGAGCTGCGGTCCTGATCCTGGCCGCCGGGTGCGGCAGCAGCAGTGCCACGCCCACGGCGGCCTCCAGCCACGCCCCCCCGGTACTCAAGGTCGCGCTGATCACCCCCAGCGCCACCAACGACCTGGCGTTCAGCCAGGCCATGTACGCCGCCCTGCAGTCGCTGCAGGCCAAGGACGACCTGAAGATCTCGGTCCAGGACAACATGTTCGTGGTATCGGACGCGGCCAACGCGATGCAGGAGTTCGCGTCGCAGGGCTACAACCTCATCATTGCCAACGGATCGCAGTACGGCAGCACGGTTCAGCAGCTGGCCGCCAAGTATCCCAAGGTGTCGTTCGCCTGGGGCACGGCCGGGTCGACGTACGGCCTGAAGAACGTGTTCGCCTACCAGGCCGCGGCCAATGAGGGCGGCTATGTGCAGGGCTACATGGCCGGGCTGCTGAGCAAGAAGAAGGTGATCGGGGTCATCGGCCCGATCAACGTGGGTGACGCCCAGCTGTACACCGGGGGCTTCAAGGCCGGTGCCCTCGCCGCCGACCAGCACGCCACCGTGCACCTGTCGTTCACCGGCTCGTTCAGCGACGTATCCCTGATGGCCAGCGCGGCCAAGTCCTATGTGTCCGAGGGCGCAGACGTGCTCACCGGCAGTTCCCAGTCGGTGGTCGGCGCGATCGGCGTGGCCAAGTCCGACAACGTGGCCTGGTTCGGCACCCAGTGGGATCAGTCGTCGCTGGCCCCCGCGGACGTGGTCTCCAGCCAGGCTTACAACTGGGTTCCGGTGCTGTCGCAGATTTTCACCGCGATCCGGGCGGGCAAGCTGGGCGGTGCGACCTACACGATCACGCTGAAGAACGGTGGGGAGAAGATCGAGTTCAACCCGGGCTACCAGCTGCCCGCCTCGGTCAAGGCCGCGGGCGAATCGGTGGCCGGGAAGATCGAGTCCGGCGCGATCACGCCGCCTCAATGAGACCAGCACGGTAGCGACCAGCACAGGGAGAGGGAGACGGCGTTGGCGAGTACCCCCGCGGCGGCCGGCCCGCTGCTCGAGATGCGCGGGATCACCAAGCGCTTCCCGGGGGTGCTCGCCAGCGACCGGGTTGACTTCGATGTCCGGGCCGGTGAGGTGCATGCCCTGTTCGGCGAGAACGGCGCCGGCAAGAGCACGCTCATGCGGATCCTGTACGGCCTCTGCCCGCCGGACGAAGGCGAGATCCTGCTGCGCGGGGAGCCCGTCGCCATCCGGTCCCCCGCGACGGCCATCGCCCGCGGCATCGGCATGATTCACCAGCACTTCATGCTGGTGCCCACGATGACCGTGGCGCAGAACGTGGCGCTCGGGCTGAAGTCCTCCCGCGGCCCGCTCATCGACCCGGGCCGGGTCAGCGTCCGCATCCGGGAGCTGTCCGACCGCTACGGGCTCTGGATCGATCCGGACGCCCTGGTCCGGCAGCTGTCGGTCGGTGAGCGCCAGCGAGTGGAGATCATCAAGACGCTCTACCGCGACGTCTCGCTGCTCGTGCTCGACGAGCCCACGGCGGTGCTGACGCCAGGCGAGGTGCGCGACCTGTTCGGCGTGCTGACGGTGATGATCAGCAACGGCCTGGGCGTGGTCTTCATCTCGCACAAGATGAACGAAGTGCTCGAGCTGTCGAACCGGATCACCGTGCTGCGCGGCGGCCGGAAGATCGCCACCGTCGACGCCGCGAGCACGTCCAAGGCCGAGCTCGCCACGATGATGGTCGGGCACGAAGTCGCGCCGCTGCCCGTGCCGCCCGGGAGGCGGGACGGGGCGGTCCGGCTCGCGGTGACCGGCCTGCGCGCGGCCGGTGATCGCGGCACTGAGGCGGTCCGCGGGCTGTCGCTGACGGCCCGGTCAGGCGAGATCCTCGGCATCGCCGGCGTCTCCGGCAACGGACAGCGCGAACTGGCCGAGACCATCGCTGGGCTGCGCCCGGTGACCGGCGGCAGCATCGTCCTGGACGGCACAAACGTGACCGGCCGCAAGCCGGCCGCTGTGCGCGGCGCGGGCCTGGGCTACGTCCCCGAGGAGCGGATGCGGGACGGGGTCATCGGGGATTTCACCGTCGCCGAGAACCTGCTGCTGGTGGACAGCACCAGCCCCGCCTTCTTTCGGCGGGGGTTCCTGCGCCGGGAAGCCGTCCGGCGGTATTGCGCCGGTCTGGTCGCCGATTTCAGCATCCGGACGCCGCGCCTGGAGACGCCCGCACGTAACCTGTCCGGCGGCAACATCCAGAAGCTGATCATGGCGCGCGAGCTGTCCCGCTCGCCGGCGGTGCTGCTGGTGGCGCAGCCCACCCGCGGCATCGACGTCGCCTCCTCGCGGTACATCCACCAGCGGCTGCTGGGCCAGCGCGTCGCGGGCACCGCCGTCGTGGTCATCTCCGAGGACCTGGAAGAGGTGATGACGATCTGCGACCGGCTGCTCGTCGTATACGAGGGCCGTATCGCCGGCGAGGCCGACCCGCGCACGGTCAGCCGTGAGGCGATAGGCCTGCTGATGGCCGGGACCACGGCCGGCCCGGCGCGGCCCAGCGGCTAGCCCGGTACGCGGAACCCGGGCTGACCGTGCGCAGCGCGGTGTGCCTGGTCATGTGCCTGATCGCTGTATGCCGGTGAACAGCACCGCTACCGTGTGCTCCGGCGCGATGGCACCGGATTCGAGCAGTTCAGGCAGCCCGGCCAGGCCCGCGGTACCCGTCGCGTCGGCGGGGTAACCAGCCTGCACGCCGAGCCGGTACGCCGCGCCGAGCTGATCCTCGGACACCACTACCGGCCTCCCGCCGGTGCGGAGCATGCCTTCCACCACGGCACGCCAGTCGTACGTCTCGTCGTCAAGGATCCCGGCGGCGAGGCTCTTCGGCTCGCTCTCCCACGGCCACATGAAATCCGACCGGTGCCGGGCCGCGGCGGCGACCGCGGCCCGGATATCAGCCGCCGCCGGGTCGGCGGGCAGCGTGCCGCGGACCAGCTCGTAGGCGCGTTCCAGCGGGTGGGCGCCCTCGGTCTGCACGGTGTGGACCTGTGGCACGCCGGCTGCGGCGCCGAGTGCCGCGGCCTCGGTGCACGCGTTGATACAGGCGGTGGCGAGGGCTCCGCCGCCGACCTGGACGACGAGGTGGTCCAGGGCCACGCCGGCCGCGCTCAGCCCGGCGACCAGCTCGAAGCCGAGCGTCTCGCCGCCCTCGATGGCCAGGCCGTTCAGGTTGCCCTGGCAGGTGAACGGGATCGCCCCGCCGGCCAGCTCGGCGCGCAGCCGGTGACAGGACGGGTCGCCCGGCTGACCTGGCCGCCGGGGACAGGTGCTGACGTCGGCCCCCAGGTCAGCGAGCCGCGCCACGGTGCCGGGCGCGGCGTCCGAGGGCACGAACACCCGCAGCGGCCAGTCCGCGGCCCGGGCCAGCACGGCGGCGGCAAGCGCGGCGTTGCCGCAGCTGGCGATGGCCAGCTCCGGGCGGCGGGCCGGGTCGGTGCTGCCGATCCGCTCGGCCACCAGCAGGTGCAGCAGCACGCCCATCAGGTGACGGCCCTTATGCGAGCCCGCCACGTTGCCGGTCTCGTCCTTCACCCAGACCCCGCCGGGCGCGCGGAATCCGAGCACGTCGCTGAGCCGTTCATCGCGCCGCAGCGGGGTACGCCGGAAGCCGTGCCCGTCGACCGAGGCGATCCGCTCGTCGAGCCGGCCGGCCAGGGCGCAGAAGTCCTCGTCGGCCAGGCCGCCGTTGATGGCCCGGTGGTAGCTGTGCAGCAGGCCGCGGTAGGCGGCGAATGGCTCGGCCCGGCCGCCCGCGGCCCGGAAGCGTACCTGGCCGGGATCCAGGACCCGGACGATCACGTGGTCGACGTCGTCGTCCCCGGCGTTGCGGCAGGCGAACGGATAGGGCTCGGACCGCTCAGGTGCGGTCCCGCAGCCCGCGCAGACCAGGGTGGACGCGCCCTGGCTCACGGGGTGACCCCGGTCCGCCCGTTGAACTGGCGGATCATCTCGTCCCACGCGTCCGTCTTGCTGCGCAGGCCGGTCCAGAACGACGGCTCCCAGCGTGCGGCGAACGACTCGACCGGCACGCCCTGCTGCTCGACCCAGGTGAAGTAGCCGAGGTCGAAGATCCGCCGGCGGTCTGTGCGCGTGGTCTCCAGCAGCTCATCGGTGCCCGCGCCGAGCATCCACCGGCCGAACGCCTCGGCTGCGGCGATCTCGTCGAAGCCGCGGGGGAAGTCACGGGCCGCGATCCGGGCCCGCTCGCTGCCGTACATGCTGGCCCCGTCGGTGGCGACCGTGGCGATCACGTCGTCCGGCCCGAGGTCGAGGTACTTCGCGAGCTTCACGCTCGCCAGGATGTTGCAGATGGACGACAGCCCGAACAGTGGAAGCGCGGCGATGACGGCCTCGCTCACGCCGCGCCGGCCGCGCAGGTAGGACAGGCCGGCCGGCTCAGCGAACAGCAGCGCCAGGTGATCGGTCGCCTGGTCGGACACCGCGGCCACGAAGTCGGTGCTGGCCACGTTGTGGATCAGCGGGATGTGCTTGTCCCCGATGCCCTGGATGTTGTGCTCGCCGAAGCCGTTGCGCAGCATGGTGGGGCACTGCGACGCCTCGACGGCGGTGATGGCGGCGCCGTGGGTTTCCTTGAGGTAGTCACCGGCGCCGAGGGTGCCCGCTGACCCGGAGGCCGAGACGAACGCCCTCAGCCGCAGGCGGGGGTCGGCGCGGTGCATGTCCCCGAACATGGCGGCCAGCGCCCCCCCGGTGACCAGGTAGTGCACCAGGTGATTGCCGAACTCGGCGAACTGGTTGAAAATCACGTTGTCCGGGTCCGCCGCCAGCTCGGCGCACCGGTCGTAAATCTCCTTGACGCTGCTTTCCGTGCCGGGCGTGCGGATGATGTCGGACGGATCGCTGACCCAGCCGTCCAGCCAGTCAAAGCGTTCCCGGCTCATCCCCTCGGGCAGCACCGCCACCCCGCGGCAGCCCAGCAGCCGGGAGATCGCTACCCCGCCCCGGCAGTAGTTGCCGGTGGACGGCCAGATGGCCCGGTGCCGGGTCGGGTCGAACTGCCCGGTGATGATCCGCGGCGCCAGGCAGCCGTAGGCGGCCAGCACCTTGTGCGAGCCGATCATCGGGAAACGCGCGCCGATCGCCACCATGATCGTGGCCTCGACGCCGGTGAGCTCCCCGGGCAGCGCGACGTAGCCGGGGACGGTGGCCAGGCGCGCGCGGTCGGCGCCGTTGTACCAGTGCAGCCGGAACAGGTTCAGCGGATGCGCTGCGTCCGGCCGCACCCCGGCCAGCGCCGTGCGTACCGCCGCCGGGATGCCATCTACCGGGCCAGCCAGCTGCGCGAACGTCGGCAGCAGCACCTTCGCGTCCCGGAACCGGGCCACCGACCGATCGTAGACATCGCTATCCACGACATGGTCTTCGAGTCCTAGCGTCGTCATCTTCCCATCACGCTTCCCGTCAGTCTTGTCCCGCTCGAAAATAGGATCCGGCTGGTGACCTGCGAGTCTTCGGGGTGTCAGGCGGCGCGTGAGTATTCGTTGATCAGGCCGCCCAGGACGGGTTTTCGGAGGATCCGTTCGCGGTCGAGGTCGGCAACGCTGAGGTGATCACCGTCGTGCTCGCCACCGGGGACGCGCTGGGCGATGCCCTGGTGCGGCCGGGCCGTGTTGTAGTGCGCTTGGTACTCGGCCAGCACGGCGCGCAGATGCGCCTCACCGAGAATTAGCACGCGGTCGAGGAGCTCTCGGCGCAGGGTGCCGACGAACCGCTCGCAGATCGCGTTCATGCGCGGCGCCTGGACAGCGGTGCGCACGATCCTGGTACCGGCGGCCTGGAAGATGGCGTCGAAGGATGGCGTGAAGTTCGATCCGCGGTCGCGGACTAGGAACTTAATGTCCTCGAACCGCTCGCCGAGGCCGAGGGCGAGGTTGCGGGCCTGCTGCACGGTCCACTCGCCCGTCGGGCTAGCGGTGACCCCGCCGATGTGCATCCGGCGGGTGCCATGTTCGATGAACACCAGGACATGCAACCTCTTGAGGAGCACGGTGTCCACGTGCAGGAAATCGACTGCCACGATCCCGGCGGCCTGGGCGTGCAGGAACTGCCGCCAGCCCGGGCCCGAGCGCCGGGGTGCCGGATCGATGCCTGCAGAATGCAGAATCTGCCACACGGTGGACGGCGCGATTGTCACGCCGAGCTTCGTGAGCTCGCCGTGGATCCGGCGGTGTCCCCACAGCGGATTCTCCCTCGCCAGCCGGACGACAAGGCGGGCGATGCCCGGGACTTTCGGCGGGCGTCCCGGCCTGCGCCGCTTGATCGTGTCGTATTCTTCGCCGCCAGCTTGTGGTGCCAGGCCAGCAGAGTCGCTGGCGCCACGGGGAAGACCTCGGCCCAGCGCCTGCGCGGCACAAGCCGCGCCAGCGCGGCGAACCAGGCCCGGTCGGCCGCCTCGTACCGCACCCGGCCGGTGTGCCGCCGCAGTACCGCATTCTCATGCCGGAGCACCACCAGCAGCTCAGCATCCTTCGCCAGGCCACCGCGGAACACCAGGACGGCCAGGCTGAGTACCCGGCACGTGAGCAGGTAGACGATCTTGAGCAGCACCCGGCAAGCTAACCAGCATCACGTCTAGCCTGCTGGCGGAAGCGCAGGTCAGCCACTCAATCGAGTATTCGAGCGGTACAGGTTCTTGCGATGAACGTATTCG
>Ga0302220_10000789_pt1 | contig 25765 bp, 16 predicted proteins | sample II_Palsa_E1_3_FD_194572 | JGI IMG/M metagenome (GOLD analysis project Ga0302220, IMG submission 194572) | Peat permafrost microbial communities from Stordalen Mire near Abisko, Sweden - II_Palsa_E1_3 | ecosystem: Environmental > Terrestrial > Soil > Palsa > Peat permafrost | place: Sweden...
GGCAGGAAGGCCAGCACGATGGCTTCCTGGCCGATCTCCACGCCAACGCTGAAACCACCGAGGGACGCTGCCATGGCGCCGGCCGGCAACTGCAGCCCGGCCAGGGCGCTGGCAAAACCCAGGCCGTGGATGAAACCGAAGGCAAAGGCAATCAACCAGACGCGCTTGTGTACAACCGGATAGATGTTGTTCAGAGCCGCGACCATCACCGACAGGGCGATACCGGATTCCACCAATCGATCGGGCAAGTGCACGATGCCAAGAACGGCCAGCGACAGCGTCACCGAATGCGACAGGCTGAACGCGGATACGACCTTGATGACATCCAGGCATGCCGGCCAGAATCTCGGCGAAGCCTCCCAGCGATATTTCGGGGGTTGTGCCGTAAGCGCCATCAACGCGCCGCTGGTCTCGGCCAGGGCAGCACTTGCGCGCCATCCATCACCTCGCGGCTGCAAGCGGCGCCTGATCAGGACCGCCGGCAACAACAACGACAGCAGAAACAATATGTGATCGATACCGGTCCAGATGTGCCAGATACCGTCCGTGACAAAGCTCTTGAATTCCCCCCAGCGATCCGGCTCGCGCAAGTTCAGGCTGGCCACGGGGTCGCTCGGCCCGAGCACGGCGCCGGCGATCTTGTCGCCCGCGTGAATGGTGACAATGCCGCGGTGATAAGGATCGAGGTCGTACATCAGGCGATAGACGACCGTGAGCTTGCTCGGGATGTTCTTGTCGCAGACCGCATCGAACAGGATGACTGCATAGGCACCATCGGTGTGCTCGTCGATCTTCTGTCCGGTCGGCTGCATCGCGCAGGTCAGGCCGTCGCCCTTGACCTCTAGTCGCGACAGCGCATAGTCCTCAATGACCTTGCGCTGCGCCTTGACCTCGCCCCAGGTGATCGCTCCATCGTGCCTACTGTCGAGACCGATCGCATAATCGAGATCACGCAGGGCGATATCCCACTGGCCATGCATTACGTGATCGTTGGCAGTGTCAGTGCGCAAGGTGAGGTAGGCATCGCTTTCCTTGTGTGCATAGGCACTCAGCGGGCTGAAGCCAATGGCGATGACGAACAAGGCATACAGCCATCTTTGCAGGTTCATCGATCGCTCCCGCGCGAGAAAGAGCGACTGGCTGAGGCGGACACGTTCAACGCTGATCGATCCGGTTGAGCCGCCCTCAGCTGCGCCACGAGTGGATCGATGGTCACATCCTTGAGATGCGTACTATCGATGAAATCGAGCGCAGGCTTTGCTGCCGCGGGATCGTTCGTGGCCAGCGCAGCCTCGAGATAGACGCGCACGTCCTTGGGTGCGCGCTGTACCCGCCAATTTTGCTTGGCCAAATCCAACGCGGCCTTTGGATCATGCTCGACATGCAACAGATAGCTCGCCTCCTCGCGCATGAAGACGTGATCCCCGCGTTGGTCCATGGACCGAAACCGGGCATCCATTTCCGCCATGTCGGCCTTGGCTTTTGGCAAATCGAGCGCTTTCTCCGCTGTCACGAGAACCAGAAACGATGTGTCGGATTGGGTATCACCGCCGACCAGGTCAATCGCCTCTTTGGCGCGGACATGATCAATCAGAAATTCGCCGTAGTCGGCCAGCAAAAAGTTGTCACCTGGCGTCAGTTGCAGGGCTTTCTTGAAATGAGCATCGGCCTGATCGGCGAGGCCCATGCGTGCCGCGTTATCGGCCATCAAACCCTCAATCCACGCCGGGATGGCGGGGGGGGCCTTGGGGCCTGGGTTCTCCACATACGAGAACAATGCATCAGCCTGCGCGCCCTGCCCGCTGAGGCTGCGCAATGAGGCGCTACAGATCATGCCCATGAAATTGCCGGCATTGTTGGTTAGGTCGACACATAGGCGGTTTGCCAGAGCGTGGTCGCCCTGAACCATCGCAACCGTGGCCAACGTCAGCAGTGCCTGAACGTTGCCCGGGTCACGTTTGAGAATCTGCGTAAGTTCGTCGCGGGATGCCTGGAAAAAATGCCGGCTTTGCTGGATCGTCGCGTGTATGAGCATGACCGGAACAGGCGGTGTCGGTAATGCCATGAATGGCTGAATCACTGCCATTGCGCGGCCCAAGTAACGGGCATCGCCAGTCGAACGGCCGTAGTCCACATAGGCTGTGGCAAGCAACACGGCCTTTGTCGCATCTTGAGGGTGAGCACTGAAATCGCTGCGCAGTTGGTCGAATTGACGCACACGAGGATCGGTCCGCGGAGGTACGAGCTGCAGGACAACGCTGTCATTGGCGGGAATGTAGGGAGCATCCCGAGCCGTTTGAGCAGCGAGAGGAATTGGCAACATGAACAGCAATGGGAAAAAAAGACGAAGTACGACGCAGCATGAACTGCGCCGTACTTCGTCGACCGTGCCTTCGTGTGTGTCATTCATGGAGTCATACTCGAAGGCGGCTTACTGCAATAAATCAGCTGGAAACTTGCAAGATATCAATGATGGACGCTGGCATTGACTGCACTGGGTGCCGTCGCATTGACCGAACCCGGAACCGGTGTGTTGAGGTACGGGAACACAGCCAGATAAGTGTCCGCTGCGTTCTCGTCGCCCACCACGTTTTCAGTCGCAGCCGTCGGCCCCGGTGAATTCGCGCCGTCGGTATAAGCCGCACCATTGTTCGGATCGGAAGTCTCGTTGCCACAAGTGCCGTACGTCGTACTGCAAATGGCACCTTCCACCACACGAAGCGCGATGGTGACGACATCGTCATAAGGACGACGCCCGTTCGGGAAGCCCGCCAGATCGCCCCCGAGCACACCGAGGTAATTTTGCGATGCGGGCGCCGTGGGCGCGATGGTGGTGTTCAGTCGCAACTCTTCGGAAGGGACAACGTGGGCCGGCTGATTGAGCCCGGGCAGGCCGGTAAGGAAAGCACTTACCAGATCGTTGCGTGGCGTCTGTGGCACCACCGCCGCTGTGCCGAACAATGCATTCAATAGAACCGGCAGCGTCGGATTGGTTACATAGCTGGCAAACTGCGCATCAGCGCTTGGCACGCTGCCATTGAAATTGTCCTTGTCCTTGAGACCAATGACCAGTTCATTGACCAGCGGCGAACCCAATCGGGATACCTGGGTGTAACGGTCACTGTAGAAGTTGTTCGGCGCGTAATAATCCGATTGCGTGCCGGTCTGGCTCAAGACCCAGTTGTCCTGCACGAATGAAGTTGTCCAGCCACCGATCACAGGATCGCCGGCGGTATCGCGCAAGCAGGCGACAGGAACTTCGAGCGCCAGCGTGTCGACATTCTTGTCGGTAAGCGCATTGGGAGTCGAGCCTACGCCCCCGAGCGGGTTGAGATTCACCAGATCGAAAATCGCGCCCAGATCGGCGACGAAACCATCCTTGCGCTGACCGACAAACATGCGACCAGGCGAAGCGCATCCGGGGATGATGATGCTATAGACGTAGTTGCCGGCGTACGTGGCATAGTCGGCGATTGATTTGTTGCCGATGTTGTCCGCGGGTTTGGTAAACGTGCCCGACCCACCTGTGGCATTGGTAATCGGTTGTCCAACGCCACCGTCCCGCACTAACTCCACCTTGTAGGTCTGGGTGACGTTTAGATTGCTCTGATTGCTGGCGGTAATCGGTCCGATGTTGATCAATGGCACCGTGGTTGATGTGCCGCCACCGGTGGGAACAGCGAGCTTGTTGTACGTGTTGGTGAATGTGAACCGGAAAGCGAGATTCGCTGTCGCACCACCGGTGTTGTCGATGCGAATATCGTATACAGCCCGGTCGCTCAACGTGTGGAAGTTCGGACCGCTGTAAGCGTCCTGCAGCGGATTGTAATTGGCCAGCAAAGTTACGTATCCGGTGCGTCCTGTTTCATAACTCATGAACATGTAGAAGTCGCTGGCATCGAGCTGCGGCATGGTGCTGATGAACGGGGCCTCGCGATGGCTTGACGCCATCGCGACTACGGGCAGCAAGCTCAAGAGCAGAACTATGGGTTTCAATTTCAATTTCATGGTGTTACCTCGTCGCACTGAATGATTCAATTCCGCGGAGTTCTCTCGGGCTTGAGGCTAAAGCGACACTACGCGGCTCCCGATTACATGCGGCTCCTGTGTGATCTGTTCGACGTAAGGCAGAAACGGTGGTGTTGCCAACGTGCGTATCTGACGCGATGGCATGCACATCGGATGGCTGATCTTCACGCTGACCCCCTGGGCCATCTCACTTCCTTGGAGACACATGGAGGTACGCATCGATGCGATGAGCGGATGCAAAAGCCTGAGGGAGAGGTGAATACTGTCAGTGACTATTCATCTGGCATTCATTAAAAATGAAATGGAGCCGAACATTCATGGCTGTTAACAGGATTGGAAACAGCGGCGAGCCAAGCTGCGGGCCACTTCACCACAGCTCTCCAGACGAGTATGGACTTTTGACCCATCTCAGATGACGCATCTGAGATGGGTCACGGTAGTTCGATCAATCAGTCAAGCCAAACTGGTCAATTCATCAACTTTCGGCAGCTGGCGATGTATTGCCACTTTGGGAGGGCGACGCATGCCGGCAACATCCGCCATCCGAAGCTGACATTCACTGCGTCGGGTGCGGCTGGCGCGCTCACCCCAACGCATATTTCACATCACAAAGCCATGGTGCAAACGGTAATTGCTCGCAACCCGAAGCCATTCGCAAACGCACATGTCTTGACCCCGCATATCAGCGTGAAAAATAAAGTGCTTCGCGTCGATCATCGTGGATTTTGGGATGCCGGTTCGCGCGCACACGCCCTTGCGCGTCCCAGCAACAATTCACGCTCGCGCATGTTTTGAGTAAGTGAGGCGGCGCGCTCGAATTCAGGGCGCGCTTCGTCGAACCGACCGAGCCTGAACAACAAGTCGCCCCGCACGGTTGGCAGCAGGTGGTAATTCGCAAGTGTGGGTTCAGCGGTCAGCGCATCGACGAGTTCGAGGCCCGCGACAGGACCGAACGCCATAGACACCGCCACGGCACGATTGAGCTCCACCACTGGAGAGGGGGCCAGCTGCGCCAACATTGCATAGAGTTCTGTGATCCGCGTCCAGTCAGTGTCCTCTGCGGTGATTGCGCGCGCGTGGCAGGCAGCTATAGCGGCCTGCAGAGCATAAGGGCCGAGCGCACCACCCAGCTTTTCTGCATGATCGAGCGCTGCCAGCCCGCGGCGGATCAGCAGCTGGTCCCACTGCGCACGGTTCTGCTCGAGCAGCAGGATCGGCTCGCCTGCTGCGTTCACACGCGAATGTGCGCGAGAGGCCTGGACCTCCATCAGCGCAACCAGACCATGCGCCTCCGCTTCGCGCGGCACCAGTCCGACCAGTACTCGGCCAAGACGCAATGCCTCTTCGCACAGCGTTGGCCGCATCCAGTCGTCACCCGCCGTCGCGGAATAGCCTTCGTTGAAGACGAGATAGATGACACCGAGCACCGAAGACAGCCGCGCTGGCAGCTCCTCGGCGCGCGGCACCTCGAATGGCACCTGCGCATTGGCCAGGCTGCGCTTGGCGCGGACGATACGCTGCGCGATAGTCGGTTCGGGCACCAGGAATGCCCGGGCGATTTCCTCGGTAGTCAGGCCACCGAGCAGGCGCAAAGTCAACGCCACGCGCGCCTCGACGGACAACACCGGATGGCAGGCGATGAACATCAGCCGCAACAGGTCGTCGCCGATGGGATCATCGAGAGCCGCTTCAACCTTGGACACGGCATCCTCCTGCGCAGCTTCGAGCTCGTGCATCAGTTCCACATGCTTGCGCTCGAGCAGCTTGCCGCGGCGCAGGCGGTCGATCGCGCGGCGTTTCGCCGTGGTCATCAGCCACGCGCCGGGATTGTCCGGTACGCCCGACGTCGGCCACTGTTCCAGGGCGACGACCAGCGCATCCTGCGCCAGCTCTTCGGCCAGGCCGACGTCGCGCAGCATGCGGGTCAGGCCGGCGATGAGCCGGGGAGACTCGATCCGCCATACGGCATCGATGGTGCGATGGGTGTCGGTCGCTGGCATAGGCGGCCGATCACATCACCTGCCACTCCTTGATGCAAGCCCGTGTGTGGCTCCGTCTGCTTCTCGGCCGTTGCTGGCAACGCGCGAGTTCATTGCTCCTTTTCGCAATTGATCATCCACGGTACGCCGAATTGATCGACCAACATGCCGAAGCGCTCGGCCCAGAAGGTCTTCTCGTAGGGCATCTGCACCGTGCCGTTCTCCTTCAGCGCGTTGAAGATGCGTTCCCCTTCGGCCTTGTCGTGAATCTGGATCGACACCGAGCAACCCTTGATGCCGTCGTACGGACGATCGGGCGGGCAGTCGGAAGCCAGCAGCACCTGGTCGCCAATTTCCAGCCGTACGTGGATGAGCCAGTCACGACTTTCCGCCGGCATGTTCTCGCAGCCGGGCGCTTCGCCGAAACGCATCATCATGGTGATCTTGCCGCGCAGGCATTGCTCGTAGAACTTGAATGCCGCTTCGGCGTTGCCGTTGAAAATGAGGTAGTTGGTCAGTTGCATGAGGTACTCCACCAATCAATCTTGGACTGGGTCCGATACTGGACTATGACTTCACTGGCGCCTGCGCGCGCAACTGCGCCTCCTGCTCACGCAGTTCCGGCGTGAGCTCGGCACCGAAGTCATCCGCCTCGAACACCTGGCGGATCTCGATTTCCGATTCGCTTTCGAACGGGTTGGGACAGCGCTTGACCCATTCGACCGCCTCCTCCATCGACTTCACCTGCCACAGCCAGAAGCCGGCAACCAGCTCCTTGGTCTCGGCAAACGGCCCGTCGATCACGCTACGCTGGCTGCCGGAGAATTTCACTCGTGTACCCTTCGAACTGGGCTGCAGTCCCTCGGCCGCCAGCATGATGCCGGCCTTGACCAGCTCCTCGTTGAACCGGCCCATCTCGGTCAGCAGCTTCTCGCTGGGCATCACACCGGCCTCTGAAGCCTGAGTGGCCTTGACCATCACGATGCATCGCATTGTCGTTTCTCCTTCAGGTTACGAACCGGGAGCTCATGCGGACGAAGCCCGTGCCTCGAACCCTCGCTCTATCCCAGCGACGAACGGGCAATCCCCGGATCGACATGCCCAGGAACACTTTCCGGAAAATATTCTCAAGCGATGGGACTGCCTCTCGGTATGCTGTACCCATTGCGTCACCGAAATATCCAGGGCTGGAATAGATGAAGGAAAACCCAGGCGGGCTGATCGTCCATCGCGGCAGCCGCACCGAACGGCTGGCCGACGAACTGGCGCAGCGACTGGAAGCCCAGCGGCCGGCCAATCCGCTGGCCGCGCAGACGGTGGTGGTGGCACATCCAGGCCTGCAGCGCTGGCTGCTCGGCCGTTTCGCGCAGCGCGGCGGCGCGCAGGGTGGCCACGGCATCGCTGCCAACTACGAGATGATCCTGCCGTGGCAGTGGTTCGAGCAGACCGCCCGTCGCGTACTGGGCGACGAGGCATTGATCGGCGGCGCTTACCGGCATGAATTGCTGCGCTGGCGCCTGCTGATGACGCTGCCTGCCCTGAGTGCGCCGGAAATCAGCGCCTACCTGGCTGGTGACGATGCCGCGCGACGCAGCTTCCAGCTGGCCGAGCATCTGGCTGGCCTGTACACCCAGTACCTGATTTATCGACCGGACTGGATCCTCGATTGGGAACAGCATCCGGGCCAGCATGGTCGCGACTGGCAGGCCAGCTTGTGGCACCAGCTGCGGGCCGCCATCCATCGTCCGCACCGTGCCCAGCGCAGTGCTGTCCTGCTCGATGCCCTGCGTGTCGAAAACACCGCGGAAGAAGTCCCGCTGCACGTATTCGGTGTCAGCCATCTGCCGCCGGATGTGCTGCAGGCGCTGCAGGCGACGGCGCTGCACAGGCCGGTGCATCTGTATTTCCCTGATCCCTGCCGCGAGCACTGGGTGTATCTGCGCAAGCAACGCTTTCTGCTGACCCACGCGGACGATCCGGAAGCGCTGTACTACGAGGTGGGCCACCCGCTGCTAGTGGCACTCGGCCGCATCGCGCAGGATTTCTGCCTCACCCTCGACGAATGCGACGCCATCGACGAGCGCGATCCGCTCGATGATGCTGAACCGCTGCCCGGCGAAACCTCCCTGCTGGCGCAATTGCAATCCAGCATCCGCTGCCTGCAACCAGAGCTGGTCGGTGCCGCCACCCGCGAGCGACTCGCCGATGGCGTCGACGCAGACGTGCTGTTGCCCGCCTTGCGCGGCGATCCCAGCCTGCGCGTGCATGCTTGCCATACGCGTCTGCGCGAGCTGGAGGTGTTGAAGAACAGCTTGCTGCGCTGCCTCGCCGACGATCCCACGCTGCAGCATCGCGACATCGTGGTGATGGCACCGGATATCGGCGCCTATGCGTCCTATCTGGCAGCGGTGTTCGGCGAACCGGCGCAATACCGCAGCGATCCGCTGCATATTCCCTGGCATCTGGCTGATGTCGGGCTGTCGCGTGCGCATCCATTGATGAGCGCATTCGCGCAGGTGCTGGATCTGGCCGAAAGCCGTTTCACGGTCAGCGAAGTGCTGGATTTCCTCGACGTGCCGGCGGTGGCGCGACGCTTCGCGATCGATTCCGCCGGCCGCGATGCACTGGAACGCTGGCTGCATCGCGCCCACGTGGCATGGGGCCTCGATGCCGAGATGAAGGCCGAATCTGGCGCAGCCGCGGTCGATGCCAATTCGTGGCAGTTTGGCTTCGACCGCATGTACGCCGGACTGATCGTCGGCCAGGACGCCGGTAGCGAGCTGCCCGACGATCAGCTGCTGGACGGCATCCTGCCGCTGGATGGCGTTTCCGGCAGCGCGGTCGAAGCGCTGGGTCAGTTCGATCGCCTGCTCGGCGAATTGCGCAAGGCGCGTGGGGAATTTGCCGTGGCGCGCCCGTTGGCCGCATGGAGCCAATGGCTGCTGGAGCTGATCGACGCGTTGTTCGTTGCCGACCTGCGCGACGACGCCGAGAACAACGCGCTCGATGCGCTGCGTCGACTCGCCGCCGGCCTCGGTACCCAGGCCGCCGAAGTCGGCATCCGCACGCCGCTGCCGTGGAGCGTCGTGCGTGAAGCCGTGCGCGGCGCGCTGGATGCAGTACCGGAGCGCCAGGCCTTCCTGCTTGGTGGTGTGACGTTCTGCGGGCTGGTGCCGCAGCGTTCGATTCCGTTTCGCGTGGTCTGCCTGCTCGGCATGAACGAGGGCGAGTTCCCACGCCCGGGCCATGATGCCGGCCTCAATCTCATCCTCAGCCAGCCGCGCCGCGGTGACCGCGACACCCGCAGCGAAGACCGTTACCTGTTCCTGGAAGCGATGATGTCGGCGCGCGACGCGCTGCATATCAGCTATGTCGGCGAAGGTGTACGCGACGGCAAACCGCGCAATCCGGCGGCGCCTTTGGCCGAACTGCTGCAATTTCTCGACGAGCAGCACGGTATCGCTGACAACGAGCAAATCGACCGACCATGGCTTATCCATCATCCGCTACAGCCATTCGACGCGCGCTATTACGAGCGGGATGCACATGGGCAGCCTCGCCATGACCTGCGGATGTTTTCCTACGATCCGGCGTTTCTCGCTGCCCCGTCCAGCGCTAAAACCCAACGCTTTCTCGACGAAATGGCGATCACCCCGCACGCACAGCCTGCGGCCATCGGCGAGATCACGCTAGGCGCACTCAAACGCTACTGGCGCGATCCGTCCAAGGATGCACTGCTGCGCGGTCGCGGCATCAGCCTGCAGGCGCTCGACAGCGTCAGCTGGTCCGATCGCGAACCACTGGAAACCCGGTTCGAGCGGATCGAACGCGTCGACCATCGACTGCTGTTCGAGACGCTCGCCGCCGGACACGACCGCCTGCCCGCCGAGCCACCGGCGTGGCTGGCACGTTCCGGCATGCTGGCTGGAGGCGCCATTGGCGTCGAGGCCTATGCGCAATTGCGCGACTCGTTGCAAAGCCTGCTCGAGCGTGCACACAAGCTGTTCGCCAGCGGCATTGCACAACCGTTGGCACAGGCGATCGACCTGGATCTCGGTGATGGTCTGCGCCTGACCGGCGTGGTCGATCGGGCGTTCAAAGGCATCGACGACAATTTTCTGCTGTTCGATGCCCAGCCGACGCGCGCTGCCGGGCTGAAGGAGATGCTGTCCTTCTATATCGATTGGGCTGCGCTGCGACTGACACACGCTGATACCGTGCAGGCAGATTTTCTGGAGCCCACCTACAATCGTAGAGGAGCGCAAACATCGAAGCTGCTTGCCCTCCTGCAGGCGCAGGACACCGACCAACTGCGTCGCGGACTGCGTTGCCTGATCGAAGCATATCTGGCTGCCGAACAGCAGCCGCTACTGTTCTTTCCACGCACCGCGCAAACCTATGCGCTCAACGACCCCGAAACACGTCTCGGCAAAGCCGCCGCCACATGGGAAGGCGATGATTTCAACAGTGGCGAGCGCGATTACGCACCCGGCTATGCCGCCCTGCTGAGTCGCGGAATGGAGCTTTTCGAACCGCACAGTCCAGCTCATCGCTCATTCCTGGCTGCCACCGAACTGGTCTGCAAAGTACTCGATCCTCAGCACACGATGCTGTTGAAAGCATCGGTATCCGAGCCCGCTGCTGCCGGGGAAAAGGCTTGAGCACCATCGACATGGCCGCCAGCACCGACCTGCCCGTGTTCGACTGGCAGCACATGCCGCTGCATGGCCGCATCCTGATCGAAGCCAGTGCCGGCACCGGCAAGACCTGGAACATCGGCCTGATCTATCTGCGTCTGCTGCTGGAACGCGATCTGCGGGTGGAACAGATTCTGGTAACCACGTTCACCGATGCTGCCGCACAGGAACTGCGTGAACGCCTGCGCCGGCGCCTGATCGAAGCCGAGCGCCTGCTTGAGTCCGTTTCAACTGGGCCGGCAACCGACGACAACTCGCTGGAAACTTATCTGTCTGCGCTGTGCTATGACGAAGACAGTCGCCGCCATGCACTGCGCAAGATCCAGCTGGCCCGCAGTGATCTCGATCGCGCGCCCGTCTCGACCATCCACGCGTTATGCCAGCGCATCCAGCGCGACTACCCGCTGGAAAGCGGCGCTGCGTTCGCCAACGACAAGCTGTTCGACGAACAGCAGTTGCAGCGCGAATGCGTGGAGGACTTCTGGCGCCGTCGCTACCTGACCGGCAGCGTCGACCCGCGCGAGGCAGAGCTGCTGTTGAAGGACGGACCGGAAGGTTTGCTACGTGATCTTGGCGGCTTGTCGAACAATGCCGATGCGCGGATCGAGGGAGGCGGACTGGCCGAACTCGAACGCCGGATCGCCGAGCTGCGCACAGATGAAAGCATCGCAGAGTTGCAACGACTGGTCGACGACGCAACGCTGTACAAGCGGAGCAACGCTGCATTGCGCTCCCGGCTGGGAGAGATCGTTCCGGCGCTTAAGAACAACGATGAGGCGCAACTTGCCAAGTCACTTAATGACGTATTCGAGCCTGAAAAACTGCTCGCGCAGGAAGCCGCTCATAGCACAGGTGAACTCGCCACACATCCCTTGATTAATGCTTTGCAAGCACTACGCGCACTGATTGGGCTGCGCGACATTTTCACCCGCGGCGCCGTGCTGGCCCAGGCCGTGCAAGCCTGTCGCGAAGAGATGCCGCGGCGCGCACGCCAGCGTCATGTACTCACGTTCTCGATGCTGATCGACGCGGTCTACGAGAGGTTGTGCGGCGAGCAGGCCGACGACGTGCTGGCCGACCGGCTGTTCGAGGCCTTCCCGGCAGCTCTGATCGACGAGTTCCAGGACACCGACCAGCGCCAGTTCGCGATCTTCGACCGGGTCTACCGCGAGCGTGGCACGCTGGTGATGATCGGCGACCCCAAGCAGGCCATCTACAGTTTCCGCGGTGGCGATATCGCTGCCTACCTGCGCGCCAGCGCACAGGCCAGCCAGCGCTTTTCGCTGGCCACCAACCACCGCTCCAGCCGTGCGCTTGTCGAAGCCCTGAACGCCTGGTATGGCCATACCGAGGGCGGTTTCCGCCATCCCCAGATCCGCTATCAGCAAGTCACTCCAGCCGGCCGGGCCGACGATGAGCCTTATGCAGTGAACGGTGAGGCGGAAGCACAGCCGCTGGTGATCCATCCGTTCCGTGGTGATGCGATGGGCAAGGATGGCAAACCGCTGAAGGCGCTTGGAGAACTGGAAGCACTGGCGCTGGACGACTGCGCGAATCGCATCGCCGAACTGCTCAACGATCCCCAGCAACAAATCGGCGGCCAGCGTGTCACGCCAGGCGACATCGCCGTGTTGCTGTCGACCAACACGCAGATCGTGGGGCTGCGCACGCGATTGATCGCCCGTGGCGTGCCCTGCGTCGGCAGCGGTCGCGGCAATATCTTTGCCGGCGAAGTGGCACGCGAGTTGGAACTGATCCTGTACGCCGTGCTGCACCCCGACGACGATCAAGCCGTGCGCGGCGCGCTGGCCACCCGTTTGCTTGGTGTGACCCTCGCGCAATTCAGCGCATGGCAAACGCAGCCAGCTGCGTTTGAATTGGAGCTGGAGCGTTTCGAGGCTTGGCGCGTGCTGGTGCGTACCCGTGGCGTGCTGGCACTGATCGAAGCACTGCTGGCCACACGTGCCATCGACTTGCTGGCGCTGCCCGAAGGTGAGCGCGTGCTTACCGACCTGCGCCATCTTGGTGAGCTGCTGGCCGCCGAAGAAGGCTCACGGCAGGGGCTGGATGGCCTGTACGCATGGTTGGTCGAGATGCGCCAGGAAGGTGGCGATGGCGACGCGGATGCAGCCGACGAACGCCAGCTGCGTATCGAAAGCGATGCCCACCGGGTGCAGTTGCTCACCATCCATGCCAGCAAGGGGCTGGAGTTCCCGATCGTGTTCCTGCCACTTGTCTGGCGTGTCGGTGATCGCACTGGCATGCGCTCGCCCAAGTTGCTGCGTTATCACGACGACACCGGTCAGCGTTGCGTGGACCTGGGTTCGGTGGCTTTCGTCGAACATCGCGGCTGCCATTTCCGCGAAGAACTCGAAGAGCGCCTGCGCCTGCTCTACGTCGCACTGACCCGCGCCGTGCATGCCGTGCACGTGTACTGGGTGGATCGCAACGTGCTGTTCCGCGACGACGAGCATGCCTGGGAGTGTGCGGCGGTTGACCTGCTGATCGAGCAAGCACAGCAGAAGCTGGATCTGGTCGAAGGCGAAGCCTCGCTCGACGCCATGACCGAAGCCTTGGGTGGCATGCAGCTGTCAGCGCCCTTCTCCGATGCGTTCGTCCGCTATCAGGTACCGACCGAAGCGCCTTCGCCGAGGGCCACCCAGGCCCCACTACCGCGCTCCCGTCCATTCCAGTGGCTGCACAGTTTCAGCGGGCTGACCCGCTATGCGGCCGCCGCCGTGGTGATCGGCGATAGTGGCGCCGCCGATGAAACCGGCACGGAAGAGATCGTGACCAGCGCCGGCGAACCCGTCGAAACCGCCGAGGACAGCCGCCTGCTGGCCTTGTATCCCTTGCGCGGCCCGCGCTTCGGCGATGCCGTGCATCACGTGTTGGAGCTGGCCAAACCCGGCCTGGTATGGCCCGATCAGCGCCAGCTGCTGCAAAACCAACTCACCGCGCAGGCGATCAAGGCCAATAGCGTGGCACCGGACGAAGCACTGGAAAGGGTCGGCCGGCTGATCGACCGCATACGTCAGACTGACCTCGGCAATGGCTTGCGACTACTCGACGTACCGACCGACCGGCGCATTGTCGAGTTTGAATTCCAGTTCCCCGTACAACACGTGCCACTGGCCCGGTTGCGCCAGCTCTGCATCGCCCATGGCCAGGGCGATGTCGTACCGGCCAGCCTCGATGCGACGACACTCAACGGCATGCTCACCGGCTTCGCCGACCTGATCATCGAATGGGATGGCCGCTTCCACGTGCTCGACTACAAGACCAACTGGCTCGGCGCACGGTTGCGCGACTACCAGGGAAGCGCGCTCGACGCGGCGATGGCCGAGCATCATTACCCGTTGCAGGCGTTACTCTACACCGTAGCCTTGCACCGTTATCTTCGTCAAAGAATGGACGGCTATACGGCCATACATAAGCTCGGCGACAACTGGTATCTGTTTGTGCGGGCGCTGGGCTTGGAGCCAGATCTTCGACCACACCCAGGTGTCTGGCGACATCGCTGGCCAGCCGCGCTGATCGAAGCACTGGATGATGCCTTCGCCGGCGTGCACGAGGCTGCCGCATGAACTCGCCATCGACCCTTCCCACGGATGCCGATGAGCGCGCGATCGACCAGGCGCTGGCGCAATGGGTATTCAAGCGCACCGGCTCGGCCTTGCTCGCCGCGGCCGTACGCGCAGCCAGCAACGCCGAGGGCCATGGCCATTCCTGTGCATGGCTGACCGATCCATTCACAGACGTCGGCTTCGATGCCGATGCACTGGCCGCACTGCACCAGCACGAATGGGTTGGCGATGGATCGCGCTTCACGCCATTCGTGCTCGATGCGCAGAACCGCTTTTACCTGTGGCGCAACTGGCAGCACGAGTCGAGGCTGGCCGCAACGATCCTGCAACGTTGTGAGCAGCGCTCGTTGCCGATTCCTATCGACACCCTGGCCGGCGATCTTGATGCGCTGTTCGTCGGCATGCCGCGCGGCACCAGCGACTGGCAACGCGCCGCGGTGGCTGCGGTAGCCGGCGCACGCTTCTTCGTACTCACCGGCGGCCCCGGCACCGGCAAGACCACCACCGTCGTGCGCATGCTGCTGATGCTGCTGCGCCATGCCACGGTCTGTGGATTACCGGCACTGCCGTCGATCGCGCTGGCCGCACCGACCGGGAAGGCCGCCCAGCGGCTGGTGCAGGCTATCGCCAGGGGCAAGGCGGAATTGCAGGCTTCGCTGCCGTCCACAGATTTTCGCGATCTGCTGCCGTACATTCCGCACGCCGACGCGCGCACGCTGCATCGCCTGCTCGGCTATCGGCCCACGGAAAACACCTTCAGCCGCGGCCCGCACAATCCGCTGGCCGAAGATATCGTCGTGGTCGACGAGGCTTCGATGGTTGATCTGGCGATGATGCGCCAACTGCTGGAGGCACTGCGCCCCGACGCAGTCCTGATCCTGCTCGGCGACCCGGGACAACTCGCCTCGGTCGATGCCGGCTCGGTACTGGCCGACATCGTCGCCAGCACACCGCCGAACCAGCTTCCACCAGCGATGGTCAGCATGCTAGCTCCGCTGCTGCAGCATGCGCCGGATGCGAGCATCGCCAACGCGCCACTCGCTGGCCAGGTACTGACACTCACCCACAGCTGGCGCGCCGGCAGCGGACTGCAGCGCGGCATCGAAGCCTTGCGCGGCACCCCTGATCCTGCCTGGCTGGACGCATTGCTGATGCGCCGTGCCGATGGCGACCTGCACCTGCTCCGCTGCGGCGACAACGATGCCATACGCGCCTGCGTCGATGGCTGGATCGAGCGCCATGCCAGACTACTGCAGTCGTTATTGGTACCAACCATTGGTGCCAACGATGCATTGCAGAGCCTGCACCAGCTGCAGATCCTGTGTGCACTGCGCGATGGCCCGTTCGGTGCGCAAGGCATCAACGCGCTGGTCGCACGCCGGCTTGCGGTTCGTTTTGGGATCGACACCAGCCATGCGTGGTACCACGGCCGTCCGGTCATCATCACCCGCAACGACTACGCGCGTGGCCTGTTCAACGGCGATGTCGGCATCGCACTGGAAGGCGCGGAAGGACTGCGCGTGTGGTTCGAACTGAGCGATCGTGACGGCCGCGCTGGCCTGCGCAATTTCTCGCCGCGTGCCCTGCCCGCCCACGAAAGCGCCTGGGCGATCACCATCCATCGCAGCCAGGGTTCGGAATACCACGACGTGGCGGTTGTGCTCCCGCCGGATGCGGACAACCGCGTACTCACCCGCGAACTGGTCTACACCGCCATCTCGCGTGCGCGCGAGCACACCGAACTATGGACTACCGATGACTCGCTCCGCGCAGCGTTGAGCCGACCGATCCGGCGCTTGGGCGGCTTGCGCGAAAGGCTGGGAGCACCGTAGAGAGCACATCCGCATCGGCGTCATCTATGCGGGTCGTTTGTGGCGCAGTGCCATCGCGTACAGCCCGGGATTGGGCCTGCACATCCAGTCACCAGCAATTGGCCACGCTTGCGGCCGGGCCACGGGCGCCAGTCTGATCGAGCGTAAGTGCACCACAGGCATCCGTGGCCTGTAGCCCCTTGGGCGTAGCAGTGATGGTGTAGTTGGACGCAGTCGGCGTCCCGAAATCGTAGTCGTAATAGTTGCCGGTTTGCTGGGCGCTTTTGCAATCCAGGTCCGGCAATTCGTTATTGACCGTATTATCGTTGTCCGTAACGGCCTTGTCGTACGCCATATTGGTGGTGTAGTACCGCTCCATGTAATTGGCGTATTCCGACACGCACGCAGTCGCTGCGGCCCGGCGGGTCTTGATGATGTAGCGGGTATAAGCGGGATAGGCGATCGCGGCCAAGATGGCGATGATCGCCACTACAATCATCATTTCGATCAGGGTGAACCCCAGGTTGCGCCACATGCGCGCCAACATGGCATGGCGCGCAAATGATGGGGCGGATGTGCCTTCGAACAGAACACCGCCATCAGTCGGCAAGAGCTGTTTCATCGTGTCATTCCTTTACTGGTTGATCAGCTCTCGCCAGGACACCCGCTGAATATCGCCGGTCGAACTCGATGTCTGGATGCTGCTCGTCGAGCCGTTGTCGAAACTGGTCAGCATGGTGCTGCCAGCGAAGATCGGGTTGTTGGGCAACGAGGTGAAGCCGATGCCAGCGGCAGGCGTGCCGTTGACCGAATCAGACGTATCGATCTTGCCGTCACCGTTGATGTCGAAGAAATTGGCTGCCGGATTCGTTCCCGTAAACGGATCGATCGCCATGATCCAGCCACGACCGGACGGATTGCAGGGGTCGCTGGCTTGGGGAATTCGCGTGGTACCCAGCAGCAGGTTGCCCTGGAACTGGTTGGGCGTGACCAACCGCTCGCCTTCGGCGCCGTTGACCGGCGACTTGAGATCCATGTACCAGCCGGATTTTCCGGTAATGGCTGCATTGGCGGCGGCAGCCTGCGCCAGGGTCGTCACCGTGCGGCCCGTGCCTACCTCTGCAGTGATCGAACGCTGTGCAAGATTGCCTGCACGCGTCATGGTCGGCATCACCGCCAGGCCACTGGTACCCGACTGCACGATCAGGCCATACCAGCTCTGCACCTTCAGGTTCGCAAGATCCGCCGTCGTCAGGTACTGGCCTGTACCGAAAAACAACCAGACATTGCCGGTATTCGGATCCTTGCCGGCCAGCATGCCGGCCGTGATCGGCTGCACATTGCCGCTGGCATCCTTGGCGGTGAACAGCCGCACCCCGGAACTGCTTGGCGTGGCTGTCGCGGTGCTGCCCGCGGCGGTGTTGATCGCGAACGACCATACATTGCCATTGGCATCGCCAGCGTAGGCCATCGTGCTGACCCCGTTGCCCGAAGGATCCATCCACATGGCCGGCGCGGCAAGACCGCTGGTATCGGTGGTCGTGTGCACATCCAGACTGCCGTCGGCGAGATTGAACTGCAACAGTGCAGCCAGTCCCGCCGTACTGTTGTAGCCATTGCCCATAAGCACCGACCAGGTGCCGTTCGCGGTCTGCGCGATCACCGGCTTGCCCGTCATCTGGCCGATGTAGGTGCTGTTACCGTCGCTGTTGCCATCGCCAGCGGAGCGCTCCCACAGGAACTTCACATTGGCCGGATCGGTGACATCGAGCGCGTAGACCGCCTTGGCCACGCCGCGGCCGGTCGTGCCCACCAACACGGTGCGCCACTGCCCTCCGATATAGGCATCCGCCACCGTCAGCTCACCATCGTTGAAGAAGGCATGCGCCACGTTGCCACCATAATCCGGGCTCGACAGTACACTCACACCGGCGGTGATGACCGCACCGGGGAGATAGGCAAACTTTTCCGCACCGCTGCTGGCATCGAACGCATGCAACATGCCGTCATTGGCGGCTACATAGATTGTGCCCGCACGCTTGACGTTGTTGCTCGCGTACTGGGCAAAGACCGAGGATCCCGTGAACGATTCGGTATAGAACTGGTTCGAGTTCGGCGCCCCCGCATAGACTGGCTGCGAGTTGACGATATCGCTGATCGCCGTATCGCGGTTGCGGTAGCTGCCGCCATTCGCCTGTTCCAGCGAGGCATCACCACGCAGGTAATTGATCATGCTGGTCTGGGCGGCACCGCTGCCGCCCAACGCACCGAGTTGCGCGCTCGAAATCGCTGGCAACGTGCCGTTCGCCGCGACCTTGAACGCCACGAACTTGCCGGTCGCCGACGGGTCGGTGTTGTAAGTCATGACATTGCGGCTGGCAGGCACCGGCAAATTGTTCGAAGCCATCCAGTCCGGATTGGTGGCGATTTTCCCGCTGGCGGAATCTACCTGTAGCGCCTTCAGGTCGCCCTTCCACTTGGCCGTCCAGTAATTCGCCTGGTATGCCACCGTACCGGTCTGCAGCTGGGTGGAATTGGCCGCCAGGCTGGCGCCGGTGCCAACGCGCTCGGAGGCACGTTTCAGCGCTTCCTTCAGACCATCGGCGAACGCATCCGGACTGGTTGCGGAATAGAAACCACCGTGGCCGTTGACCGCAGCATGGGCCAGATCAGCGATGTTATTGATCGAGTCACCCGTGGGGCTTGGCCAGCTAAAGCTCGAGATCGCCTTGCTGTTGTCGCCATTTGCCCAGGCAAAGACCTGGTCCACCGGTATCTGCGTGCCATTTGCATATTGAGGAGTGAAACCAAACCCCAAAGTGAAGGTCGTCATGTGCTGCCAGAACGCCGGATCATCGGCATTGACTGGCACCTCATTGGACATGCCGGGCTGCAGATCGGTGCGCCAATACTTCATGGCGACATCTGCAAGCGTGTCGCCATAGGTAATCCCGGGCGTGACCACTTTCTTTTCGCACTGAAGCGAAGTGCTGTTATAGCTGTAGCCGCTGCCGCAACTTGGGCTTGCGGTGGTACTGGTGCCCTTCAGGCATTTACCCTTGTAGGTTCCAGTGGTTTGAAATGTGTAGCCAGAACCGCATGTCGGCGTTTGCGCAAGCGTGTTGGTAATGTCCGTCGTTTGACCACTGTCCGCATAGGGAGCAGCGGATGCATAGGTGTAGGCTTGGCCATTGGCTCCGGTCACTGTCGTGCCGGCACTCCCATCGACGTCACCCGCGCCGCTGAAACTGTCATTCCAGAAACCATCGGTGGTCAGGATGGTGTAGGACTGGCGGCAAGCAAGCTGGGTATTACCAGCAGCGGTGGTGAAATCCGGATCGGAGGACATCCCGTTCCAAGGTTGCTTTCCGCTATCCGAATAATATTTGCCGACCGCATCCAGTGCCTGGCGCAACGGGGTGCCACCATTGGCCTGAGCCTTGGCTACCCAGTTCCAGAACTGGCTCTTCTGGCTTGTGGAATTTGAGCCATCGCCAAAAGGCTGGACCTGCGCAATATAATTTGTACCCTTGTTGTAGGTGTCCGTGTAGCTATAGAGGGATGCTGGAAGATTTTTATAGCTTCCGTTTCCGTTACCGGTACCGCCATCAATCGAACCAAAACCCACCCTGAAAGTCGGGTCCAAAGTGGCAAACGAGTTCATCAGGCCACTTTTAGCCATCAGGATGCGGGTACGGTAGAACGAAAACCAGTTCGCCACATTCTGCTGACTTGCCACGCTGTCGTCGCAAACCGCTTGCTGAGCTGTGGTCAGGGGGGCGCAGTCTCCTGTCACGCCAACATAATGCTGGACGTTGTTGGTGCCGGTCGTATAAGTGAAGAAATACTTGTAGGTCGTCGTGGTCGTCGTGCATTGCGCACCACTAAGCGCGTCACCCGATTTGCAGCTATAGGTAGTGTTGCCCGTAGCCGGAACGACCGTCCCCTTATTGGGGGTATTTGTTTTCGTGCAGTTATTACTGCCGTCAGGACCAGAGTAGCCTGTTGGGCATGAGTACTTAGTGGTACCTGCTGCTCCATATGTGCTCGTCGTGATGATCGTGAACATCGTGTAATACGGAAAAGTCTTCGCATTACTGCTGTTTCCACCGGTGAATTTGGTAACGTCGGTGGCACCGGTGCCCGCAAAGCCATCGGTGTAGGCGCCCGTGATACTGGTTGGTACCGCATAAAAGGTCCCGTCCGCCTTGGGTGGCGGCGAATAGGTCACGCTGGGGTTGTAGTAGGTACCGTTGATGCTGGCGTTGCGCACAGCGTCATTGGTGGTGCTGCTCAAATAGCCCCAGTCCGGCATGTAATCCCATGCCATCGACCCCGAATCATCCAGCATCAGCACCACGTTCGGCGGCAGCGAACGCTGGATGATCAACGGCGACTGGTCGACGGTGACGGCCGCCAGTGCCGGCGTATAGATGGCGCCCAGCATCCAGACAGAAAGGCTGGTATACAGCAACTTGCCCAGCAGACCACTGAGTGTGCTGCGTGGACGGGATGATGTGCTCATGACGATTGCGCTCTCGAATGATGCGTCAGGGAAAGGGCCATGCGCCCGGCCAACTTGAAGCTGCGGCTCAACCTTGTTTGATCATTGCCTGCAGGACGACCACGGCGCGGTTTCCCACCTGGGCGGGATCGCCGCTGCGGGCGGTCACCCGGTAATACACCGCAGTGGTGGAGGTACCTTGGGCACCATAGTTGTGGGCGTTGGCACTCTGGCCGAAACCCGTACTGGTGCTTGGGTTGTACCAATTGCCCATGTTCTCCACGACGTACTGCGGTTGGCTGGTCGCCAGCTTGCTGGCCTTGAACTGGCCTGGTGCCGTGCCCGAGGCAACCGTGATGATCTTGCTGGTGTCCAGGGCCCGGTCGTCGAACGGATTAGCCTGGCAGAACACACCACCGGCCTGGCAATTGCGCGCGATGTCACCCGGATAAGCGGCGATACGCGCCTGCGCGGCACGCATCGCCGCCTCCGCACTCTGGAAGGCGATCTGCCGGTCGAGCAGGTTGGATGCCATCTTCTGCTGCATGATCGTGCCGCGCACGGCTGCAAGGCCGACCAGGGTGATCACCACCAGCAACAACAGCGCTACGACCAAGGCCACACCGCGCTGGCCAGCGCGATGCAACGACTTCTCCGTAAGCCGGCGACGCCCGCAACTAGCGGGGCCGAGCGGGTTGGATGCGAATACGTGATTCATTTCAATTCACCCGGTTGCGCACAGTGGTGGTGGCGGTAAAGCTGCGCGTGAGCGGCTTGACGTCGGTGCCCGCGCGCTTGTCGACGCTTTCCAGTGCCAGATTCACTTGCACAGCGTCGACCAAGGTCCAGTTGCCGACCTCACTGGCCGATACGAAACCGGTATTGCCTGACTGGTGATAGGCAATGCTCATATTGGTGACATCGCGCACCATTTCCTGGGCTTCCGGTGTGGGTACGCCAGTCTTGGTCACCAGTGCTTTGCGATAAAGCGAACGACCGTTGACCGGGTTGTTGCCGATGTACCAGTCGGACGCTCCCAGCCTGGCAATATGCGAATTGGCCGCAAAGACGTAGCTGCTACTGCTGCTGCATACAGTGGGGAAGTTCAGGTCCGTGGTGCAGTTGCCGGGCGATCCACTGGCGGCACGGGTGATAGTGCCGCCGTTGTAGTTGGTGATCTGCACGAGAGTCGCGTGGTCGGGATCGCACACGATGATTACGTCGCCGGCTTGCAGGTCAGTGCTTGCTTCGTTGAGGGTGAAGCTGGCTGCCGGCTCGCTGTTGGCCTTTACGCTCACGCCCGAGCCTTCGGCCCCGACCAGCATGAGCGAATGCGTGCCGCTCACCCGCTGCCCTTCTCCCGTCCCAGTGGATACCGCCAGATCCGTCTGGTTCCCGTTGTAGCCGACCAGTGCGTTGTTCCAGTTGGCCCACCACGCCGTGCCGCCAGCACCTGGACCGTTATTGAGCACGTTGGCGACGCGGCCGCCGTTGCTGCAGCCGGTAAGCCCCGCATCACGGATATCTCGCGCCATCATCTCGAAGGCGATGCGCGAACCATCCTGTACGTCACTCAGCGCCTGGTTGGTGCGATAGGACTGCTGGTTGGCCAGGAACACACTCACCACGCCACCGATCACGATCAGGCCCAGCAGCATGGCCACCATCAGCTCGATCAGGGTGAAACCGGATGCCGTTCCGATCCGCCTGGGTACATGTCGCTTATGGCCGGGGAAAAATGCGGAGCGATGGCTCATAGCATGGCCCTGGTAATGACTTTCTGAATGCTGCTGCCACCCACCCCTGCCCGGCTGTCGTCAAAAGTGATGGTCACGGTGCAATCTGCAGTCGCGTCGATGGCCTTGCAGTCAATCGCACCGGTGGTGGTAGTCGCTGCGCCAAGGCTATGGCCGAGTTGGGTACACCACTGGTTGAGCTGGGCATCGACCAGGGACCCTGCCGCTGCAGGACATGCGCTGGCCTTGACCGTCTTGTTGTATCCGCCCGTCTTGGCAGCAGCGGTGTCCGCCCGCATGGCGTCGAGGATCGAGTAGCTGGCGATCGTGGCCATGCTTCGCGCCATTGCACTGTTGTTGGTGGACATCGACATGGCCTGTAAGGCAGCGATGCCCAGGAAAGCGATCGAGAGCACCAGCACGGCTACCAGTACTTCGATAAGACCGACGCCAGACTGGCTGGGTCGCCGGCGAGCGCAACGCGACGCACCGTGCATGCTTGCTTGAATCTGGGAGGTAAGCGCGATCGGGCTATTCATGACGAAGGGCAGTCTCCGCTGATGGTTTTCGTCTCGAGGATCGAACCAGCCGTCATCATGATCACGCGATGGTTATTGGTGCTCATCTGGCTGGTACAGATGTCCGCGACCGTTTTGCCGTACGGGGTTGTCTCGCCGACTTTTCGTCCCAACCCCTGCGCCGTGAAACGCAGCGCCGTCATGTCCCCGTTGAGCTGGATCGGCGAGGTGATGCCGACCGTGCCGGCCAGCACCTCCACCGGCGCAGTTCCGTTCAGCGCGTAGACCGCCCCGGTTTTTGTGCCACACCCGCCACCCAATGCGCTGCTCGATGGGTCGCTCGAATTGCCGCTGGCCGAGTTGCTGCAAAGCTGGGTGCTGGCATTGCGCTTGATCGCTTCCATCCGCGCAATATTGATCGCGCCGACGACATCGTTGGCGGTGGTGGTGAGCTTGTTGGATAGCGTGATCGTCCTGAAACTCGGCACCGCTATCATGATCAACACCAACGCCACGACGAGGGTGATCATCAACTCGACCAAGGTGAAGCCATAGGCATGCCGCCGTGCGCGGACCTGTGCAAGCGCAGTGCGCCGCAGTGCGTCGTCAGCATCGGGGCCGCGTCCACTCGAGTGAGCAACCGCGTTTTGCGGCTTCTGCACTTCGATCAACGAGACTCCTCGCTGACACGACAAAACTTGCATGAAGGCTCTCCCAGAGGTAAGCCATGCACCCTAGTTGTCGCAACTTATTACGTCAAGATTTTACGTGACAGGCGGTAGCATTTGCCCGACAAGCGGCCAGCAGCACTTGCCGACAGACGATTTGGAGTCACGCGCAATGGCCGGTGGCCGAGCATAAGCACGCTTCCAACAGCCACATTCGACTCAAAACGGGCCCGGGCATCTACACTTGGCGCCCGTGAAGCCCGTCATTGCCCAACGTATGAGAAGCCGCCAGCCGGGGAGCAAGGTCCCTCGCCTTACATTGAGCGAGCCGCTGACGGCAACTCGCGTGGGTCCAATCACAGCCGGGCATGAGCCGAAACGCGTGTATCTGATGGCGCCTGCGAACTGGCGATCTGCCAGATCGGCTCGTACCAAGGCAATGAATTGGTCGACAGCGGTATCGCCTCCAGCTCGGCGTACCCATGAATGGAGCACGCCGTCCCACCGGTCTGCGCCCTCCTTGCGTATAGGGAGCCTGATGGTGCTCCGCATATTCGCGGCATCTCGGGTTGAAAGCTTGCGCGTGCGGACTCTCTCCGCCTTGAGCTTGAGCCAGCTGAACTTCGCAAAAATCGCATCTGTCCCAAGGGTTCTCGCGACGCGATGGCTGACCTGGAATCAGACTGGTCGGCGAAGGATGCTGACTGCGATCTCGTTATGCGCAGTGTTTGGTGTCGCAGCTATCCCGGTTGCAATGGGTGTGGCTTATTCCCAGTGGCAACCGGGGAAACCTTCCATCGCGCGTGCACGGGGCGCGTGGCAAGCCCCCTCAAGCCGCAACACCATCGCGCCGGTGGCCGTGCTTGCCCCTACATCGCGTCTGACGACGCCTGCATCATCTGCTTCGCCGCCCGACCCGCTCGCAGTTGAGCCTAAACAAACGAACCCTCAAGCCGCGCTGCTATCCGATGTCAGCACGATGGACCTGACGATGCCCATCGCCGAGCCTGATCTGGACATCGCATCCCAGCAGAGTTTGTGGGCTCAAGTGGGCAAGGAGTCCGGCGTGGATCCACTGCTTCTATACAGTGTCGCGCTAGTTGAATCACGATCGCTGCTTCCCGGCGGCAAGGTCGGACCGACTCCGTGGCTGTTCAGAGTCAACGATCACCTGGTTCTCGGTGAACGGCATCATGTGCAGCTCGAAATGGCGACCGCGAGCCAGCTTGGCTCCGCAGTTCAGGATGTCGGGATCATGCAGGTCTACTACCCGATGCACAGGGATGCAGTTCGCGATCCGCTGACCCTGCTCGACCCGAGAACGAACATCTCGGTTGCAGCCAAGATCCTGCACGATGGGATGCACGAAACACGCGATCCTGTCTTGGGCGTGGGCTATTACCACAGTCATACGCCGCAGTTGGCCAAGGATTACGGCACCGCCGTGCTGACGGTTTACCAACGACTTAAAAGCCTCTACCACCCAGGAAAAGCGCGCCAGGCAGTTGCTCGCTAGCTCGATCGCCAGAAGTACCCAAGCCCGCTGCAGGCACCTCCACGGGACACCGGAAGAACCCGATCATCCGTACATACCCGCGAAAAATCCCGGCACTCTCCCTGGGAGCCTTTGCAATGCGTACTTGTTACAGGCGTGACACCTTTCGGACTACTTGCCGGATTCGCGCATTGAGGAGGAATGACGGCTCACCTACTCGTCCATTCCAATCAATCCCTCGATATCAATCTCGGCAGAGAAAAGGCCTCGATCCATCGCCTCGTCGAGCGTCAGGAGTGCCCTGTCATAAGCTTTCGGCAGAAAGCCGATTCGTTTGATTTCGCCATTCCTGGTCACTTCGTACCCGGCATGGTCATACACGATCTCATAGGTGTAGCGCTTCCCTTGAAAGCGCGTATAGGTGGCCTTCTTCATTTTCCTTGCTCGTATCTACGCCAATGGCCCGCGTCAGCATCAATTTCTCACTCGGCACCTGAGTTACGAAGCAAAATACTTGCCAATCGATGACAGTCATGCTTTGCCGTCTTGCAACGCGGGCGGATCAACCTGCTTGAGCGCCGTAGCCCACCTTCTAAGCCGGTCACACTTCATTAACGAACTATCAGGTACATTAAACCCATGTCGTGAGACATCGCTCCCACCGTATGGCGTGGCTTCCCCTCCGTGCCATGCAATTAGATGGAACCCCCCGACCCGCAGACTCCCCTCTGCGGGTTTTTT
>Ga0302220_10000791_pt1 | contig 25756 bp, 23 predicted proteins | sample II_Palsa_E1_3_FD_194572 | JGI IMG/M metagenome (GOLD analysis project Ga0302220, IMG submission 194572) | Peat permafrost microbial communities from Stordalen Mire near Abisko, Sweden - II_Palsa_E1_3 | ecosystem: Environmental > Terrestrial > Soil > Palsa > Peat permafrost | place: Sweden...
GGACGCGATTCACCTGGGGCCGGATAATGCGGCGAAGGCGTTTGAGGTGATGATGCCGCGGGGTGGGCTGTTGATGCCGATCCATTGGGGGCTGTTTAATCTGGCGCTGCACGCGTGGAAACAGCCAGTGGAGCGGATGGTGGAGTTGGCGGACGAGAAGGGGATTAAGCTGTGGCTGCCAGAGCCGGGGGCGCCGACCGAGGTGGTTGGCGAGTTGCGGTCGGGGTGGTGGGAGCGGGCGGAGTAGTGGGGCGAATCGCAGGCTATTGAGGCATACCCCAGGGGCTAAAGTCCGCTTCTCTTTGATGGGAATGAGACCCAAGGCTGAAGGCTTGGGGTACCCAGAAGCAGATTCTACGAGGGAATGACAGAAAGAAAAGCAAGAACGGGAGAAAAGCAAGTTCCTCGTTTCGCTCGGAATAACAATTTCTTTCAGAAATTGTCTAAGAACGGCAACAGCAACAGCAACAGCAACGGCAACAGCAACGGCAAGAGCAACGGCAAGAGCAACGGCAAATACAGGGATCCTTCGCTTCGCTCTAGGATGACGGCGTAAAACGAGCAACAGCAACAGCAATTGCTGTGCATAGCAATGGGGATGTGGTTTTCATTTGTAGATGAGGTGGATGGTGGTTTCGGTGGTGGGGCAGGCTACCGGGATGGCTGCGGTGTCGAAGGACGGGGGGGAGAGGATCACGTGGGGGTTGTTGGTGAAGCCGAAGCCTTCTTTGGGGATGCCAAACATGTTTTTATCGAGTTTGTGGTTGGAGTTTTCGTCGTGCAGGGCGACGAGGGCGTAGCGGCCGGGCGGGACTTGCAGGGTAATGGTGGTGGCGGCTCCGGAGAAGGGGTGAGGGCCGTGCTGGAGGGCCTTGTCGTTGTTCTCGGGCCAGCCGTCGGATGAGTTGAAGATGGAAAGGCCGGCGTCGCCTTTTTGATTGCGGAAGCCGTCGATGTGGACGATGAGGGTGCAGGTGGTGGCGGCGGGCGTCTGACGGGCGAGCGCGGGGCCTGGGGCGATCAGGGTTGCGGTGAGGAGGGCTGCGGCGAGCGTGGTGCAGCGGGCGAGGGCAAGCTTCATGGGGATCTCCTGCGGAAAGGTGCGCGGCAGGAGCGTGGCTCCTGCCGCTTTGAATCAAGTGACGGATTTGGTCAGCACGTACCGCGCTGGCTTATCTGGCTGTCTTGGCGGGCGCCATGATGTTGCGACCGAAGTGGAAGGATGGGCCGATGGAGAAGCGATAGGACCATCCGCCGTCGGCGACGACGTAGTTGAACGGGTGATTCCAGACGGCGTCCATTTGGGCGCGAATACCGAAGTGTTTGTTGATAGCGAAGTCGGCACCACCACCGACGCCGTAGGCTCCGGTCCAATCGGTGATGGTGGCGTTGGGCTGGAGAACGTTGGTCGCTATAAGTGCGCCGACGACAACCTCATCCGGTGTGCCCGGCCGGGGATGCGCGGTGGCGTTGAGGCGGAACGCTGCGAGGCTGGGGCGGATGAAGAGGGTCACCTTGGAGAAGTGGCGATAGTTGAGCTGTGAGCCTGCCGTAAAGGTCTGCGTGGTTGCGCTCAGGGGGACGTTGACGGCATAGGTTGGGGGAAGCCCTGCTTCACCATCGGTGAGTTCGTATTCCTCGTAGAGTTCCATGATGCCTTGCTTGATGGCGGGGCTGGCGAATCCGGGAACGAGGGTGGTGTCGCCAGTTTGGACGCTGTAGTCGAAACCGGTGGAGAGCCAGCGGTTGTTATTGATGCCGGCTTGCAGGTGGAACCCCTTCTGGTTGATGCCGTTGAGGCCGGGGGTGTAGAGGTCGGAAAAGCCGGTGTAGAGGTCGTAGCGTCCGACGTACTGCTGTTGCGCGGAGGCGTGCGGCATTTGGGTGAGGAAAAGGAAGATGGCTGCGAAGAGGCCAATGCGGGTGAGACGAGTGGTGCGAGAACGGTGCGTCATGGAGGCTCCTAGGTAAGGGAAAGGCAATTACGAGTTGGCCCCGCCGGTAAGCGGGTGCTGTTGGTGAAGATGGGTTGGGGACAGGAACTGAGAGACCCGGTGAAGGACGCGATCGGTTTGCTCCTTGTGAGGGAGGTGACCGGTTTCGGGATAACTCTCATGCTCAAGGTTGGGAATTGACGCTTGAAGGGCAGCCAGTTGCAGGGTGGTACCAAACTCGTCGCGCTCTCCCTGCAGAACGAGGACCGGGCAGGTGATGTGTGGGAGATATTCACGGAGAGGGAAGACTTCTTCGCCGAGGGTTGTGGCCCACTGCGTCCAGGAAGAGAAGACTTCGTCGGGATGCTGGTGATAGTGGGCAAGGCGCTCCTGTAATTTGCTGCCGGGATAGGCTGCGGCCATCTTGTGGATGAGTTCGCCGGCAGCGTTGGTGGTGATGACGAAGGGGCTCTCGAGGATGAGGGCGCGGATGCGGGTGGAGGATGCTGCATAGAGCATCGAGATACCTGCGCCCTCGCTGTGCCCGTAGATGACGGGGTCGGCGACGGAGAAGTGATCGAGGAGCGTGGGGATGACGGTATTGACCTGGTGAAGGTAGTAGTCGTCGGTGCGCTTGGCGAGTGGGCCTTCGGAGTTGCCGTGGCCGGCGCGCGAGTAGGCGATGACGTTATAGTTAGTGGCCTGGGCGAGCTTGTGGGGAAACTGCTTCCAGTAGCTGACCGAGCCGAGCGCTTCGTGCAGCAGGAGAATGGTGCCTTCGGCTGCAGGGAGGGAATGGTAGGCGACCTCGGCCATCTTGCCGTCGAGGGAGAGATGGAGGTGCTGGGTGTGGAGGGTCGCGGGGGTGGGCGTGGTGGTGGATTGGCTCATAGGGACTCCATCCAGAGGACCTTGGTTTGTGAATTTTCCCAGGCGGTGAAGCGTGGGGAGTAGCGCTGCTCCAGGGTGGATCGGCGGACTTTAAGGGTGGGGGTGAGGAGCTCGTTGTCGATGGTCCAGGGCTGCTCGGAGATGACGATGAAGCGGAGCTGCTCGTGGTGCTCTAGCTGGGCGTTGACGCTGTTGATCTCGGCGGTGAGTTTGGCTTCGATGTCGGTGCGATGACCCGCGGGTGCGAGCTCTTTGCGCATGGGTGGGGTGAGGACGGCCATGGCGAAAGGCGCGGTCATGCCACTGCCGAAGACGGCTACGGATTCGAACAGATAGGAGCAGGAGAGGAGTTTTTCGATCTGCGCGGGCGCGACGTATTTGCCCTTGGAGGTCTTGAACTCTTCTTTGAGGCGGCCGACTAGGCGGAGGCGGCCCTGCTCGTCCATTTCGCCGCGGTCGCCGGTGCGGAAGAAGCCGTCGTCGGTGAAGGCCTCGCGAGTGAGATCGGGGTTACGGTAGTAGCCGACCATGTTCATGGGGCCCTTGATCTGGACTTCGCCCTCGGGGCTGATGCGCGTGAGGGCCCAGGGGCTGGCATTGCCGACGTAGCCAATGCGTTCCTGGCCGAGGCGAGGCGCGTGGGTGATGCCGTCCTCGGTCATACCGTAACCCTCGGCAAAGTTGAGGCCCATCTTGCGATACCACTGGATGATGTCGATGGGGATTGCCGCGCCGCCGGAACTGATCAGGCGCGCTTCGCCAAGACCGAGGTTGGCGAGGATTTTTTTGCGGACGATGTTGCCGACGATGGGGATGGAGAGAAGGAGGTTGAGTTTCTTCTCGTGGATTTTTTCGAAGACACCTTGCTGAAATCGGATATAGAGGCGGGGGATGGAGAAGAAGAGCGTGCAGCGAGAACGGATGAGGTCAGTGAGGAAAGTGGGTTGGCCCTCGGTGAAGAAGATGTGGATTGGCATGAAAAGGCCGTTGACCTCGACGATGGCGCGCTCGGCGATGTGCGCGAGGGGAAGGTAGGAGAGGATGCGGTCGAGGTCTCCGGTGGGGTTGGGGCCGATGGTGGGGAGCATGGACTTGGCCCAGAGGGAGAGCGCGCGGAAGTTGTGCACGGCTCCCTTGGGTTGGCCGGTGGTGCCGGAGGTGTAGATGATGGTGGCGATGTCGGTAGCGCTGCGGACGGGGTTGCCTTCGAGGGGGGGGTGCGTGGCGATGATGTCCGACCAGAGTTGGCTGCCCGGAGGCGTGTGCGCGCTGGCACAGTTGGGAAAGGCGACGAAGGGAAGGTTGTGGAAGACATCTTCGTTGAGAGGAAGGGGATTTTCGAGCGATCCGATGAAGGCGGCGACGGGCTGGCAGTGGCGGAAGAGTGTGGCGAGCGAGAGGTCGCGGGCTGTGGGGAAGAAGGGTACGCTGACGTGGCCGGACATCCAGATGGCGAAGTCGGCCATGAACCACCAGGCGCAGTTTTTAGAGACGATGACGATGTTGGAGCCGGGAGGGAAGTTTTGGGCGTCGATCCATGCGGCCATGCGACGGACTTCCTGCATGGCGCTGGCCCATGTCCATTGGAGGAGCTGGCCGCCGTTGATGGGTTGGGTGAAGAGCGGCTGCGAGGGAGAATTCTGTTCGCACGCGTAGATCCTTTGCAGCGGCAACTCGAGATCCGGCAGTCCTGGGCCTATGGTGTCGGTTCCGGATAATTGAGTTTGTTCGAGCGGTTGCATCGGTGGTTCCTTCCAATTTGTTTAACGGAGGGTAAGATAACCAAAAGAGACGACGTCTGTCATCTTGAATCTTTTGCAGAGGGTTGGCAGGGGATGGGAGAGGACAGTATCGCGGGGCGAAGTGCCTTGCGAATTGCCGTCAGGAGCGAGCGGAATCATGGCTGATCTAAAGGGTAAGACACTTTTCATTACAGGGGCCAGCAGGGGAATTGGGCTGGCGATTGCGCTGCGTGCGGCGCGGGACGGCGCCAACGTGGTGGTGGCGGCGAAGACCGTTACGCCGAATTCCAAGCTGCCGGGAACGATTTACACGGCCGCTGACGCGATTGAGGCGGCGGGCGGGAAGGCGCTGCCGCTGGAGTTGGATATTCGCGCGGAAGAGCAGGTGAAGGCTGCGGTGGAGAAGGCTGTGGCGCGCTTTGGCGGGATCGACATCCTGGTGAACAATGCGAGCGCGATCAGCCTCACAGGCACGGCGGAGACGTCGGTGAAGCGATTCGACTTGATGATGGGGGTTAACGTTCGGGGTACGTTCGTTTGCTCGCAGGCTTGCTTGCCGTACCTGGCGAAGGCGGCGAACCCGCAGATTCTTACGCTGTCGCCGCCGCTGAGTATGCAGGCGAAATGGTTCAAGCATCATGTCGCGTACACGATGGCGAAGTTTGGGATGAGTATGTGCGTGCTGGGGATGGCAGAGGAGTTCAAACCGCTGGGGATTGCGGTGAATGCGCTGTGGCCGCGGACGGTGATTGCGACGGCGGCGTTGCAGATTATTCCCGGAGCGAATGCGGAGCGGGGGCGGACACCGGAGATTGTGGCGGATGCGGCTCATTGGATTCTGACGCAGGACAGTCGCGTGACGTCAGGGAACTTCTTCATTGATGATGAGGTGCTGGCGGGGGCCGGGGTAACGGATTTGTCGGGGTATGCGATGACGCCGGGTGAGCCGCTGCAGATGGACTTCTTCCTGTAAGTCTTGCGGTCCTACGCGGACGGAGAGAGTTAGGTCTGTGCGGGCTGTGGCATAATCCGTCCAGAAGAAAATCGGCAGCTTGAGTTTCAGAAGGAACGTGGCAGCTTGGCCAAGACGGTGGATACAAACGAGGGGGCAAATCGTTCGCGCGAGCCGTGGAAGGCTTTCCAGGCGCGGCAACGCAATCTGGATACGAAGCGTGATGCGGTATTGCAGACGGCGGCGCATTTGTTCCTCGAGCACGGGTATCGACGGACGTCGATGAGCGAGTTGGGAACGCGGCTGAAGATCACGAAGCCTGCGCTGTACTACTACTTTCAGAACAAAGAAGAGATTTTAGTGGAGTGCTATCGCCTGGGGATTGCGGCGATTGAGCAGTTGCTGGACAAGGCAGCGGTGAGCCATGGGAATGGGCTGAACAAGGTGCGGGCGTATGTGGAGGCCTACGCGAAGGCGGTGGTGACGTACGATTTTGGGCGGTGCGTGGCGATGCTGGACGATGCGGAGCTCTCTCCCAAGGCGCGGCGCGAGGTGCGCGACTTGAAGCGCAAGATCGACATGACGATTCGGTCGTACGTGGAAGAGGGAATTCGCGATGGGTCAATCGCGGCATGCAATGTGAAGCTGGCGTCGTTCGCGCTGGCGGGGGCGGTGAACTGGATTGGGACGTGGTATCGACCGGAAGGCGCGCTGAGTGCGGAGGAGATCGCGACGCAGTTTGCATATCTTCTGACGCAGGGACTGCGCGGGTTCGAGGTGAGGCCGGTGGCGGTGAAGAAGGCCCGTGCGAAAGCGGCGAGTAAACGCTAGGCCGAAACAGCGAAGTTAAAAGCTGAAGAAAAGGAGGTTTTCGCTACTTTTCGAGTGCGGATTTGCGCTGGTTGACTTTCTTACCGCGCGTTCAGTATTCTGCACGGGCTGGCGGGGTTGCGAGAGATTGGCCTCCCACACAGGTTGAGAAAAGCCCGGGTTTGGTCGGGGGGAGTTGTCGCGATGGCTGCGTTGGAATCCGCGTTGATGGTTGATGAGGGTTCGTCCAAAGGGCGAACGAGCGACAGGGTGTATGACGTGCGGCGCGTGGCCGTGCTGGGCGCGGGGACGATGGGCGCGCGGATTGCGGCGCACATTGCGAATGCGGGATTACCGGTGCTGCTGCTGGATATCGTTCCGGCGAATGGGGACAGGAACAGCATTGCGGCGGGGGCACTGGAGGCGTTGAAGAAGGCGAAGCCGGCGGCGTTTGCGGATGCGTCGTTTGCGAGCCACATACGGATTGGGAATTTCGAAGATGACCTGGCGAAGCTGAAGGATTGCGATTGGGTGATTGAAGCGGTCGCTGAAAACATGGAGATCAAGCACAGCCTGCTGAGCAAGGTGGCGGGTCATCTGCGTGCGGACGCGATCCTGACGACGAATACGAGCGGGCTGCCGGTGGCGAAGGTGGCGGAGGTTCTTCCGGAGGATTTGCGGCGGCGTTGGTTTGGGACGCACTTCTTCAATCCTCCGCGGTACATGCGGCTATTTGAAGTGATTGCGACGCCGGAAACGGATCCGAAGGCGATTGCAGCGATTGCGGAGTTTGCGGACAAGAAGCTGGGCAAGACAGTCGTGTCGGCGAAGGATGTGCCGAACTTTATTGCGAATCGGATTGGGACGTTCTTCATGCTGAACACGCTGCGGATTATGGAGGCGCAGGGGTTGAGCATCGAGGAGATTGATCTGCTGACGGGCGCGGTGATGGGTTGGCCGAAGACAGGAACGTTTCGGTTGGCGGACATGGTGGGGATCGACGTGCTGGGAAATGTGGCGAAGAATTTCGCCGCGAACATCAAGGACGAGCGCGCGGACGTAACGCTGCCGCTGATCATTGAGGAGTTGATGGAGCGCAAGTGGCTCGGGGACAAAACGAAGCAGGGTTTTTATAAGAAGGAACGCGGCGGGGATGGGAAGGAAGTGCGGTTGGTGCTGGACCTCGCGACGATGGAGTATCGGTCGGCGGGGAGGGCGGCGTTCGCAGAGATTGAGATGGCGAAGTCTAATGACTCGCTGACGGGGAGGATTCGTTCGCTGCTGAGTGGGAATCCGGCGAAGGATAAAGTCGCGAAGTTTTATTGGCAGGCGCTGCCGGAGATGTGGGCGTACTCGGCTAACAGGATTGGCGAGGTTGCGGACACGATCGTGGAGATCGATGCCGCAATGAAGGCCGGGTTCAACTGGGAGATGGGACCGTTCGCGATGTGGGATGCGGCGGGCGTTCCGGAGACGGTCGCGAAGATGCGGGAGGTTGGAGTGGCGATTCCTGCGGCAGTGGAGAAGCTGCTGGCTGCGGGTGGGACGTCGTGGTATCGCGCGGACGGGGCGGAATTTTTTGATGTAGCTTCGGGCGCGTATCGGCCGGTGGATTTGAATCCGGAACTGGCGCCGGTGGCTAGCTTCAAGAGAGCCAATGGAGTGTATGCGCACAATGCCGGGATTTCGCTGGTGGATATCGGCGATGGGATTGGGTGCTTCGAATTTCATTCGAAGATGAATAGTTTGGGGCAGGACATTGTTGGGTTTCTGAAGAAGCAACTGCAGCCGGGTAGCGATGCGGTGAAGAACTTTGACGGGTTCATCATCACCAGCGACGCGGTGAATTTTTCTGTGGGCGCGAATTTGATGCAGCTCCTACTGGGGATCCAGGACCAGGAGTGGGACGAGATTGATTTAATGGTGCGCGAGTTTCAGAACATGACGCAGGCGATCAAGTTCTGTCCGCGGCCGGTGGTTGCGGCGCCGTTTGGGCTTTGCCTGGGCGGAGGAACGGAGATTTCGATGCATGCTGCGGTGCGGCAGCCGCACGTGGAGTTGTATAGCGGGCTGGTGGAGACCGGCGTTGGTCTGCTTCCGGCTGGCGGTGGTTGCAAGGAGATGGTGCTGAAGGCGCTCGAGGCTGCGGGAGCGGTGAATGCGGGCGGCGGCGCGGAGTCGGTCGAGGTGTTTGAGGCGATCAGGAATGTGTTTGAGACGATTGCGATGGCGAAGGTTTCGACGTCTGCGTTTGAGGCGAAGGCGCTGAGGATCCTTGAAGAGAGCGATGCGATCTCGATGAACCGGGACCGGCTGGTGAGCGATGCGAAGGCGCAGGCGCTGCGGTTGGTGCGGGGCGGGTATTCGGCGCCGGTGATGCGGACGGATATTCCGGCTCCGGGCAGTTCGGTGGAAGCAACGCTGAAGCTGGGCGTGTACACGATGCTGGAGGCGCAGTACATCAGTCCGCATGACGCGAAGATTGCGAACCACGTGGCGAAGGTGCTGACGGGCGCCGGCGTTACGGCCGGGACGCTGGTGAGTGAACAGTATCTGTTGGATCTGGAGCGGGAGGGATTCATCTCGCTTTGTGGTGAGGCGAAGACGGTGGAGCGGGTCGGGTTCACGTTGAAGACGGGCAAGCCCCTACGAAATTAGTTGAGAGATTGGCGCGCGGGTAGAAATCGGGAGATAGAAGGAGTTGAGGATGAGAGAAGCAGTGGTGGTGAGCGCGGTTCGTACGGCGGTTGGTAAGGCGCCGCGAGGGACGCTGAAGAATACGCGGCCGGATGACCTGGGAGCGGCGGCGGTGGTAGGCGCGCTGGAGCGTGTGCCGATGCTGGATCGGTCGGAGATTGAAGACGTAATTATTGGCTGCGCGATGCCGGAGGCGGAACAGGGCATGAACGTGGCGCGGGTGATTGCGCTGCGCGCGGGACTGCCGGTGGAGTCGGCTGCGATGACGGTGAATCGCTATTGCGCGTCAGGGCTGCAGACGATTGCGCTGGCGGCGGAGCGGATTCGTGGCGGCGGCGCGGAGGTGATTGTGGCGGGCGGCGCGGAGTCGATGTCGTATGTGCCGTTTGGTGGCAACAAGATCTCGGTGAACCCTTGGCTGGTGGAGAATTTTCCTGGCTCGTATATGTCGATGGGGTTGACGGCCGAGCGCGTGGCGAAGCATTACGGGATTACGCGCGAGGAGTCGGATGCGTTTGCGCTGAGTAGCCATCAGAAGGCGCTGGCGGCGATTGAGGCGGGACGGTTTGAGGATGAGATTGTTGCGGTGAAGGTGACGCATACTGCGGTGAATGGCGGGGGCAAGCCGGAGTCGAAGGAGCGGGAGTTCAAGGTGGACGAAGGGCCGAGGGCGGATACTTCGCTTGAAGCGCTGGCGAAGTTGAAGGCGGCGTTCCACGCGAAGGGAGTGGTGACTGCGGGAAATAGTTCGCAGACTTCGGATGGCGCGGCGGCGGCGGTGATCATGTCGGATGAGCGCGCGAAGGCAATTGGGGCTACGCCGCTGGCACGGTTTGTGTCGTTCGCGTATGCGGGATGTATGCCGGAAGAGATGGGCATTGGGCCGGTGTATGCGATTCCCAAGGCGCTGAAGATGGCGGGGCTGACGCTGGCGGATATTGATGTCATTGAGTTGAATGAAGCGTTCGCTGCGCAGTCGCTGGCGGTGATCAAGACACTGGGTCTAGATATGGCGAAGGTGAATGTGAATGGAGGCGCGATTGCGCTGGGGCATCCGCTGGGTTGTACCGGAGCGAAGCTGACGGCGACGTTGATGCGTGGGATGAAGCGCAGCAAGGCGCGGTATGGCCTGGTGACGATGTGTGTGGGCGGCGGTATGGGCGCTGCTGGAATTTTCGAGAACTTGCAGAACTAAAGAGCAACAGCAGATTCCCAGAGGAAATGACAGAAAGAAAAACAAGGGCAACGGCAACAACGATTTTGAGCGGGAGGAATGACGATGAGTGCAGCATCTGTTGAGAATCCAACCAAGCGAGCGTCGGGTGGAAGTTTTCTGATTGAGGATTTGCGTCCGGAAGATGTGTTTACCCCGGAAGATTTCTCGACTGAGCAGAAGCAGATTGCCGAGATGACGGCGAATTTTGCGGAGGAGAGGATTCTTCCGCAGGTGGCGGAGATTGAGGCGAAGAAGTTTGACGTTAGCGTAAAGCTGATGCGCGAGGCAGGGGAGCTGGGGCTGCTGGGCGTGGATGTGCCGGAGGAGTATGGCGGGCTTGAGCTGGACAAGGTGACGTCGGCGCTGATCGCGGACAACATTGCGGTGATGGGTAGCTTTTCTGTGACGTTCAGTGCGCATGCGGGGATTGGGACGCTGCCGCTGGTGTGGTATGGGACGCAGGAGCAGAAGGCGAAATATCTCTCGAAGATTGCGACGGGCGAGTGGATTGCGGCGTATGCGCTATCGGAGTCGTCGGCTGGGTCTGATGCGATGAATATCCGGACAGTCGCGAAGTTGAGCGAAGACGGTGAGCATTATGTGCTGAATGGCGAGAAGATGTGGATCTCGAACGCGGGCATTGCGAATTTGTTTACAGTGTTCGCGAAGATTGATGGAGAGAAGTTCACCGCGTTCTTGATTGAGGCGGGAACGCCGGGGCTGACAGTTGCAGCTGAGGAGCACAAGCTCGGGATTCGTGGGTCGTCGACGTGTCCGTTGCGGTTGGAGGACTGCAAGGTTCCGGTGGAGAATTTGCTGGGCGAGGCAGGCAAAGGGCATCACATTGCGTTCAACGTGCTGAATGTGGGTCGCTATAAGTTGGCGGCTTCGGCGATTGGCGGAGCGCGGAAGTCGTTCCGCGATGGCGTGCGCTATGCGAAGGAGCGCATTGCGTTTGGAAAGCCGATTAGCTTGTTTGGATTGGTGCAGGAGAAGATTGCCGATGGTGCGGTGGGGATCTATGTCGGTGAGGCGCTGATTTATCGGACGGTTGGAGCTATCGAGGCAGCGCTGGCGGGGTTGGATAAGCACTCGCCGACCTACACGCAGGATGTGCAGAAGAGGATTGAAGAGTTTGCGGTGGAGTGCTCGATTCTGAAGGTGTGGGGATCGGAGATGCTGGAGCGGGTGGTGGACTCGACGCTGCAGATTCATGGTGGCTACGGGTACGTTGAGGAGTTTCCGGCGGAGCGTAGTTATCGCGATGCGCGCATCAATCGGATCTTTGAAGGCACCAATGAGATCAACCGGCTGATCATTACAGGATGGATGATCAAGCGGGCATTGCAGGGGCGACTGGCGCTGTTGCCAGCGATTAAGCAGGTGATGGATGAGGTGATGGCGGGTCCTGTCGCGAAGACGGATTATGACGGTCCGCTGGCGGAAGAACGGGCGCTTCTGGCGAGCGCGAAGAAGCTTGGACTGTTCTGCTCGGGCGCGGCTTCGCAACGTTTTGGGACCGACCTGGCGGAACAGCAGGAAGTGATGGGCGCGCTGGCGGACGTGTTGATCGAGGTGCTGGCGCTGGAGTCTGCGATCTTGCGGACGGAGAAGATGGCAGGGAAGAATGCGCTGGCGGTGAAGATGACGAAGTACTATGCGGCGCGGTCGTTCCGTGTTGTCGAGACGGCGTCAGAGCGTGTGATTGCGGCAGTAGCGGAGGGAGATATGCTGCGGACGCAGATGGCGATCTTCCGGCGGCTCGCGAAGCATGAGCCGGTGAACACGGTAACGCTGGGGAGAGAGATTTCAGCAGTGATGGTCGAAGCTGGCCGGTACACGCTGTAAATAAAGAGGCCCGCGGGGCGCGTGAAACGGACGCGTCCGCGGGCTTTTGTCTGCGCGGCGAGGATTAGCCTTGCAGGACTTGCTTGGCGATGGTGGCTAGCTGCATGTTGGAGGTGCCTTCGTAGATGGTGCCGATTTTGGCGTCCCGATAGAGCTTTTCTACGGGGTAATCCTTTACGAAGCCGTAGCCGCCGTGGAGCTCGACGCATTTGCTGGCGACGCGTTCGGCAACCTGCGAGACGAAGTACTTGGTCATGGCGGCTTCTTTGAGGAAGGAAAGGCCGGCTAGCTTGCGGCGGGCGGTGTTGTAGACCATGAGGCGGCTGGCTTCGATGTCGGTAGCCATTTCGGCGAGGGCGAATTGGACGGCCTGGAACTCTGCGATGGGTTTACCGAACTGGCGACGCTCCTGCGTGTACTTGGCGGCGTGGCCCCAGGCGCCGGTAGCTAGGCCGAGGAGTTGGGCGGCGATGCCGATGCGGCCTTCGTTCAGGGTTTCGATGGCGATCTTGTAGCCCTTGCCGATTTCGCCGAGGATGTTGGCGGCGGGGACGCGGCAGTCGTCGAAGAGAAGTTCGCAGGTGGAAGAAGCGCGGATGCCTAGCTTGTCTTCCTTTTTGCCGACGGTAAAGCCGGGAGTATCGCGCTCGACGAGGAAGGCCGTGATGCCTTTGTAGCCGGCCGCGGGATCGACTGTGGTGAAGACGATGAAGAGGCCGGCTTCGGCGGCATTGGAGATCCAGAGCTTGCGGCCGTTGAGGATGTAGTGGTCGCCGTCCGCGCGCGCATTGGTGGTGAGAGCGAAGGCGTCGGAGCCGGAGCTGGCTTCCGAGAGCGCGTAGGAGCAGATGGTGTCGGTCGCCATGCGCGGGAGATATTGCTGCTTCTGGGCTTCGGTGCCCCAGCGGAGGAGGGCGTTGACGGTAAGGGTGTTCTGCACGTCGACGAGGACGCCGATGGCGGGATCGACGGCGGAGATTTCCTCGACGGCGAGGATGGAGCTGAAGAAGGAGCCGCCGACGCCGCCGTATTCTTCAGGGATTTCGATACCCATGAGGCCGAGTTCGAAGAGGCGGGAGATGATCTTGGGAGACATCTTTTGGGCTTCGTCCATTTCTCGGACCAGCGGCGCGATTTCTTTACGGGCGAACTTGCGGACCGTCTCCTGGATGATTTGCTCTTCGGCGGTGAGGGTGGAGAGGGGCGTGGGGACAGAAGTTTCGGTGGCGAGTGCGGGCATGGGGCGGGATTCTCCGGGAAGGGGTTGCGTAGTTATTCTACCCGAGGGTAAATTAACAGATCAGCAGGTTGACAGGCAAATTTTCTGCGCTGAAATCATAGTGAATTTGGCGCGCAACGGGATAGGGCAGGAGTTGGACAGATGCGGATTTTGACGTTGATACGCCAGGTGCTGGATGCGGAAGAAAGCGTTCGTGTGCGGAATGGCGCGGTGGAGCTGGAAGGCAGCAAGCTGGTGATGGACACCATGGATGAGTATGGTGTGGAAGAGGCGCTGCGGCTGCGCGAGGCGGGAACGGAAGCGGAGATTGTAGCCGTGGCGGTGGGGCCGGCGAGGTCGGAGGAGGCGCTGAGGACGGCGTTGGCGATGGGGGCCGATCGTGGGATTCACGTGGTGACGGATACGGCGCTGGATGCGATTGCGTTGAGTGCGGTGATGGCGCAGATTGCGAAGGCGGAGGGCGCGGAGTTGATTTTCTGTGGTGGGCAGGAGGCGGATTGGGATAGCCAGGCGCTGGGTGCGGCAACGGCGGAGCGGTTGGGGTGGCCGCAGGCTACGTGGACGAGCGCGCTCGAGTTGAAGGGGACGACGCTGGTGGGGAAACATGAGGCGGATGAGGGGAGCGAGTCGTTTGAGGTGGCGCTGCCGGCGGTGGTGACGACGCAGCAGGGATTGAATGAGCCGCGGTATCCGACGCTGCCGAACATTATGAAGTCGAAGAAGAAAGAGATTCGCAAGGAGACGCTGGAAGCTTACGGCGTGGCGCCGAAGGTGAAGGTGAATGGCGTGGAGATCCAGGTGAAGGAACGGCTGAAGAAGATTCTGGATGGCAAGGATGCGGCTGGCGCGGCGGCGCAGCTGGTGAAGATGTTGCGGGAAGATGCTGGGGTGATTGCGTGATTTTAATTGTTGCGGAACATGCGAATGGGAAGTTGAGCAAGAGTGCGTATGAATTGGCGACGGCGGCGCGCGGGTTGGGGCGCGGCGATGTGGCGGCGCTGGTGTTGGGGAGTGGTGTGGCGTCGGTTGCGGGTGCGGCGGCGTTGATTGCTGACCAGGTGCTGGTGGGGGATTCGGCTGAGCTGGCGCAGTATGACGCGGAGATTTGGTCGGCGGCGGCGGCGCAGATTGCTAATGAGGGTGAGGCCGAGGTTGTGCTGATTGCGGGAAGCCGGAGTGGGCGGGAGTATAGTCCGCGGGTTGCGGTGAAGCTGGATGCGCCGCTGCTGGAGGATGTGACGAGCTTGAAGGATGAGGGTGGCGTGCTGCATGCCGAGCACTACACTTTCTTGACGCGCGTGACGGAGCGCGTGGAGGCGAAGGCGCCGGTGGTGGTGGTGACGGTGAAGGCGGGGGCGTTTGCGCCGGCGGAGCCGGGGACGGTTGCGGCAGAGCAGTTTGATGTAGATCTGGAGTTACCGAAGCGGCGGCTGGTGGTTACGGGAAGCACGAAGGAGAAGACGGGGCGGATTGCGTTGGCCGAGGCGGACATTGTGGTGTCGGGAGGACGCGGGGTTGGGACGCCGGAGGGATTTGTGCAGCTGGTGGAAGGTTTGGCGGATCAGTTGGGAGCGGCGGTGGGGGCTACGCGCGCAGTAGTGGATGCGGGGTGGCGGCCTTACTCGGAACAAGTGGGGCAGACAGGGAAGACTGTGCAGCCGAAGGCTTATATTGCTGTTGGGATCTCGGGTGCGGTGCAGCATTTGTCCGGGATGAACAAGAGCAAGGTTATTGTGGCGATCAATAAGGACGGGGATGCTCCGATCTTTAAGATTGCCGATTATGGGATTGTGGGCGATGTGAAAGAGATTGTGCCTGCGATGATTCAGGAACTGCGCAAGTAGCTTTGTACGTGGGGTGAGTTCCGATGCTTCCTTTGGCGCAGAAGATTGCTTTCCTGGTATTCGCGGTTGTTACTGTTGCGGGTGGGGCGTGGGGATTCTTTCGGCTGTATCGGCGGATTGCGCGGGGGCGAGTGGATGCGGATTTGCGATGGGATCGAGTGGGGGTGCGGATTTGGTATGCGCTGACGACTACGCTGCTGCAGACGCGGACGTTCAAGAAGCGGCCTTGGGTTAGCTTCTTTCACTCGTTCATTTTTTATGGGTTTACGTTTTATATCCTGGTGAATTTTGTCGATGCGGTGGAGGGGTATTTCCCGGTGGAGGTGTCGTCGGGGAGCTGGTGGGGCACGGCTTATAACTTGTTTGCGGATGTGCTGAGTTTGATGGTGCTTGTGGGTGTGGTGGCGCTGGTGGTGCGGCGATTTTTTCTGCCGAGTCGGCGGGACTTCAAGTTCAATGAGCGGACGATGCTACATGAGGATGTGCGGCGACGGTATATCACTCGCGACTCGGTGATTGTTTCGGCGTTCATCTTGTTTCATGTGGGGAGTAGGGCTGTTGGTGCGGGGGCTAAGTTGGCCGCTGAAGGGACGGATCGGTTTCAGCCGTTTGCTTCGCTGCTGTCGCATGCGTTTACTCCGGCGAATGCAGAGGCTTGGCGGGTGTTTGGGTATTGGGGCGCGCTGGGGAGTGTGCTGATGTTCCTGATGTACTTCCCGTATACGAAGCATGTGCATTTGTTCATGGCGCCGGCGAAGTATTTGGTGGCCCGTGAGACTTCGTCGGGTGTGCTGCCGGCGCTGGATGTGAATTTGGAGACCGAAGAGCCCAAACTCGGAGCGAAGCGACTGGAGGATCTCGGGTGGCCTCGGTTGCTGGATGCTTTTGCGTGTATCCAATGCAACCGGTGCCAGGATGTTTGCCCTGCTTCGGCTACGGGGAAGTCGCTCAGCCCGGCGGCGATGGAGATCAATAAGCGGATGGAGTTGAACTCGCTGGCACGTGCGGGTGCGGGGTTCGAGGAGGGGAAGGAGAGTCCGCGACCGCTGCTGGCGTTTGCGTTGTCGGCGGAGGCGGCTTGGGCTTGCACGACGTGTGGGGCGTGCATGGAGGTTTGTCCGACGCAGAATGAGCAGATGCTGGACATCATTGATATACGGCGGCAGCAGGTGATGATGGAGGGCGAGTTTCCAACGCAGCTGCAGACGGCGTTTCGGGGGATGGAACGGGCGAGCAATCCGTGGGGGATTGGTCACGAGAAACGGCTGGAGTGGGCCGATGGATTGGTGGTGCCGACGATTGAGGAGAATCCTGAGCCGGATGTTTTGTATTGGGTGGGATGCGCGGCTAGTTATGATCCACAGTCCCAGAAGACGGCGCGGGCGTTTGTGCAGTTGCTGACGCGGGCCGGGGTGAACTTTGCGGTGTTGGGGAAGAAGGAGTGCTGCACGGGGGACACGGCGCGGCGGGCGGGGAATGAGTATCTGTATCGGCAGCTAGCGGATCAGAATGTTGCGACGCTGACGACAGTGCGACCGAAGTTGATTGTGGCGACGTGTCCGCATTGCATGAACACGATTGGCAAGGAATACAAACAGATTGGCGGGGACTTTAAGGTGGTGCACCACACGGAGTATTTGGAGTCGCTGGTGGCGGAGGGAAGGCTGGAGGTGGAGGCGACCGAGTCTTCGGTGACGTATCACGATCCCTGCTACCTGGGGCGGCACAGTGGGGTGTACGACGCTCCGCGGAATGTGTTGAAGGTGTTGACGAACGATTTTGTGGAGTTGAAGCGGAAGCGGGAGAACTCGTTCTGCTGCGGGGCGGGTGGTGCGCAGTTCTGGAAGGAAGAAGAAGCGGGCGCGGAGAGGATTTCGGATAACCGCTATCGCGAGGCAGAGGGACGGCTGGCAGAGCGCGGAGAGAACAAGGTGCTGGCGGTGGGGTGCCCGTTCTGCAAGAGCATGCTGGAGAGCACGCCTGGGAAGGGTGATGGCGGGATTGCGGTGAAGGATGTCGCGGAGTTGATGCTGGAGAGCGTGCTGCGGCGGGCAGGGGAGACCGTAGTGGCCCGTTCGGGTGGAGGAGCGAGCGAAGTTGCGGTGGTGGAGCAGCCTGTAGAGCCTGAGGTTCCGGCCAAGGTCGAGGCGCCAGTTGAGGCTGCGGCGGAGGTTCAGGTGACAGTAGAGACGGCGGAGGTTGTGCAGCCTGCGGTGGCTCGCAAGAAGTGGATTCCGAAGGCGGCAGGAAGTTCGCCGCCAACTCCCGCGCCGCCTGCCACACCGACCGCCGACGCAGCGGAGACGGTGAGCCCTGCTGAGGATGTGCCGCTGGCTACAGCAGGCGAGGCCGTGGAGAGCGCTGCAACTCCTGCGCGGAAGAAGTGGGAGCCGAAGAAGAGCGTGAAGGCTCCTGAGAGCGGGGAGTAGGCGGGCGCGATCGTGCGGCTGCTGTTCGACTCGCGGCTTGTTACCTATTCGCGAGGCCGCGTCGCTTCGAATCACTTTACGCGGTGGAGGGTGAAGTGCGCATGCATCGGGTGATCGCCCGGCATCATGTAGGTCCAGTCTTCGGTGTGGTGGTCGGCGTCGATGGGCGTCAGGACGACGTGATGCATATGGCCGTTCTGGTTGTCACCGGAGAGGTCGACGAAATCGAATTCCACGGTGTCACCGCTCGCTGATTTTCTTGCGACCATGCGGGGGCGATTGCCGGCGTCGCAGTAGTGGACCAGGGTGAGGTGATCTCCATCCAGGTAAAACATTGTAAGCGGGTGATCGTACTTGGTTGGATCCAGCGGTGTTCCCGCGGTCTGCATCTCGTGTACGACCGCATTGCCGCGGGAGGTGATGCGGAGAGAGATGTGCACCGGCCCGTTGTCGGACATCCCCTGCACCGGAGGATCGAGGGTGACCGGACCTTCCCAATCGCCAGCGAGAGTTTTGACGGTGTTGAAGGAGGCTTGAGAGGCGGTTACGGCGGCGGGCGGGACCGTCGATTGAGCGAATGACGGGGAAGTAAGGGTCCACAATACGGCGGGTGCTATGTATCGTAGTGATTTCACGAGTCCATCCTCCTTGAGAAGAGTATGAGATGCACTGTTATATATAACTACAACACTAAACCTGTCAAGTGTTTTGATTGAATTTAGGCCGGTTATTGGATATTCAGCGAAGCCGGATCCCGCAGCCTGTGTACCAGTCGGTTAAGAAGAAAGAGGGGTAGGCATTTCGGCTGAAATAAAGCCTTGTCTGCCTGTGGAAAAGCAGGTAGAACAAGGGATACGCAGGAGACCCCGGGAGAATCACCCAGGACTGGAGACGTTCATGGCAGCGGGAACAACACAAGGACAACTGGCGCTCCGCGAGGTGATGGATATTCGCCAGGCCGCGGACTACCTCGGGATCAGCGGGGATACGTTGTACCGCTATGCGTCCGAGGGGTTTGTGCCGGCGTTCAAGCTGGGGAACCGCTGGCGGTTTCGCAAGAGCCTGCTGGATAACTGGATGGACGTGAAGAGTGGGGTTACGCCTAAGGGCGCGACGGTCGAGCCTGGGAAGAAGAAGCCCGTGGCGAGCGCGCGGTAGGGCGTGTTGCCGGGAGCGCTGACTCGGGAGCTCTTACCAGAGTGAAGTGAGTGAGTTCGGCGGGGCAGTTGAGGCGGAACGGAAGTCCGACAGTCCCGATGCCGCGGTTCACGTACAGTTGCATGTGGTCAAACTGGAACATGCCTTCGACGTACTTCTGGCCCATGGGTGGCAGGATCAGCGGGCCGAGGATGGGAAGGCGTATCTGGCCGCCGTGGGAGTGGCCTGAGAGCATGAGGTCGATGAGCGGGAAGCGGGGATGGAGGACGACGTTCTCGACGTAATCCGGCTCATGGCACATGAAGATGACGGGTGCGCGAGGGTTTGGGGGGATCGCAAAGTTGAGATCGGGAGTGCGGGTTCCGGCGTCGTTGGCGCCGCAGAGCCAGAGGAGATCGCGGCCGCGCTCGAGGGCGAAGTAGCTGTCGACGAGCATGGGAGTGCCATGGGCCTCCAAGGGCGGGATGACGTGATCGGCGCCGACGTTGACGTCGTGGTTGCCGAGGATGCCGAAGCGCTGGGGAGCTTTGAGCGTGGAGAGGATCTCGGCAGCCAGGCCGGCGCAGCGCCAGGAGACGGAGAGAGCGAGGGGGCCGCGGCTGACAAAATCGCCGGTGACCAGGACCAGGTCTGGCGCCATGGCGTTGATCTGGGCGACCATTTTTTCGAGGAACCAGGCTTCGGTGTACTCCTCAAGGTGGATATCGCTCAGCTGAACGATGCGGAAGTTCTGAAAGCCGTCGGGGAGATCGCGGATAGGGATGGTGAGGCGGGTAATTTCGAACTCGTGGCGCGCGTGGGTTCCAGAGTAGGTGGCGACGCCGAGGCCTGCAGCGGCGAGAGTGGCACCAAGGAAGCCGCGACGGGTGAGGTGAAACGATCCTGGTTGGCCGTTGGGGGTCGAACCTCGATGCATACTTCATGATAGCGGCTAAGACGCGTTGAGGGTAACGAGTAAGGCATCGGGAGTGTGACGGATGCGAACCGCGGGTAAAATGGGGAGATGCGCGAAAAGGCAAGACGGAAGCAGGCGATGCAGGCTGCGCTCGAGGCTGGAGCCGAGGCCTTGCTGGTGACGCACGGGCCGGATGTTCGTTATCTAAGCGGGTTTACGGGTTCCAGTGGAGCGGTCGCGCTGGTGGGCGGACGGGCTGCCCTGTTTACCGATGGGCGATATACGATGCAAGCCAAGGCGGAGGTGGAAGGTCTGCGGGTGGTGATCGACAAGCGAGCGCCCGGGGTGCAGGCGGTGGAGTGGCTGGCGGCGGCGGGCGTGAAGAAATGCGCATTCGATGCGGGACAGACGACGGTCGCCGTGCTTGAGTTGATGAAGAAGGCGCTTCAGGCGGCGGAGAGGCGGAGCTTTTTCGTGGCTACCGATGGATTGGTGGCGCGGATTCGCCAGGTAAAAGACGCAGACGAGATTGACCGCCTGCGCAAGGCGGCTGGGGTGGGGTGTGGTCTGTTCCGTGCGGTGCTGCAGTATTTGGTTCCGGGAGTTGAAGAGATGCAGGTAGCCGCGCAGCTGGAGTTCATGGCGCGGCTGGCGGGCGTTGAGGCGATGAGTTTCGAGACGATTGTGGCGAGTGGAGAGCGCTCGGCGCTGCCTCATGGGCGGGCGACAGCGGCAAAGCTGCCTGCGCAGGGTTTTGTGACGCTGGATTTCGGAGTCCTGCTGCACGGGTACTGTTCGGACATGACGAGGACCGTGCACCTTGGGCGGCCCAGCGAGCGCGAGTGGGACGTGTATCATTCGGTGCTGGAAGCTCAGGAGGCGGCGATCGCGGCTGTTTCGCCTGGGGTTCGCTGCGGTGACGTGGATGAAGCGGCCCGTTCGGTGTTGCGGAAGGCCGGGTTGGAGAAGGAGTTCTCGCACTCAACCGGACATGGCGTTGGGTTGGAGATTCATGAAGGGCCAAGGATTGCAGCGAAACAGGAACAGGTGCTGGAGCCGGGCATGGTGATTACGATTGAGCCGGGGGCGTATCTTTCTAGTGGGGCTGCGCTTAAGAATCGGCGGCCTGGGTCACGCACCAAAGGGAGCCGCGCGGTTGCGAAGCCATTTGGTGTGCGCATTGAAGATATGGTGCTGGTAACGAAGAGCGGCCATGAGGTGCTGACAGCCGCGAGCCCGAAGGATTGGATCGAGCTGTAAGGGAATTGAGATTTAGGAACACGAATTTTCCAGGAGTTGGAACGCATGGCTGGTACGGAAGGTAACGATCTAAGCGAGTTGAAGGAGTTGGTCGAGTTTCTCAAGGCCAACGGGATCGCCGAGTTTGAGATGGAGCGGCCGGACCTGAAGGTAGGGCTGCGATTTGCGGGTGAGACTCCCGTGGCTGCACCGGGAATCGATCCGGCGCAGATGGCGGCGTTGCTGACAGCGGCAAAGGGCAGTGCGGCTCCAGCGCCCGCGGCAGCTCCGGTGGCAGCGGCGGCGCCCGTGAACATCGCGGCGGCAGCGGCGGCGGCTGAGGCCCCTGCGGCGGAGGCTGATCCGTGGGCCGGCGCACACATTGTGAAGTCGCCGATTGTAGGCACGTTCTACGACTCGCCGTCTCCGGACTCGCCGTCGTTTGTGCAGGTTGGCGATACGGTTGCGGTCGGTAAGGTGCTTTGCATCGTTGAGGCGATGAAGTTGATGAATGAGATTGAAAGCGACGCTGCCGGGAAGATCGTGCATGTGTTCGTAAAGCGGGAACAGCCTGTGGAGTATGGGCAGCCACTCTTCGCGGTGAAGTAGGCGGCGCTCAAAGAACAAGCAAGAACCTTGACGCAACGGTCGCGAAGAAGAGCGCCACGTTTCGCGAAGGAAGACAAGAGCACAGGACGGATGACAATTCCTATGTTGATTGAAGTGGGAAGAGCAAGGGCAAAGCATGTTTCGTAAGGTATTGATTGCCAATCGCGGAGAGATTGCACTGCGCGTGATCAGCGCGTGCAAGGAGATGGGAATTCGCACGGTTGCGGTGTACTCGGAAGCCGACCGCAACAGTCTGCACGTGCGATTTGCCGATGAAGCGGTGTGTATCGGGCCGCCACCATCGAAGGACAGCTATCTGAATGTGCCAGCGGTGATCTCGGCTGCAGAGATTGTTGGCGCAGACGCGATTCATCCGGGTTATGGGATGCTGAGCGAGAACGCGAACTTCGCCGAAGTTTGCCGGGCGTCGAATATTAAGTTCATTGGGCCGCCTCCGGAAGTGACACGGATGATGGGTGAGAAGGCCACAGCGCGGCAGACGATGAAGAAGGCGAAGGTGCCGATTCTGCCTGGCAGCGATGGCGCGATTGAGGACGTCGATGCAGCGTTGGAGTGGGCGCAGAGCGTGGGATATCCGGTGATGCTGAAGGCGGTTGCAGGTGGCGGCGGACGCGGCATGAGGATTGTCCGGAGCAAGGAAGAGCTGCCGGCGCTGTTTCAGAGTGCGTCGCATGAGGCATTGAACGCGTTCTCCAACGGCGCGCTGTACATGGAAAAGTTTATTGAGCGGCCGCGGCATATCGAGTTCCAGGTGCTGGCCGATGAGCATGGCAATGTGATGAGTTTGGGTGAGCGTGAGTGCTCCATCCAGCGGCGTCATCAGAAGCTGATTGAAGAGGCACCGAGCCTGCAGATTACGCCGAAGCAGCGTGAGGAAATGGGTAAGGTTATACGGCGGTCGCTGAAAGATATTGGTTACTGGAATGCCGGAACGATTGAGTTTTTGATGGATGAGGATGGCTCAATTTACTTCATCGAGATGAATACACGTATCCAGGTGGAGCACTGCGTGACGGAGATGGTGACGGGGGTGGACCTGGTGAAGGCGCAGTTGCGCATCGCAGCAGGAGAGAAGCTCGGCAACATCGTGCCGGAGCAACCGAAGATGATCGGGCATGCAATCGAGTGCCGCATTAATGCAGAGCATCCGGAGAAGTTCATTCCGAGCCCGGGTAAGATTACGGTCTTCAATTTGCCGGGTGGTAACGGGGTGCGGGTGGATACGGCGCAGTATGCCGAGGGAATAGTGCCTCAGTATTACGACTCGCTCATCGCGAAATTGATTTGCCATGGCAAGGACCGCGAAGAGGCGATGGACAAGATGCAGCGGGCCTTAAGTCAATTTGTGGTGCAGGGAATTTATACGTCGATCCCGCTGCATCAGCGGATCTTTGCGGATGAAGAATTTCGGTCGGGGAATTTCGACACGAAGTTCATGGAGCGGTTCCTGGAGCGGGAGAAGCTGAAGGCTTAGCCACTGCGCGTGGGGCGAGAGGCGCTTCGCGCAAGGGCGGGCTAGGCGGGTGGCGGGGTCGATACGCGCTTCTGTAACCAATACTGCGAAATGCCGCGGGGATGATCTTTCAATTCGCCGAAGATGGTGTAGCCGAGTTTCTGGTAGAAGCCGAGAGCCTGGAAGGCAAACGTGTCCAGCCAGACGCCGGTGCAGTTGCGCTGGCGGGCAATGTCTTCGGCCTGTTGCATGAGGCGGGTACCGGTGCCTGTTCCACGCAGGTGTTCGGGGACAAAGAGGAGTTCGACGAAGAGCCACTCGTAGGCGGAGCGACCCCAGAGGCCGCCGATGGTGTTGCCTTGCTCGTCCTTGAGGAGCAGGCCGAGGAGGTGGTAGTCGGGGTCGGGCGCGGACTTGAGGTTGTACTCGATGAGGCGGTCGAGAATGGCTTCGCGTTCGGCGGGAATGTCTTCTTCGATGACCTTGATGGTGGGAAGCATAGGGAAAGGATAACTTTGAGGTGGAGGTGGCAGTGAAGAAGTTTCCGAGGCTGTATCCGATTGTGGACACGGCGGCGCTGGAGGCGCGCCGGATTGGCGTCGCTGAGTTTGCGCGGGAGATGGCGCAAGCTGGGGTGGGCGTGCTGCAGTATCGGGACAAGGTGGGATCGCCTAACGAGGTGTTGCGTGCGGCGAAGGAGATTGCTGCGGAGTTTGCGGGTACGGACTGCTTGCTGATCCTGAATGACCGGGCGGATCTGGCTCTGTTGGCCGGATGGGGCGTGCATGTGGGGCATGAGGACCTTGCGCCGGGAGATGCGCGGAAGGTGCTGGGTACGGGGCAAGTGATTGGAGTGTCGACTCACAATGAGGCGCAGGTGAGGGAAGCAGATGCGGGTGCGGTGGATTATGTCGCGATCGGGCCGGTTTTTGCGACGACATCGAAGGCAGACACGGAGCCGGTTGTTGGGCTTGAGGGAGTGCGGCGAGCTCGCGCGCTTACGCGAAAGCCGCTGGTGGCGATTGGCGGGATCACGCGCGAGAATGCGCGCAGCGTGATCGATGCGGGAGCGGATTCGGTGGCAGTGATTGGCGCGCTGCTCGCGACGGGCGAGCGGCCGGGCAGGGTTGCGAAAGACTTTCTCGAAATTTTGGGATAGGACCCAGGGTTGAGGCGCTGGCTGCCTGGAAGGTCCGAGTGGCGCGTTGTTTCGCGTTTGCGATAAGGTTGGGGAACGTGATTCAGCAGCAGACTACTTCTCCCACAAATGGAACGACCGCCTCTGCGCCGCATTTCGTGCAGGGGATGGGTCTGTTTTCGGCCACAGCGATTGTGATGGGCTCGATGATTGGGTCGGGCATCTTTATTGTGCCGGCAGATATGAGCCGCGTGCTGGGGTCGCCGGTGCTATTGATTGCGGCGTGGCTGGTGACGGCGTTGATGACCATCATCGGAGCGCTGAGCTATGGGGAGCTGGCGGCGATGATGCCGAAGGCCGGCGGCCAGTATGTCTATCTGCGCGAGTCGCTGGGGCCGATCTGGGGCTTTCTTTATGGCTGGACGCTGTTCCTGGTGATCCAGACAGGGACGATCGCCGCGGTGGGGGTGGCGTTCGGGAAGTTCCTTGGTGTGTTCTTCCCGAGCGTTAGTCAGACGCACTGGCTATGGCATGCGGGAAGCGGAAACGTTGGGTTGAGCACGGCGAATCTGGCCGCTATCGTCGTGATTGTACTGCTGACGTGGACGAATACGCGAGGCGTGAAGCTGGGCGCGGCGGTGCAGAATGTCTTTACGAGTGCAAAGGTGTTGGCACTGCTGGCGATCATTGCGGTGGGGCTACTATTGCTGCTTGAGCATAGGGACACCGAGGGGGTTGCCGCTAATTTTGGCCATCACTTCTGGACACTTGCATTGACTAAGTACCAGGGGTTTGCCAGTACGGTAAACCATTCAGGGCCGATGCTCCGCGCCGGAATTCCCGAGATTGTCTTGAACGTCGCGGTCGCGCTGGCCATCGTGCAGGTCGGCTCGCTCTTCAGTTCCGACGCATGGAACAACGTCACCTTTACCGCAGGCGAGATCACCAACCCAAAGCGTAACCTCCCGCTATCGCTCGCCATTGGCACGGGAGGCGTCCTCCTTCTGTATATCGCTTGCAACTTCGTGTATTTGAGCGTGCTGCCGATGATGAGCCAGCCAACTACATACACCTTTCACCCTGGAACCCTGCTACAGCTTGGAATCGCGAATGCTAAGCAGGACCGTGTAGCCACGGCCGTAATGGAAGTTGCATTTGGTGGGCTTGGCGCGAAGCTGATGGCGGCGGCGATTCTGGTAAGCACGTTTGGATGCGTGAATGGGATGCTGCTGGCTGGAGCTCGGGTGTATTACGCGATGAGCCAGGACGGGTTGTTCTTCAAGTCGGTAGGGAAGCTCGATGAGAAGACTAAGACGCCCGTGAACTCCTTGTGGATGCAGTGCGTTTGGGCTTGCCTGCTGTGTTTGAGTGGCCAGTACGGAAATCTGCTGGACTATGTAATCTTTGCGGTGCTGGTGTTTTATGTGCTGACGATTGGCGGCTTGTTTGTACTGCGCAGGACTCGCCCAGAGGCTCCACGGCCGTACAAGGCGTTTGGATATCCTGTGTTACCGGCGCTGTATATCGTGATGGCTATATGGATTTGTGGTGTACTGTTGCGATATAAGCCGCAATACACGTGGCCAGGGTTAATTCTGGTGCTGCTGGGCGTGCCGGTGTATTGGGTGTGGACGAGACGA